>Ga0307320_10000051_pt1 | contig 40110 bp, 44 predicted proteins | sample ER_DNA_369_FD_194495 | JGI IMG/M metagenome (GOLD analysis project Ga0307320, IMG submission 194495) | Bulk soil microbial communities from the East River watershed near Crested Butte, Colorado, United States - ER_DNA_369 | ecosystem: Environmental > Terrestrial > Soil > Floodplain | place...
ATCACGAAGTACCGCTACGACTTCGGCGACGGGACGCCCTATGTCACGGGCGACTCGAGCGTGGAGCACAAGTACCAGCACCGCGGGACCTACGACGTCCGCGTGGAGGTCACCGACGCCCTCGGGCACTCCTCGGTGATGCACGAGACCGTCGCGGTCAAGCCGAAGGACGACTAGGCAACAACGGCAGGACGGAGAGGAGGGGCGCTTCGGCGCCCCTCCTCGTCTCATGCGGTTCTAGGTGAAGGGGTTAGGCCGCGCGCTCGATGCGCTCTTCGAGCCGGGCGCGGCGAATGATCTCGTCGCGATCGCCGAAGCGCGCGTGAGCCCGGGCCTCGCGTTGCTCGTCCCAGAGCTCGGCGATGCGCTCGTCGAGCTCCCTGAGCTCCGCGGCGAGGACGGCGTCATGTCCCTGGGACAGACGGTGCAGAAGAGCGGCGCGGTCCTCGCTGGCGCGCTCGATCTCGGCACGGATGTCATCGATCGTTTTCACACCCAGAAAAACGAGACAGGGCGGTCTCGCATTCCCGTTTGCAGCTACCCGTACCCCAGTTCCCGAATCCTGTCTTCGTCGAGCCCGAAGTAGTGCCCGATCTCGTGGAGGACGGTGATCCGGATCTGGCGCCGGAGCTCCCCGGGGTCGCGAAACGCCCGCTCCAGCGGCCGGCGGTAGATCACGATCTCGTCGGGGAGCGCGCCGGAGCGGTCGCGGCCGGGCCCGAGCCCGGTGTAGACCCCGAAGAGCGTCGGCTCCTCCGGGTTCTCGTCCTCGACGACCACCGCGACGTCCTCGAGCGCCTGCGCGAACTCCGGCGGCAGCTCCCCGAGCGCCGCCTCCACCTGTTCCTCGAACTCCATCAGTAGGCAGGCTCCAGCGGACGCCGCTTCTGGAAGAGACGGACGGTCAGCAAGCCGAAGACGAACCCTCCGATGTGCGCGAAGAACGCCACGCCGCCGCCCGACTGGGGGTCGAGGAGGGAGAAGCCGCCCATCCAGGCCTGGAGCAGGAACCAGATGCCAAGGAAGATCCAGCCCGGGAGCTCACGGATGATGATGATCCCGAAGAAGATGAGCGTGAGGACGCTCGCACCGGGCAGCAGCACGATGTAGCCGCCGAGCACAGCGGAAATCGCCCCGCTCGCGCCCAGGTTCGGGACGGTCGCGGCGTCCGGGGTCCCGTAGTGAAGCGTCACGAACGTCTGAAGCGCCGTCGCTGCGAAGCCGCCGAGGAGGTAGAAGATCGCGTAGCGGACATGGCCGAGGGCATCTTCGACGTTGTTCCCGAAGATCCAGAGGAAGAGCATGTTCCCGCCGATGTGGAGCCAGTCGCCATGCATGAACATAGAGGTGACGACGTTGACCTCCCAGTCGTAGCCGACGACGGCGCAGGAGTTGTTGACCTCACACGGTTGGTAGGCGAGCGAGTTGACGGCGTGGTCGAGGTTGGGCAGCTCGTAGAAGAGCCAGACCGCGGCGTTGATCGCGATCAATGCGTAGGTGACGTACGGCGCCGACCGGGTCGGGACATTGTCCTTGAGCGGGAACAAGGCTGCTCGGGGGCCTACCCCATCACAGCGCAGGCAAAAGCCGCGGTGGGTCCCTACTCCGGGACCAGCTCGCGGAGCCGGCTCAGGCCGGCGAACATGCGGCTCTTGATCGTCCCCAGCGGAACGCCGAGCCGCTCCGCCAGCTCGGACTGCGTGAACCCGCCGTAGTACGCCAGCTCGAGCGCCTGACGCTGATCCTGGGGGAGCTCGCGGAGCGCCGCCTGGACGGCCGTTCGCTTCTCGCGGAGATCCGCTTCCTCCGGCACGCTCGTGGCGGCCGCCTCCGGTGTCTCGTCGAGCTGCTCCGCACGGCGTAGGTCCTCGCGGCGCACGAGGTCGACCGCACGCCGGTGGACGAGCGTGAGGATCCAGGTCGACGGCTTCGCACGCTCCCGGCGGTAGCCGTCGGCCGAGCGCCAGATCGCCAGGAACGCGTCCTGGACGGCGTCCTCCGCCAGCGCCTGGTCATGCAGCACGCGGTAGGCGAGGCCGTAGGCCAGGCGACCGTAGCGATCGTAGAGCTCGGCGAGGCCCTGGTCGTCGCCACCGGCGATCGCCGCGAGAACCTCCTCGTCGCTCCGGCGCGCCGACCGAGGCTCCTCGATCCGGGACGAGCCGGCCAGGTGGACGGCGAGCTCAGACATCGGCGCTCAGCAGGATGTCGCCGGTAGGGCGAGGGACGCCGCCGGCGGGCTCGAGGGTGACGGCCACGGTGCTGCCGCTCGCCACGGGCTCCGTCAGCGGGACGTCGGTGCAGCCGCCGCGGAACAGACCCGCCGGGCGGGGCGTGTCGCCCTCGATCACCCAGGCCTCGTAGGTCTTGCCGGCCGGCGCCTGCCTGACGCAGGTGAGGAGCTCTGCGCTGTCGCCGGAGACGACCACGCGGCCGGCTCCTCCGGTCATGGGCACCACGCGCTGCTCGGCGCCGCCGCGCAGCGAGTTCGCCCAGAGGCCGAGCCCGACGGCGGCGAGCGAAGCCGCGACCGCGGCGGCCGCAGTCAGCGGGAGCGCCCAGCGCCGCCGCCGGAACGGGACGACCTGAGGGGCTCGCTCCTCACGGGCGGCGCGCAGGATGCGCTCCCGGAGCTCGGGCCGCGGCTCCGGCCCCTCGCTCGCGTAGGCGAGCTGCTCCGCGCCCTCACGCAGGGCCGCCACCTCCCTCCGGCAGGTGTCGCAGGTGTCGAGGTGTCGTTCGTACGTCCATCGGTCCTCGGGATCGAGCGCGTCCAACGCGTACGCCGCAGCCAGGTCGTGGAGCTCTCGGGTCAAAACGGGTACGGCGCGAGGGTCCAGGCAGCCGCGCCGTACCAGCAGGCGAAGGCGAGGCCGGCGAGCCCGAAGACCGGCGCCACGGCCTGGAACGAGGCTCGCAGGGGGCGGGTCGCGAGCGCGGCGCCGAAGGCCGTCGAGAGGATCGTCATCGAGACCGCTGTGAAGAACGCCAGCAGGACGAGCGCCAGCACGCTCAGCGGCGTGGAGTGGATCGAGGCGACGAGGAGAACGCCGATGCCGGCGCTCCCGCCCATGCCGTGCACGAGCCCGATGCTGAAGGCGCCGAGGCGGGTTCGGGATCGATGTGGGTGCGAGTGGCCGAAGCCGGACCGCCAGCGGAAGAGCAGGCGGACGGCGAGGTATGCGATCAGGAAGGCGATCGCCGTCTCGGCGCTCTGCTGGACGCGCTCTGGCAGGTACCGGTCGAGCAAGAGGATCGGGACGCCGAAGGCGAAGAGCGTGACGGCGTGTCCGAGGCCCCAGGCGGCGCCCAGCCCTGCTGCGGCGCGGGTCGGGCTCTCCTTGGTTCCGGCGAGCAGCGACGCGACGGCGGCCAGGTGGTCCGGGTCGGTCGCGTGCCTGAGCCCGAGCAGGATCGCGACGAGAACGACGAGCCACACGGAGGCGCCGTCTGAGTAGGAAGCGATGAAGTCGTCGAGTCCGAACATCGTGAAGATCCTTTCAGGTCAGTTGCGGGAGAGATCGCATGGTCATGACGAGGCCGAGCGCGACGATCGCGGCGGCGCTCAGGGCGGGGAGGGCGCGGACGAAAGCGCTCTCGAGGCTCAGCCGGGCGAACGCCCGCTTGGCGGTGACGGCGACGAGGCCGATGCCGGTGATGACGGAGGCGAGACCGAGGCTGAAGGCGACGATCAGGAGCAGCCCGAAGCCGACGCGGTGGAGCGAGATGGCCGCCAGGAGCACGACGAGCGCCGAAGGGCAGGGGAGGAGGCCGCCGGAGATCCCGACCGCGAGCAAGCCGCGGCGGTGTTGGTGCTCGTGGTGATGGTGGCGGTGCCCGCGGGCGTGCAGGCGGGCGCGGAGCACGGCGACTCCGACGCCGACGACGAGCAGCGCCGAGACCAGGTTCAGCCACGGATACAGCCGTTCGGGGACGATCAGCTCCGAGAGCGCCAGCGTGACGAGGCCGAGCGCGAAGACGCCGATCGTGTGTGTGACGGTGACGATGCCGCCGAGCGCGAAGGCGTGCCGCGCCTTACCGCGTGAGCCGACGAGGTATGCGGCGACGATCGCCTTGCCGTGGCCGGGGGTGAGGGCGTGGGCCGCGCCCCAGAAGAGCGCGAGCACGAGCGCGAGAGCGATCACACCGGCGCCGCCGTCCTGGCCGATCAGGGACTCGAAGCCGCCGCGGCGATGGTCGGACGGGGCGTCGCCGAGGGACGGTGCGACGCCTTCCGCCGTTCCGGGGCGGACGACCGCGGTCGCGGCCGTCGTGTCGGAGGGCGCCCGAAGCAGGTCGCGCGGGTACGAGCGCAACTCGTCGCTCGCGCTCCGCGAGGGGGCGGAGGAGGTCACGATCCGCGCGCCGCGGTCGGCCCCGACCACGACCTCCTTCCAGCCGATCCGGCCGGCGAAGTTCGTATCGCGGAGAGAGAGCATCCGGCCGGCTCGGCCGCCCTCGTAGACGGCGTCGAAGCGCAGTGTGCGAAGGCCGCCTGCCCCAGGCCTCAGCGCGACGCGGGAGGCGAGGGGTCGCAGCCGGGCTCGCCTGCCGTCGAGCTCGAGCCGGAGCCCGCGCGCCAGCCGGGTGGCGGCGCCGGGGCGGCGAAAGCGCGAGCCGTCCTGGAGGGTCGGGATCTCGGCCAGGTCGACGGCGTAGCGGACGAACACGTGGCTGCCGGAAACCTCGGCCCCGGCATACCGGTTGACGGTGAAGTTGCCGAGGGGATGCGCGGCGGCGCTCGCCGGCAGGAGCAGGACGCCGCCGATCAGCGCGAGCAGGAGGCGTTTCACGACAGTCTCCGTGCCACAGGCGCCCAGGCGGGCGAGAAGTACGGGTTCGTGCGCAGCGCGCGGTGGAACCAGCGCTGCGAGGCCGCACGGCGGCCGAGACAGCGCTCGATCATCCCGCGCTGGAAGAACTTGGGCGCGTCGAGCGTGCCCAGCCGCAGCGCGCGCTCGGAGTGGCGCAGCGCCTCGCCGCAACGGCCGGTGCGCGCGAGCGCCCAAGCCAGGACGCCTTCGGCCTCGATGCCCGGTCGCTCGGCGAGCGCGCGCCGGGCGCGGGCCACGGACTCGGTCAGGCGGAAACCGTGGTCGACGTTGAAGAGGGAGAGCTCGAGGTCGGTGGCGACGCCGTTCGCGACGAAGAGGCGGTCGACCGCGGCGACGAGGCGGTACTGCTCGTCGGCGCGCCGCGCAGAGCCTTGCAGCCGGTACAGGTCGCCGAGGAAGCCGGCGTACTGCGGCAGGGCTGTCTGAGCGACCGCCTGCCGCTCGAGCGACGTAGCGGCGCGGAGCCTCCCACGGGCCGCCTCGACGTGCGCAAGCGCGTCGAGCGCCTGGACGTAGCCCGGCCGGAGCTCGAGCGCGGCGCGGTACTGCGCCGCCGCCTCGTGAAGCCGCCCCTGCGAGAAGTAGAGCTTCCCGAGCTGCGTGCGCGACCACGCGGCCGGCTCGCCGCTGTCGCCGGCGGCATCGACGGCGAGGCGCATGGCCTCGATCGCCTGCGCCTGGTGCCCGAGCAGCTCCCGCGCGTACGAGACGCGCGAGTACGCGGTCAGCCCGGGCTTGCGCGCGGCGAGCCGGTCGAAGCCCCGAAACGCCTCGTCGTAGCGACCGAGCTCGACGAGGGAATCGCCGAGCACCGCGTCGACGACGGCCGTGTCCGGCGCGAGCCGACGAGCCTGGCGGGCGAGCCGCAGCCCCTCGCGGAAGCGATGGCGCGAGTTCGCGAGCGAGGCGAGCCCGACGAGCGCCTCGGCGTCCTGGCCGTCGCCGTCGAGCGCCTCGCGCAGAGCTTCCTCGGCGCGCCCGTAGTGGGTCGGCTCCCCCGTCCGCCGCGCCGCATCGAGCTCGCGGAAGCCGACCCGGATGAGCTGGCGGGAGGTGGGCGCCGCTGCGGCGTCATCGCCGCTGCGCAGCGCCCCACCCGCCAGGAGCGCGGTGGCGGCGATCGCCGCCACCGCGCCTGCCGCCAACAGTCGCCTCACGGCTTCTGCTGGCCCTTCGTGTTGTCGAACCCGCTCGGCGGGTCGTTCTCGTACGGGAACCCGGTGAGGTTCGCGACGTCGTTGCCGTCGACGCCGTCACCGAGGAGGTCGCCTGCAGGGTGGCCGAGGAGCTTTCCGGCCACCGCACGTTCGGCGATGTCGATCACGTCGTCGCCCAGCCGCCGCCCGTTGGGGAAGCCGGCCGTGTCGCCGCCGAAGACGCCGAGCCGGTTCGGGCTCGCCGTGGGGGCGATCGACAGATTGACGCGCAGCATGTCGGCGAGCTTCGGGCCCGTGGAGTTGAGGCCGGGCACGCCGGTCAGGAGCACGGCGACGAGGTCGTCACGGTTCTTTTCGGGGACGCCGAGGCCGTACAGCTGGTTGATCACCGCCGCGAGCAGCGGCTCGCGGTAGTACTGGAGAAACTGAGCATCTGCGTCCGGACTCAGTGCGTTCCAGCGGTCCTTGAGCCTGGTCGGGATGATCACCTCGTTGATCAGCGGGTTCCCCAGGCGCGAGACCTGGACCCAGTGCTTCTCGTGGCGGAAGCGGCGGATGCCGTTTCTGCGGTACTGCTTGATCCGCATCCGCGTCCGCTCGGTCGTCGCCCAGACGCCGACGGTGTGGTCGCCGTCGTCGAGCTGCGCGATCGGAATCTGCAGCGCGATGCCGTGGACGCCGTAGCCGGCGAAGAAGTCCTTGCCGCCGCCCGCGTTGCCCGGGGGCTTGCGGATCGCGACGAGGTCGAAGATGGCGCCGATGTCGGCGAAGAACGCGTCCTCACGCTGGCCGGCGAAGACCTTCCCGCCGCCGGCGAGGTTCGTCACGGCCGAATCCGCCAGCTGGCGGTAGTTCGGCGTCGTCCGCGGCCCGATGTTGTTGGGCGGGGTGACACCGCGGGCGACGACGACCTCCTCGTCGCCCCTGACGCGCGTGACGACGTAGTCCTGGACGGTGTTGCCGAGGAAGAGCGAGCCGTCGCGGTTCTTGAAGCGGAGCCGGTAGGTCAGGTCGGGCTTCGCGTCGCCGTTCCGGTCGATCTTGATGCTGTACCGGGCCCGCTCGGAGAAGCGGTACCAGTTCGGCCCTGCGGCCGGGTCCTCAGCGGGGATCCAGTTCGCGATCACCGTGAGGTTGTTCGGTGCGTCCACGCTTCTGAACGCGTAGAGGTCCGTCGTATCGGCCGACGGGTCCTCGGCGATCAGCGGCGCTTCGCGGTGGCTCGAGGCGGTGCCGGCCTGCGGGGCCGGGCCGCGAACGAGCACGACGGCGAAGGCGACCGCGACGCCGATTGCTGCAAGCACGAGAGTTCGCATGGAGAGTGCGGCTCCTTTCGCTTTGGGGTCGCCGCTGATTCGCGCAAACCGCCGGACCGGTTCGGTCAGTCGGCGACGCGGGTGCCGGCGCGGCCCGCGAGCGCGTCCTCGACGCGGTCGAGGGCGGTGATGATCGCCTCGCCCCCGGCCCGGGCCATCGCGGCGGCGGCCTCGATCTTGGGCCGCATCGAGCCCTCCGCGAGCTCAGGTGCCAGCGCCTCGGCTTCGCCGGCCGTCAGCTCGCGAACGACCTCTTCGGCCGGCGTCCCGAAGCCGCGCTTGACGGAGGGGACGTCGGTGAGGATCAGCAGCCGTTCGGCGCCGAGGGCGGCGGCGAGAAGCGCAGAGGCCCGGTCCTTGTCGATCACCGCCTCCACACCGTGCAGTCGCCCGTCGCGGCGGACGACGGGGATCCCGCCTCCGCCGCAGGCGATGGGGACGGCCCCGGCGTCGAGCAACGCCCGCACCTGCTCGAGCTCGACGACCTCGAGCGGTGACGGGGACGCCACGGCGCGACGCCAGCCGCGGCCCGGCTCCTCGACGAGCGGCCAGCCGCGCTGGTGCTCGAGCACGCCCGCCTGCTCGGCCGAGTAGAACGGCCCGATCGGCTTCGTCGGCCGCCCGAAGGCCGGGTCGTTCTCGGCGACGACGACGTGGGTCAGCAGGCAGGCGACCGGCCGGCCGGCGACCGGCCCCAGCTCGGTCTCGATCAGCGCGCCGATTTCGGCCTGGGTCTGTGCGACCGCGAGGTAGAGCGGCAGCGGCGGCACCTCGTCGGCGGCGCGCTCCTGGCGGAGCAACTCGTTCCCGACCTGTGGCCCGTTCCCGTGCGTGATCACGACCCGGGGCTCGTCGAAGAGCGGCGCAAGCGAGGCCGCCGCCTCCCGGAGGCGTCCGGCCTGCTCAGCGGCGGTTCCGCGGTCGCCCGCCTGGATCAGCGCATTGCCCCCGAGGGCAACGACCGTGGTCAAGCGACGGCGGCTTCGGTCCCGGTCGTCGTGATGCCGCGCTCGGCGAGCAGGTCGGCGAGGGTCGGCGAGCTCAGCTCCTCGAGCCGATACGTGACGCGCAGCGCCGGCTTGTCGAAGTCGATCACCCGCCTGAGGTCGATCGGCGTGCCGATCAGGACAAGGTCCGCGTCGGAGCGCTCGATCGTCTGGCGCAGGTCGACCATCTGCTCGTCGCTGTAGCCCATCGCCGGGAGGAGCCCCTGGATGTGGGGCCACTCCTCGAGCGTCCGCGCGATCGAGCCGACCGCGAAGGGGCGTGGGTCGACGAGCTCGGCGGCGCCGTTCTTCCTCGCCGCGAGGACGGCGGCGCCGTAGGTCATCTCGCCGTGGGTCAGCGTCGGCCCGTCCTCGATCGCGAGCACCCGCTTTCCTCTGATCATCTCCGCGTCCTCGACGTGGAACGGCGAGGCGGCGCGCACGACCGTCGCAGTCGGGTTCACCCGGGCGATCGACGCGAGCACGGTCTCGACGTCCTCCGGCTTCGCCGTGTCGAGCTTGTTCACGACGCAGACGTCGGCCATCCGGAGGTTGGTCTCGCCCGGGTGGTAGCGCAGCTCGTGCCCGGCCCGGTGCGGGTCGACGACGACGATGTGCAGGTTCGGCTTGATGAACGGCGTGTCGTTGTTGCCGCCGTCCCAGAGGATCACGTCCGCCTCCTGCTCGGCCTGGTCGAGGATCGCCGCGTAGTCGATCCCGGCGAAGACGACGTTGCCCTCGGCGATGTGAGGCTCGTACTCCTCGCGCTCCTCGATCGTGCAGTCGGCTGCGTCGAGATCGGCGTAGTCGGCGAAGCGCTGGACCGCCTGCCGCGTCAGGTCGCCGTAGGGCATCGGGTGCCGCAGAACCGCCACACGCTTGCCGTTCGCGCGCAGGAGGCCCGCGACGTGCCGTGTGGTCTGGCTCTTGCCCGACCCCGTGCGGACGGCGCAGACGGCCACGACGGGCCTCGACGAGGCCAGCATCGTGTCCTGCGGCGAGAGCAGGCCGAAGTTGGCGCCGGCGGCGAGTGCGCGCGAGCCGATGTGCATCACGTGCTCGTGCGTGACGTCGGAGTAGGCGAAGATCACGTCGTCGACCTGCTGGTTGCGGACAAGTGCCTCGAGCTCCTCCTCCGGTCGGATCGGGATGCCCGCCGGGTACTGCTCGCCGGCGAGCTCCGCCGGGTACACGCGGCCTTCGATGTTGGGGATCTGCGTCGCCGTGAACGCGACGACCTCGTACTCGGGGCGCCCGCGATAGACCAGGTTGAAGTTGTGGAAGTCCCGGCCCGCGGCGCCGACGATCAACACCCGTCTTCGCTCCATGAATAAAGCCTATTCAGTTTGCAGGACGTTGCGTACTCGCCGGTCGGTTAGATTCGCGTCGTGCCACGGTTCGCCGACGCGCTCAACGAGCAGATCGCGTACGAGTTCGCGGCCTCGCAGCAGTACATCGCGATCGCGGTCCACTACGACGCCGAGTCGCTGCCCCAGCTCGCCGCCCACTTCTACCGCCAGGCGGTCGAGGAGCGGAACCACGCGATGATCATGGTGCAGTACCTGATCGACGCGGACGAGACGGTGCGGATCCCGGGCGTCGAGGCGCCGAAGACCGACTTCGGGAGCGCAAGCGAGCCGGTCGCCCTGGCGCTCGAGCAGGAGAAGCGCGTGACCGACCAGATCGTGGCGCTCGTCTCGCTGGCGCGTGAGGAGGGGGACCTCGTCGGCGAGCAGTTCCTCCACTGGTTCCTCCAGGAGCAGCGGGAGGAGATCTCGTCGATGTCACACCTGCTTGCGACCGTCGACCGGGCCGGCGACAACCTTCTCCTCGTGGAGGAGATCTTGGCGCGGACGGCGGGCGACGAGAGCCCGCTCGAGGCCGGCGCGCCACCCGCCGCCGGCGGCGCCCTCTAGAGGCTCTCGAGGAACTCGCGCGTCGCGGCGAGGAGCGGCTCGACCTCGGCCGTGAACGGGGTGTGGTCTTCACCCGGAAGCTCGATGAGACGCGCGTTCGGGATGCGCTCGGCGAGGAACCTCGCCGCGCCGATCTCGACCACTCGGTCGCCGGTGCGGTGCGCGACGAGGGTCGGCATGTCCAGGTTGGGGAGTAGGTCGCAGACGTCGATCTCCATGTTGATCCGCTGGAAGCTCTCGAACGTCTCCGGGCTCGCGCTCTCGCGGAAGTAGGACGACCAGTCGCGGGCCATGTCGTCGCCCCCGGTGCTCAGGCTCGGCGCGTACAGCGTCATGACCTCGAGACCATGGTCGAGCGTGCCCCAGCGCTTCGTGTCTCGCGCGAGCTGGTCGAGGAACTCCTCGCTCGTCGGGCCGAAGGGGTGGTCGTCCGAGCGGACGTAACGGGCCGAGGTCCCGAAGAGGATCAGCGCCGCGGTCCGCTCCGGGTAGGTGGCGGCGAAGAGGATGCTCGTGGAACCGCCGGCGTCGACGCCGAACAGCACTGCGCGTTCCGATCCGGCCGCGTCGAGCACGGCCTTCAGGTCCTCGACCCGCGTCTCGAGTGTCGGAAGGTCGCGGACCCGATCGGAGCAACCGGTACCGCGCTTGTCGAGCTGGATCACCCGCGCAAAGACGGCGAGCGACCGGAGGAAGTCCCCGCGCCCCGGTAATTCCCAGCTGAGCTCGATGTGGGAGACGAAGCCCGGGACGAAGACGAGGTCGATCAGTCCGTGCCCGAAGGCTTGGTACGCGATCGAAACGTCGCCGCTCCGGGCGTAGCGTGTCTCCGGGATGTCGAGGACCATCTAGCGCAGCTGCTCGCGCAGGGTCTGCGCGAAGGCTTCCATCTCGAGCTCCTGGCCGGTCACGTCGGCGAGCAGCTCGTCGGCGTTCAACCGGTGGCCCTCCGACCAGAGCTCGCGGAGCATCCCGCCCGCCTTGCGGTCGGCGAACCACTCCGAGCCGAAGCGCTCGCGGAAATGCTCGCGAAGCTGCGACTGCAACGCCCAGGAGCGCAGGTACCCGGTGACGTAGAAGCTCGGGTCGATGTCGCCGAGGAAGTCCGTCCGGCTGGGCTCGATCTTCAGCGCGTCGCCGAGCAGCTCGATGTAGCGCGCCGACATCGCCTTCGGATCGAGCTCGGTCACCCCGTGGAACTCGAGCTCGTAGAGGAGCTTTCCGCAGTACCGTCGCAGCAGGTACAGCGACACCGTCGCCGCTTCCGCGGCGAACTCCTCCGGCTTCGGGAAGTCGAGCCGCCGCGAGAGCCAGCCGGGCTCCAGGAGCAGGTGCTCCATCATCGTCGCCCACGCCTCCGTGACCGAGACGTCGCCCAGCCTCTTCGCCTCGACCGGCAGATCCTCGGACACGTGCGCGTAGTGCTCCGTGTGGCCCGCCTCGTGGAAGAGCGCGCGCCAGTCGTCGGCCCCGCCCATCGGCTGGATCACGAGCACGACGCGGCCCGGGACCTCGATCGGCGCGCAGAACGCCCGCGGGCTCTTCTTCGGCCGCTGCTCGATGTCGAGCTCCACGTTCTGCTGTGAGCGGAGGTCGATCCCGAGGTCGGCCAGGGTCACCTCGAGCGCGGGCATCATCTTCTCGGCCGGGAATGCCCCATCCCAGCCCGGGGCGCGGAAGACCCGCGTGACGTCCCAGCGCTCGGCCTCGGAGAGGCCGACACCGGCGCGGGCACGGAAGAGGCGGTCGGCGTGCTCCTCGTACAGGCGCTCGGTGGACTCGAGCACCGCCCGGCACTGGTCGGCCAGCTCTTCGATCCGGAAGCCGAAGCGCTTGTAGAGGTCGAGATACGTCTCGGAGCCCATCTGCGGCACCGCCTGGTTCACGGTCGAGACGCCGTCCGCGAGGATCGGGTTGATGTGCTCCTCGGTGAGGCGGTTCCGGGCCTCCTCGAGCCGCTCCCGCCGGCTGCGGTCCTCGGAGTTCGCCATCGTCGGCCGGATCATCCGGTAGCCGATCGTCTCGCCGTCGACGGTCGCCTCGAGCTCGGCCTCGAGGCCCGCGACCTTCTCGCTGTGCTCGCGCGTCAGCTCGCCGAGGTAGTTCTCACACGCGAAGCGCCAGAGCTCGACCACGCCCCCGTCGCCCTCCGCAGCCTGGCCTAGCGCCTGGGCCTGCGCGAGCTCAGAGAGCTCCGGGTAGCGGTCGTAGAGCGGCTTCAGGTCGAGCGTGTCCTTGTGGCCCGCGTAGTGGAGGTAGTACTCCTCGTCCAGCTCCGCGATGAATCGGTCGATCCGGTCGCGGTAGGTGTCGAGGTCTCGCGCTGAGGGGGGAGCGCTTGCCATCCTCGCGCGTAGGATAGTGACGTGCGCGAGATCACCCTCCGGAGTGAGCGGCGCACGCAGCTGATCGAAATCACCCGCGAGGTTCGGGACGCCGTCGAGGGAGCGGAGGGAGCGGCCGCGCTGGTGTTCGTTCCGCACACGACGGCCGGCATCACGATCAACGAGCGCGCCGATCCTGCGGTTGCGCGTGACTTCGAGCGGGCACTAGAACGGATCGTGGGCGACGACTGGGGCTGGGAGCACGTCGAGGCGGGGGAGGAGAACGCGCCCTCGCACATCCGCGCGTCGCTGATGGGCCCGCAGGTGCTCGTGCCGCTGGACGCCGGACGGCTCGCCCTCGGGACCTGGCAGGGAATCTTCTTCTGTGAGTTCGACGGGCCGCGGACGCGGAAGGTCCAGGTCTCACCGCTCCGATGATCGAGGTCGAACGACTCACCAAGCGCTACGGGAAGACGGTCGCCGTCGACGACCTGACCTTCCGCGTCGAATCCGGGCGCATCACGGGATTCCTCGGGCCGAACGGCGCCGGGAAGACGACGACGCTGAAGGCCGTGCTCGCCCTGATCCGGCCGACCTCCGGCGAGACGAAGGTGCTCGGACGCCACTACCGCGATCTCGACGATCCCGTGCGGAAGGTCGGCGCGGTGCTCGAGACGTCGCGGTACCACCCTGGGCGGTCCGGCCGGAACCACCTTCGCGTCGTGGCGGCGCAGGCGGGGATCGCGCGCCAGCGGGTCGAGGAGGTGCTCGAGCTCGTCGCGCTCAAGGACGCCGCGAGGCGGCGGGTCGGCGGCTACTCGCTGGGGATGCGCCAGCGGCTCGGTCTCGCGACGGCGCTCCTCGGCGACCCCGAGGTGCTGATCCTCGACGAGCCGGCGAACGGCCTCGACCCGGCGGGCATCCGGTGGTTGCGTGACCTCCTCCGCCAGCTGGCGGCGCGGGGACACACGATCCTGATCTCGAGCCACGTGCTCGCCGAGGTCGAGCAGATCGTGGACGAGGTCGTGATCATCCACCGCGGCCGGTTCGTGACGCAGTCCTCGACGGCGGCTCTCGCCGCTCAGGTGAGCGCCGGCGTGCGGGTCCGAAGCCCCGAAGCCGAGCGGCTGCGCGCGGCCCTCGCCGCCGAGGGAATGACCGTCGCCGCGCTCGACGACGGCGTGCTCGGCGTCTCCGAGGGGACGGCCGAGCGGGTCGGCGAGCTCGCTGCGGCGAACGGGATCGTCCTCCACGAGCTGACCCCCCAGAAGGCCACGCTCGAGGAGGCGTTCCTCGAGCTCACCGGCGGGGAGACGACGACGTGAGGCTTCTTCAAGCCGAAGCGCTGAAGGTCCGGACGGCGCCGAGGACGCTGCTCGGCCTCGTCCTCGCGCTGATGGCGCTCGACGTGCTCGGCTCGGGCTCGACGGCGAGTGGCGGTGGCCCCGATTTCGTCCCCAATGCCGACGAGATCGTCACGTTCGACGTACTCACCGTCGCGACGACCGGCGTGATCTTCGCGCTGATCCTCGGGATCCTGATCGTCACCTGGGAGTACCGGCACGGGACGATCACGCAGACCTTCCTCGCGACGCCGCAGCGCGAGCGGGTGATGGCGGCGAAGTACGCGGTCTCGTTCGGGACCGGCGCGATCCTGACGGCGCTGTCCGTCGTCGTCGTGCTCGTGACCGCCCTGTTCTGGATCTCGCCGGTGCTGCACCGCGACCAGTGGGAGCTGATCGGGAGGCTCGTGGTCGCATCCGCGCTCTGGGGGATCCTCGGCGCGGGCCTCGGCGCGCTGATCCAGTCCCAGGTGGGCGCGATCATCGCCGCCTTCGTATGGTTCCTCGTCGTCGAGCCGCTGATCGGCGTCCGGTTCGAACACTTCGCGGACTACCTGCCGGGCGCAGTGATCGACCGGTTGACCGGGCACGAGGTCTCGGCAGAGCACACCCAGGAGGCCACGCAGTACTCCTTCGGTCTCTGGACCGCCGGGCTCCTCGCCGCCGTCTACGCGCTCGGCGCGGCCGTGCTCGGCGCGGCGTCGGCCGCCTGGCGCGACATCAGCTGAACCGCCGGCAGCCTCGGGTCCGGAACCGCGTCCGGGTGAAGGAGGAACGCGAGCTGCGCGATCCCCTGGACGACCCGCGGCGCCGGCCGCGAGTAGTACGCGTTCGCGTCGACCGCGACCGCCGGCGCGGGGAACTCGATCCCGTCCGCCTCGGCGGCGGCACGTCGCGCGTCGAAGCCGCAGGCCGCGACCACCACGAGCTCCGGCTCGGCCGCGCGGACGTCCTCCCACGTGACGCCAAAGGACGGCCTGCCCGCTCGCCCGAGGACGTCGACGCCGCCGGCGGTCTCCGCCATCTCCGGCACCCAGTGTCCGGCCGCGAACGGCGGCTCGAGCCACTCGGCGACGAAGATCCTCCGCTGCGGAAGGCCGGCGACGCTCGTCCGGAGCGCCGCGATCCGCTCGCGCATCTCGTTCGCGACGGCCGCGCCGCGCTCCTCGACGCCGAGCCGCCGCGCGAGGCTCTCGACCGACTCGGCGATCTCCTCCAGGGTCGTTGGGTTGAGCGAGATCACCTCGGCGCCGACCGGACACAGCGTCGCGACCTCGTCGCCGGAGACGGCGCAGACCGTGCAGAGGTCCTGCGTCAGGATTACGTCCGGCGCGAGCTCGGCGACGAGCCCCTCGTCCAGGGCGTAGAGCGAGGGTCCGTCCTGGAGCGCGCTCCGGACGGCCGCGTCGATCTCGAGGCTCGTCAGCTCGGCGGGGTCGACGCGCGAAGCCGTGACGACCGGGAGCCGATCGACGCCCTCCGGCCAGTCGCACTCCTCCGAGACTCCGACGAGCGACTCGGTAAGGCCGAGGTGGCCGACGATCTCGGTGGCGCTCGGCAGCAGCGAGCAGATCCGCATCAGGGTCGAGGGTAGCCCGGCGCTAGGCTGGCCCGATGGCCGCGCCGGTCAGCCGGGACCAGGAGCTCGATCTCTCGGTCGAGTCGCTCGCGTTCGGCGGGAACGGCGTCGCGCGGCTGAACGGGTTCGTCGTCTTCGTGCGGCGCGGCCTCCCCGGCGACAAGGTCCGAGCCAGGGTGACCAAGGTGCAGCGGCGCCATGCGGAGGCCGTCGCGGTGGAGGTGCTCGAGCCGAGCCCGCTGCGGGTCGACGCGCCCTGCGAGCACTACCCGGCGTGCGGCGGCTGCCGGTTCCAGGACCTCGGGTACGAGACGCAGCTGGAGTCGAAGGCCGGCCAGGTGCGCGACGCGCTCGTGCGGATCGGCGGGATCCCGGAACCGCCCCTGGAGGCGATCGTCCCGGCCGAGTCGATCTTCCACTACCGCAACAAGCTCGAGTACTCCTGGACGGCCACGCCCGACGGCCCCGGCCTCGGGTTCCACCGCGCCGGCCGCTGGGACGAGGTGCTGGACATCGAGCGCTGTTGGCTGACAACCGATCTCGGCAACGCCGTTCGACTGGCGGCGCGTGAATGGGCGAGGGAGGCCGGGCTCTCGGCGTTCGACCAGGCCGAGCAGACCGGCTACCTGCGTCATCTCGTGTACCGCGAGGGCCGCAACACGGGGCAGGTGCTCGTCCAGCTCGTGACGGCGCCGGGGCCGTTGCACGACGCCGACGGCCTGGTTGCGACGCTGAGGCGCTTCCCGGAGGTTCGGTCGATCCACCACGCGGTGAACGAGACGCCGGCCGAGGTGACGAACCTGCCGACGACGCTCCTCTGGGGGGAGGAAGCGATCGAGGAGGAGCTGCTCGGGCAGCGCTACCGGATCCGCCCGACCGCGTTCCTCCAGACGAACACGGCCATGGCCGAGCGGCTCTACGAGCTCGCGGTCGAGTACGCGGGGCTGACCGGCGACGAGACGGTCTGGGACCTCTACTGCGGGATCGGCACGATCGGCCTCGCCATGGCCCGGAACGCCCTGACGGTCTGGGGCATCGACATCTCGGAGGAGTCGGTGGCGTGCGCGCTCGAGAACGCCGACCTCAACGGGATCGCGAACGCCGCGTTCTACGCGGGCGACGTCGGGCAGGCGATCGAGGAGCTGCTCGACCGGTCCGGGGCGCCGGACGTCGTCGTCGTCGACCCGCCCCGTGCGGGGCTCTCGAAGAAGGCGGTCCGGCGGCTCGGCCGCATCGGCGCGCCGCGGATCGTGTACGTCTCCTGCAACCCGACGACCCTGGCGGGAAACGCGAAGGAGCTGAAGGCCGACTGGGGCTACGAGCTACGGCGGGTCCGCCCGGTCGACATGTTCCCGCACACGCCTCACGTCGAGAGCGTCTCGTTGCTCGAGCGCGAAGGCTCGTAACAACTTGTTACTTGCGGGCCGCCTCGCGGCTCTCCGCGCCGTTCTGCTCGCCCTCCCGCCCATGTAACAAGTTGTCACTTGGGCGGTCCCGGCGCCAGCGTTGGTACTCGCGCCAGAGGATGTCCGCGTTCGGGATCAGGAAGCCGAAGGCGATGCCCGGGAGCGCGGGGAGGCCTGCAACGCCCCAGCCGACCGCGAGCCACATCGTCGCTCCCAGGGAGATCGTCATCGCGAGCCACGTCCAGCCGACGCGCAGCCGCCAGCGGTCGGCGGCGGCGAGGAAGAGTGCGAAGAACATCAGGTCGGGAAGCCCGAGGTGCGCCGAGCTGAGGCCACCCGGCGACGGGAACGCGAACGAGAAGACGTCGAAGACCTGCGGCTGCTCCTCGACGATGTGCTTCGTCGGCCCGCGCCAGACTGAGAACGAGTCGACGACGGGGATCACGAGCGCCACGAGCGCCACCCAGAGGACGCTCTCGAAGAACGAGAGGAACCACCAGGCGAGCGCGGTCATCACCGCGAGCTTCGAGAAGTTCGCGAGCGCGTCGAGCCCTGCCAGCTCGAGGAGCACGGTCAGCACCAGGAGCGCCGCCGCCGCGAGCGGGAGCCGCTCGTAGCGCCGCCACGGGAGCGCCAGCCAGACGAGCCCGAAGACGGCCGGGAGCAGGCAAACCGCGAGGAACGCGAGCTCCCACCACTTCGACAGGTCGTCGAGCTCGTCGACGACGGCGTAGTAGACCCCGAGCGCCGCGGCGAGCAGCGCGAACGCGCCCGCCCGAGGGGTCAGTAGGGCGGAAGCTCGGCCCACCATGGGCCGAGCGCCTTCAGCGCCTGCCAAAAGCGTGTCTTCGAGGCCTGCTCGTCGAGCGAGGCGTCGATGTCGGGGACCGAGAGCGCTTCGATCGTCGGCGTCCATTGCTGCACCACACCGACGCTCGCCTCGAGCTGCGCGGCGAGTGGGAACTCGAGCCCGGTCAGGAAGGCGAGCGCATCCTCGCCCATCACGACGACGAGCTTCGGCTGGACGATGTGCAGCTCGCGCGTGAGCCAGGCCGCCGCCTGCTCCTCGTCGCCGCCGTCGAACTTGAAGCAGTTCGTGCCGTAGACGGCCATCGGGTCGACGTGGAGGCGCTGGAGGGACTTGAGGATCGCCTGCCCCGCGCGGCCGTAGAACGCGACGCCCTCCTGGATCTCCGACTGCTGCGGCCGGAACTTGAGGAGCATGATGTCCGCCAGCGGATGCCCCGATCCGAGCGCCGGCACGCGGGACTCGTCGGACCGCGTGATCTCGTCCCCGAGGTCGTTGATCTCGGTGATCGCCTTCTGCAGATAGCGCTCGTGGATTTCGTCCGTCACTGGGCTCAAGGGCGGCACGGACTGGGTTCTCCTCTAGCGGACTCTTTCCTTGACTTGCGCCGTCCACTTGAGCGCCTGGAGGTACGCAAGCGACCGCGGGCGGCGGAGCATCTCGGCGCTGCGCAGGCTGACGAGGAACTCCTCCGGCCCCTCGAACGCCCGCATCCGCACCCCGCCCGTGCCGACGCCCTGGAGGACGTGGCCGTCGGAGCCGGCGCCCATGGTCAGGTTGTACTTGCGGGCGAAGCGGAGTGCCTCCTCGTTGTACTGCTCGAGCAGGAGCCGCGCGTTGTAGACCTCGAACACGTCGATGTCCGCCAGGTGACGGTGGAGCGTGGCCGCGTCGGGGATCGCGTGCATCCGGTCGAAGGGGTGGGGGAGGTAGACGAGGCCGTTCTGCTCCCGGATCGCGGCGATCGTGTCCTCGAACGACATGCCGCGCGCGATCTGGCGCTCGAGGAAGAGGCCGATCACCTCGCCCTGACCGTCGGTCTTGATCTCCTCGCCCGGGATCACCGTCAGCCCCCGGTCCTGCGCGAGCTCGGCCACTTCGAGCGCGCCGCCGAACTCGTTGTGGTCGGTGACCGCGATCGCCCCGAGGCCGATCGCCACCGCGTGGTCGACGAGTTCGGCCGGCTCGACGAGGCAGTCGCTCGACCACGAGGTGTGCAGGTGGAGGTCACAGTCGATCCAGGGCCGGTCGGCGAGCGGGTCGGACGCACGGCCTCTCGTCCGCCGGCGGCCGCCGAGGCGTCCGTACAGCTCGTCGAGCTCCCGCCCCAGGTCGGCGAAGCTCTGACCCGCCGCCGCGTCGCGCGCCGCCGCCTGCTCGCTCGCACGGAGCTCGTCGTTGTCCGCCAGCCGTCCGACGGCGGCAGCGGCCAGCGCCGGCTGGTCCAGCATCCCGGGTGGAGCCGCGATCGCGGCTCCTGCAGCCGCGGCCTCGAGCCGGACTCGGGCGAGCCCGTCGAGAGCGGGGACGAAGATCGCAGCCTCGTTTAGGAGCGGTGCGCGCACCGCCCCGGAGAGCGCGGTCCGCACGTGGACGCGCCCGCGCACCGAGGGCGGGATCGAGGGACGGCCGGAGAGCCGCTTCGTCCGGAGGAGCACGAGTTCCCAGTCCGGCAGCTCCTTGAGCACCGAGACCACGGCCCGCGTGAGCGGTCGCTCCCCGGTCCGCCACTCGCAGACGACGAGCTCCCGTTTTGGCCCGTGGGTGAAGAGCTCCGTGTCGACTCCGATCGGCACCTGCCGGAACTCCCCGGGAAAGCGGAGCGCGGCTGCCTCGGCAGTCGCCTCCGACGTGGCGAGGAGTGCGTCGACCCGGGCGAGCAGCCGCTTGCGCTGCGCCTTTCCGGGCGGGTACCCGAGCCGCTCGAGCGAGAAGAACGTCGCGACGGCGAGCGAGCGGGCGTCGCGCAGCGCGAGGTAGGACAGGCTCGGCAGGCCGGGTTCGAAGCCGTGGACCACGTCGAAGTCGCCCCGCGCAAGCGCGAGGGCGAGGTTCGCTCGGACCCCGACCGGGAGCCCGATCCTGCTGCGGCGCGAGATGGGCACCGCGGGCCCGAGCGCGATCACGTCCCGTCGGGCGCCGTCGAGGAGCGCGCGCCGTCCGGCGAGGAGGTCCGCGGCGCGGTTCGACGGCGCCAGCACACTCACCTCGTGCCCGAGCTCGCGCAGGGCCGCGGCCGCGCCGGCGACGTGCTCGTTCACGTCGTGCGGCTGCGACCATGCGAACGGCGTGACGAGACAGATGCGAAGCGCCACGGACCTCGAGTCTACCGCCGGGGTTCCGGCGATTGAACCATCAAGAAAGCACCTTGAAATTCGGAAAGATCATTGACCGGCCGATTTGCGTCAGGAAAGGCACACAGAATTGGACGTTTACCAAGGAAAATGCACGATAGATTCTGGAGGAGGCACCGACGAGAGCTTGGCTCTCCCCAGGCGGGGCCGGAGGGTTCAGGCCGCGCACGCCCTTGGTAAAGGCATGGCCCGGATCGCCTCTCCGGGCCTGCCTTTACCTCTTCAAACGTCGCCTGCTCCTGTCTTGACGCAGTGCTTGCGGACTAGGCCTGCGCGCCGGCCTTGGCGCGCGCCGGCTTGCGCGCGTTCTGCGAGATGAAGCGCTCGACCAGATCGTGCGCCTCGGCGTCGGGGATCTGCTTCGACGGCGACTTCATCAGGTAGGCGCTCGGCGCCTCCAGCGCGCCGGAGATCCCGTTGTTCAGCGCGAGCTTCGCGAGCCGCACCGCGTCGATCGTGATCCCGGCGGAGTTCGGCGAGTCCCAGACCTCGAGCTTGAGCTCCAGGTTCAGGGGGACGTTCCCGAAGGTCGTCCCCTCCATCCGGATGTAGGCCCACTTGCGGTCGGCGAGCCAGGGCACGTAGTCCGACGGCCCGACGTGGACGTTCTCTTCCCCCAGGTCGTAGTCGAGGACGGAGGTGACGGCGTTCGTCTTCGAGACCTTCTTGGACTCGAGGCGGTCGCGCTCGAGCATGTTCAGGAAGTCCGAGTTCCCTCCGACGTTCAGTTGCATCGTCCGGTCGAGGCGCACGCCGCGGTCCTTGAAGATCTGCGTCAGGACCCGGTGGGTGATCGTCGCGCCGACCTGCGACTTGATGTCGTCGCCGATGATCGGCAACCCCCGCTCCTCGAACTGCTTCTGGAAGTAGCCGCCCTTCGCGATGAAGACGGGCATGCAGTTCACCATCGCGCAGCCGGCGTTCAGGATCTGCTCGGCGTACCACTTAGTCGCCTCTTCCGACCCGACCGGGAGGAAGTTGACGACCACATCGGTGCCGGTCTCTTGCAGGATCCGGACGACGTCGTCCGTGTCGCCCGGCGCCTTGTCGACCACCTCACCGAGGTACTTGCCGATCCCGTCGTGGGTCATCCCGCGCGAGACCTTCACGCCCAGCTTGGGGACGTCGGCGAAGCGATACGTGTCGTTCGGATGAGCCCAGATCGCCTCGGATAGGTCCTTGCCGACCTTGTCCGTCGTGACGTCGAAGGCCGCCGTGAACTCGATGTCGCGGACGTGATACCCGCCCAGGTTGACGTGCATCAGGCCGGGGACGAACTCCTCCTCCGGCGCGTCCTTGTAGTACTCGACCCCCTGGATCAGCGAGTTGGCGCAGTTCCCGACGCCGATCACGGCGACGCGCACCTTGTCCTCGCTGCGGGGGGAGCTGCCGTTCGTCGTTGCCATGCGTTCCTTTCTCTTGGCGGGCGCGACGAGGCCGAGTCGCTCGCCCAGGATCTCCACGATCAGGTCATTCACGCCGCGCCCGCGCTGCGCGGCGCGGGTCTGCAGCTTCTCCTTGAGCGCCGGCGGCATGCGCAGCAGCACGTCGCCCTTGCCCTTCGGCGGCGCGCCCTTGCGGCCGCTCGGCTCGAACGGGACGGCGAAGCGCGAGGCAAGGATGCCCACCGCGACGTCGTTGAGGCTCGCGCCGGCTCGTGCGACCTCTCCGGCGAGAGTCTGCTTGAGCTCCTCCGGCATCCGGACGAGCACCTCACTTCTGCTAGCTCTCAAGTGCTAGCAAGCATAGCGGTTCGGTGGCGAAGCCGACCGACCTCTGGCGGCGCCGCCGAGTCGCCGCCTCGGCCTCAGAACTGCTTCAGCTGCCGCCGAACGGAGACGATCCGCTGGACGACGGTGATCCAGGCCGTGACGTTCAGGAGGTACACCGCCCACGGGAGCAGGCCCCACGGGGCGAGGAAGAGGCCGGTGACGATCACGAACACGCGCTCGGCGCGGCTGCCGATTCCGACGTCGCCCTTGAGCCCGAGCGCCTCGGCACGGGCCCGCGTATAGCTGACGAGGAACGAGCCCGCCATGGCGGCGAAGACAGCTCCGAGCGCGAACTCCTGGCCGTGCCGCGCGAACACGAGGCCGATCGCGGCGAGCATCGCCGCTTCCCCGACCCGGTCGGTGGTCGAGTCGAGGAAGGCGCCGAACTGCGTCCCCCTGCCGCTCTGGCGCGCAAGTGCGCCGTCGAGGATGTCCAGGAGCGAGCCGCCCCAGAAAAGGATCGCGCCCGCCCAGTACCAGAGGATCTCGTTCCGGTACTCGAAGTAGACCGCGACGGCGCCGAGCCCGCAGATCGTGATCCCGAGGGCGGTAAGGAAGTCCGGCGTGACGCGCGTCCGTGCCAGTCCGCCGATCGCGTGCGTGGCGAGCCTGCGCGCGCCGGTGGTGTAGCCGTCCTTGACGCGGGCAGCCGCGCTGTCGCGCGCCACGGGCGCTAGGCCGGTGCCGGGCTCAGCGCCCGGCGCAGCGGGCGCCGGTAGACGATCGCCGCTGCGATGCTCGCGACCAGGATCCCGCCGAGGATGTCGAGCCAGAAGTGGTTCGCGGTCGCCATTACGGCGAACCAGACCCAGGCCGGCCACAGCAGCCAGAGCACCTTCAGCCAGAGCGGACGGACGAGGCACGCGAGTACGACGCCGACGAGCAGCGAGTCGGCGGCGTGCAGGCTCGGCATCGCCGCATACGGGTTCGCCGTGATCTCCACGAGCCAGGAGCCGTGGTTGGGCGTGCCGAGGCTGGCGAGCGTGTCGACGAAGCCGAGCTCCGGGAACATCCGTGGCGGCGCCGTGGGCAGCACCGCATAGCCCACGAGGCCGAGCACGTTCGAGAGGATCAGGACGTTCCGGAACCGGATGAAGTGCTCGTAGCGGCGCAGGTAGACCCAGAGCAACGCCAGGCCGACGACGCCGAACTGCGAGACCCAGTAGGTCCAGGAAACCATCACGCCGAGCACGTGCGACGACTGCGTCCAACTCTGCAGCGTGAGCTCCCACATGCCCGTGACCCTCGACTCGAAGTCGATGACCTCACGCCCGTTGTGGAAGGCGACCGCGGGGCTGCGGTCGGCAATCCCCCGGGGAATCTGGTACGCGAGGATGAACCCGAACCAGATTCCGAGTTGGAGGAGAAGGTCGCGCCAGCCACGTGGAAGGACCTGGTGGCGCTCGGCGGCGGCGTAGCCGGAAGCCATTCGCTGATTCTATTCAGACACCCGGAGTTCACCAGAAGATGACCAAGTTCAGCGTCCAGGCGATCGAGCAAAGCGGCTATCTACGGGCCGGTTTCGCCGATCACTACGACGCCTACCGGCCGTCGCCGCCGGAGGACCTCCTCGCTGCGCTGGCCCGCTATGCAGGGGGCGAGCGCCAGCGAAGGGTCGTCGACCTCGGCTCCGGCACCGGCTTGTCCACGAGGGCGTGGGCGTTGCGCGCCGACGAGGTGATCGGGGTGGAGCCGAACCCGGCGATGCTCGCAGTCGCGAGAGCGCAGACCGCCGAGATGAACGTCCGCTTCGTCGAAGCCTTTGCCGCCGAGACGGGTCTGGAGGGCGGCACCGCCGATCTCGTCACGTGCTCGCAGTCGTTCCACTGGATGGATCGCGAGGCGACACTCGCCGAGGCCGACCGCCTGCTTCGCCAGGGGGGCGTCTTCGCCGCGTACGACTTCGACATGCCGCCGCTCGTCCACCCGGAGGTCGACGCTGCTTTCACCGAGCATCTGAAGCTTCGGCGTCAGGTCCGCGACGAGCACCGAGTCGAGGCGGGCTGGACGCGGACGCCGAAGCACACGCACCTCGACGCCATCCAAGAGAGCGGGCTGTTCACCTATGCGCGCGAGGCCGTGTTCGAGGACACGGCCGAGGTCGACGCCGACCGGATCCTCGGGCTGGCCCGAAGCCTCGGCCTCGTGCCGGAGCTGTTGGCGCTCGGCGCCTCGGAGGAAGACCTCGGCCTGACGCGTCTCGAGGAGGTCGTGCGGTCGGTCGTCGGCGGCGAGCGGATCCCGTGGGTGCTCGGCTACCGAGTCCGGCTAGGGGTGAAGGGCTAGCCGCCGATCTGGGACATAGAGCGTGACGCGCGGACGAAGCCGGGGTCGTTGATCTTGTGCTTGAGCTCCTTGTGCCGCACCGCCCAGCGGATGAGCTCCGCGAGCTCCTCGTCGGAGGCACCCTCGCGTAGAGGTGTCTTCAGATCCCACTCCCGGCGCGAGAAGAGACAGGTCCGGAGCTGCCCGTCGGCGGTGAGCCGAATCCGGTCGCACGAGGAGCAAAACGGCTCCGACACCGGGTTCACGAATCCGATCTCCCCGGCGCCGTCGGCGAACCGGAAGCGGCGGGCCGTGGAGGACGGTTTCGCCGGGATCTCCTCGAGCGGCCAGCGTTCCTCGATCAGCGCGCGGATCTCGGCGCCGGTGAGGACGTCGTCGCCCGACCATCGCTCCTCGGCGTCGAGCGGCATGAACTCGATGAACCGGACGACGTAGGGCTTACGGCGGGCGAGCTCGGCCAGTGCTGGCACTTCGTCCTCGGTGAAGCCGCGGATCGCGACGCAGTTCACCTTGATCGGCCGGAGCTCGGCGTACTGCTCCGCCGCCTCCAGGCCGGCGAGCACTCGGTCGAGCGCGTCCCGGCGCGTGATCTCCGCGAACCGGACGTGCGACAGCGAGTCGAGCGAGACGTTGAGGCGCTTCAGCCCTGCCTCGACCAGTGGGCCGGCGAAGCGGTCGAGCAGGACGCCGTTCGTCGTCAGCGAGAGGTCGTCGACCCCTGGGATCTCCGCGAGCTTGGCGACGAGCGTCGGCAGGTCCTTCCGTGCAAGCGGCTCGCCGCCGGTCAGGCGAACCTCGTCGACGCCCATCGAGGCCAGCACCCGCGTCACCCGTGCCAGCTCCTCGAAGGTCAGGAGCTCGTCGCGCGCGAGCCAATCCAGGCCTTCGGCCGGCATGCAGTAGCGGCAACGGAAGTTGCACTTGTCCGTGACCGAGATCCGGACGCTCTTGATCTCGCGGTTCCAGCCGTCGGTGAGCGAACTCATACGGACAAAGACCCTAGCTCGTGGTTTCCTCGTGCCTCTCCGACACCGTGCGTACCCACTCCCCGAAAGGAGAAACGACGTGTCGAGCTGGCAGCAGGAAGGCGATCCGGCCCCCGAGGAGGGCGGGCTCGGCGGCGTCGACGACGAGGATCTGGAAGGTGGCCCCGGCAGCGGTCCAGCCGTGGAGCTGGACGACGAGGACGTCGGCGGCACGGGCGACGAGGCGAGCTGAAGTGGACTCCCCGCTGGAGGGCGCCGGCAGCGGCGCCCTCCCTCCCCCCTGAAAGGAGGAGCAGATGACCGAGCAAGAGGACGCACGCGAGGACGTGCCCGAGCCCGACGACGACCGCCAGGAGATGGACATCCCGCCCGCACCGGAACACGGGCCTCAGGAGGACGCGCCCGACCCGACGCAGGCGGCGATCGACGAGCAGGGCGCGAGCGACCAGCCCGTCGACGTCGGGGGCTGGCAGGAGGACCCGGCCACCTAGGCGGCGGCAATTCGATAGGTTCGCAGCGCGGTGGAGTTCTACGACTGGCTCCTCTTCCTGCACGTCTTCTCGGCGTTCGCGCTCGTGTCCGCGCTCGTCGTCTTCTGGTTCGTGGCGGTCGCGGCGCGGAGCGTCAACCGGCCGGTCGAATCGCTGCGCTACTTCCGCGTGGCGAAGCCGGCCAACGTCCTCGTCGTGATCGGGACGATGGGGACGCTCGTCTTCGGCCTCTGGCTCGCGATCGACGCCGACGCGTACCAGGTCTGGGACGGCTGGGTGCTGATCGCGCTGGCGCTCTGGCTGGTCGCCGCGGGCACCGGCCAGCGAGGCGGCCAGACCTACGCCAAGGCGGCGAAGCTCGCGGCACGGCTCGACGGCGAGGGCCGGGGCGACCAGCCGAGTGAGGAGCTTCGGGTTCGGCTTCAGGACCGCCGGGCGATGTGGCTGAACGTCATCTCGTCCCTGGCCGTCGTCCTGATCCTCATCGACATGATCTACAAGCCCGGCGCATGAGCCTCGTCGCGAGCATCAGGCCCGACGACTGGAACTTCCCGCTACTCGTGCACGTGGTCGGCGCGGCGCTCCTCGTCGGCGGCCTCGTCACCGCCGTGATCGCGCTCCTGCTTGGCTGGAACCGGGAGTCGGCGTGGTATTCCCGCCTCGGCTTCCGTGCGCTCGTCTTCATCGCGCTCCCGGCGTGGTTCGTGATGCGCATCGGCGCGGAGTGGATCTACTCGAAGGAGGGCTTCAGCGGCGAGGACGAGCCGGGCTGGCTCGGCATCGGCTACCTCACGGCCGACCTCGGCGGGATCCTCCTGCTGCTCTCGATCATCCTGACCGGGCTCGGCGTCCGCCAGCTCGGCCGTGGCGGCCGGGAGACGAGCGTGCTCGCGCGGATCGGAAGCGTGATCGCGGTCCTCGTGCTCCTGGCCTACGTCGTCGCCGTCTGGGCGATGAGCGGCAAGCCCGACTAGCGCACGACATAGACGTGGCGACCGCCGCGCTGATCCTCGTCACGGCGGTCTGGGGCCTCACCTTCGTCCAGGTCAAGGACGCGGTCGAGCTGTATCCGCTGACGGCGTTCCTCGCACTCCGCTACCTGGTCGCCACGGGCGCGCTCGCCGTCCCGGCCGCTCGGCGCCTTCGGGGGCTCGGGCGGGACGGCCTGCTCGCGGGGGCCGTGCTCGGGCTGCTGATCGCGCTCGGGATCGGGCTGCAGACGGCCGGGCTCGAGCGCACCACCGTCACGAATGCCGGCTTCATCACTGGGCTCTACGTCCTCTTCACGCCGCTCCTCGGCCTCGCGCTCTTTCAGACGCCGATCCCGCGCGAGCTCTGGCTCGCGGTGGCAGTGGCGTTGCTCGGCCTCGCGCTCCTGTCGGGCGTCCCGCAGGGGTCGGGTGCCGGCGACCTGTTGGTGCTTCTGAGCACCGTGGCGCAGGCGCTCCAGATCTTGATGGTCGAGCGCTATGCGAACCGCTACGACGCCTTCGGCCTCACCTTCGTCGAAGTCGCCACGGCGGGGGTCGGGTTCCTCGTCGTCGCGGTCGCGCTCGGAGACCTCTCGGTTCCGCGCGGGTGGACCGTGTGGTCGGCGATCCTCGTCACGGGTCTCTTCGCCGTCGCGTTCGCCTACCTCGTGCAGGTCTGGGCGCAGCGGCGCGTCAGCGCGACGCGGATCGCGATCGTCTTCTCGCTCGAGACGGTGTTCGCGGGGCTCGCCGGCTATCTCTTCGCAGGCGACCGGATCGGCGCGATCGGACTCGCCGGTTGCGCCGCGATCCTCGCCGGGATCATCCTGGCCGAGCCTGCCGCCGCCTCGACGCTCAGGCGGCTGGTTCGACGCCCCGCGCCCGCGCCCGGTCCTCGATCTCCCGGATAAACGGTGTCTTGAGCTCCGTGTAGACCTGACGGGGGTGGCCTTCCGCAACGAGCCTGCGCTTGAAGGCGTCGTAGCGTCGCCGTTCCTCCGCGTTGGTGCGCAGCGCCTCGCGGAAGGTGAGCTGGCGGTCCCAGTGCTCGCCGCCGTACCGGACGACGTGGACGTGGTGCGTGCCCGGCTGCTTGCGGAAGAAGAGCCGCCCGGGCAGGCCGTACTCGTCGAGGTACTCATAGCCGAGCTGCTGCATCGCTGCGATCTGCTCGTCAGAAAGCTCAAGCTCGCGCAGTCCCACCAGCACGTCGACGATCGGCTTGGCACACAGCTCGGGCACCGAGGTGGAGCCGACGTGCTCGATCCCGACCGCGTGGCCGTCGAAGACCGCGGTCAGCCGTCCCTTCTCCTCCTCGAAGGCCTCGGCCCAGCTCGGGTCGTAGTCGGCGAGCTCTACGCGGTCAGAAGGTCCACTCACCGTTTTCCTGCACCACGTCGCCGTCGCACTCGATGCGCCCTCCGTTCCGGAGGTCTTTGACCATGTCCCAGTGGACGGCGCTCAAGTTCTTCCCGCCGATCGTCGGAAGGCCGGCGCCGATCGCGAGGTGGATCGTCCCGTACATCTTCTCGTCGAACAGCGTGTTCTTCATGTACCGCTGGATTCCCGGGTTGCAGCCGATCCCGTACTCGCCAAGGGTCCGGGAGCCGTCGTCGCGGTCGAGCTTTGCGATCAGCGCCTCCTCGTTGGCGGATGCCGACGCCTCGACGACCTTGCCCCCCTCGTAGCGCATCCGGACGCCCTCGACGAGGTCGGGCTCCTGATAGGCCGGGTATTCGAGGAAGCTGACGACCCCCTCGGTCGACTCCTCGACCGGGCTGTAGAAGACCTCGCCGCCCGGCATGTTGGCGTGTCCGTCGTCGATCTCGCCCTCGCGGCCCCCGAGGCTGAAGCGGAGATCGGTTTCGGCGCCCACGATTCGGACTTCATCGGCCCGGTCGAAGCGGTCCTTGATCTTCTTCATCTTCTCGCCCTCGGCGTCCCAGTCGAGCAGCACGGCGCCGTAGAGGAAGTCCTCGAACTGCTCGTTGGTCATTCCGGCCTCCTGGGCGAGCGAGGGTGAGGGGAAGCGGCAGGTGACCCAGGGGATCTCCATTCGAAGGCGGCGCTGGAGGAAGGGCGCGTGCGCCTTGTTGATCGCGTCGCGCTTCTCCGTCGGGACGTCGGCGCCGGCGCGCGGGTTCTCCGGCGCGCCGAGCAGCATCCAGGCGTCGACGTTGTCCCAGACGTGCTGGTCGACGGGCGCGACCTGCCCGACCAGCTCGAGCGGCGCCTCCCTCGCCCAGGTCCAGACGAACGGGAGCTGCTCCATCGCGTAGCTGAACCGGACGATCGGGTACGCCTCGCGGCGGCCGATCAGCCGGATCACCTCTTCGAGCAGCGGCCTCGCGTACGGCTGCGAGATCACCATCACTTGCCACCCCGGCTGGACGTCGACCGAGCGCTCGACGAGCAGTCGGGCGTATTCCTGAACGCGAGAGTCGGCCACCGGCCAGCGGAGATTAGCGGTCTTCACCTTGCTACACTAGGGCTTAGATTTTTTCCGTTCCGCAGACTCAAGACCACGGAGGTCACATGGCAAAGACAATCGGTATCGATCTTGGCACCACGAACTCCTGCATGGCGGTGCTGGAGGGCGGCGAGCCGACCGTGATCCCGAACGCCGAGGGCGGCCGCACCACGCCGTCCGTCGTCGCGTTCACGGGTGACGGCGAGCGTCTCGTCGGCCCGCCGGCCAAGCGCCAGCAGGTGACGAACCCGCAGAACACGATCTTCTCGATCAAGCGCTTCATGGGGCGCAAGTACTCGGAGGTCGACGAGGAGATGAAGATCGTCCCGTACGAGGTCGTCGAGGGCCCGAACGGCGACGTTCGCGTCAAGGCGGGCGGCAAGGAGTACGCGCCGCCGGAGATCTCCGCGATGATCCTCCAGAAGCTGAAGGCGGACGCCGAGGCGTACCTCGGCGAGTCGGTGACCGACGCGGTCGTCACCGTCCCGGCCTACTTCAACAACGCGCAGCGCGAGGCGACGAAGGACGCCGGCAAGGTCGCCGGCCTCAACGTCCTCCGGATCATCAACGAGCCGACGGCCGCCGCCCTCGCCTACAACCTCGAGAAGGAGGAGGACCAGAAGATCCTGGTCTTCGACCTCGGCGGCGGGACGTTCGACGTCTCGGTGCTCGAGTACGACGCCGAGACGGCGACGCTCGAGGTCCACGCCACGAGCGGCGACAACCACCTCGGCGGCGACAACTTCGACAAGGCGATCGTCGACTGGATGGTCGCGGAGTTCAAGAAGGACCAGGGCATCGATCTGGCCGCTGACCGGATGGCGCTCCAGCGCCTCTACGAGGCCGCCGAGAAGGCGAAGATCGAGCTGTCGTCGACCATGACGACGCAGATCAACCTGCCGTTCGTCACAGCGACGCAGGACGGCCCGAAGCACCTCGACCTCCAGCTCACCCGCGCGAGGCTGAACGAGCTGACCGCGGACCTGCTCGAGCGGACCGTCGCCCCGACGAAGCAGGCGCTCGCGGACGCCGGGCTCGACCCCAAGGACATCCACCACGTCGTCCTCGTCGGCGGCATGACCCGGATGCCGGCGGTGGTCGACAAGGTGAAGGAGCTGACGGGCAAGGAGCCGCACAAGGGCGTCAACCCCGACGAGGTCGTCGCAGTCGGCGCCTCGATCCAGGGCGGCGTCCTCAAGGGCGAGGTCAAGGACATCCTCCTGCTCGATGTCACGCCGCTGTCGCTGGGCATCGAGACGAAGGGCGGCGTCTTCACCCGCCTGATCGAGCGCAACACGACGATCCCGACGAAGAAGGCGGAGACGTTCACGACGGCCGAGGACAACCAGCCGTCGGTCGAGGTCCACGTCCTGCAGGGCGAGTCGGAGATGGCGCTCTACAACAAGACGCTCGGCAAGTTCCAGCTCGTCGGCATTCCGCCGGCGCCGCGGGGCATGCCGCAGATCGAGGTCGCGTTCGACATCGACGCGAACGGAATCATCAACGTCTCCGCGAAGGACCTCGGGACGGGCAACGAGCAGCAGATCCGGATCGAGGGCGGCTCGGGCCTGAAGGAGGAGGAGGTCCAGCAGATGATCCGCGACGCCGAGGCGCACGCGGACGAGGCACGCAAGCTGCGTGACCTCGCCGACGCGCGGAACGTGGCCGAGTCGCTGGCCTACCAGACGGAGCGCACCCTCAAGGAGCATCGCGACAAGCTCGACGAGTCCGACGCTTCGACGATCGAGGGTCGCGTGATGGAGCTCAAGGGCGTCCTCGAGTCGGACGACGTGAACGAGATCCGCGCGAAGACGGAGGCGCTCCAGGAGGCCTCGCAGAAGCTGGCCGAGGCCGTCTACGCGCAGGCGACCGCCCAGCAGGCGGCCTCCGCGTCCGGCGGCAACGGTGACGCGACGGCCGGCTCCGACGACGAGGTCGTCGAGGAGGCCGACTACGAGGTGATCGACGAGGAGGAGGCGAAGACCTCGTAATGACGGACGACGTTCGGACGGACGAGGAGCAGCACGAGCAGGTCGAGCCCGACGTCGACGAGCTCGAGTCGGTCCGCAAGGAGCGCGACGAGCTGCTCGACACGCTCCAGCGCCTCCAGGCGGAGTTCGACAACTACCGCAAGCGGGTCGCGCGTGACCAGCAGAGCCTGGTCACGCGTGCCCACGAGCGGCTGGTGAAGGAGCTCGTCCCGGTGCTCGACGACCTGGAGCGGGCGCTCGAGGCCGCGCACGCCCACGAGGAGGCCGAGCTGGAGGAGGGCGTGGCGCTCGTCGCGCGCTCCTTCGCCGACATCCTCCGCAAGGAAGGGGTCGAGGAGGTCCCGACCGAGGGCAGGTTCGACCCTCACGTCCACGAAGCCCTGCTCTCGCAGCCGTCCGAGGCCGAGGAGGGCACCGTGATCGAGGTGCTGCAGAAGGGCTACAGGCTCGGCGACCGGGTGATCCGCCCGGCGCGCGTGGTGATTGCGCGTGGCGGCGACTAAGGATCTCTACGGCGCCCTCGGGGTCTCGAAGGGCGCTTCGGCCGACGAGATCAAAAAGGCCTACCGCAAGCTTGCGCGGGAGCACCACCCGGACCGAAACGCCGGGGACGCCGCCGCGGAGGAGCGGTTCAAGGAGGTCCAGCACGCCTACGACGTGCTCTCGGACCCGGAGAAGCGCAAGGCCTACGACCAGTTCGGCTCCGCCGACGGCCGCCGCGGCTTCGATCCGCGCGGCGGCACGTACGACTTCGGGGACTTCAACATCAGCGACCTCGGGGACCTCGGCGATCTCTTCGGCGGGCTGTTCGGGCGCGGTGCCGGTCGCCAGCAGCGCGCCCAGCCGCAGCGCGGCGCCGACCTCGAGGTGCAGGTGAACCTGTCCTTCGAGGACTCGCTGAAGGGGATCGAGACGAAGATTCCGGTCGAAGTCGAGACGGCCTGCAGCGATTGCGGCGGCTCGGGCGCCAAGCCCGGGACGTCGCCCAAGATCTGCCCGGAGTGCCGCGGCCGCGGCGTCGTCTCCGAGTCGCAGGGGCTCTTCGCGCTCTCGCAGCCCTGCCCGCGCTGCCGCGGGAACGGCACCGTGATCGAGGATCCCTGTCCGCGTTGCCACGGCTCGGGCCGCGAGCGCCGCACGAAGCGCTATTCGGTGAAGATCCCCGCCGGCGTCAAGGACGGCACGCGCGTTCGCCTCAAGGGCAAGGGCGAGGCCGGGGCGAGCGGCGGCCCCGCCGGGGACCTCTTCGTCGTCACGCGCGTCGAGCCGTCGCCGATTTACGAGCGCCGCGGCGCCGACCTTGTCGTCGACGTGCCGCTGTCGCCGGCCGACGCCGCGCTCGGCACCGAGGTCGACGTCCCGACGCCGGACGGTCCCGTCTCGATGAAGGTGCCGGCGGGCTCCGAGCACGGGAAGCTCTTGAAGATCAAGGGTCGCGGCGCGCCGAAGCTGAAGGGCGGCAAGGGCGATGTCCTCGCGCGGCTGAAGCTCGAGGTGCCGAAGAAGCTGTCGAAGAAGCAGCGCGAGCTGTACGAGCAGCTCAGGGGGACACGCTGATGGATGACAAGGGGCGCTACATGATCAGCGTGGCGGCCGATCTCGTCGGCATGCATCCGCAGACGCTGCGGATCTACGAGCAGAAGGGCCTCGTCCGGCCGAAGCGCACCTCCGGCAACACGCGCCTCTACTCGGAGTCCGACATCGAGCGGCTGCGCCTGATCCAGCAGCTGACCACGGAGCTCGGGCTGAACCTCGCCGGCGTCGAGATGGTGCTGCGGCTCGAGGATCAGCTGAAGCGCATGCACCGGCGGGTTGACCGGATGGAGCGTGAGATGCGCGAGCGCATGCGCGACATCGAGCGCCAGTACAAGCGGGAGCTCGTGCTCTGGGAGGAGCCGACGCTGCCGGTGCGGAGGGTTCAGTAGATGGATTTCAACAAGCTGACGATCAAGTCACAGGAGGCCGTCGGCGCCGCCCAGGAGCTGGCGCGCCGGATGGGCAACCCGGAGATCTATCCCGAGCACCTGCTGCTCGCGCTCCTCGACCAGGAGCTGCCGCAGCAACTGGTGCCGGATACGGCTGCGTTGCGCGCCGAAGCCGAGACGACCTTGCGCGGCAAGCCTGCGACCCAAGGCGCTCAGCAGCAGCCCACGGTCTCGCGTGCGTTCTCCGAGGCCCTCGAGCGCGCTTCGCAAGAAGCGCGCTCGCTGCAAGACGAGTACGTCTCGACAGAGCACCTGCTGCTGGCGCTCGACGTGGTTCCGCGTGACCAGCTCGTCGCGAAGCTCGAGCAGGTCCGCGGCGGCCAGCGCGTCACGAGCCAGGATCCGGAGGGCAGCTACCAGGCGCTGGAGAAGTTCGGCCGCGACCTGACCGAGCTCGCCGAGGCCGGGAAGCTCGACCCGGTCATCGGCCGCGACGAGGAGATCCGCCGGGTGATCCAGGTGCTCTCTCGCCGGACGAAGAACAACCCGGTGCTGATCGGCGACCCCGGGGTCGGCAAGACCGCGATCGCCGAGGGGCTCGCACAGCGGATCGTCGCCGGCGACGTCCCGGAGGGCCTGAAGGGCAAGCGTGTCTGGGCGCTCGACATCGGGTCGCTGCTCGCCGGCTCGAAGTACCGCGGCGAGTTCGAGGAGCGCCTGAAGGCGGTGCTGACCGAGATCCAGCGCTCCGAGGGCCAGATCGTCCTCTTCATCGACGAGCTCCACACGATCGTCGGCGCCGGCGCCGCCGAGGGCGCCGTCGACGCCGCGAACATGCTCAAGCCGATGCTCGCGCGCGGCGAGTTGCGCGCGATCGGGGCGACGACGCTCGACGAGTACCGCAAGCAGATCGAGAAGGACGCGGCGCTCGAGCGGCGCTTCCAGCCGATCTTCGTCGGCGAGCCGTCCGTGGCGGACACGATCGCGATCCTCCGCGGCCTGAAGGAGCGCTACGAGGCCCACCACGGCGTGCGGATCCGCGACGCCGCGCTGGTCGCGGCCGCTGTGCTCTCCGACCGGTACATCTCGGACCGGCAGCTGCCCGACAAGGCGATCGACCTCGTGGACGAAGCCGCGTCGCGCCTCAGGATGGAGATTGACTCGTCGCCGATCGAGCTCGACGAAGCGGAGCGCCGCGTGCGCCAGCTCGAGATCGAGCTCGCCGCCATCGGCAAGGAGTCCGACGAGGTGCGCGAGCCGGTCGAGCGCGAGCTGGCCGAGGCGAAGGAGCGCCGTGACGAGCTCGCCGCTCGCTGGTCGACCGAGAAGGACGCGCTCGAGCGCGTCAAGGAGGTGATCGCCCGGATCGACGAGCTGCGCATGGAGTTCGAGCGCGCCGAGCGCGCCGGCGACTTCACCCGCGCCGCCGAGATCCGCCACGGCGAGTTGCCGCAACTCGAGAAGGAGCTCGCGGAGCGCGACGGCGCGCCGATCGAGAACCCCATGGTCAAGGAGGAGGTCGACGAGGACGACGTTGCGGCTGTCGTTGCGCGCTGGACGGGCATTCCGGTCGACCGGCTCCTGGAGGGGGAAACGGAGAAGCTGATCCAGATGGAGGAGCGGCTGCACGAGCGGGTGATCGGCCAGGACGAGGCGGTCTCGGCCGTGGCCAATGCGCTCCGGCGAGCGCGGTCCGGTCTCCAGGATCCGAACCGCCCGATCGGCTCGTTCGTCTTCCTCGGCCCGACCGGCGTCGGCAAGACCGAGCTCGCCCGGGCCCTTGCCGAGTTCATCTTCGATGACGAGCGGGCCATGGTCCGGCTTGACATGTCCGAGTATCAGGAGCGGCATACGGTGGCTCGCCTGGTCGGCGCGCCGCCCGGCTACGTCGGGTTCGAGGAGGGCGGCCAGCTCACGGAGGCGGTCCGCCGCCGGCCGTATTCGGTGCTCCTCCTCGACGAGATCGAGAAGGCGCATATGGAGGTCTTCGACGTCCTGCTCCAGATCCTCGACGACGGCCGGCTGACCGACGGCCAGGGCCGCACCGTCGACTTCCGGAACACCGTGATCATCATGACCTCCAACCTGCGGTCGGCCGAGGCGCTGCGCGAGTTCTTCCGACCGGAGTTCCTGAACCGGATCGACGAGGTCGTCGAGTTCCACCCGCTTTCGAAGGAGCAGCTCGGCGCGATCGTCGAGCTGCAGCTCCGGCGGCTGCGCGACCGGCTGACCGAGCGCGGCCTCGGCCTCGAGGTCACGGACGCGGCGAAGGAGCAGCTCGTCGAGACGGGGTGGGATCCGACCTACGGCGCGCGACCGCTCAAGCGGGCGATCCAGCGGCTGGTCGAGAATCCCCTCGCGCTACGGCTGCTCGAAGGGGACTTCGCCGAGGGCGACACGGTGCTCGTGGACGCGGAGAACGGCGAGCTCGTCTTCACGAAGGCCGCCGCTGCCGCGCCGGCCGTCGCCTAGGGCCGCTCAGCCTGCGCTGAACCGGGCGGCCTCTTCGGAGCCGCCCGTGGCATCGCCCTCGCTGTACGAGTGCGCGCCTGCGCCGGCGAGCCGTCCGGCGTCGACGATCAGGTACTCGTCGCGGATCGGCCGCCCCTCGAACCAGGACTCGAGGACCTCGCGGGTCCCGGCCGCGTAGCGCGCCTGCGCGGAGAGACTCGTCCCGGACGTGTGGGGTGTCATCCCGTGGTACGGCATCGTCCGCCAGGGGTGCTCCTGAGGCGCCGGCTGCGGGAACCAGACGTCGCCCGCGTAGCCCGCCAGCTGGCCCGACTCGCACGCTCGCGCCACCGCGTCGCGATCGCAGATCTTTCCGCGCGCTGTGTTCACGAGATAGGCGCCGCGCTTCATCTTCGAGATCAGCTCGTCGTCGAACATGTGCTCCGTCTCGGGGTGGAGCGGCGCGTTGATCGTGACGACATCACAGACCGATACGAGCGACTGGACGTCCTCGTGGAACGTCACGCCGAGCTCCTCCTCCACCTCCGGCGGGAGCCGGTGGCGGTCGGTGTAGTGGAGTCCGACCTCGAAGGGCTTCAGCCTGCGGAGCACGGCCGAGCCGATCCGGCCCGCGGCGACGGTGCCGACCTGCATCCCTTCGAGGTCGTACGAGCGCGAGACGCAATCCGCGATGTTCCAGCCGCCGTCGAGGACCCATCGGTGTGCAGGCAGATAGTTCCTCACGAGAGAGAGGATCAGCATGACCACGTGCTCGGAGACGCTGATGCTGTTCGAGTACGTCACCTCGGTGACCGTGATCCCGCGGTCGATCGCCGCCTGGAGATCGACGTGGTCGGAGCCGATTCCAGCCGTGTGTGCCAGCTTCAGTTTGGGAGCGTTCGCGATCCGCTCCGCGGTCAGGTACGCCGGCCAGAACGGCTGTGAAATCACGATCTCCGCTTCGCGAAGCTCGCGCTCGAAGATCGAGTCCGGTCCGTCCTTGTCGGACGTGACGACGAAACGGTGACTGCGGTCCTCGAGGAACTTCCTCAGGCCGAGCTCGCCGGAGACACTGCCGAGGAGCTCGCCCGGCGTGAAGTCGATCGCTTCTGGCGTCGGGGTCGTCTGGCCGTCGTAGTAGCGCTCGATCGTCGGGACGTCGTCGCGCGGGTACGACGTTGGGTACCCGTCCACGGGATCGTCGTAGAGGACGCAGAGGACTGTCGCCACGCGGCGATCCTACGATTCGCTAGACGGCGGAGTCCAGGAACTCGGCGTGCCCGCGCTCTGGCGGGGCGCCGTGGATGTAGAGGAGGAGATCCTCGCCGCTCTCGTTCACGATCTGGAGTGGCGTCCCGGCCTCGACGTGGATCAGGCTGCCCTGGCCGACCTCGTGGCGCTCGGGCGGGTCGCCGAGGTACATCGCCAGCGAGCCGCGGACGACGACGAACGTCTCCTCCTGGAGCAGGTCCTTGTGGCGCCGCCCTCGCGCCCCGGGCTCGTAGCGCCAGAGGTTAGCGCGGGTGTGCTTCAGGCCCGCCGCGTCCGTGACGCCCGCGACGTGGCGATCAGCGCCGCCTGGCTCAGGCGGGCGGGTAATCCACTCGAGCTCCTCCGACCGCACGACGCTGAAACCCACGCGCCGAGTGTACGCATCGGCTGATCAGCCGAGCCGGAAGCCGTCGACGTCGAAGCTCTTGCCGCCGAGGGCCGCCATCACGTGGAGTGAGAACGAGACCTTCGTGCCCTTGCCGGACGACCGCCCGAGGAGCTTCACCCGCTGCCAGCCGGAGGTGGCCGGGACACAGCGCTCGGTCGTGATCGTCGGCCCGCTCGTGTGCTCCTCCGCGCGAAGGCAGACGAACATGCCGGGGCTCACGCTTCGGACGAACGCCCGCACCTTGTAGGGAGCGCCGGCCCTGTGCGGCCGCAGCGCCTTCCTGGCGTAGAAGGCGAAGGTTTGCCCGGTCGTCACGCGCGAGACGCGGACACCGCGGCCTTCGACGCCGCGGACGAGCGAGAGGGCCGCGTTCTCACCCTCCCAGCCGTCGGTCGAGTTCTCGAACTCGCCGCCGCCGGCCGCCGCCGGCGCGGTGGGCGCGGGCGCCGCCGTGGAGCCGAGGTCGATCGGGCGCGAGTCGGGCACGACGCCCGTCGTCGGAAACTGCGTCTGGTGGTGAGTCGGAGGCGTCGAAGGCTGTGGGGGCCTGGGATCGTCGGCGCGCGGCGGGCCGCCCACCGGGGGCGCGACGGGCGCCGACTGTGCGTCGACGAGCTCCGGCATCGCCGTCGCGAGCTCGTCCGGAGCCGCCGGCTCGGGCGCCGGAGGGGGCGGAGCCGGAGGCTCGGGTGCCGGCGGAGCTGGAGCGGGCGGCTCCGGCGCGGGCGGCGGCGGCGGCGGCGTAGTTGGGGGCGGCGGAGCCGGGGGAGCGGGCGGTTGGGGCGGAGGGGCCGGCGCCGGAGGCGGCGGCTCGGGGTCGCCGCAGTTCCCGTGCTGGCTCCCGTCGTCCTCTACATGGCACTTGAAGAGCCCGAACGTCGGGGCCGGCTTCGCCTTCCGCTTCGGCTTCGCACCGGCCGACTGGGCCATGGCGCCGGAGAGGACGAGGACGGCGACGCCGAGCAGGACGGCCAGCCGCCAGGGGAGGAGCGTCGAGGTCGATTTCGCCGCAATCACCGCAGAAATTCCTGGTTCACACCAAGGTTGGGTGACGCCAAAAACAGGTGCCTCCCCCGGAAAGGTGAACGCCGGGCTAGCGTCTCGCCGTGGCCTCCGGGGCTCAGAAGGGCTTGCCGCCCCCCGCGCCGCCTGCGGAGCGCACCGCCGGCCAGCTCGTGGCAGAGTCGATGCGGCTGTACGGGCGGCGGTTCCGGTCGACGCTCCTGATCGGAGTGCCGCCGACGCTCGCCGGGATCGCGCTCACCGTGGTTGCCGACTCGGGCGTCTCGCGCGTGGCGAGGCTCGCCTTCGCCCTGCTCGTCGGCGCGCCGGCGGTGAGCATCTCGTACGTCGGAGCGTCGGTGCTCGCGGCCGGCCGTCGGCCGCCGCGCCGCACGCTCGTGACCGCTTTCGTGCTCGGCCTCCTCGTGCTTCTGCCGGTCCCGTTCCTCGCAACGATCCTGATCCTGCCGGCCCTCATGTGGTTCGCGCTCGTCGGCCTCGCGGTGCCCGCCGCCGTCGCCGAGGAGCTCGAGCTGAGCGCGGCGCTACGGCGTGCGATCGAGCTCGGCCGTGCGGACTTCGTCCACGCGTTGGGATCGCTGGCGGCGATCGTGATCGTCGCCTTCGTGAGTGCGGGCGTCCTGCAGTACCTGCTCGTGCAGTTCGGCGACTCCGCTGGGAGCGTCGCGGCGTTCATCGCGGCCCTGCTCCTGATCCCGCTCGTCCTGCTCGCCGCCGCCCAGCTCTATTTCGACCAGGTGGCGCGCGTCGGCCCCGTCCGGAAGGGACTGACCGCACCCCGTGGGCGAGGGCAGCCGACGAAATAGAGTCACGCGCATGAGCCACGAAAGGAGCCGCGCATGCCGACCTACATCCTGCTCTCGAACCTGACGGCGCAGGGCGTCCAGACGCTGAAGTCGAACCCGGACCGGATCCGGGAGGTGAACACCGACATCGAGGAGCTCGGCGCGAAGGTGCTGCATCAGTGGGCGACCCTCGGCCCCTACGACTTCGTCAACGTGGTCGAGGCGCCGGACACCGCAACGATCGCCAGGGTCTCCGTGGCGCTCGGCGCCCGCGGGAGCGCCAAGTTCCAGACGCTGAGCGCGCTGTCGATCGACGAGTTCCTGAGTGCCGTGAACCAGTCGTAAAGGAGGTCTGGCGAGATGCAGTCTGTGCCGCGGGGCCGCGCTGCTCGCCCCGAGGACGGCGTCCTCCGTCGCGCTCGTATCTCACTCGATACGAGCGCTCCCTGCGTCCTTGCCTCGGAACGACCATCGCACCCCCGCGACGAGCGGCATCCCGCCAGACCCTCCTAGGTTGCACCAGCTGAGCCCCGCCCAGTTCGTCGTCGCGGTCGCGGTCTGGGCGCTTGCGGCGATGGCCGTGTTCGCGCATGCCGACCGGCACGGGAGCCGCCATGCGACGGCGTGGGGGGTCGCGACGTTCCTGGCGGGCGGGATCGCGGCGCCGCTCTACTTCATCCGCTACTGGTTTCGTCGTCGACGCAGCTGAGCACGGCGTCCCAGGCGAGCTCGGACGCGATCACGCCGAGGCGCATGCTGGTGAGCTCCGGGTTCTCGACCTCGTTCGTCGAGATGGTGTAGAGGACGTCGCCGTCCACGAGGGCGTGGAACGGCTGGATCGCCCGGCCCATCGAGGCGTGCACCTGGACACCGAGCTGGCGGAGCTCACGCCGGGTCAGCTTCTGGTTCGTGACGACGAGGGTGAGCGTGGTGTTCCCGGGCGCCGCCTGCGGAAGCTGATCCTCGAGGCCCTCGACGAGCCTCAGCCGCACCTGGCGGTCGGCGTCGTAGTGGCCCCGCACGACGCTGCCGTCGCGGTCGACGATCGCGCCGAAGGCGTTCACCACGGTGAAGACCGCGATTCTCGTCTCGCCCACCTGATGGAACGCGCCACCCTGGCCCGAGAACTCGCCGCCTTCCATCCCGAAGGTCTTGCCGACCGTCACCGATCGCCCGGCGCCGCGTCGCCCGAGCGGGAAGACGCCGTCGCGGGCGGCGCGAAGGGCCTGTCGCCCGAGGTCGGCGTCGGGGTAGACGGCGTTGTCGCGCCGCCCG
>Ga0307320_10000059_pt1 | contig 37887 bp, 47 predicted proteins | sample ER_DNA_369_FD_194495 | JGI IMG/M metagenome (GOLD analysis project Ga0307320, IMG submission 194495) | Bulk soil microbial communities from the East River watershed near Crested Butte, Colorado, United States - ER_DNA_369 | ecosystem: Environmental > Terrestrial > Soil > Floodplain | place...
CCGGCCGCGGCGACGGAGATCGGCCCGGCCACAACCAGCCCCGCGCTGGCCCACGGGAGCGGAGTTGCGGCAGGAGCCCAATTGGCGCCGAACACGGCCGGGACGAGATAGTGCGCCGAAGCGGCGAGCGGAGCGAGCATGGCGCCGGCGGCGAGTGCGGTCACGCGGGCGAAGCGCTCGACCGTGTGGCGCGTGTCCTCACCGTGGGCACGGAGCCTCGCCATCGTGGGATACGACACCCTCCACAGCGCGTGAAAGAGCCAGAACGGCACCTGGAGCAGCCGGTTCGCGAGCGACCAGTAGCCGAGCAACTGGGTTCCACCCACAGCCGCAACCACGAGGTTGACCCCCTGATTCCGTCCCAGCGCCGCCAGCCCGACTGCCTGGAAGCCGATGCCGAATCCGAGCATCGAACGCAGCGTGCCGCGCGCCAGCCGCGGCGTGATCAGGCCGAGCGGAGATGCGACGTTCATCAGCACGGAACCGGCCAGCGCACGCACCACTGCGGCCGAGGCGAAGCCCCAGACACCCCAGCCCGCCCAGACCGTGGCGATCGCCCAACCGTAGAAGACGAGCGACTCCGTGAACTCGATCGACGCGATCGGGCGGTACTCGAGCGCGCGTTCCAGGGCAATTGCATGTGGCGCCCTGAGGGCCAGGAGCGGAAGCGAGCCGGCCATGATCGCCGTGACGGCTCCCGTGGTGCCGGCACGTGCTCCCACTGCCGCCAGACACACCGCGATCGCCACCGCGACCACCAGCTGGAAGCCGAGAAGCGTCCGGAGCTCGTCGACGGTGGGGTCGCCGGCCTTCCGGATCAGCGCCGCTCCAAGGCCGCCGTCGGCAAAGAAGTTTCCGATGGTGATGATGGTGGTTCCGAACGCGACGATGCCGAACGCGTTCGGGGAGAGCAGGTGCGCGAGGACGAGAGTCCCCCCGAACGCGACCACCTGGGCGGCAGCCGCGCGCACCGTCAACAAGGCCGCGCCTAGCGCACCGCGCTCTCGGATCGCCTCTGGGCTATCAGCCTCAGCAGGCTGCTTGACTGTTGCGGACGTCACGAGAGCGTATTCCTCGGGCCCGCGTACGGTCCGCCGAGGTCACTCGTTGCCGACGCGATCGACCCCCACGTAGTCGGGTCGATCCTGGTGGAACGAGCGGGGGTTGTCGAGCCTCATCGTCGAGGTTTGAAGGACCGAGCGGACGCCGGAGGTCAGAAGCCTTCCTCTGGAGCCCAGGAGCGCGAACTCGGCGCTCGCCCCGGCGAGGGCGCGGAACTGGTCCGAACCGGACTTCGGCTCGATCGCCTGATCGATGCCCCCGGCTATCAGGCGCGTGTACAGCACGTACGCGGGCCGCGCCCGACCGCTCGCCCCGGCCAGTTCCTCTACGGTGGCCGCGTCGAGCGCGGGCGGCCGTGCCCCCGGACGTTGCGGTGTGAGCGCGGTTGCCACGAACGTGTCGATGTCCTCGCGCAGTGCGCACCCGAGCTCGTATCTGCTCCGGGCCGCGGCGACCGCGGCCTCCAGCTCAGGAAGGGCGTCCCCCAGGCTCGTCCGCTGCTCCGTTCGCTGCCGCACCAGGGTCGAACGGCGGCGCGCCTCCTGAACGTGCTTGGCGAGGTCGAGGATCTCGCCGTTCAGGGTCCTGATCGAGTCCTTGGCCGCGCTCGCTCGTGCCTCCGCCTGCGCGAGGCGGCCGGCTTCCCTGGCAAGCGCCGGCAAGAGCCGCTCCTCGCTCAAGCTCGTGAGCCCCCAGATGCGATCGAGGATCTTCGACGGTCCTGGGATCGGTGTCAGCCCGTCTACCTCGACCACGAGCCTCTCGTCGCTCCTCGTGTTCCTCGTCAGGTGGTGTGCGACATCGAGGTCGAACCCGAGGTCGTGAAAGGAAACCTCACCTCCGATCTGGTGATCGCGCTCGACGGACGTTCTCGTCGGTCCGGGTGTCTGAATTCCGGCGACCGGCGGCAGCACGGCCGTAGGCAGAGCTTCGGGTGCCTCCTTCGCCTTTCGGGGCCCCCTGGCCGAGGGTGGATATTGGTGGATCCGCGATGCGAGCCTCGCCAGTTGTGCTTCGAGCAAGCGATTGACATCTACGCCCGCGAGCACGGCTCTATCGGTCACGACACGAATCACGTAGGAGTACGCGCCGTCCTGGGGCGAGGTCGCCGCGCGCGCAGCATCCAACGCCAGGTTTGCGATGTCCTCGGCCAGTGCAACCGCGTCCATCTGCACCAACACGCGAGCGAGACCGGTCGTCTCGTCGGCGCCGTCGGCGGTGTCTCGGCTCAACCGCGGAAAACGGTCTTCAGTTCGTGCAGTGTCGTGTGTGGTTTCGTCGCCAGCCATCCACTCCTCTGCGACTCGCCATCCGCGCCCGGAGCCCTCACGGACGCCCCACCGAGTCTACTTCCCGACGTTAGGCGGCACCGCCGCGCGGGAAGTGACTCCAAAGGGGGCCGAAGGGTCGAGAACCGATCACACCCAGCCGGCGGCGGGCCGTCCGTCGAACGCCTCGATGCTCGTCGTGGACCCCACGGACCCCTTTCGGACCCCCGCGATCCGCATGGTTGAGCCGAGAATCGCCGGTTCCGCGATGCGCCTTTTTTGGGGTCCGCAATGGCGGTACGTGCCTAGTTGAGTCGGGAAGTGACGAGACGAAGCCAGGGGCTCCCCTTCCAGCGCCCTTCAAGCGTCACAAACACTGAGCTCGAGGCTCTGTCCGCGGTCGCATAGAAAAGCGGCTACCCGCCGATGCCAAAATTGCTGGCTGAAAAGCCATGGTTGCCGCCTATCAATGTTGCGAACTAACTATCCGGGTCTCGGACGAAGGCGCCGTAGTAGTCCGCTGCATACTGCGGCCGCGGCCCGGGAGCGCCGTCGTCCGCGTGGCCCGCGGCGGTCATCGCCTTCCACCACTCGTCGACCTGGTCCCGCGACGAGCGCGCGAGCAGCGCCAGGTGGAGGTTCCGTGTCGGCGGCCGGTCCTCGTCGGCCCGCGAGATCGAGAGATCCTCCCACTCGAAGAAGTGGCCGCCGCGGTATGGCTCCCCGTACCCGAGCTGCTCGAGCGCCAGCGCGTAGAAGCGACGGGACCTCTCGACGTCCTCGACTCGGAGAGTGACGTGATCGAAGACGTCCAGCACGCCTCGATTCTCGCTTAACGCCGACGGGGCGCGGGGGCGGTCGACTCGCGGATCACGAGCTCCGTGGGCAAGATCGCGCGCCTCTGGCCGTCTTCGGGGCCCTGGCCGCGCTCGACCTCGTCCATCAGCCACTGAGCGGCCAGCCGCCCCTTCTCCTCGTGCGGCTGGGCGATCGTCGTCAGCGGCGGGGTCGCGTGCAGGGCGACCGGGCTGTCGTCGAACCCGACCACCGAGAGCCCCTCGGGGACCCCGATGCCCAGCTCGGCCGCCGCCTCGAGCGCGCCGATGGCGAGGATGTCGCTCATGGCGAGGATCGCCGTCGGCGGGTCCGGGAGTCGAAGGAGCTCGCCGGTCGCCTCTCGCGCGGGCTCCGGTGCGTTGGGCCGAACCGTCCGGACGAGGCCCACGTCCCATGCGCCGCCGAGGCCTTCCTTGTACCCCCCGAGGCGTTCGCCGCTCAGGTCGAGCTCGAGCGCACTGCCGGGGCCGAGGGCCGCGACGAAGGAGAGCACCCCGACACGCTCGTGGCCGAGCTCGCGGAGGTGCTCGGCGGCGCGACGGGCCGCGGCGCGATCGTCGATCCCGACGAATGGCGTCTCCGCCCCGCGCGGCTGGTCGACGGTGACGACCGGCAGCCGGCGGGCGAGCGCGGCTTCGACGCGTGGATCGTTCTGCGGCGTGGAGTAGACGATGAAGCCGTCCACTGCGGACTCTCTGACGGTGCGCGCGGCCTCGCTGCGGTTGCGCGAGTCCGGGATCAGGAGCAGGCCGGTGGGCGCGTCCTGCATCCCCTGGGCGACTCCGCGCAGGAACGCCGGCGCGGCCGGGTCGGTGAACTGGTAGCCGAGGCGCTCCGCGAAGATCAGGCCCACGGCGCCCGCGCGTCCCGTCCTCAACCGGCGCGCGGCGGGATCCGGCCCGGGATAGCCGAGCGCCTCGGCCGCGGCGAGTACCCGCTTGCGCAGCTCCTCGGACACGAGCTCCGGCCGGCCAAACGCCTGCGAGGCGCTCCCGACGGACACACCCGCGCGCTCGGCAACGTCCCGTAGGCGAACCCTTCGACCGTCATCGCGCGCCACGACGGGAATAGTACGCCCGGATGAACCGTTTCAGGTACTGTGACTGCTGAATCGGTTCATGAAAGGGAGGTCTGAGATGTTCGAACTGCTCGTGGGCACCGACGCGGTGCGACGCCAGGTCAAGGCATCGCTGGAGCCGAACCGCACGACGGCACCCAAGCCCGAGCGCCCGCAGCCGAGGCGCGTTGCCGTGCGGTCGACCTCGGCCGCAGCCCTGCGCAGCCTGGCCGACCGGCTCGAGCCCTCGCCGTCGGCCTAGCGCGACGACGGCTCGCGGCGTTCCGCGGGCCGTCGTCGCCGTACCATCGGGGCGACGTGATCCTCGAGAACGGCGTCGTCCGCACGATGGAGCCCTCGCTGCCGCTGGCGAGGAGCCTCGCGATCGCGGGCGAGTGGGTCGTGGGCGGGGTCGGCGCACACGATCCGGCCCTTCCGGGGCCGGAGCGCGTCGACCTCGGCGGTCGCTGCGTCGTCCCGGGCTTCACCGACTCGCACGTGCACTTCCCCACCTGGGCACTGGCACAAGGCGAGGTCCGGCTCGAGGGGACGCGGTCGCTCGAGGAGGCCGTGACGCGCGTCCGCGAGGCTCTGGGCAACACCGGGCAGACGCCGGGGCACTGGTTGCGCGGCCGCGGCTGGCGCAGCGGCGACTGGTCGCCCTCGGTCGAGCCGACCAAGGACGAGTTGGACGCGATTGCGCCTGACCGCCCGGTCGCGCTGATGGCCCGGGACTCTCATTCGGTCTGGCTCAACTCCGCCGCCCTGGCCCGCGCGAACGGCGACCTGGAGGTACCCGGCGGGGTGGTCGAGCTCGACGAGCGCGGCGAGCCGACCGGCGTGCTGCGCGAGGAGTCGTGCTGGCATTTCCGGGACCGCTACGTCGAGACGACCGACGACGAGTACCTCGAGGCGATGCGCGCAGGGGTGAGGCTCGCCGCCTCCCGAGGTGTCACCGCCGTGCACGACAAGGACGGCTGGCTGGGGGCGCTCCGCTTCTGGCAGCGGCTGGTCGAGGAGGGTGCGATCTGCCTGCGCGTCTGGCAATCGCTCCCGGCCGACAAGGCCGACGAGCTCGCCGAGGTGGACGTGCGCAGCGGCCTCGGCGGTCCGCTTCTGCGTCTCGGTTACCTGAAGGCGTTCATGGACGGCACGCTCGGCTCGCAGACCGCGCGGATGCTCGACGGCTCCGGCGTCGAGATCACAAGCCGCGAGGGGCTCGAGCACTACATCCGCCGAGCCGCTCGCGCGGGCTTCCCGATCGCCGTCCACGCAATCGGCGACCTCGCCAACCGCGAGGCGCTCGACGCCTTCGAGGCAACCCGCGAGGCGTGGCAGCCGCTCGGCCTGCGCCAGCGGATCGAGCACGCGCAGCTGCTGGCGCGCGAAGACGTGCCGCGCTTTGCCGAGCTCGGTGTCGCCGCCTCGGTCCAGTTCAGCCATGCGCCCTCCGACCGTGACCTTGCCGAGCGCTTCTGGGGCGACACGGCCAGCGAGCCGTACGCGTTCCGCTCGCTGCTCGACGCCGGCGCCGTGCTGGCAAACGGCTCGGACGCTCCGATCGAGGAGCTCGATCCGCTCGCGGGGCTCCGCGCAGGCGTCCTGCGCACCCTCGACGAGCGCGAGGCCTGGCGTCCCGAGCAAGCCCTTTCCGTCGAGCAGGCCCTGCACGCGACGACCGTCGCGCCTGCATGGCTCGCGCGGGACGAGCGCCGCCGCGGCAAGCTCGTGCCCGGCTACCTCGCCGACCTGGTCGTACTCGACCGCGACCCGCTCGCGTGCGAGCCGGAGGAGCAGGCCGAGATGCGCGTCGTGGCGACGATGCTCGGCGGGGCGTGGACCCACAACCCGCCGCCGTGGTGAGGATTCAAGCCCGCTGCTCGGGGTGCGAGGCGTCCGTGAACTCGCGGAACTCCGCGGTCAGCAGGAAGGCTGTCTGCTCGCCGATGTCGACCGCGTGGTCGCCGATCCGCTCGATCGTTCGCGAGACGATCACCATCCGGAGCACCCACTCGCGCAGGCCGGGCTCCGCGACGATCTCGACCACGCGCTCGACGAAGCGCCGGTTCGAGCGGTCGATCAGCTCGTCGAGGTCGACGAGCGACTCGGCCCCGTCGAGGTCGCGGTTGGCGAAGGAGTCGAGCGCGACACGGAGCATCTCCTCCGCTCGCTCACCCATCTCCTCGAGGCTCTGCAGCAGCATCGGATCGCCCTGGACGTCGGCCACGAGCTTCGTCAGCTTCGCGATCGTCACGCAGTAGTCCGCCATCCGCTCGAGATGCAGGTTCATGTGCAGCATCGCCAGCACGAGCCGCAGGTCGGTCGCGACGGGGGTCTGACGAGCGAGCAGCGACTGGATGGCCTCCTCGATCTCCACGTAGCGACGGTCGACGTCGTCGTCGAAGGCGATCACCTCGTCCGCGAGCTCGACGTCCCGCTGGGCGAGCGCGTTCAGCGCGCCGCGAAGAACGCGCAGCACGAGGGCGCCTTCCTCCTGAAGGCTCGCCTCGAGCTGGTCGAGCTCCTCCTGGAAGGTGACGCGGACGTTCATCCGAAGCGTCCCGTGACGTAGTCCTCGGTTCGCTTGTCGGAAGGCGCCGTGAAGATCTTCTCCGTCTCGTCGTACTCGACCAGCACCCCTGACCGGCCACTGTCGTCGACCTGAAGGCTGAAGAACGCAGTGCGGTCGGCGACGCGTGCCGCCTGCTGCATGTTGTGAGTGACGATCACGATCGTGTAGTCGCGCTTGAGCTCGTGCATCAGCTCCTCGATCTTCTGCGTGGCGATCGGGTCGAGCGCCGAGGCCGGCTCGTCGAGGAGCAAAGCCTCGGGCTCGATCGCGATTGCCCGTGCGATGCAGAGCCGCTGCTGCTGGCCGCCCGAGAGCGAGAGGGCGCTCTTCTTCAGCCGGTCCTTGACCTCGTCCCACAGGGCGGCGCTCACAAGCGCCTTCTCGACCCGCTCGTCGAGGTCCTCCTTGAGCCCGAGGACGCGAGGCGCCCAGGCGACGTTGTCGTAGATCGTCTTCGGAAACGGGTTCGGCTTCTGGAAGACCATGCCGATCCGCCGTCGCACCTCGACCGGCTCGACGCCGTCGCCGTAGATGTCGATCCCGTGGTAGAGAACGCGGCCGTCGAGCGCGAAGCTGGCCACCGCGTCGTTCATGCGGTTGAGACAGCGGATGAAGGTGCTCTTCCCGCAGCCGGAGGGGCCGATCACGGCCGTGATCAGGTTCTGCGAGATCTCGAGGTCGACGTCGCGGATCGCCACGGTCGAGCCGTAGCGCGCGCTCAGGCCGCGGATGTCGAAGACGGGCTCGCGCGCATCGGGCGACGCCTCCTGGCGCTCGGCGACGTCGACCGGCCTCATCGGCGGCATCGTAACCTCAGTCACCGGCCGTGCCTCCTCCGGCTGCGCGCCAGCAGCGCCCGGGCGGCGAGGCTCGTCAGCAGCACGAAGCCGAGCAGGACGACCGCGGCGGCCCAGGCGCGCTTGTGGTCCTCCGGGTCGGGCGACTCGGCCCAGATAAAGATCTGGACCGGGATGTTCGGCAGGGCGTGCCGTGGGTCCGTTTGCACGGTGTTCGCGTAGATCGAGGTCGCGAACAGCAGCGGGGCGGTCTCGCCGGCGGCGCGCGCGACCGCGAGGACGGTTCCGGTGACGATCCCCCCGAGCGAGTTCGGCAGAACGATGCCGAGCACCGTGCGCCAGCGGCTGGCTCCGAGCGCGAGCGCACCCTCGCGCAGGCTCCGCGGCACGAGCCGCAGCACCTCCTGCGTCGCGCGTGCGATCAGCGGGAACATCACGATCGACAGCGCGAATGCGCCCGCGTAGCCGCTCTGTCCGCGCCCGGTCACGAGCAGGCCATAGACGAAGATCGCGATCACGATCGAGGGCAGGCCGCTCATCAGGTCGATCACGAGCTGGATCGCGCGAGCCAGGTTCCGCGGAGCGAACTCCGTCAGGAAGAGCGCCGTCAGCACGCCGACCGGGAGCGCGATCGCGGTCGCGAGCCCGACGAGGATCGCGGAGCCCACGATCAGCGGCGCAATCCCGCCGCCCGGCTCGGCAAAGGACGGAAGGCTGCCGGTGAGAAAGCCCCAGCTCAGCTCGCCGGCGCCCCGCCGGGCGACGGAGACGACGACGATGCCGAGGATCGCCACGGCGACCAGTGCCGCGCCGGTTCCGAGCAACTCCATCAGCCGGTTCACGATCCGCCTGCGGCGAACGCGTGCGTCGCCGCGGAGGCGCAGCGCGTGCTCGGCGGCCGCCATCAGTCGGCCCCCGCCCGCTGGAACTCGAAGCGGCTGACGACGATCTGCGCGACCAGGTTCGTCACGAGCCCGATCACGAGCAGGATCGCGGCGAGGTAAAAGAGCGACGAGATTTGCAGGTTCGAGGCGGCCCCCTGGAACTGCGCGGCTATGCGACTGGCGAGGGTGTCGCCCGGCTCGAACAGCGACGTGTGGACCGCGAAGCCGGAGCCGATCACCTGCGTGACGGCGATCGCCTCGCCGAGCGCGCGACCGAGCCCGAGGATCACCGCCGCTGCGACTCCCGCCCGCGACGACGAGAGCACCACTCCGCGAATCGTCTCCCAGCGTGTCGCCCCCAGCGCCAGCGCGCCTTCCTCGAGCTCGCGCGGCACGCTCAAGAAGAGCTCGCGGCTGATGCTGGCGACGATCGGGACGACCATGATCGCGAGCACGAGCCCGGCCGTGAAGACGCCGAGCCCGTTTGACTGCGGCGGGCCGAAGAGCGGTATGAAGCCGAGGTTCCGGTGCAGCCACGGCTCGACGTGCTCGCCGAGGAAGGGCGCCATCACGAGGATCCCCCAGAGCCCGAGCACGACGCTCGGGATCGCAGCCAGCAGCTCGACCAGCGTTCCGACGACGCCGCGCACCCCGCGCGGCGCGAGCTCGCTCAGATACAGCCCGATCGCAATCGCGAGCGGCGTCGCCACGAGCAGCGCGATCGCGCACGTGACGGCGGTGCCGTAGATGAGAGGGCCGGCGCCGAAGACGCCCTTGACGGGGTCCCAGACGTCGCCCCACAGAAAGGCGAGCCCGAACTTCCCGAAGGCGCCACCCGAGCCGTCGACGAGCTTCCAGACGATCGCGCCCATCGCTGCCAGGGCGGCAAGCGCGGCCCCCAGCGTGAGTCCCTGGAGAAGCCGGTCGCCGAGCCAGTCACGGCGGCGACCGCGGCCCTGGAGCTCCTCGGTTGCGGGAATCGTGCTCACGCCTCAGCACGCTAACCGGGTTGGCGGCGGAGCCGGGCCGTCGTTACCGGACCGTTACCGGACCATCACAGCCTGTCAGCCCACGCGGGGCTCCGGCGGACGCACTGTGACGGAGAAGAGATGAAAGAGAGAGGAGAGACACCTTGATGCGCACCAGAAGCCTGATTGGACTGCTGGCCGTGGCCGTGCTGGCCGGCACCGCACTCACCGCCTGGACGAGCCTCGCCGGAGCGTCGCGGAACGCCGGCGATCTGCGCGGGGCCGGAAGCACGTTCGTGTTCCCGCTCGTCTCGAAGTGGAGCACCGTCTACAAGGGCTCGAACGTCAGTTACAGCCCGATCGGCAGCGGCGGGGGCATCGCCGCGATCACGAACCGCACGGTCGACTTCGGCGCCAGCGATGCGCCGCTGAGCAAGGACCAGTTCAGCCAGTGCAAGGGCTGCGTCCAGATTCCGTGGGCCTTCTCGGCCACGTCGATCCCCTACAACGTCAATGGGGTCGGCTACGGCCTGAAGCTGACCGGCCCGATCCTCGCGGACATCTACATGGGCAACATCGCCAAGTGGAACAACCCGAAGATCAAGGCCATCAACCCGGGCGTCAAGCTGCCCGACCAGAAGGTCGTCCCGATCTTCCGCAGCGACGGCAGCGGAACGACCTACAACTTCACCGACTACCTCTCCCACGTCAGCAAGCGGTGGAAGAGCAAGTACGGCAAGGGAACGCAGGTCAACTTCCCGGCCGGCGTCGGCGCGAGGGGCAGCTCCGGCGTGGCCGGCGCCCTCGCAAGGACGCCCGGTGGGATCACCTACGTGGACGTCGCCTACTCGCTGAAGAACCGGTTCAAGATCGCCAAGGTCAAGAACCGCGCAGGGAAGTTCCAGCTCCCGGGGATCGTCCAGATCCGCGCGGCGGCCAAGTCGATCACGAAGCTGAGGGCGAGTCAGAACGCCTACACGGCGGTCGATCCGAACCCGCGACAGACGAAGGCCTACCCGATCTGCACGTTCACCTGGGTGATCGTGCCGCTGAAGACGGACAAGGCTCCCGAGCTGAAGAAGTTCATCGACTGGGCTCTCACCAAGGGCCAGAGCTACGGGCCGAAGCTCCGCTTCGTCGAGCTTCCCAAGATCGTTCAGACGGCAGCCCGCAAGAGCCTGGGCCGGGTTCATCGGTAGGTCAGACCGGAAGGACGCACCGAACGTCGAGCCCGCGGCCCTGGCCGCCGCGGGCTTCGACGGTTCCGCCGGCTGCCTCGATGACGTGCTTGACGATCGCGAGGCCGAGGCCGGTCCCGCGCGTCGTCCGCGCACGGTCGGAGCGGAAGAAGCGCTCGAACAGCCGCGGCACGTCCTGGTCGGGGACGCCCGCCCCGTCGTCGGCGACGTCGAGCACGATCGTGGCCTCCTCGCGGGTCAGCGAGACGACGCAGGTCGCCCCCTCGCCGGCGTAGCGCAAGGAGTTCTCGAGCAGGTTCTCGACCACGAGCCGGAGCATGCGCGCACGCAGGGGGACGTGAAGCGCGTCGTCCTCGATCCGGAGCTCGAGCCGCAGCCCCGCCAGCTCCGCGCGCTCCCGCATCCTCTCGACGAGCTCCCGGAGCACCGGGGCCGCCTCGGTGTCGCCGAGGGCGACCACCTCCCGCTCCTGCTCGAGCTCGCTGAGGAAGAGGATGTCGTCGACGAGCTCCGTCATCTCACCAACCTCCTCGCGCGCGTTCCGCAGGAGCTTCTGCAGGTCGGCCCCAGGGAGCTCCGCCGATTCCAGCAACGACTGCAGTCGTGCGAGCGGCGTCCGCAGCTCGTGCGAGACGGCCGCGGTGAAGCCCGCCCGGAGTGCTTCGTAGTCGGAGCCAGACACTAGGCTGAGTATCGCGTGACCAAGGTCCTCATCGTCGAAGACGACGACACGATCGCCGAGGGCATGGCGCAGCACCTCGCCGTGGCCGGGCTCGATCCCGTCCGCGTCGGGGGCGGCGAGGTCGGGCTCGCGCGGCTGCGCTACGAGCGCCCCGACGTGCTCGTGCTCGACCTGATGCTGCCCGGACTCGACGGCTGGGCGCTGATCGAGCAGGCGCGGGCGGAGGGCATCGGCACGCCGATCCTCGTCGTCAGCGCCCGCGGCACCGAGCACGACCGCGTCCACGCGCTGCAGATCGGGGCCGACGACTACCTGGTCAAGCCGTTCTCGATGAAGGAGCTGGTCGCGCGCGTCCAGGCGGCGGCCCGGCGCGGGGTGCGCGGCGTGCCGGAGGATCGCGGCGAGGAGCTCGTCATCGAGGAGCTGCGAATCGACCCGCGCTCGGTGCAGGCGTTCGTGAACGGCGACAACGCGGAGCTCACGCCGACGGAGTTCCGGCTCCTCTACACGCTGGCACTCGACCGCGGTCGCGTGGCGAGCCGCGACGAGCTGCTGCAGCGAATCTGGGGTCGCCGCGCGACGCACCGCGACCGTACGGTGGACGTCTGCGTGCGGCGGCTGCGCGAGAAGATCGACACCCGCGCGAAACGGCACACGTTCATCCAGACGCGCTACGGCGTCGGCTACAGCCTCGAGCCCATCCCGAAGTAGCGCTCCCGCCGGCCCGCGGAGACGCGGACCTGCGACTTATCGCGGAGGCTGGCCGGGCCGATAACGGGTAGGTGAGAACCGCGCTTGCCTCAATCGTGTGCCTTGGCGCGGCGATCTCGATGCTCGCTGCCCGGGGCTCGGCGGACTGGTCGCCGTCGTTCGCGATCGCGTGGTACGGCGTCTTCGGTGGCTCGGTCGTCCTGGCCCTCGGGGCCCTGGCGATGGCCGCCGTAGGAGAGAGCGCCAGCCCGACGAGGCGGCTGAAGATCGTCGCGCTCGCCGTCCCGGCGCTCGCAGCCGGCCTCGTGCTTCTCTGGCTGATCGCCACGGTCGCGCCGCTCGCGGACTGAGCTACCCGGGCTATTCGAGGCGATACATCGGGACGAGGCTCTTCTCGGCCTCGTTCTCGATGCGGGCCACCACCTCGACGTACGGCTCCAGCCCGGAGCCGTGCAGCTTCGACTTCAGCAGCTCGTCGACCTGGTAGACGCCGGCCGAGTTGTTCATTTTGATCTCGACCGAGACCGGGCGCTCCTGGCCCTCGGAGATGATCACCTCGTCGATCGCCGCCGCCGAGATCGAGTGGATCGAGACCCGCCCGCGCTCGAACGGGATGCGGGAGCGGCCCTCCTCGATGTCGAGCGCGTCGGCGACGCGAACGATCCCGGCCTCGAGGGTCAGCGGGCGGCCCGACTCGCGGTGGCTCGTGATCGTCTGCAACACCTCGGATGCGACGACCGTCAGCTCCGGCTCCTCGTAGAGGCCGGCCAGGAGCTCGCGCGCCTTCGGCTCGGCGAGGAAGAGGCTCCAGTCCTCGTGCCGGTCGCGGTGAACGGCCATGCCGACGCAGTGCAGCAGCGCGCCGAGCAGGACGACGACCTCGGCGTCCTCCTCCTTCATGTCGTAGTCCGCGACCATCGCCGGCTCGACCCCGCGCTTGTGCAGGATGCGCAGAAGCCGCAGGCCGATGTTCGCGACGATCTGGATGTGCACCCACGAGTGGTCGTTGATCCCGAGCCGCTTGACGGCGTTCACGTTCGCGACATGCCACCACGCCTTGAGCCCCTCGTCGGCGTTCACGCGCTCGAGCAGCGTGCGCAGCTTGCGGTTGCGCTGCGCCGGCACCTTGATCCGCATTTGCGCCGTGGCGTCCGCGGGCGCGAGGCGCGCTTCGCGCTCGGCCTCCTCGGAAGCCGGCTCGTCGATGCGCTCGCGGAGCTCCTTGTCGAGCTGCGACACGGGTCCCGACCCTACTCGTTCCGTGCCTGTCCCGTTACGATCTGAGCGAGATGCGGACGATGAACCCGATTCACGACTCGACGTGCTCCGTGGCCGCGTGCGCGGAGATCCTCGGCGCGAAGTGGACGGCGCTGCTCGTGCACGACCTCTCGGAGGGGCCACGCCGGTTCACGGAGCTCGAGCACTCGTGCAAGGGGATCAGCCCCCGGACGCTCTCGGAGCGGCTGCGCGTCCTCGAGCAGGAAGCGATCCTCGTCCGCCGCAGCTACCACGAGTCGCCCCCGCGCGTCGAGTACGAGCTGACCGAGAAAGGCCAGGCGCTGCTGCCGATCATCGACGAGATGCGCCGCTTCGGCCACGCCTGGCTCGTCGACTGCGAATCGGCGCTAACGGCCTAGCGCCGCAAGGCTCATGAACAGCTCCCGCGCGGTCTCGATCCCGAGCGGGAGGTACTCGGCGAGCAGACGCTCGTTCGGCGAGTGGATGTTGCTCTCGGCGGTCGCGAAGCCGGTGACGATCGTCGGGATGCCCTTCTCGACGAGCGCTGGCACGATCGGGAGCGTGCCGCCCGAGCGGACGAGCAGCGGGCGGCGGCCCATCGTGCGCTCGAAGGCGTCCTGCGCGAGCTGAACGGCGGGCGCATCCGGAGGCACGAGACCGGCGGGAGCCGAGGACAGCCGCGTCACCTCCAGCTCCGCGCCTTCGGGAGCCGCGTCGCGCAGGAGGCGTTCCAGCGCGGCGGCGATCTCCTCGACGTCCTGGCCGGGGGCGAGGCGGATCGAGAGGTTCGCGTCTGCCGAGACCGGCAGCACCGTCTTCTGCAGCATCGGCGAGCCCCCGGAGATCCCGTTCACGTCGAGCGCGGGCTCGGCGGTCGTCCGCAGGTAGAACTCCTCCGCCGCGAGCGGGTCGGTCGGGGACGCGTCGGCCGCTGAGAGCATCTGCGACCCGAGAACGAGCTCGGCCCAGGCCTCCCGCTCCTCGTCGGTCGGTGGCGCGATTCCCGCGCGCAACGGCTCGGGCAGCCGGCCGTCCCTGGCGCGTACGGCGTCGAGGATCTGCGTGAGGGCGTGCAGCGCGTTCAGCGCGGCGCCTCCGAAGAGACCGGAGTGGAGGTCGCGCTCTCCCGTGCGGACGGTCAGGTGGAAGTAGACGAGGCCCCGTGTCGCCACCGCGAACTCGGGCACCCCGCGCGTGGTCATGCCGCTGTCGAAGATGAGCGCCGCGTCCGCACCGCGCTCGTCGGCCGCGAGGTAGTCGACGATCTGGTGACCGCCGGTCTCCTCCTCGCTGTCGCAGGCGAAGCGGACGTTCACGGGCAGCTCGCCCGCGGCCGCAAGCTCCGCAGCCGCCCTGGCGAGCATGTACAGCTGGCCCTTGTCGTCGACGACACCGCGGCCGTAGAGCCAGTCGCCGCGCTGCTCGAGCGTGAACGGGTCGGACTCCCAGAGCTCGAGCGGGTCAGGCGGCTGGACGTCGACATGCCCGTAGACGAGCACCGTCGGAGCAGCCCCGTTCGACGAGGCGAGGTCGCCGACGATCAGCGGGTGCGTCTCGGTGCGGACGACCTCCGCCTCGCCGCCCGCCGCGCGGACGAACTGCGCGAGCCACTCCGCCGCCGCCTCGACGTCGCCCGCACGCGCCGGGTCCGCGCTGACGCTGGGAATCCGCAGCAGCTCGGAGAGCTCGTCGAACCAAGCCTCGGTCACGGCGGGCGAGTCTATGTGTCGAAGCTACGCGACGTCGCGCAACGCCACCGAGTCGGCGAGCGCGCGCAGCTTCTTCAGGCTCTGGTTCTCGATCTGCCGGATCCGCTCGCGCGTGACGTTGAAGGTCTTGCCGACCTCGTCCAGCGTGCGCGGATGCTCGCCGTTCAGCCCGTAGCGCAGCTCGAGCACGCGGCGCTCGCGGGCGGAGAGCGTCTCCAGCACGCGCTGCAAGGTTGCCTTGCGGAGCTCGACCTCCGCCACCTCTTCGGGCAGCGGCTCGGTCTCGTCGGTGAGGAAGTGGCCGAACTCCGACTCCTCCTCGTCCCCGACCGGCTTCTCCAGCGAGACCGGGGCCTGCGAGCTGCGGCGGATCTGCTCGACCTCGTCAGCCCCGAGCTCGACGTCGATTCCGATCTCCGACGAGGTCGGCTCACGCCCCAGCTCGGCGCGCAGCTTCCGCTCAGAACGGACGATCTTGTTCAGCTTCTCGACGATGTGAACCGGCATCCGGATCGTGCGCGCCTTGTCCGCGAGCGCGCGAGCGACGGCCTGGCGAATCCACCACGTCGCGTACGTCGAGAACTTGAACCCCTTGCGGTGGTCGAATTTCTCCGCGGCGCGGACGAGCCCGATCGTTCCCTCCTGGATGAGATCGAGGAAGGGCAGCCCCTGGTTGCGGTACTTCTTGGCGATCGAGACGACGAGGCGCAGATTGGCCTCGACCATCTCCTGCTTGGCGAGGTGCTCGCCGCGCTCGATGCGCTTCGCGAGCTCGACCTCCTGGGCTGCGGTGAGCAGGTCGACCTTGCCGATGTCCTTGAGGAAAAGCTGCAGCGAGTCCGTGGTGACCTCGCGCGTCGCCGGCTCCGGCTCGCGCTCCTGCTCTCCACTTGCGTCTACGACCTCGATGTGCAGCTCCTCCAGCGCGTGGTAGAAGTCGTCGACCTGGGCCGCGTCTAGATCCAGCTCGCCAAGCGCCAGCGCGATCTCCTCGGTGCTCAGCGACCCCGCCTCGCGCCCGACCTCGAGCAACCCCTTGGCCTCGTCCGTTTCGAGCACCTCCGCGGTGCTCGTAGGCTTGACCCTAACCCCCTGCTCGCTCACTTGCGGCTCCCTCCCTGGGCTCGTGACATTCCGCACAGCGGCGTTGCGGATGCAGCACTCTTTCATGGCGGTCGGACGGACGCCATAGGCCGAACGGCCCTAATTTGGGTCAACTGGTCCCAACGGTCCCGAGAGCCTTCAGATAGCCCGCGGCCTGCCGGCCGAGAAGCGACTGCGGATCCTCTTTTTCGGCCAGCCGCAGCTGCCGGCGCGCCTCGCGGACCTGCGCCGACCACACGAGCAGCAGGCCGAGGTGGAAGCGCACCGTCTGCGCTCGCGGGAAGACCCTCGTGAGCGGGCCGAGGCGGCCGAACGCGCGTGAGGGGTTCGCCTTGTCGAAGAGACCGACCGCAACCGCGGCTCGTGCATCGGGGTCGCCGGGCGCGAGCCGTGCGGCAGCGGCGAACTGCCGTTCGGCCGAGACCGGCCGGCCGAGCTGCTGGAGCGCGCTGCCGAAGAGGATCCTTGCATGCGCGTTGCCTCCGGCCGCCGCTCGGCGAAGCGCGGCGAACTGCTGCGGCGCCGGCAGGCCGCGGATCCGCAGGGGTTGCTCGAACGAGGGCACGAACCGCGGCAAGCCTGGCGCGAACGCCGGATGCAGGAAGTCGCCGGCGCGTACCGCGTAGGGCGTGTCCGGCTGACGCTTCGCCGCTGCGCGCCAGGCGGCCAGCGCCTCGGCGTCGCGGTGCACCCAGTAGAGCGCGAGCCCGGCATGGAGCGCGACGAGCGAGCTGCGCGGATGCTCGGCCTGGAGCTCCTGCAGCCTCGCGATCGTGCCTCCCGGCCAGGCCGCCAGCGCCGCGCCGACCTCTGCCTCGAGCGAGTGGTAGCGGCCGAAGATCCCGGCGGCGCGGTCGACCTTGCCGTCCTTGTAGAGGGTTTGGGCCTGCACGAGCGCACGCGCCTCCGCGTCCGTGCGGACACCGAGGTCGAGCACGAGCGGTGGGTGCCCGGCCCGGGGCTTCGGGGCGGCCGGAACGTGGCTGCGGGTGGCCAGCACGCCCACGACGACCACCCCCGATGCGGCGGCCGCCGCCAGCACGACGAGGGCGAACACCCGGCCTCTCGAGCTCATGCGGCGAGCGTAGCCGCCGTGCGCGCGGCGACTCCGGGTACCCGCTATACAATCGAAAGCATGCCGACCTATCGAGAGCTGTTGCAGGCCGCAAAGACGTCGATCGAAGAAGTCGACGCGCGACGCGCGCGTGAGCTGCTGGACGCCGAGGAGGCGCCGCTGCTCGTAGATGTGCGCGAACGGGACGAGTGGGAGCAGGGCCGCATCCCCGGCGCGGTGCACGTGCCGCGCGGCAATCTCGAGTCGCGCATCGAGGGCGTCGCCCCGGACCGCTCGCGGCCGGTGCTGCTCTACTGCTCGGCCGGCAACCGGTCGGCGTTCGCGGCGAAGACGCTGAGCGACCTCGGCTACGAGCATGCCCTCTCGCTCGCCGGTGGCTACACGGACTGGCAGCGCGCCGGCTACGAGACCGACTTGCCGCGCACCCTCGGGCCTGCGCGCACGACGCGCTACAGCCGGCACCTGCTGATCCCCGAGGTCGGCGAGGAAGGCCAGCTGCGACTGCTCGACTCGCGCATCCTGCTGATCGGCGCCGGCGGCCTCGGTTCGCCCGCCGCGCTCTACCTCGCGGCGGCCGGTGTCGGCCGGCTCGGGATCGTCGACGCGGACGTCGTCGACGAGACGAACCTCCAGCGCCAGATCGCACATTCGACGAACTCGCTCGGCGAGCCGAAGACCGACTCGGCCCGCCGCACGATCGAGGCGCTGAACCCGGACGTCGAGGTCGTTCCGTTCCGGGAGCGCCTGACCTCGGAGAACGTCGAGCGGATCCTCGAGCCCGGTTGGGACGTGATCGTCGACGGCGCGGACAACTTCCCGACGCGCTACCTCGTCAACGACGCGTCCGTGTGGCACGGGATCCCGGTCGTGCACGGCTCGATCTTCCGCTTCGAGGGGCAGGTGACCGTCTTCAAGCCGGGTTCAGGTCCCTGCTATCGCTGCCTCTTCCCGCAGCCGCCGCCGCCTGAGATGGCGCCGAGCTGCGCCGAGGGCGGCGTGCTGGGCGTCCTCCCCGGCGTGATCGGCTCGATCCAGGCCGCGGAGGCGCTGAAGCTCGCGCTCGGCATCGGCGACACGCTGGTCGGCCGGCTGCTGCTCTACGACGCGCTCTCGGGTGAGTTCCAGGAGATGAAGCTGCGGCAGAACCCCGAGTGCCCGGTGTGCGGCGAGACGCCGACGATCACCGACTACGTCGACTACGTGGAGTTCTGCGCGGGGGTCGGGCATTGAGCCGCGTGCGGATCCCGCCGACGCTGCGCGACGAGACCGAGGGCGCCCGCGAGGTCGAGGCACGCGGCGGGACGGTGCGCGAGCTGCTGGACGACCTGATGGGCCGCTTTCCCGCGCTTCGCGGCCAGCTGCTCGAAGACGAGGAGCTCGCGCCGTTCGTGAACGTCTACGTCGAGGGCGAGGACGTCCGCACCAGGGACGGCCTCGACACCCCTGTGGACGAAACGTCACGGATCATTTTGCTTCCGGCCATGGCCGGAGGGGCCACGGCCGGGGACAGTCCCCGGCCTTGTCCGAAAGGGACATGACCGGAGCGGCCACGGCCGCCAACCTGCTGGAGCTCGTCGGGAACACCCCGCTCGTCAGGTTGCCGCGGCTCTCGCCGAAGCCGGAGGTCACGCTCTACGCGAAGCTCGAGGGCCAGAACCCGACCGGCTCCATCAAGGACCGCGTCGCGCTCGCGATGGTCGAGGCCGCCGAGCGCGCGGGAGAGCTCGAGCCGGGACGCGAGCTGCTCGAGCCGACGAGCGGCAACACCGGGATCTCGCTCGCCCTCGTGGCACGTCTGAAGGGCTACCGGCTCACCTGCGTGATGCCTGAGAACGTGACCGAGGAGCGCCGCCGCCTGCTGCGCCTCTACGGCGCCGAGATCGTTGAGTCGCCCGGCGCGGAAGGCTCGAACGGCGCCGTCCGCCTCGCGCTCGAGCTCGCCGAGCGAGAACCGCGCTACCACATGCTCTTCCAGTACGGCAACGACGCGAACCCCGCCGCCCACTACGAGGGAACCGGCGCGGAGATCGCCGAGGCACTCGAGCGCGTGGACGTGCTGGTCGCCGGCCTCGGCACCGGCGGCACGCTCATGGGCGCCGGCGCACGGCTGCGCGAGTCGTTCCCCGGCGTCACGGTGGCCGCCGCCGAGCCGCTCCCCGGCGACCCGGTGATGGGCCTTCGCTCGCTCGCGGACGGCTACGTGCCGCCGATCCTGGACGTCGACAAGGTCGACCGGAAGGTGCTCGTCTCGAACGCGGAAGCGGTTGCGGGACTTCGGGCCTTGCTCGACGAGGAAGGCGTTTTCGCAGGCGTCTCCGCCGGCGCCGTCGTCCACGTCGCCCGCAAGCTCGCCGCGGAGCTCGACGAGGGCGTCGTGGTCGCGATCCTCGCCGACGCGGGCTGGAAGTACCTCTCCGCGCCGTTCTGGGAGACCGCCGATCCAGAGCGCGCCATGGAGGAGGCGGTCTGGTGGTGATCCCGGCCGATGTACGCGCGGAGCTCGAGCAGCACGCCCGCACCGAGGAGCCAAACGAAGCCTGCGGCCTGATCGCGCTCCGGAACGGCATTGCGGAGCGCTACCTCCCCGGCCGGAACGCCGCCGCCAGCCCGTACCGCTTCGAGCTGGAGACCGAGCCGGAGAACTGGTTCCTCGAGGACGACGGTTACGAGCTCGCCGTCTTCCACTCGCACATCTCCTCGCCGCCGCGCCCATCGCGCACCGACGTCGAGAACATCGGCCTGTGGGAGGACCGCCCCTACGTGATCCTGTCGCTCGGCACGGGCGAGCTCGCCGCTTGGCGGATCGCCGGCGGCGAAATCTCGCCCGTCGAGCTACAAAGCTAGGTCGCCCTGAACGTGCCCTTCATGCCCGCCGCGGCATGGCCGGGGACGGTGCACACGTACTTGTACTTCCCCTTCTTGAGCGTGACCGTCAGCGACACGGTCTGGTTGTGCTTCAGCAGCTTCGTCTTCTTGCCGGCGATCTTGAAGTCGTGCTTGATCCTGCCCTTGTTCGTGACCTTGAAGATGACCTTGCCGTGCGGCGCGCTCTTTCGCGACAGCACGAACCGGAGCGTGTCCTTCGCGGTGACCTTCACGGTCGTCGCCGTCGCGGTGCTGCTGCCACCGTAGGCGACGACGGCGAACAGCGCCGAGGCGGCCACGGCCGCGGTCGCGACCAGGGAAACGATGCGCTTCATCGGACTCCTCACAGTTGTTGACCCCGCCGTGGGCCAGCTTACCTACGACGCCTCTTCGAGCCGGTTCTGCGCCGGTTCGTCCGGCGAGAACTCGACCTCGAGCCGCTCGATCCGCGAGCCCTCGACCTCGAGCACCTTGAACCGGCAGCCGTCGTGCTCGACCTCGTCGTTCGGCTCGGGGGCGTGGCCGAGCAGGCCGAAGACGAACCCGCCGATCGTGTGGAAGTCCTCGATCGGCAGCGACTGGCCGAACTGCTCGTTGAAGTCGTCGATCGGGAAGGTTCCATGGATGCGCATCCGCCCGTCCTCGAGCCGCTCGATCGACTCGTCCGGGAGGTCGAACTCGTCCTCGATCTCGCCGACGATCTCCTCGAGCAGGTCCTCGAGCGTGACGATCCCCTCGAGCTCACCGTACTCGTCGACGACGATCGCGAGGTGCTGGTTCGTCCGCCGGAATTCGGTCAGCAGCGCGGCCAGGTCCTTCGTCTCGGGGACGATGTGCGCGGGCCGCAGTAGCTGCTCCAGCTGCACGCCCGCAATCCCGCGGTCGACGAGCGCCGAGAAGAGGTCGCGCACGTGGAGCACGCCGACGACCTCGTCGATAGCGCCGCGATAGACCGGGTAGCGCGTGTACGGCGATTCGATCACGGCCGCGAGCGCCTCCTCGGGCGGCAGCTCGACCGAGAGGGCCACCACCTCGGGCCGCGGCACCATCACCGCGGAGACCTCCTTGTCGGCGAAGTCGAAGACCTTGTAGAGCATCTCCTGCTCCTGCTGCTGGAGCTCGCCCTCCTCGGTCGAGCGAGAGAGCAGCATCTTCAGCTCCGCCTCCGAATAGACCTCCATCTCACCACCGGGCGGCTGGAGACCGAGCGCGCGGAGGATCACCTCGGTAGAGCGCTGCAGCACCCAGATGAGGGGCTTCAACACGACGAAGAAACCCCGGACCGGCGCCGAGACCGCAAGCGCGGTCGTCTCCGCATGGCCGAGCGCGACGCCCTTCGGAACGAGCTCTCCGACGACGACGTGCAGGAAGGTGATGATCAGGAAGGCGAGGGCAAATGCAATCACCGAGGCCAGGATCGGGTCGAGCACCTGCGCCAGGGCCTGCTCACCGAGAGCGCCGATGGCCAGACTCGTGGCGGTCACGCCGAGCTGCATGGCCGCGATGAACCGCGGCGGGTCGGCGACGATCTTCAGCACGGCCCTCGCACGGCGGTTGCCCTGTTGCACGAGCTCCTGGATGCGGGTCTTGCGTGCCGTGACGAGGGCGTACTCGCCTGCCACGAAAAACGCGTTGAGCAGAATGAGCACAGCGACGGCGAGGAGTTCGAGAAAAAGGATCACGTCTGCGCCCCGTCGGGCGGACGTCTAGGAATGACTTCGTCGTCCAACCGGATCTACGCCGCAGTATAGGAGAGGTTCCCGCTGTCGCCGGAGCGCGCGGCCCGTCCCTCGTGGGCGAGCCGTTCCAGGTGCGCCAGCGTCTCGGCAAGGGCGAAGCGGCGGTTGTTGGCGTCGAGGTTCGTTCCGAAGAGCACGAGCGAGACGTCGTAGGCGCTACGGGGCTCCGCCGCGAGAGCCGCGGCCGTCTCGTCGAGGCGGAGGCGGTGGTGCTCGAGGAGCTCGCGTGCGCGAGCCGCAGGGTCGGAGACGGGATCCCCGTGGCCCGGCAGCGCGACCGCCGGCGCGAGCTCGATCGTCCGCCGCAGGGACGCCTGGTAGTCGGCGAGCGGGTCCGGCCGCGACTCGGGGTAGAGACCGACGGTCGGGGTGATCACGCCCAGTAGGTGGTCGCCGGCGACGAGGACGCCATCGCGGAGCAGGCAGATGTGCCCGTCGGCATGGCCCGGCAGCTCGAGCACGCGCCAGCCGTCGACCTCGTCGCCTTCGCGCAGCGGCTTCGGGTCGCGCACGAAGCGGATGAACGGCGCGAAGGTACGCGATTCGTGACGCAGCTCGGCGGCGACCGGCTCCGGGAGTCCGTGGGCGCGCAGGTAGTCGGCGAGCCGCTCCGACCAGTTCTCGCTTCCCCAGACGCGGAGGCACTGCCCGTAGTCGTGCTCGCCCTGGAGCACGCGGGCGCCCGTGAGCGCCTGGGCGTCCTCACCACCGCCTGCGTGGTCGGGGTGGAAGTGCGTGACGACAATGCGCGCGATCGGCGCGCCGAGCTCGCGCAGAACCGGCTCCCACCGGCCCGCGGCGTCCGGGAGCCCGAGCCCGGTGTCGACGAGTGTCCAGCCCTCGTCGCCCGGGAGCAGGTAGCAGTGCACGTGCTTGATCCCGAGCGGCAGCGGAAAGGTCAGGCGCCGGATCCCGGCGGGAAGCTCGTCCATCGACGCATTCAACGTAGCCGAGGAACGAACGTACGTTCTATACTCCCGGGATGCGCGCCGAGTACCGCGAGGAGCCCTGCAAGGTCGCGCTGAACCGCGTCAAGGGGATGATGTTCGACTGGTCGCTGAACCCGTACATGGGCTGCGTCCACCGCTGCACCTTCTGCTACGTGCGGGCGTTCGAGCTGCGGGCCGACCGGCCCTTCGACGACCGCTACGGCCGCTCGATCCGCGTCAAGACCAACGTCGTCGACGTGCTCCGCCGCGAGCTCGCAAAGCCCTCGTGGGAGCCGGAGACGGTTGCCATCGGCGCCGCCACCGACCCGTACCAGCCGGCGGAGGGGCGCTACCGGCTGACGCGCGGGTGCATCGAGGCGCTCGGCGACGCTGCGAACCCGTTCAGCATCATCACGCGCGGGCCCCTGATCGTCCGCGACGTGGACGTGCTCGCCGCTGCGGCGAGGCGCGCAAGCGTCTCGGTCACGTTCTCGGTGCCGACGCTCGACGACGAGATCTGGCGGCGCACCGAGCCCGGCACTGCCCATCCGCGGCAGCGTCTGCGAGCGCTGAAGACCCTTGTCGACGCGGGCGTCCGGGCCTCCGTCGGCATGGCGCCGATCCTTCCGGGGATCTCGGACAAGCCGGAGCTGCTCGAGGAGGTCGTGCGCGAGGCACGCGCGGCCGGCGCCTGCGGCGTCTGGGCGAACCTCCTCTTCCTGCGTCCGGGCACGCGCGAGCACTTCCTCGAGGCCCTCTCCGAGGACTACCCGGAACAGCTCGCGGCCTACGAGCGGCTCTACGCCCGCAGGGCCTACCTGGGCTCCGACGAGTCGAAGCCCGTCCGCGCGCAGGTCGCGCAGCTGGCGAGCAGGCACGGCATCCGGGACCGCCGCCGCGCACCGCTTGCGCCGGACCCCGAGCCCGAGCAGTTGGCCCTCGCCCTCTAGCCGTAGCCGATCCGCCACCTACAATCCGCGTGCCGTGTCCGAAAGCGCCGCAGAAGAGACCAACGGCAAGGGAGAGATCACCTGCCTGATCGTCGACGACCACGAGGTCGTGCGTGAAGGGCTGCGGCTGTCGCTCTCCCGGGCGCCGCACATCCGGGTGGTCGGCGAGGCCGCCGACGGCGCCAGCGCGGTGTCGCTGGCCGAGCGGCGCAGGCCCGACGTCGTGATCATGGACGTGCGCATGCCCGGCATGGACGGGCTCGAGGCCACCAAGATCCTGACGCAGAAGGTTCCCGACGTGGCCGTTTTGATCTTCACCGCCTACAGCGAGCGGAGCCTCCTCGGGCGCGGCCTCGAGTCGGGCGCGAAAGGCTACATCCTCAAGGAGGCTCCCCACCAGACCCTGCTGAAGGCGATCGAGAAGGTCGTCGCGGGCGAGGGCTTCGTCGACCCCGCGCTGATGCCGGCCTTCCTCTCCGGCGACCGCGAAGACATGCTCACCGCTCGCGAGCGCGAGATCCTGCAGCTGCTCGCCGACGGGATGTCCAACGCTGACGTCGCGGGGCGTCTCTTCATCAGCCAGGAGACGGTCAAGAGCCACGTGCGCCACATCCTCACGAAGCTCGAGGCCGACACGCGAACGCACGCCGTTGCAATTGCGCTTCGCGACGCGATCATCGACTAAGGCGTCGCTTGCGATGCCGACTCAGGACGCAGGGGCCTGCCTCGGCGTCCGTCTGAAATGACCGGTCGACGCAATCGACGTCTTTTCGGCAGCGCGACTAGAGCCGCGCTGCTGGTCGCGGTCGTCGCCGCAGCCGCGATTCTCGCGGTGCTCGGCCTCGCTGTCGGCTCGAACTGGGTCGCCACGGCAGGGCTCGGAGCCGCGATCGTCGGCGCCGCCGCGTTCGCGTTTCACCTGATCGTCACCGAGCGGCGGCGGCACGAGGTGGCCGAGGAGGAGCTGACGGCGCAGTCGAGCTTCCTCGAGTCGCTGATCGAGTCGATGGGCTCGATCGCCGCCACGCTCGACCCGGACGAGGTTTTGGAGCGAACGCGTCACGAGGCGAAACGACTGTTCGGCGCAAAGGCGACACTGCTTGGGCCGGGTGAAGCGGCAGGGGAAGGCGTGGTCGTGCTGCCGCTGCGGATCCGCGGCGAGGAGATCGGCTCGCTCCAGCTCGTCCGTTCTCGGGTGCTCGACCGGGAAGAGCTGGCGCGCGCCACGCTGCTCGCGGACTTCGCCAGCCGCGCGGTCGAGAACGCGCGGCTCCTCGCCGAGGCGACGGTGCGCGAGGTCGAGCGAGGGCGGCTCTCGGACCAGTTGATCATCGCCGAGCAGGAGGAGCGGCGACGGCTCGCGCTCTTCCTCCACGACGGCCCGATGCAGTCGCTCTCCGGGATCAGCCTGATGCTCGACGCCGTGATCGACTCGCTCGAGTCCAACCGGCTCGACGAGGCGAGCGGGGTGCTGCGCTCGGCGCTCGAGCGGCACCGCGACACGATCCGCTCCCTGCGCGACCTCTCGTTCAACATCGAGCCGGTCGTGCTCCGCGACCAGGGCTTCGGGCCCGCCGTGCGCGCGTTCGCCGAGCAGGTCGGGCTGTCGAACCGGATCCAGGTCGACCTCGACGTCGAGGCGGCCGACGGGCTGACGGAGAACGCGCGGGTCGCGATCTACCAGATCGTCCGTGACGTGGTGAACCAGGCACTCCGGCGCAAGCCGACTCGAATCGGCATCAGCGTGGCCGAGAAGGACGACGGCACCGTCGAGACCGTGATCTCGGACGACGGCGCCGGCGAGCGGCGGCGGTCGAGCTTCGAGGACATCGAGGAACGCGCGCGCACGCTCAGCGGGGAGCTGACCGTCGAGGCCCGCGAGGACGGGCGTACGGCGGTCCGCGTGGTGCTGCCTCCATACGTCGCCCATCGCTAGGATCGCACGGTGGAAAACGGACACCGGCCGACGCACCTGCGCTTCGTCTGGACGGCGAACGGCTACGAGCTGCGCGAGCGCGAAGGGGACGTGCCGGCGGTCGGCGAAGAGGTCGAGGAAGGCGAGGAACGCCTGCGCGTGACCAAGGTCGCGCCCTCCCCGCTCCCGGGCGACCTGCGACGCTGCGCCTACCTGCAGCCCGTCAGCTAGCCGCGGACTCGGCTGCGACCCGGCCGAGGACGATTGCAGCGGCCAGGCCGCTCGCGTACCCCCCCGTGGAGATGCCGCCGGCATCCGCCCCGGCGGCGTAGAAGCCTTCGACCGGCTCGTCGCGCTCGTCGAGGACGCGCGCCCGCTCGTCGATGCGCAGGCCGCCGATCGTGTGGGTGATCGCAGCCGCGACGCGAACCGCCGCGACCGTGCCGTCCGGAGCCGGAAAGGGAAGGTCGGCTGGTTCGGTGCGAGTGGGCGCCTCGGCCAGCAACTCGCGCACAGTGCGGTCCCGAACGGGCCGGTCGAGCGCCGTTTCGTCGAGCAAGTACCACGCGCGGGCCCCCGGCTGATGCGCCGTCGCCTGGACGAGATCCACCTCCGACCACGAGACCTCACTGTCGAAGAACTCCTCGCCGCGCTCGTTCACCACGCGTGAGAAGCGGCCGTAAACCTGCGCGAGCGGCACGAACTCGCGCTCGCCGAAATCCACATCGGCCATGTTGCGCCCGTAGAACTCGTCGAGGCCGGCGGAGAGAGATCCCCCGCGCTCGAGGCCGAGCCGGAGGCCGTCACCGGCGCTCCAAGGGTTGGCGCGCAGGCGCAACGGTGCCGCGGGACGAACGAACCGCTCGACGAGCTCGGGGTCGCCCTGGAACCCGCCTGTCGCCAAGACAATCGGTTGATCAGTGATTGTTGCCGGTTGGCCGAAACGGACCTGGCCGGCGGCTCGCGTCAGCGCCTCGGTCAGGCCGACGGGGTCGAAGCGAACGCCTGTGGTGAGCGGATTGCCCGTCTCCCTGGTCACGAGCGGCGCACCGAGCGATTCGAGCCACGCGAGCCCTTCGTCCAGCCGCTCGAACACGAGCCGCTGCAACCGCTCGTCGCCGCCGGGGCACTGCGCGCGGAACTCCTCGAACGAGCGGTACCGCCAGATCACGCAGCTCGAGAGCAGCATCGAGCCGCCGGCCCGCGAGCCCTTCTCGAGCACGATCGGCGAGGCGCCGAGCTCCCGTGCGCGCGCGGCCGCGCAGAGCCCGGCCATGCCCGCACCGGCGACCACCAACGTGCCGCCCTGCATCTCGTTCAACGCCTTACGTCAGCGAGAACGTGGGCTTGTGCTCGACGTACTCGACCTTGACGCGCTCGGGCCCCCAGACGAACACGGCGTACGTGTTCGGCGCGTCGACGATGTCTGCGATCTCGATTCCGAGCTCGCGGGCCGCCTCGATGTGCTCGTCAGCGGACTCGACCTTGACCGCGAGGTGGTTCAGCAACGGCCGCTCCGGATCGCCCGGCTCTCCCTGGTGGAACTCGACGAACGCGCCGCCGACCTCTACGCGTGGCGCACCGGAAGGCCCGGCCGCGGCTGACTCGAACCCGAGCTCCTCGTACTGCTGCGCCGTCTCCGCCGGTGACCGGGACCAGAGGGCGACGTGGTCGAGGTCGTAGTCGACCTCCGTCGGCGCCTCGACGAGCCCGAGCCGCAGGCCCTCGGAGACGTCGAAGTACGCCTCGCCGTCCCGCGGCCGCTCGGCCCCGACGCCGTCGAGCCCGGACAGGGCGGCGTCCAGGCTCGAGACCCGGAGCGCCACGTGCTTGAGCGCGCCCTGCTCACGCGGTCCCTCGGCCGCGAACAGAGTCAGCTTTCCCCTCCGCGCATCGGAGCCGACCAGCGTGAATGCATCGGTCCGGTCGACGACGTGCATGCCGACCCGCTCCGTCACGAATTCCGCGATCGGGTCGCGGTCAGCGACCCACAGCGCGACGTGGTCGAGGGTCTCCGGCGTCACGGGCCTGAGCATAGCCAGCGGCTACTTCCTCCGGTCGACCGCGCGCTGGAGCTGCTGCTTGTTCATCCGTGAGCGCCCACGGATGTTCATCTGCTTGGCCTCGTTGTAGAGCTGCTCCTTGGTGCGCCCCTTCGGCCGATTCGTGCCCGAGCGCTGCCCACCGCGGCGGTACGAGGACATGTCGGTGCGCGACGAGCGCGACGACTCACGTGCCTCGCCGCTGCGGGCGCGCTCCTTGTTGACCGTGCGCGCTGCGATCTCCTTGGCGCGCTTCGTCGAGCGGCCCTGGCTCTTCTCGCTCTCGACGATGTGCTCGTACTGCCGCTCGCGCTTGTTGCTCCAGGCTTTCTGAGGCATTCGGATCCCTCCTCGGTTTGCTCGGGGGAACCGTGCCCAGGAGAGCGATTTCTATTCGAGCGGTTCGTTCTGGACGTTGTGCTCTTCGGCGTACTCGTCGACGAGCTTGTTGATCACGTCCGCGTCGCCGTAGGCGTAGTTGATCTTCACGAACGGCTCCCACTTCTGCGGGAGCGCGTCCTCGGGGAAGATCGCCTCGACCGGGCACTCCGGTTCGCATGCCCCGCAGTCGATGCACTCCTCGGGATCGATGATCAGGATCCGCTCGAACTCGTGGATGCAGTCGACCGGGCAGACGTCGACGCACGAGAGGTCTTTGATGTCGATGCAGGGCTCGGCGATGATGTACGTCACGGCCGCGGTCAGTGTACTGAGACGCTGAACGGACGCACGGGCAGAGCCCGTACGTCCTCCAAGTCGGCACCGCAAGCGGTGCCTCGGTCAGCCGGTCAGTTCCTCGACGAGCTCCTTTGCGCGCTCGTCGAGGGCCGATTTCGCAACCACCTGGTCGAAGCCGGCGGCGTGCGCGCGGCGCAGGCCCTCGGTGTCCGTGTGGTTCGTGAAGCCGAGGATCGGCACCTCGGGATAGGCATCGGCGACCTCGTCGGGATCGACCCGTGCGATGTCCGCGATCACGCAGTCCGGCGGGTCGACGTTGTCGACGGTGGTCAGATGGTGGCCGGACAACAAACCCTCCAGCTTCCCCCGGAAGAAGAGATCGACCCCCACCAGCAGGATCGTCGCCACGCCCGCAAACGTAGCACCCTTTGGCCGCTGCACCAACGCGCGCATCTGATACGAACGGCGGGTGCCACGTCTGCCAGTACCGCCCGAAGTCGACGAGTTCCTGCGTCGCCAGAACCCGGCCGTCGTGGCGTCGCTGCGTCCTGACGGCTCGCCGCACACCGTGGCCACCTGGTACCTCTGGGACGGCGAGCGCGTGTTGGTCAACATGGACGAGAGCCGGCTGCGGCTCCGCTTCATGCGACGTGACCCGCGCGTGGCGCTGACGGCGCTCGACGAGGGCAGCTGGTACCGCCACGTCAGCCTGCTCGGCGAAGCCGTCGAGATCGTCGAGGACGCGAACCTCGAGGACATCGACCGCCTGGCCCGGCACTACACGGGCGAGCCGTTCCGGGACCGCGCCAGCCGCCGTTTCAGCGCCCGGATCGAGCCGTCGGCCTGGCACGCCTGGGAGGGAGCCCGACCCTGGCCGTAGAGAAGGGGCTCGCGGCCGGCCTGGCCGCGATTCGCCGCGGCGAGTACTTCGCGGCACACGAGGAGCTCGAGGACGCATGGCGCGCGGCGCCGTCGGAGGAGCGCGACTTCTACCAGGGCCTCGTGCACGTCGCGGTCGCGTGGTACCAGGCCGGCCGAGGCAACCGCGTCGGCTGTGAGCGGCAACTGGAGAAGGCCGCGCGGCGGCTCGGACCGTTCGCGCCGGAGCACCGAGCTGTGGATGTGGCGTCGATCCTCGAGCAGGTCGAGACCGCGAAGGAGATCGTCGCGGCACAGTCGATCGAGCTGCCGCCTCCTCGGCTCTAGACCTGGCCGAGGCCGATCGCCTCGAGAGCCCGGTTCAGGAGCACGCGGAGCCACCAGTCGCGGTTGAAGAACAGCAGCAGACCGAGGACGACGAGGGTCGCGCCGCTCGCGATTCGGATCCAGCCGTAGTGGTCCCGCACCCAGCGGAAGGCGGCCATCGCGCGCGTGAACGCGATCCCGATCGCGACGAAGGCGACGGTAATGCCGAGCGAGTACGCGGCCAGCAGGACGCAGCCGCGGACGACCGTGCGCGAATCGGCGGCCAGCGCGAGGATCGCGCCCAGCACCACGCCCACGCACGGGGCGGCGCAGACCGCGAACGCCGCGCCCAGGAGCGCGCGAGAGCCGCTCGCTCGGGCCCTGCCGAGCGCTCCCGGCGCCAGCATCCGGTCCGGCCACGGCAGCAGGCCCGCGAACGCGAGCCCGAGCACGACGAGCACGAAGCCGGCGATCTTCGTCCGCGTCTCCTGGTCGGCCCAGCCGCCGAGCGCGGCCGCGCCGGCACCCAACACCACGAAGACGACCGTGAACCCGAGCGCGAACGGCACGCTGGCGGAAACGACCCGTCTCGCCACCCCGCGCTCGCCGAGCCGCTCGACCTCCACCGACGAGATCGCAGAGAGGTAGCCCGGAACCAACGGGAGCACGCAGGGAAACGCGATCGAGACGAGGCCCGCGGCGAAGGCCGCAGCGACCCGCTCAGCCAGCCTACGGCTCCTTGTATGACGACGACATCATCTCGAACAGGGTCGCATGTATTCGCCGCGCTCGCTCCGGCTCTATCGGTCGAACCGGGCCAGCTCCTCGTCGAGCCGGCGCTCCTCGTCCGGGTCGAGCGGGTGCCCGTTCAGCGACCAGCGCTGGGGGGCAGGCTCCGGCTCGCGCACGCGTGTCCAGCGCCAGGCGAGGAGGCCCAGGATGCCCGCGCCACCGAGCAGGCCGACCAGCGGCAGCGCCCACGCGAGCAGGTCGAACCCGTGTCGCGGCGGCGCCGCGAGGATCCGCTTCCCCCACATGCCGACGAGCTTGCGCTTGATCTCGCTCCGCGTGTCGCCGGCCGCGATCCGCCCCTGGATGTACGCCTTGATTCGCTGCGCGGCGGGCGCGTCGGATTGCGCGAGCGTCTCGCCCGCGCAGATCGGGCACATCAGCTGCCCCTCGAGCTCTCCGAGCGTCGGGTGCCGCTCGCTCGCCAGGGCCGGCGCGACCAGCACCAGCGCGGCAAGCGCAAGCAGGAGGAACCTCACGAGCGCAGGGCCCGCTCGACCCCGTCCTGGATCTCCGCCGCCTTCACCTCGCCGGGAACATGAACGACGACCTTGCCCCGGCGGTCGATGAAGAACGTCTCGGGCAGGCCGGTGAGCCCGTACTTCGGCGAGGTCACGTTGTGGTTGTCGTGCACGAGCGGGTAGCTCAGCCCGTACTTGCGAGCGAACTTGCGTGCGTCGCCGGCGAAGTCGTTGACGTCCACGCCGAGCACGACGACGCGGCCACCCCAGCGCTTCGACGCCGCCGTCAGGGCCGGCGCCTCCTGCTTGCACGGGTAGCACCAGGAGGCCCAGAAGTTCAGCACCACGACCTTTCCCCGCAGCGAAGCCAGCTGGAGCGTCCCCGGCTTGTCGATGCGATTGAGCGTGAAGTCCGGCGCGGGCTTGCCCGGTGCCGCCTTCCTTCCGCTCCCCTGCGCGATCTTCCAGATCAGCAGTGCGAGCAACAGCGCGACGAGAGCGACGGCGAGTGCCTGCGCGCCGAGCTTCAGCCGTGCGGTCATCTCATGCGGAGACGATGAAGACCGTAGTCCCGATCGTCACGTGCTTGAAGAGCCATTCCGCGTCCGGGATGTGCATGCGGATGCAGCCGTGCGAGGCCGAGTAGCCGATCGAGGTGTCGTCGGGGGTTCCGTGGATTCCGACGCCGGAGGCCGAGAGCCCCATCCAGCGCGTGCCGAGCGGGTTGCCGGGGCCCGGCGGGATCGGCTTCTCGCCCTTCGCCCAGTCCGAGTCCGGTGGGTACCACCAGGGGTTGGGCCACTTGACGACGATCCTCCAGCGGCCGACCGGCGTCGGGTAGCGCGACTGCCCGGTCGCGACACCGAAGACGCGGAGGAAACGCGAGCCCTTGTAGAGGTAGAGGCGGTTCGAGCCGCGGCGGATCACGATCACCGGGCCGATCGACGAGCGCGTGACGGCGGGCTTCAACGCGACGAACTGCAGGCGCAGCTCCGGCCGGGCGTTCGTGACGAGCGCGGTGAAGATCGCGTCCATCGCCCGCAGGCGGCGGAGGGCACGGCCGTCCTGCTGCCTGGTCACCCACGGGCGAAGGCCGCGCAGCAGCAGGTGCGCGTCGACCGGCGTGCGGTCGAAGCGCTTGCCGACGTGCGCGAGGTACGACGAGGTGCGCTTGCGGTTGAGGATCACGCGGAGCTTCAGCGCCGTGTCCGCAGGCGCGGTCAAGGCGCGCTTGACGGCGGCGCGGACCGCGGCCATCGCGCCGAGTCGCGCAGGCGCCACCGCGAGGCGGTGACGGGGCACGACCAGCACGAGCGGACGCGCGAACGAGGCCGTGACGGTCGTGAACGCCTCCTCCGCAGTCATGTCCCCGACGTCGACGCCGGAGATGGTCACGCCAGGTGCGATCGTCTGAGGGGCCGTCGTCGTCGTGCCGGTTGTGGTTCCCGCGGCGACCACGGTCGTGGAGAGGCCGCCCGCCGCGGCGAGACCGAGCACGAACAGGAGCGCGAGACCCACTTTCCGCATCGCGCGAGAGTCTAGCCAGCGAATATGCGGGGATCGTTCGTGATCACGCCGTCGACGCCGAGCTGATCGAGCCATGGGAGCAGCGCCGGGTCGTCGACCGTCCACACGAGCACCGGCGCGTCGAGAGCGCGGCACCGCGCGACGACCGCCTCGCTCACAACCTGCCAGTGCAGGACGGCGACGGTCGCGGCTGCGCCCGCGAGGAGGCCGCCGATCCTGCGGGCGAGCGCCCGCCGCAGCGCCCACAAGGCCGGCTTCACGAGAGGCGGCACGAACGGGCGCTGTGCCAGGCCTGTCCGGTCCTGCGGGTGGGTCCGCCCCAGGCGGACGCCGGGCTCGACAGCGTGCAGCGCGCGTAGCGTCGCGCTCCGGAACGAGCTGACCAGGGTTCGCTCGACAAGCCCGTGCCGTCGCAGCGCGGCGGCGATCTCCCGCTCTGCACCGTGCGACTTCAGGTCCAGATGCACGTCTGCGCGCGTCGAGGCGAGGAACCCGAGCGCGTCGTCGAGCGAAGGAAGCTCACGGGCCACGCGCGGCCGGTCGTGCGCGAGCACAAGGGATCCCGCAATGGCGTGGACGTCGAACTCGACCAGGTCGCAGCCGAGCTCGACCGCCAGCGCGATCGACTCGAGCGTGTTCTCCGGAGCGAGCGCCGCAGCGCCACGGTGACCGATCCGCAGAGGCCGGCCGTCGCGCCGCCGGAGCTCGATCACACGCGCTTGACGACGACCACTGCGCAGTCGTCGGCAAGCTCGCCGGCGAATGCGCGGCAGTCCTCGACGAGCGCCTTGGCCAGCTCCTCCGCTGGGAGCGACGCGTTCGAAGCCAGGACTGCGTCGAGCCGATCCTCCCCGTACAGCTCGCCGTCGCGGCGCGCCTCGGGCAGGCCGTCGGTGTAGAGCACTACGGCGTCGCCCGGCTCGAGTCGCACGCGCTCCGCGGCGTACGTCTGTGCCTCTGCGATCCCGAGCGCCAGCCCCCGCACCCGAAGCGGCACGGGCGAGCCTCCGGCGGGGACGATCCGAGGCGGTGGATGGCCGGCGCTGGCGCAGACGAGCTCGCCTTTCCGTCCGTCGACCGCGAGGTAGAGCAGCGTGATGAACTTCCCCTCGCCGGTCTCCTCCAGGACGATCTCGTTCGCCGCAGCCAGGAAATCGCCCGGCTCGGGGTGCTCACGCGCGAGCGAGCGGAAGACGAACTTCGCCATCGCCATGTCGGCCGCCGCGTCGACTCCGTGTCCCGTCACGTCACCGAGCACGACCGCGAGCCGCCCGTCGCCGAGCTCGAGGAAGTCGAACACGTCCCCGCCGACGTCCATCCGCGCCGACGACGCGTAGACCGCTCCGACGTCCAGCCCCTCCGCCTTCGGGCGCTCACTCGGCAGGAGCGAGTGCTGCATCGAGTCGGCGAACTGCTTCTGCTGCTGGTAGAGGCGTGCGTTGTCGAGGGCCAGCGCTGCCTGGCCGGCGACCGAGGCCGCGACCTCGAGCCGCTCGCCGGCAAGCGGCCGGTCCGGGTCGAGCGAGACGAGCGTCAGCGTCCCGAGGATCTCCGTCTGCGTCGCGAGCGGGATGATCGCCGCCGACGAGCCTTTCTCGAGAAACGGGACCAGCGGCTCGTGCGCCGGGCCGAGCTCCTTCGCGGTGCGCGGGTCGAGCAGCAACGCCTGGCCGCCGCGGAACACGGTCGGCCGCACCGGCGTCAGCGGCTGCGGCAGCGACAGAATCGCCCGCATCGCCTCCGTCATCCGCTCCTCCCTCACGTGCATCGCGACCGGCACGAGCGACGTCCCGCGCTCGTCCGGCATCCGCAGCGCAGCCGCGTCGACCTCCAGCAGGTCGACGATCGTGCGCGCGACCGCCTCCAGCGTCCGCTCCAGCGAAAGGCTCTCGGAGAACGACCGCGAGATCTCGTACAGGACACGGAGCCGTCGCGAGGCTTCCAGCTCGGCCTCGAGCGCGCGGGTCCGTTCGGTGCTGAGGCGCTTCGTCTCCTCGTGCAACCGCGCGTTCTGCACCGCGACCGCGAGCTGGGCGGCGAGGGCGAGCAGGAGCGATTCCTCGTTCTCCGTCAGCTCCCGGCCCACGTCCGGGTAGACCGCGAGCAGGCCGATCAGGTCGTCGCGGACGCGAAGAGGCACCGCGACGGCGGCTTCGATACCGATCTCCTCCAGCACATCAGAGACCCCTGCGAGCCGCGGGTCGGACGCCGCGTAGGGGACGGCGAGCAGCCCGCGGCCGCGGGCGGGGCCGAGCAGGAGCTCGAGCAGCCGTTCGGCAACGCGTGCGTGGGGCCCCGTCAGCTCGCGCTCGGCCGCGGGCTCGAGCCGCTGTTCGTCCTCCCCCGCCAGGTAGACGGCGAGGCGCTCGGCGCCAAGGAGCTCCGAAACGTGCTCGACCGCCGTGTCCAGGGTGTGGGTGAGCGAGAGCTGCGCGATCGCCTGCCCGACGATCGTCAGCAGCGCGCGCGACCGCTCGAGCTCGACCGCGAGGGTGCGCCTGCGGTCGCCGGCGCGCAACGCGTGGGCCGCGCGGACGGCGAAGGTGCCGAGCCGGTCGAGAAACGGGTCGCCGGGAGCGGGAACCTCGGCGAGGAGGAGCTGCAGGGCTCCCTGCGGCGGCTCTCCCAGCTGCAGCGTCACGAGCGCGCCGCTCGGCCCCTCGGAGGCGTCGACCCGGTCGACGGCAAGTGAGCCCGGCGCCTCCTGCGCACGTTGCGCTGCCTCGAGCGCGATCGCCGGCGCCGCGGGCAGCGCCGTTCCCGAGAGCGCGGCGAGCACCGGGCCCTGCGCCTCGTAGCGCCAGATCAGGCATGCGCGAGCGCCCGCCGCCTCGGCGGCGAGCGTTGCGACCTGGTCGGCCGCCCGCGTCTCGTCGGAGGCCGCGGCAAGCGCATCCCCCGCGAGCGCGAGCAGGTCGGGCGCGGCCACCGCCGAGCCGTCGCCGTCCCCGAAGGCGAAGCGGGCCAGGGCGATCTCGTCCGCCGCTGCGCGTGCGAGACGCCGCTCCTGCTCGTCGAAGTCGCCCCGGCGGCGCAAGAGCTCGAGCGACCCGATGACGGCTGGCCCGTCGCGAACCGGAAGCTGCAACATGCCTGACGCGCCGAACCGCTCCGCGACTCGCCGCAGCGGCGCCGGGAGCTGGAGCAGCTCGTCACGTTCCTCTGCCGGAACCGCCCCCGGTCCGAGGCGCGAGCCCTCGAGCTCGGCCCGCAGGGCCGCCGATGTCGCGTGGACCGCGCGCGTGGTCACGCCGCCCGACTCGTCCGCGAGCCGTGCCACGACGACGTCGGCCCGCGCCACCTCGGCGACCCGCTGGACGATCCCCGCCAGCGCCTCGTCGAGGCCTCCGACACCGGTTGGCTCCCTTGTCACGGCCATCGTCTGCCCCGCTCCAAGTATGGCGACAAGCGGGCTATCCGGCGGCCCGGGCTACTAGACTCCGCGCGTGGCCCTGCCCGAGCAAGAGCGCGTCGAGGAAGAGTTGCTCGACCCGACGGCGATCCACCGAAACTACCGCCGGCAGCGGATCAAACGCCGCGTCCGCGAGGACCGAGCTCGGGAGCGAACGCTTGCGAGCCTGCGCTTCTGGTTCGTCCTGACGGCCGTGATCGCGACCAGCATCGTCCTCGCGGTCGTGATCTGGAACCAGATCCAGCAACTCTTCGGTCTCTAGTCGTCGTCCAGCTCGCCGGTCCATACTTCGCCCATGCAGACGCCCGAGCAGTTCCCGTTGGAGGAGCGGGACGAGCCGTACTACGAGCCGGACGAGGAGGCGTTCGTCCGTCCCGGCACCGGCATCTGGACGATCGGCGGACGGCTGGCCTGGGTCGCGGCGCTCGTCCTCGCGGTTTCGTCGTTCACGGATTGGTACGCGGGCTCGAGCACCGCCGGGCCGACGCTCGCCGTGATCGGCTGGCACACCGGTGTCCTCGGCAAGCTCGTGTTCTTCGTCGGGCTCGCGCTGCTCGCGCTGGCGGCACTGCGCGAGGCCGGGTTCGAGCTGCCGCCTGCGGTTCCCGAGAGCCTGGTCGTGATCGCGCTCGGCTCGCTCGCGATGATCTTCGTCCTGATCCGGCTGATCTCGATTCCGGACTCGATCCCGCCGCCCGCCGGCCGGGGGATCGGCATCTGGATCAGCCTTCTCGCTGCTCTCGCAGTGATCGTCGCGGGACTGCTAAGAGCTTCAGAAGAGCTGTAGAGACGAGCACCCCGAGGACGGCGCCGCCGAGCACGTCGAGCGGCCAGTGGACACCGACGTAGACGCGCGACCACGCGATCGCAGCGGCGAGCACGAAGGCGGGAGCGGCGAGCCGCCGAGAGGCCCACGCGATCACCGTCGCGCACGCGAAGGCCGCCGACGCGTGGCCCGAGGGAAAGGCGCCGGAATGGGGCACGTGCACGAGCGGCGCAGGTTCCGGGTAGACGGACGGCGGGCGGGCGCGTCCGATCCACTGACGCAAGGCGAGCGAGAGCCCGTCGGCCGCGAGGTCGGCGACGATCAGGACTGCCAGGAACCACGGCCGCCTCCAGAGCAGCGCCAAGACCGCGCCGATCACGACGAACACGACCCCGTCCGCCCCGATCCGGGTGAGATCGACGACGAACGGATTCAGCCACTCGACGCGGTGGTTGACGACCCAGCGTTCGAGGTGGCGGTCGAGCGAGATCAGGTCGCCAGGAGCTGCTTGGTCTGGTCGATCAGCTCCTTCGGGTCGAACGGCTTGCCGATGAAGCCCTGCGCGCCACGCGAGGCAGCCTGGCCTGCGGCCTCCTCGTCGACCTTGCCGCTGAACATGACGACCGGGATCGTGCCCACGCCGTGGCGCTCCTGCACCCGGCGCAGCATCTCCCAGCCGTCGACCTCGGGCATCATCACGTCCAGGAGCACGAGGTCCGGCGTCCGCTCCTCGAGCACGCGGAGCCCTTCCTCTGCGCTGGCCGCCTCGCGCACCTCGTAGCCCTCGGTCTCGAGGTTGACGCGGATGTACTCGCGCAGCCGCTCGTCATCGTCGACGATCAGCACGACCGGCTCGCTCCCGGCGCCCGGGCCCGAGCGCTCGAGAAAGGCGTCCAGGTCTGGGCGGCGGTAGCGACGGTGGCCGCCCGGCGTGTAGAAGGCCGGGACCCGCCCGTCGTCGGACCACTTGCGGATCGTGCTCTGAGCGACGCCGAGGTAGCGGGCCGCCTGACCGAGCGTGAGCCAGTCGAGCTCACTCGAAGGATTCGACCTGCTCGGGCTCCCGGGTCCCACGGGCCGCAAATCTACCCAAAACTGCCGCTTTCTAACATGGTCACGGCGTCGTGACCGTCACCGTGGCCGACTCCGGCGGGACCGTGAAGGTGCGGTCCTGCGTGATCGTCGAGGCCGGCCGCGGGTTGTCGTCGAGCGCCTGTCCGAGGGCGATCCCGACCGCGAAGACGACCACGAGGACGAGCGCCCAGGCGACCCGCTGAGGCGTAGATCTTCTCCGGCGCCGCCGCTCCAACCTGCTCACGACGGATGCTCCCGACCGCCAACGTGTCGACCGGTCATCTCGGACGGCCGCCCGAGCGATGCTCGGCCGGCCTGGAAACGCCGTCGCAAGCGCCGGCTCACGACGGATGCTCCCTACCGACAACGTGTCGACCGGTCATTTCGGACG
>Ga0307320_10000065_pt1 | contig 35201 bp, 33 predicted proteins | sample ER_DNA_369_FD_194495 | JGI IMG/M metagenome (GOLD analysis project Ga0307320, IMG submission 194495) | Bulk soil microbial communities from the East River watershed near Crested Butte, Colorado, United States - ER_DNA_369 | ecosystem: Environmental > Terrestrial > Soil > Floodplain | place...
CGGCGGCCCGCTGTCCGGCCAGCCGCTGCCGGCCGCGACGAGGCCGTCCGCGGACGTCGCCCGCCTGCCCGGCGGCGGTGTGGTCGCCGGCACCGCCGCCGGCGGCCGCACGGAGCTCTGGGTGAGCCCGGACGGCCGGAGCTGGACGCCGGAGGTCGTGCCCGGCCGGGCCGACCGGGCCAGCGGCGTGGTCCTCGGCGCCAGCCCGGACCGGCTGGTGCTGGCGGTGCAAACGCCGGCCGGGCCGCAACTGCGCCTGGGCCGCCGCGCGCGCTGAGCCGGGTTACCGCGGAACGAAGGAAGTGGAGCTAAGGGGACTCGAACCCCTGACCTTCTCGTTGCGAAGGCATCGCGTCAATCTGGCTAGGCGCGAGCATGGCGTGATTGACGTGCATGTTGCAGCTGCAGAGGCGTCTTGGTTGCACGCTGGGGGCACACATGGGGCACACGGCTAAGATTCACCTTCCCGCTGAGACTGATCCTCAAGCGATGCCAGTAAGAGGCGGCCCCCAGCAATCTGTCATGAACATCGGGGCTGCGCGCCCAAGGAAGGCATGGCCTGCCGCTCGTGATCGAGAAGGCTGTCGGGGATCATGCCGTCGATCATTCCGGTGGCACTGACGACGAGGATCATCGCTGCGCTCCGGCTGCCCCGGCAGGTGCGGAAGCCGCGCCCACTGCTATCAGGAACTCTGAGATGTCGACGACGTCCCAGTGCTCGGCCAGGCGGCCGTCCCGCAGCAGGTGAATGTCCACGCCATGGGCGGTGACCCTATTCCCGGTCGGCGAGAACCCGAACCAATCACCGACGTGCGCGCCGTGGTTGCTCCACATGACGGCGACCTTGTCGCCCTCCGCCACCAGATGCTCGATCGTGAACCTGGGGTTGAATGCCGCGCGCACCATGCTGACGCGCTGCTTCAGGCCCTCCACACCCTGCGTCTGTCCCGGGAACGGGTAGTGCTCGACGTGGTCCGGCCACGCAATCTCATCGAGAACCTCCAGCCTGCCCTCGTTGCCGACCTCCTCATACAGCCGCCGAACCGTCCGCTTGTTCTGGTTCTCCTTCTCCGACATCTGGCCCACCTCCTGCTCATCGAACCGGTCGGCGCCGGCGTGTGCCGCCGCCACAACGATCCTGTCTGTTGGCGCTTTGCGGCACCAGGAAACTCACTCACCGCTAGCTCACCGATATGAGTCACACTGAAGGCGGTGAGGGATGGTGGACCGGTGACCGATGAGACGCTGGGCGTTACTCTCAAGAAGCTCCGAGCGGCGGCCGGGATGACCCAAGAGGAGCTCGCGGATCGTGCGGGCATCAGCGCTCGCACGGTGAGCGACGTCGAGCGGGGCCTCCGCACAGTCGTCCACGGCGACACAGCTCGACGGCTCGCCCCGGCGCTCGGGCTTCACGACGAGGAGCGAGCGAAGTTCGAAGCCGTCGCGCGGGGCGTCGTGGACGACACGCATCAGCTCGGCGATCTGCCGGTACCTCCGACCCGGCTGCTCGGTCGAGCATGCGAGTTGGAGAGCATCACCGCGAGGCTTCAGGGCCTGGACGTCCGTCTGCTGACGCTGACCGGCCCGGGCGGCATCGGCAAGACCCGGCTAGCGCTGGAAGCCGCAGCCCAGGTCCACGCGCGGTTCGGCGGTGGCATCTTCTTCGTCGCACTCGGCGAGCTGAGGGACGCCTCCCTGGTCGCGCCCGAGCTGGCCAAAGTGATCGGTGTGGTCGAGACGGGACCGGACGTAGTGGGCCTGCTGACCAGGCGCCTAACGGGGAGACAGGCGTTGGTGGTGCTGGACACCTTCGAGCACCTCATACCGGCCGCACCTCTCATCTACACCCTGATGCTGAAATGCCCGAAGACCACATTCCTCGTGACCAGCCGCACCGCGCTGCGGCTGCGCGGGGAGCACGAGTTCCCGGTGCCGCCACTGGAGCTGCCGTCGACAACGCGGGAAGCTCATCCCGAAGACATACACCACTGGCCGGCGACGGAGCTCTTCTGGGAGCGGGCACAAGCTGTGCGACCGGACTTGGACCTCAACCCCGAGACAGCCTCGCTCGTCACAGAGATATGTCGCAAGCTGGACGGCCTTCCGCTGGCGATCGAACTGGCAGCGGCACGGGTCAAGCACCTGCCGCTGGCCGCCATCCGCGAGCAGCTCGAACACCGGCTTGAGTTCCTGGTCGGAGGTCCGCTAGACCTGCCCCTGCGACAACGCGCCATCCGCGACACCGTCGGGTGGAGCCACGATCTGCTCGGGCCGCGCGAGCAGACGCTGTTGCGCCGTCTCTCCGTGTTCGCGGGTGGCTGGAGCTTGGACGCGATCAAGAACGTGACCGGGAACGTCGATGAAGTCGGAGACGCGCTGGATGGCATCAGCGCGCTCGTCGACCAAAGCTTGGTGGTGCTTGAACGCAACCGAACGGACGCACGCTATGACATGCTCGACGTCGTCCGTGAGTATGCGGCGGCGCGACTGTCCGACGCGGGCGAGACCGAAGAGATCGAACGGCGGCACGCGCTCCATTTCCTGGCTTTGTCCGAGGCGGCGGAGCCCCACCTCGTCCGCTCGGGCCACCAGGACTGGTTCCAGCGTCTCGACGTCAACCGCGGCAACCTTCGACGCGGCATGGCCTGGACTATCGACCACGGCGAGACGGTGCTGGCGCTCCGGTACAGCGTCGCCTTGTGGCGCTACTGGCGGCAGCTCGGAGAGTTCGCTGAGGGCCGGCGCTGGTCGGATGCGACACTGGCCGTCGCAGGGAACGCCCCACCCTCGCTCCAGGCGAAGGCGCTGTGCGCGGCGGCGGCGCTGGCGTTCCCTCAAGCAGATCACGTGCGCATGGCAGAGCTGGCCGCCGAAGCGATCAGGCTCGCCCACCGGAGCGAGGACCCGATGGACCTCCGCAACGCCTTGACGGTATTGGGCTTTGTGGCAATGTGCCAGGGCCGTTATACGGAGGCGCTTGAGCCATATACCGAATGCGTGGCCATCTGCGGCGGGCTCGGCATCAGCTGGCAGCTGGCCACCTCCCATCTCAACCTCGGCGCCGCACTTTTGCACTGCGGTCGGGCCGATGAGGCGGTCGCGCGCTTTCACGACGCACTGCGCCTGTATCGCGTGCTCGGTGACGACATCTTCGCCGCCCGCGTGCTCAATCACATCGCGCACGCTGCCTTGGCCGATAACGACCTCGCCCGCGCGGATCGCCTAGCGTGCGAAGCGCTAGCGTCGGTTGCGGAGCAGGGAGAGCGGCAAGGGATCGCAGAAGGATTGGAGACCCTGGCTGCTGTAGCCGCCGCGCGCTCAGCGGTGGAGCGGGCGGCCACTCTTGCCGGCGCCGCTGCGGCGATTCGGGAGACCATCGCTTCTCACGCAGCACCGTTCGACGTCGCGATCACCGGTCCCCTTCTGGACAAGATCAAGGCAAGCGTGAGCGAGGAGCGGTGGCATCGCGCCTGGGATCGAGGCGCCGCCCTGGATTCGGCGGCAGCCGTCGCATACGCACTGGCGAACTAAGCCAGCAGTCACCCCGGGTGAGGCACTTTATGCATGCGGCCGGCTCATCGAGCCAGACGAAGAATCCACACGAGGCCCGGGAACGCATGCTGTGCACTCTGTTCGGCAGGCCCGCCAAGCAGACCGAGCCGTAACAACACCACGTACGCGATCCGAGCCCATTGGCAGACTCCTAACTTGGCGACCATGCCGCCCCTGGCGCATGGACCACTTTCGCCCGGAACTGCTCGGCGGCCACCGGGGTCGTTTACGGTCGGGCGGCCCAGTCAGGCTGGCTGGACTGACCCGGCGCGCGTTCACCGTGTACCGCCGACCGGAGGCCGGTCCGCCACAAGGCGCAGCCGGGTGGCCTCTCGCACTGTGACGCCGCTGCCGCACCAGTCGACCACCTCCCGCAGCGACAAACGCCCATCGTCCGTCATCGTCTGCAGCGCCTCCCCGGCCCGCTTTTCAGCAGCCACCTCACCGTCCGGCTCCCCGCCGACTACGTTCAAGCCTCGACCGGACTCGGCTACGCCACCACCATCCACGCCGCCCAAGGCGTCACCGCCGACACCATGCGCGGGCTCGCCACCGGACAGGAGTCCCGCCAACAGCTGTACACGATGCTCACCCGAGGACGGACAGCCAACCACCTCTACCTGCAGGTCGTCGGCGACGGCGACCCGCACACCCTCATTCGGCCCGAGACCGTCGCACCCCGCACCCCGATCGAGACCTTGCACCAGATCCTTGCCCGTGACGACACGCCCACCTCAGCCACCACGCTGCTGCGAGAACTCAGCGACCGGCTGCCCGGCTCCACCACGCCGTCCAGCGCTACACCGACGGGCTCCATGTCGCGGCCGAGCAGCTGGTTGGTCCCCAGCTCGTTGAGATGCTCGATAGCCGAGCCGACCAGATCGTCCCCGAACTCACCAGCGAACCGTCCTGGCCGACGCTCAGAGCACATCTGCTCGCTTTAGCGGCTGAAACCGATGAGCACCCACTCCTCCACCTGCAGGCAGCCGCCGCCGGACGAGAACTTCACACCGTCGGCGACATGGCCGCCGTGCTCGACTGGCGCCTCCCGGAGCCCGCACCTATCGACCCGGGACCGCTGCCCTGGCTTCCCGGCATTCCGGATGCGCTTCATGATCATCCCGTTTGGGACCAGTATCTTGCCAAGCGCGCAGAGCTGATCGCCGACCTCGCCGCTCATGTCCGAAGAGAAGCTAACGAGGACAGCCCGCCACCGGTCTGGGCTGAGCCGGGCAGTCAGCCGAGCGTCGCCCTCATCGGTGAAGTCGAGGTCTGGCGGGCCGCCAACGCGATCGACCGTAAGGACCACCGACCCACTGGAGCAGGACAACTGCAGACCGCGGCCGCCCTCTGGCAACACCATCTCGACCGACATGTTGCGGACTGCGGCGACGACCTCAGTCGGCCGGATGCCCGAGCCCATCAGGCTGCCCGAAAACATCGCGGGCACGAAGATCAACAACGCATGCCCCAGCCACTCGCCGCCCGCCCGAGCTCGCCGCCCGGCGCCGGCTGGTAAGAGCGCCGCGCGGCCCACCTCGCGGTTACAAAAAGGACCGGACACCGATTCGCGCTTGAGAAACCCTAGGTCTGCCCTTTGGTCGTCAAAACCAGACGAGCGAGTTGTCAGGGACTGAAAAAGCGCGCGGGTTCAGCGCCGCGAGCCTCCTGCTGCGCGCCACGCTCCCCGGTCGCTGAGGTGGCATCTTCTGCTCATCGGCGTCGGATGCCCCATCGGATGACCGCCAGAGACAGTGGGCCGCACTTTTGGAGGATGACGTCACATCTGTTTTCCGTGTCGCCCCAAAGTCTTCTCGTTATCCACAGGTGACGCGATTGGGTGGCGCCGAGTGCACGGACGTGGCTGGATGGGAACCGCTAGTAAAACCACGGAGGACCCGGTGAGAGGGACGGTTTGTGCTCACGCACTCCTGAGCTGGCAGCGCTGTGCGGTTGCGGGCCGAGCATGGCCGGATAGGAGTTGATCATGAACGCATCTGCCGTTCTCGATGTTCCCGAGCTATTGACGACTGCAGAAGTCGCAGCCTTGCTGAAGGTGAACCGGTCGACTTTGAGCCGGTGGCGATCGGCGGGTGCTGGGCCCCGGGTCACGTGGCTCACAGCGAACATCCCCCGCTACCAGCGCGCCGACGTGGTCGAGTGGCTGCGACAGGCCGCGGTTTGACCATTCGGAAGCTGCCTTCGGGGCGGTGGTTCGCTGTGCTGAAATCCGGCAGAGCGTACGTTAGTGGGCGCACGTTCGTCAGTAAGCGGGACGCGCAAGCCTGGCTGGCTCGGGAGCAGGCAGCTCTTGCGGGCGGGGTGGACCCACGAGCTGGTCGATCCACGGTGCGGATGCTCCTTCCGGTGTGGTTGGAGGAGCGGAAGCATTCGGTGTCAGCGAAAACCTACGTAGCGGACGCTGCGCTTGTCCGGCTGGTTCCCCACTCCCTGGCTGCGTTGCGCATCGCAGCCGTCTCGGATCGTGAGGTCTCACGCGCGCTCATTGCGCTGTCGCGCACGGGATTGACCGAGGCATCGGTCCGCCGCTTCCGTGACTCTTTGTCGTCGTTCTTCGCGTGGGCGGTACGAGAGCGAATGATTCCGACCAATCCGGTCACGCCGACCCGCGTACCGAAAGCCTCAACGCCACGGACTGAGATGTGCCCGTTCAGCGAGGAGGAGCTGGAGGAGCTCTACGGCCGAGCGGTCCAACGCGATCAACGGCTGGCCGACATTTTGCTGGTCGGCGCCTGGACAGGCCTCCGCTGGTCAGAGCTGCGTGCCGTGCGGGTTCGCGACTTCGTCGAAGTTCCGCTGCCTGTCTTGGTGGTGCAGCGGGCCGAGCCTGAGGGTGTGCAAGTCAAGGGCACGAAGTCGGACCGATCAAGGCGGGTTTCCGGTGGCTGATCGTGTGCTGCCGCTTGTGCGGTCGCTTGCCGCTGGCCGCGAGGCCGACGATCTCCTCTGCGTCACCTCCTCGGGGCACCGACTGCACGCTTCGGCATTCAAGCGAACACTGGCGTGGGCCTCTATCGTGCAGGGCTTCGCATCCATGATCTGCGGCATACGGGGGCGTGCCTCTGGCTGGCCCGCGGAGTTGATCCCGTGACCGTGCAGGCATGGATGGGACACGCATCGATTGCCACTACCAACCTCTATCTGCACCATCTGGGAACCACGGCCGATCGGGCCGGTTTGGACCGTCTGAACCGGCGGGGGCACACAGGGGGCACACGCAGCGTGGTCGAGTCCGAATGACACTTTGCAGATTCGCGAGCGGTTCTTGGTATCGCACCTTGTCAGAGCCTGTTACTGGATGGTGGAGCTAAGGGGACTCGAACCCCTGACCTTCTCGTTGCGAACGAGACGCGCTACCAGCTGCGCCATAGCCCCGCGGATCGGGGAGGGCCGATCAGCATCGAGACTTTACCACCGTCATGCGGAGGCGACTTGGCGCGATTCGCCGCCAGCGTCGGCTGGAGGTGAGTCAGATGCCGAGTCCGGCGCGTCCGCGGTAACTGGTCCCTCATGGTCTGCCGACGACGAAACCCCCGGGCCTGACAGGTCGATCGTGCGAACCGTGCGGGGCGCCAGCGGCTTCGAGACATAGGTCGGCATAGTGATCGGAATCGGATCCCACAGGATCCCAGGTTTCCCCGCCACGTCACCCGTGCCGCTCGCGGCATGCGCCGCTGCGCCGAGTTTGGCGAAGTCCTTTCGGCTCAGAAAGATGGTCGACTCGTTATTGCCGTGGCGGATTTCACGATAACGAGCATCGAGTCCTTGCAGCATGACCCGAACGCTGATCCTGGCGACCACAACGAAGATCAGCAGCACCCCGGCAGGGATGGCTGCACTCCACAAGGGGATGAGATGCGCCGCGCACAAGCCGACCACAGCGCTCAGCCCCGCCATCAGCACGAGCAGCACGCGGCGCCGCCTCGAGGCGGCAAGCCGTTCCAGCCGGCGCAGATCGTTGACTGCAGCATGGCGGGTCTGAGGTGTCGACACCTCAAAAGACGCGATCTCTTCGAGGTCCTGATCAAGAAGCGGAGCGGTGCCATGACGGACGATGCGCATTGAGTCGGAAAAGCGATCCGCCGGATCGGAATCCTCCACCAGCTCGTCGTCGTCGCGACGGCGTACGAAATGCGGGACGAGGTACGCCAGCCACGCAATCGCGATGGCAGCGAAGATCACACCAGTCGTCCCCACACCCAGACGGTACGGGGCCGGCCGCGCTCCCCAGGTGATCTTGAGCGGTGTGTCGCAAGAAACGGATGTGACAGATGTTGCAGCATTGCACGCGGATGTGTTTCCAGAACGCACTGGCCCTCAGAGGCCAGTGGTCGGTGATGATCTTGTTATATCACCGCTGACGCAGGTTCTCCCATCGCTGCATGAGCCCCTCCGGAACCTCTTCGGCGGTCAGTGCGAACACCAAGTGATCACGCCAGTCGCCATCGATGTGCAGATAACGCGGCCGAAGCCCCTCGGGCCTAAAGCCAAGCTTGGCCACCACCCGAAGGCTCTTGGTGTTTTCAGGCCTAATCGCAATCTCGATGCGATGAAGTGCCATGACCTGAAAGCAGTAGTCGACGGCTAGCGCCACGGCCATCGGGATGATCCCGCGTCCTGCCAGCCGCTGGTCGATCCAGTAGCCGATCTGGCCCCAAGAAGCTGAGCCGCCAACGATCCCGCTCACCGTAAGCTGGCCCGCCAGTCGCGGCTTGGAGCGGTTCGACTCATCGTCGTAGAACACCAGCCACGGCAGCATCCGTCCCTCTCGCGCCTGATGGGTCACCGAACGCACCAGTCCCGCGTACGTGGAGGGTCCAATCTGTGAACCAGGAGGAAGCGTTGCCTCCCACGGTCGCAGCCAACCGGCGTTTTCGCGGCGCACTCGCTCCCAGGCCGCCCGGTCCCGATGGCGCAGCGGGGCGAGGATGACGGGACCGTGCCGCAGCGTAACTGGCCAGTGGTGACGACCGAAGCCGCCCAGCCCGGTCAGTCCCTGCGGCCGCTGCTCCCAGCTGGCCATCTCAGTGGTCTCCACCTCGCAGCTGGCTGACCGCGTGCATCAGCACCGGTCCGAGCACGGCCATCCCGTCTCGGGCGCCGCCGCTCGACCCGGGCAAGTTCACGATCAAGGTGCGATCCGCAACCCCAGCGACGCCCCGGCTCAGCACCGCCGTCGGCACACCATGATCAGCGCCGTACCGAGCAATCGCGGCCGCGAGCTGCGGCACCTCCCGCTCGATCACACCCTTGGTCTGCTCGGGCGTGTGGTCCCCCGGACTCAGCCCAGTGCCCCCCGTGGTGATCACCACGGCATGGCCCGCGGCAATGGCATCGCGCAACGCAGCGCCGACCGCGTCGCCATCGGGCACGACAACGGGACCCGCCACCTCGAACCCAAGATCGTCAAGAGCCGAGGCGATGATCGGCCCGGACTTGTCCGGGTAGACCCCGGCAGCGGCACGTGTCGAGACAGTGATCACGAGCGCACTCTCGATCATGAATCGCTCTCACGAGACCAGTCACCGCGGCGACCCCCTGACTTGGACAGCACGCGTACGTCGCTGATCACCGCGGCGCGATCGATGGCCTTGATCATGTCGATCACTGCGAGCCCCGCCACAGCAACCGCGGTCAGTGCCTCCATCTCCACCCCAGTGCGCTCAGTTGTCTTGACGGTCGCAGTGATCTCGACTCCCTCGTCGGTCACCTCCGCCGCAACATCGACGCCACTGATGAACAGCGGATGACACAACGGGATCAAATCGGACGTTTTCTTTGCCGCTTGAATACCCGCAATCCGGGCCACCGCAAGCGCGTCTCCTTTCGGCACTGTGCCGTCTCGAAGCGCTGCAACGCACTCGGTGCTGAGGAGCACCCGCCCTGCCGCGGTTGCTGTGCGTGCAGTTACGGCCTTGCCAGAAACGTCAACCATCCGGGCGTCGCCACCGGCGCCGAGATGCGGAAACCGACTCTCGCTCACGGCTAACCCTTGGTCATCCAGGCGACTCGTCGAGCAGCCACACGTCCACGTCCCCTCCACCGGCCACGAACTCGATCTCTTCAGGCAAGATCACCAGCGCGTTCGAGCGGGCAAGATCGGCGAGCAGGTGCGAACCGTGTCCGCCAGCGAGTTCGACCAGACGACTACCCGAGCGATCAACATTGACAATGCCGCGAGCGAGCTGGAGACGGCCCGGAATGGACGTCATGTTGTGGGCCGCTTGGCATCTCACAACTTTCCGCACATACGGTCGCGCGCCCGTCAGCTTACGGATGACCGGGCGTACGAACGCTTCGAAGGAAACGAACGCGCTCACCGGGTTGCCAGGGAGCATGATCATCGGGACCCGGTCATAGCCGATCAATCCAAAGCCCTGCGGCTTGCCCGGCTGCATGGCGACCTGGGCAAAGTCGCATGGACCCATCTCAGGCATCACAGCTTTGACAATGTCGAAGTCGCCTTGACTGACTCCGCCCGTGGTCAAGATCAGATCGGCACGCAACAGCTGATCACCGATCAGCTGCTTGAGCGCGTCGCGATCATCACCGACTTGTCCGACTCGGAAGACCTGGGCGCCTGCGGCTTTGACGGCGGCCGCCAGCATGTAGGAGTTCGAGTCGAAGATCTGCTGCTCGTTGCTGAGCTCAAGCCCCGGATCCACCAGCTCAGACCCAGTGGAGATCACCACAACCCGTGGTCGCGGCCGGACCTGCACTTTGTCCAGCCCGATGCCTGCGAGCACCCCGATATCGCGCGGGCCAAGGTGGTCGCCCACCCTGAAAAGCTGAGTGCCTGCCTTGATGTCCTCGCCAATCCGGCGGATGTGCTGACCTACGGTGCTGGGCGCAAAGACCTTGACGTCCTTCTCGCCACGATCGGTGTTCTCATACGGAACGATGGTGTCCGCATCCGGGGGGACCGGCGCTCCGGTCATGATCTTCATTGCGGTCCCCGGGGACAGCCGATGCGTGGCCGCTCTTCCTGCAGCGATCTCTCCGACGACGGGCAGGCTCAGCGGCGCATCCCGGCTCGCTTCTGCCACGTCCTCGGCACGCACGGCGTAGCCGTCCATGGCCGAATTGTCGAAGCGAGGCAGATCGATCGAGGAGATGATGTCTTCACAGATGTTCAGGCCGACTGCATCGAGAATGTGCTGGCGGAAGGGGCGGAGCTGGTTCACGCAGCTGAGCAAATACTGGCGGTGGGCCTGCATCGACCGGAGCTGGCCACGATCCGGCTCGGGCGGCTCGGGCAGCGGCTCAAGCTGTGGGCCGCCATGCTTCGGCTCGTGGGTTCTCTTGCGGGTGAACAAGGGCATGCCCCACACAGTAATGCTGCCCACCTGTGATGGCTTGGACCTCACGCTGGGCAGCATCTCCGACGGCGGAAGATGATCATGGGCGCCGACACGCTGGCGCGCCGCAAGCCCTTTGGGCTCTCAGCGCGACTAGTCTGGGTGCGTGCAAACCCAGCCAGAGGCTGTCGACCTTGCGGCGATGGCGGCAATCGACGCCGCTGCGATCGCTGGGGCAAAGCGAACGCTCCGGAAAGCAATCCAGTTCCGCCGGGACTCGCGCAGCAGAAAGCAGCGCGAACATGACGATGCGTCACGGATGGCGATAATTGAGTCCTCGTTGGAGGACCGGATTCCGGATACCGTCGCTGCGTATCTATCCAATGGCTCAGAGCCGGGCACCCTTCAGCTGGTCGCCTGGCTGGCTGCGAATCGCGTCCGCGTCTTACTGCCCGTGCTGTCGCACCCCATTGGCGGCCGTCTCGACAAGCCGGCATGGGCGCCGTACGAGGGGCCCGACGCCCTGCGCGTTGGCGCCTCCTCAATCTTGGAACCAACCGGTGAGGTGGTACCGAGCGAGCAGCTTCCCGAGGCGGAATTGATTATTTGCCCGGGGCTGGCCGCCAACCTCCACGGCGACCGTCTCGGCCGTGGCGGCGGCTGGTACGACCGCGCTCTGCGCCATGCATCTCAGAGCGCGCCGGTGTGGCTGCTGCTCAACGACGACGAAGTGCTGAAAACGATTCCTATGCACGCATGGGACCATCGGGTGGACGTCATCGTCACCCCGACCCGCATGATCACCTGCGAGCCGTCGGTTCTCTGCAATCTCTGAGCAGCTCGTCATCAGCGGACCGAGAAACCCAGCTCGCCGCGCGGCTCCTCCTCGATAATCTCTAGCTTGGTCACGTGTGCCCGAGCTGGTCCTTTGCGAGCCCAGTCAACCATTGCCTGCACGGCAGCAGACTCACCCTCGAAGATGGCCTCAACCGCGCCGTCCTCACGGTTCGTGACCCATCCGGACACCCGATACGCCCATGCCTCGCGGCGACAGGTGTCGCGGAAGAACACGCCCTGCACGCGTCCATGTGCGACCACTCGGCGACGGATCACGGCACCAGTCTGCTCGACGGCTCCGAGGAGTACCCATGCCTAGGTCGCGCGGAGTGCCAGGGCGATCCGCTGATGGTTACCGACAACTGCCATGGTCGGGTTGTCCAGGCCGTCAGCAAAGTCGAGATTCGTGGCGAGCGTCTCTTTCTTGATCAACCCGGCGTGCGCCTCGACCGCCGCTCGTACGGCCTCATCCCCGGCCAGCTGCAGGCTGATTCGGTCGCTGACTTCCAGCCCAGCATCTCGACGGGCCTGCTGCACGGCACGTACCACGTCACGGGCCAAGCCCTCAGCTGCCAGCTCCGGCGTGACCGTAGTGTCCAAGATCACGAAACCACCCCGAGGAAGCATCGCAACGGACTTCTGGCCCTCGCGATCAGCGTCGGCCAAGACCGTATGAAGCGTATATTCGCCTTCCTGCAAAGCGATCCCACCCGAGGTAACAGCGCCGTTCTCGTCGACCGACCACTCCCCTGTCTTGCTGGCCTTGATCGCGGTCTGCACGTCCTTGCCGAGGCGAGGGCCTGCCGCCCGGGCATTGACCTGCAGCACCTGGATCACTCCGTACGCAGCACCGCCGACTTCAAGATCGGCCAATTCAAGATCACGAACGTTGAGCTCATCTTTGATCAACTCCGCGAACGGCTGCAAGGCTTCAGCATTTTCAGCGATGACGCTGAGTTTGGAAAGCGGCAGCCGTACACGCAGCCCAACCGCCTTGCGAAGGCTCGAGCCCACCGAGCAAACCTCGCGCACCCAGTCCATAGCCTCGACAAGATCGTCATCGAGCGGCAACTCAGCAGCATCTGGCCAGTCAGCGAGATGCACAGACCGACCACCGGTCAACCCCCGCCAGATCTCCTCCGTCGTCAGCGGCAGCAGTGGCGCCACAGCCCGCGTCGTCGTCTCGAGGACAGTGAACAGCGTGTCGAAGGCAGCTAATGAGCCGGCAGACTCCCCATCCCAAAAGCGGCTCCGGGAGCGTCGGATGTACCAGTTGGACAACGCGTCAAGAAAGCTGCGGATCTCATCACAGGCCGCTGCGATGTTCAGTGCGTCGAGCTCGGTCGTGATCGAGCGCGCAAACTCCCCTGTCTTGGCCAGAATGTAGCGATCAAGCCGATCAGGCGAGGCAAGGTTGATCTTGGCGTCATAGCCGGCACCGCCTTGGGCCACGTTGGCGTACAGACTGAAGAAGTACCAGGCGTTCCACAGCGGGATCAGCACCTGGCGTACGCCGTCACGAATGCCCTGCTCGGTAACGATCAGGTTGCCGCCGCGCAAGATCGGCGAGGACATCAGGAACCAGCGCATCGCATCTGCGCCGTCGCGATCGAACACCTCGGTCACGTCTGGGTAGTTGCGCAGCGACTTGCTCATCTTCTGCCCGTCGTAACCCAGCACGATGCCGTGCACGAGGCAGTTGCTGAAGGCGGGACGGTCGAACAGAGCTGTGGCCAAAATGTGCATGGTGTAAAACCAGCCACGCGTCTGGCCGATGTACTCCACGATGAAGTCGCCGGGATAGTGGTGCTCGAACCATTCCTGATCCTCGAACGGATAGTGCACCTGGGCGTACGGCATCGAGCCTGAGTCGAACCAGACATCCAGCACATCCTCGATCCGGCGCATCGTGGACTTGCCGGTCGGGTCGGCCGGGTTTGGGCGCGTCAGCTCGTCAATGTACGGGCGGTGGAGATCGGTTACCGGCACACCAAAGTCTGCTTCTAGCTCCGCGATCGAGCCGTACACGTCGATGCGGGGGTACGCGGGGTCGTCGGACTTCCAGATCGGGATCGGCGTTCCCCAGAAGCGATTCCGGCTGATCGACCAGTCCCGCGCGCCCGACAGCCACTTGCCGAATTGGCCATCCTTGACGTGCTCCGGAACCCAGTTGATCTCGCTGTTCAGCTCGACCATCCGTTCCTTGATCTTGGTCACCTCAACGAACCAACTGGAGACAGCCATGTAGATCAGCGGGCTCCGGCATCGCCAGCAATGCGGGTAGGAGTGGGGGTACGACTCGTACTGCAGCAGCACTGTGCCTGGTGTCGTCGAGCCCACGTGTTCGCCTGTCGATTCGGACGAGCTGTCCATCCGCAACCGCGCTTTGAGGTGATCGACGATCAACAGGTTCGCGTCGAAGACGTGCACGCCGGCATAGTCGTCCACCGGTGCGGTGAACCTGCCTCTGGCATCGACCGGAACTACCGGCACGATTCCCAGAGCATCGGTAACGAGCTTGTCCTCCTCGCCGAATGCGCCGGCGTTGTGCACCAGCCCCGTACCTTCGGTGGTGGTCACGAAGTCCGCCTCGACGACCCGATGAGCGCCCGCGTGACCCTGGAAATAGGTGAACGGAGGCGTGTAGGACAGGCCGAGCAGTTCCGAGCCCTTGAGCCGCCGGACGACGCGAGCCTGCTCGCCCAATACCTGTTCGTACACCGGAAGCCGCGCCTCGGCGAGCACGAACCGCTCGGCAACGCCCGTGACGTCTGACTCCACCACGACGTAGTCGATGTCGGGATGCACCATGATCAACAAGTTGGACGGCAACGTCCACGGCGTGGTTGTCCAGACCAGAGCCAGCTCACCTGTCTGTAGTCGCAGGCCCACGGTGACCGCCGGATCCACGCGGATCTGGTACACGTCCTCGTCCATGCGCAGCTCATGGCTGGAGAGCGGGGTTTCGTCATTCCAGCAGTACGGCAACACTCGAAGCCCCTGGTACACCAGACCCTTGTCGTACAGGGACTTGAAGGCCCACAGCACCGACTCCATGTAGTCGGGTTCAAGGGTCTTGTAGTCATGATCAAAATCCACCCACCGGGCCTGTCGTGTGACGTATTCCTGCCACTCGGCCGTGTAGCGGAGCACCGACTCGCGGCATGCCCGATTGAACGCCGCAATCCCCAGATCCTCGATGTCGGACTTGGTCTTCAGGCCAAGCTGTGCCATCGCCTCAAGCTCGGCGGGCAGCCCGTGGCAGTCCCAGCCGAACCGACGCTCGACGTGGCGACCGCGCATCGTCTGGTAGCGCGGCACGATGTCCTTGACGTAACCGGTGAGCAGGTGACCGTAGTGCGGCAGACCGTTGGCGAACGGCGGCCCGTCGTAGAACACAAACTCATTGGCGCCGTTCATGCCGGCTGGATTCCGTTCCACCGAAGCATTGAAGGTGTCGTCGGACTTCCAGTACGCCAGAACGTTCTCCTCCAGCCTCGGAAAGCTCGGGCTGGACGGCACCCCCGTCCGATCGGTGTCTGGCGCGGGCGTGCTGGTGGCTTTGGGGTAGATCGTCACGGTGTTGCTTTCGTCTCGCTTGCCTGCTGCTGCACGAGGACGATGTCTGCACCGCGGTACCACCTCGCTTGTCGAGCACAATGACCATGATCACCAGCTCGACCGCTCATTCGTAGGCTGTTACGGGCCCACCCGTCCGGTTCTACTGAAGGACCCGCTCGGCCCTCGTTCTTCCGGAGGCTCACCGGTGATTGCCGGGTCAGCGCCATCCGATCGCGATCTTACCCGGCTCTCAGCAATGCGCCGGGTGAATTCTGGACGGAAAGGGCTCAGCAGCCGCTCGTGCCCTGCGCCAGGTCCTAGGGCAAGAGCTCTTGGCGTGTCGTGGTACGAGCCTCGACCGCTCCTCGGGACGAGACGAACGGCCAGAGTCTCTGATCAACCCACAATTCGGTCTGATCGTCGTAGTGACGATGGAATGCGTGGCCGGACACGCCGCTCTGACTGACCCAGCGCGATGCGTCGAGATCACCAAGATCGATCAGCATGCGCATCGCCGGGCCGGCCGTCACGGCATACCCCTTCCGGTCGTCGTACGCCATGGCGTTAACCACTGCCGGGCCACCGCCGACCTGAAAACGGCCACGGTTGAACAAGTTCTCGACCGCACTGATCCCACTCCGTCCGAGTGTCGGGTTCTGCAGCCGCACCGTATGCAGTTTCCCCCACTGCCACTCATCGGTGTCGCGTGCCATCAGTGAGGTGATCTCCCTGCGAGCATTGGTCATGGCGGCGAGCAGGATGTCGTCCCGAGTCTCGATCTTGTCAGGGGTTCGCACGTCGTCCCACCACGGATTCTTGACCTGCTTGATCAAGATCGTTAGCACCGCGTACCAGCGATCACCGCCGGTCGGCCACAGGTCTTCCTCGGGTAGTTCGTCGCGGAAAGTTAGCTTGAAGATGTTGTGGCAGATGACGTTGAAATACGCTGCCGCCGCGGAATCCGTGGTCGCCGAGTAGTCCCAGCCCACGAGGGTGCGCTGCCCTTCGACCACCCACGGATCGGGAACCTTGATCTTGAGCAAGATCGGGACTAGGTCTTCCGCAAACCGGATTGTGTCGTCGTAGAAGATCTGTTCGGCGCTGTCGAGGGTCAGTGGCGGCGCGTCGCGCAACCTGTCGATGATCTCCTGGCTGCGCCATCCGTACGAGAAGGTCGAGCCCAGCGGATAGGGGTATTGAGATCCGATCACCTGCTGATTGGCAGCAACGAGAAACCCGCTAGGTGGGTTGTAGACGTAGGGCAGCCTGGCAAAGGGGATGGTGCCGTTCCAGTCGTAGCGAGGGTCCCAACCAGGTGACGGCCTCGTCCCGTTCCCCTTGCGGCGAAGGGGAACCGTGCCTGCCAACTGGTAGCCGATGTTGCCATCGGTGTCTGCGTAGATGAGGTTTTGTGAGGGCGCGCTCAGCAACGCCGCCGCCCCGCGAAACTCCGCGAAGTTTTGAGCCTGATCAATGGCCAGCAGCGCATCCATGCTGCGGCCCGGTTGCAGCGCGGTCCAGCCCAGCGCGACCGCGTACTCGGCCGTGGTCGGATTGGGTCTGCTGGCCGAGACCTGTCGCAGACGCGGATCTACGTCGGACAGGAGCGGTCCATGACGGGAGGAGCGGATGCGAATGACCCGCGGGTGGTCCTCGCCGCGGACATGGATTTCCTCGGTGATCACCTGAAGCGGCACGTAGTTATTGCCTTCACGGACTGTGTCGCCACGCACATCCTCCAAGTACAGGTCCTGGACGTCGAGATAGCTGGTGGTCAGGCCCCACGCGATCTTGGTGTTCTTGCCGATGACGACGCCGGGAATGGACGCCATGCTGAATCCGGAGACGTCGAATGGGCAGGCCTCAGAGAGCGTGCGGCAGTGCAGCCCGACTTGCGCCAACGGCGACGGGATCGAGGTGGCCAGGTGCGGGTCGTTGGACAAGATCGCCCTGCCGCTCTCGGTGCGAGAACCGGCCACGGCCCAGGAGTTGGAACCGGTCTCGGCTTCCAGAGAAGCTGAACCGAGTACGCGCGGAATCGCCCGGTTGATCTTCGCTGCGGCTTCCAGAGCGTTCGTGGCCTTGCGTAGTTGATCATCGCTCAGGTCGCCCGGAAGCGGGCGCGCCGATGACCGGCTCGCAGTGGGATCGAACGCCTTACCCACGACGTCTCCCCGCCTGACGATGGGTGCGAAGTCATCGTCCAGCGGATATCTCGGGAAAAGACTTGCGGCACGCCCGGCACCGAGTTTGCCGCTGATGATTGCGCGTTCGCCCTCCTGAGTGAGGTTGGACCCAAGGTCCCACGCCATGACCTTGAGCCAGGCCACCGAATCGACGGCCGTCCACGGCGGCGGCGTGTAGCCCAGGCCCTGCAGCCTGAGCAGGGAGTACTCCAGCGAGAGGTCGGCGGCTGTGCGGCCTGCGAGGTAGGCGTTGACGCCAGCGGCGTAGGCATCGAGGTAACGGCGAGTCGACGGTGCGAGTAGCGCCAGCTCCTGCTCCGCCACCCGCCGCCAGCCGAGCGTGCGGACGTACACATCAGTCTCGACTTGTGACTGTCCGAAGAGTTCCGACAGCCGCCCGGCGGCGAGATGACGGCGGAAATCCATCTCGAAGAAGCGGTCCTGGGCATGCACGTACCCTTGCGCCTCGAACAGATCTTCAGGATTGTCGGCATAGATGTGCGGCACTCCGTATGAGTCGCGCAGAACTTCGACCTGACTCTTGAGCCCTGGCACCATCAGCCGGCCGGATGTCTCAGGAAACGACTTACGTACGGTGGCGATCGCAGCGCTGGTCAGGACACCGAGTATGAGAATGAGCACCACCGCAGTGAAGATCGGCCAGCGACTGTTGCGACGCACCGTCAAACTCTAATGTCCATACCTGTGCCTACCCCGGCAAGCCGGCTGGGAAGTTGCAGCGTCGGACAAGTCGGCGGCGACCACAATCGGTTAGCAGTCGGTATGCTTGAGTGCTAAGTTGCGGTCAACGTCGCATGCGGCGGGCCGCTTCTCGAGGAGAGAAAGACACCGATGCCCACCTACCAGTACCGCTGCACCGAGTGCGGCGAAGACCTTGAGGCCGTGCAGAAGTTCAGCGACGCGGCCCTCACAACCTGCCAAACGTGTGGCGGTCAGTTGCGTAAGGTGTTCAATCCGGTCGGTGTGGTCTTCAAAGGCTCTGGCTTCTACCGCACAGACAGCCGCAACGGGTCGAAGGGCCGTCCTGATGGCGATGCCGGATCATCGGACAAGAAGTCCGAAACCAAGTCAGCCGAGACCAAGGCAGCGGACAAGGAATCAGCCGGAGCCTCCGCAGCGTCCACCGGCTCTAACAACGGCAAGCAGCCGGCGTCCAGCGGAACATCATCCACAGCGCAGAAACCCGCCGCCAACTAGCCCTGTGGACGACGCGCACGATCTGGATGCGCGTCCTTAACGTCCAGGCATGACCAGTCAGAAGCCAGAACCATCCTCTCTGCAGCCCTGCCCATGCCGTCGGTAGCGCCCACTCGGCGCCGGCCACTGCGTGCACTTGCCCGTGCTGCATCGTGGCACCGCAGAAAGCTCGCGGTGCTGGCAGCGGTTGCTGCCGTACTTTCCGGAGTGTCCGCGGCTGCGCCCGAAGGGCCGGCCACGATCACCGTGGTGAAGGCAAGGTCGCGGCTACCGGGTGGGACGGTCGTCTCCGCCTCAGATCTGGTGCTCGACCGAGTTGCCGCCTCCGACGTACCCGAAGGGGTGCTGACCGATCCACTCGCTCTCGTCGGCAGGACGCTGGCCGCGCCGGTCGCTGAAAACCAGATGATGACGCCGCTGATCGCGACCGCCACGCGGACCAGCGTTTCGCAGGGTCATGTCATCGCACCACTCAGGCTGGCTGACTCTGCACTGGTCACTTTGCTACGGCCCGGCGACGTGGTGGACGTCATCGCCGCCGACGCGCAGGCCGAGCAGGCGGCCGTCGTCGCCGCCGGTGCGCGAGTCGTGACGATCCCGGAACTGCCGGATGAGCGGGTGGGCCCAGGTCCAGAAGGTGCGCTGGTACTCATCGATGTGGATGCCCAGACGGCGTCGGTCGTGGCTCACGCCGCAGCCTCTGCCACGCTCAGCATTATCTGGCGTTAAGGCTCACGCCGTTAGCCAAGATGATGCGGTGGGGCGTCCTCGTTCAGCCTGCGCTCCGCTGGCGTGAGCGGTCGGCTCGGCGGCACCGCGGAGCGCAGTGCTACGCCCAGGCCAAGCTCGCTACGCAGTGCGGAGAGCGCCGCGTGGAATTGAGCAGCGCCCAGCCCGTACGTGAGGTCCTTCGGCACGGAGTGCATGGCCTGATCACTCGAACTCGGGAGGATCAACGCCCCATCTTCGGCCAGATCACGCAGCGCCATACTCAGTGCCGCTACGTCCGGACTGCGCTGGCGTCCCAACTGTTCCAGCCGGCGCCCGCAGACTGCGTAGGCAAGGGCCTGATGCCACGCCCGCTCTGCACCGTCCTCCGACACTAGGGTCTCTGCCCAATCGCTGCGTCGGTTTGGTCGCTGAGCGTCGAACCCGCCGCGATGATCTGGGGTGCTCCGCGATCCTCGAGGGTCACTTCGCCGATCACACGAACGCCTGCCTCGAAGGTCCAATCTCCGTTCACGTCCAGGTACCGCGCCTCCTTGAGCGACGGGGCGCCAGCCGGGAATCGGTGATCAAAGTCAGAAATGATCTTGTAGTACCTGTCGTCAAGATCGACGACAGGCGTGGGATCGGCCACCTTGCTAAGCCGCCCGTCGGCCTCCAGGTCATACGCATCGGACCTCAGCACCAACAAGTCATTGGTGGTCTTGACCGGCAGGAACCTGTCGCGACCGACTCCGACAGCCGTCGCCCCCTCGAAAACCTCGATGGCCGCACCCATTGCGGTCTCGATCTGGATCACCTTCGGCGCGGACGGATCCGCCGGGTCGACAGTCTTCTCGTTCTTGATCAGCGGCAGACCAAGCACCGACTTCCGTTCGCGCAGAGTGCGGTCAAGGGCCTCGAGGTCGAACCACAAATTGTTGGTGTGGAAGAACGGATGCCGGAACTCGTCGGTGAAATAGTGCATTTCCTCCTTGGGCGTCTGCGCCGTATCCCGCAAGATCAGCCGTCTGTCTGACTTGCGAATCGCCAGATGTCCGCCCTTGCGATCAGCCGCCGTGCGCCGGCAGATTTCCGCGGCGTACGGTGCACCGGTGGTCGCGAACCAGCCCGCGATTGTGGCATCCGGCGCAGCACCGAGGTTGTCGGAGTTCGACACCGACGCATAGCGGTATCCCAACGACAGAAGGCGATCCAGCATCCCAGACGTGGTGAGCGCCGTGTAGAGATCACCGTGCCCAGGCGGACACCATTCCAGACTCGGGTCAGCCGGCCATGAGATCGGCGTCAGGTCGTCGGCCTTGAGCTTGGGCTCCTGATTCTGAATGAAGTCAAGATCAAGCCCCGCGACAGCAAGATCACCGTACGGCGCCAGCGCAGCCAGGGTCTCTTCGTGAGTGCGAAAGCTGTTCATGAACAGCAGTGGTAGCTGGATCCGATATGCGGCGCGCGTGTGTCGTACTTGATCAACAATGATGTCCAAGAAGCTTTTGCCTTTGCGTACCAGCAAGAGGGATTTCGCCTTGTCCATCCCCATCGAGGTACCAAGCCCACCATTGAGCTTGATGATCACGGTCTTCTCCAGGGCCGCCGCTGCATCCTCTTCGCTCACCGCGGTATCGCTCAGCATGCTGGGATCGAGAAGGGGCTCAATGCTGTCCTCGGGGATGAATCCGCTGACTCCCTCCTCCAGCTGGCGGTTGTAGTAGGTGAAGACATCGATGGCCAGCGGATGAATCCCAGCAGCTGCCATCTTCTCCTGGGCAAGTTTCAGACCGATCTCGCTCACACCCAGATCCTAGGGAGAACTCAACGTGCCGTGATGCACCCGCCCCTGCCGCGCGGGGACTACTTACTCTTCTTCTTGGCAGGTGGCGGAGGGGCCAACGACGCAAGCAGCGCGAGGGCCGCGCCGGTGATCTCGGTCTGTGCAGCGGATCGATCGACCGTCGCTATCCCGTCCCCCGACTGCTCGCCGTAGTCCCCGAATGAGCTATGCACTGCGCCGTTGATCACGACATAGGAGGTGTCTGGCGGAAGCTTTCCCTTGGATGCCTCGATGTCGGCCGGCGTTGCGAATCCGTCCGCGGCGCCGGAGATCGAGACGACCTTTAGATCGGTACGGACAAGCGTGTCCGCGGGGTAGGAGGCGAAGAGCACCAGGCCTTTGACGCGTTCATCCTCGTCGGCAAGTGAGGCAGCTGTGGTGCCGCCAAGCGAGTGACCGCCCACCGCCCAATAAGTGATCTCAGGATGAACGTCGAGAACCTTCTTGCCGCGATCAGCATCGAGCAGTGAGAAGCCGAACGGCTCCTTCAGCACCGCAACCAGGTAACCGGCTTCAGCCAGCGGGCGCAGGACACGGGCGTACGCGCGAGAGTCGACGCGAGCACCGGGCACGAACAGCAGGCCTGTCGTCGGCTTGATCTCTTCACCCGCTGGGTCTTTGCGGACCGGGATCAGCTCATACCAGACGAGGCGATCTGATATCCGCACATTCTTCTCCGACCGGAGCGCCGCGCCAGCCACCGGCGTCGCCACAAAGGGACGCGCGTAGGCGAGGGCGACGACCAGAAGAAAAGCAAGTACCAGCAGCGGAACGGCAAGAATGATCCGCCGCTGCGCCCGGCGCTGCACCTGGCTGGACGTCCTGTGCGCCGGATGATCCGGGTCGCCCTCGCGATCCTGTCGGCCTCCGATTGCCAGCGAACCGATTGACCAGGCAATGGCGATGAAGCCAAGCAGACCGCACGCGATGCCCGCAACCAACGTGGCCGGATGACCATTCAAGATGGCTGGCCAACGTGTCCAGCCGAGCCACACCGACACCGCAACCATGGCTAGCCCGAGCACCAACCAGATGAGAGCCAGCACGGTTCGGCTGAGCGCGCCCGGCTGCCACATAGGGCCGAGTGTACGAGCGCGCCTCGACATACTCAGCTCATCTATGCAACTAGCTCACGATGTCGGCCACCGTCGCGTCGAAGGCGCGCACAAGATCGTCGATCTCCACGAACGTGCTAAAACCATGCCCACCGGCGCCGAGTGCGGCACGATGGCCGACTAACCGCTGGTCGATGATCACCGGCCAGTTGGGGTCACTGCCGATCGGGGTGATCGTGCCGCGCTCGTAGCCGGTCGCCTGGAGAGCCTCAGTCGCATCGGGGAATTTCATCTTGCTGACGCCGAGCAGCAACCTCAGCTTGGGCCAGGAAATCTGGGTGCCTCCGGGAATGACGGCAAACAGGTAGTTCCCGCTCGAGCGGCGTACCACGATCGTCTTCGCCATATCCGACGGAGCGATGCCCAGCAGCTCGGCTGCCTCCTCGAGACTGTGCGCAACTGGCCGGCGCCGCAACTCAACAGCCAGCCCGCGTTGCTCGGCATCAGCCAGCATCCGTCGTACGCCCGCGGTCAGCTCATCGCTCACGATCATCCACTCTGTCCTACTCGCCCGCGGGCTTGCCGAGTGGAGCCGAATCCCGGACCGAGGATGCAGTGGAAACGCAAAGAATCGCTAACTCCCATGCTTACCTAGCCGCGATAGTGAGATTGTGCATGGTTGCACGCCGGTCACGCAATCTTGTCATCAGAATCTTGATCTTGATTTGCGTGGCGGTAATAGTGCTGTCTCCACATTCAGGCCCAGACCATAGGTACCGGCATTGGAGATGTCACCACCATCGACGCCCCGCAATTCTCCGCACACTGCACACCTACCCGCTGGTGTTCACCAATGTCGTGCATACCCGACGGGGCCATGAATCCCGACCTCTAACCGCCGACCCACGCCGAGGCGACCTGCTCCGGCCAGCCGACTGATACCGAGCATGAGAATGCAACAAGCCGGTCACGAGGCGGGATCAAAACCTGCAAAGTGACTGACGCTGTCTGCGCAAATTATTCGTTGCATCATCGGCACAAAGAGAGCATTCTCAGCGGCGTAGCAAGCCCGTAACATTAAGCCCGTGAGTTCCGCTGGGGGGTCAGATCAACTTAGGGCTCACGCCCGGATCTGCGGCGTCTGTGGGCTGCTTTTTGCAGTGTTCCTGGTCGTCGCGCTGGTCCTCATCAAACAGTCACCAGGCGTAGCCGAACCGGAAAGCGTCTAAGTACGGGCCGCCGCTGTGTGCCTGCTCACCACGACCACCTCTGCCCGTAGGAGGGGTCTGAGTACCACCTTCCATCGGCGGCCAGGACTTCGAGCTCGCAGGATTCAGGAGACATCACCATGACCGAACCGCTTGCACCTGAAGATTTCCCTGGTCCTCCGGGACTGCCGTTCGTCGGCAACGTTCGGGCCATCGATCTAGCGCAGCCGATCGAGAGCCTAATGTCGCTAGCTCGCGAGTACGGGCCGATCTTCAAGCTGACCTCACCTGCTGGCATATCGGTGGTGGTATCCGGCGTCGACCTGGTTTCGGAGATCTGCGACGACGCTCGCTTCGACAAGGTCATCACCGCAGGCCTGTCGATCTTGGCCGAGGGTCCAGTTGATGCTGGCCTGTTCACGGCCCACACCGATGACCCGATGTGGGCCCGTGCGCACGGCCTCCTGATGGCGCCTTTCAGCATGCAGGCGATGCGGGACTACATGCCGGCAATGATCGACATCGCGGATCAGCTGATGGACAAGTGGGATCGGCTCAATCCCGGCGAAGAGATCGATGTCCCGGCCGACATGACTCGGCTGACTCTCGACACGATCGCGTTGTGCGGTTTCGGATACCGGTTCAATTCGTTCTATCGGGAGACGCCGCATCCATTCGTCCAGGCGATCATCAGAGTATTGGACGAGGCGCAGACGCGTACCCGCCAGCTGCCGATCCAGACCCGGCTCAAAATCAGTGCGCAGCGCCAGTTTGAAGAGGATCAGGCCTTTATGGCCAGCTTGGTGGATGATCTGATCCGCAAACGCCGAGCGATGGGTGATGCCGCAGACAACACGGACCTGCTCGGCCGGATGATCACTGGAGTCGACAAACAGACCGGACTGACTCTTCCTGACGAAAACATCCGGGCTCAGTGCATCACGTTCTTGGTCGCCGGCCACGAGACGACGAGTGGACTGCTGTCGTTCGCCATCTACTTCCTGCTCGAGCACCCGGAATACCTCGACCGAGCGCGTGATGAAGTTGATCGGGTACTGGGCGGCACATTGCAGCCGACCTTCGATCAGGTGCATGAGCTGACTTACGTACGCCAGGTTCTCGATGAGGCGCTGCGGCTGTGGCCGACGGCGGCGGGATTCAGGCGTCACGCAAGGGAGGACACCGTGATCGGTGGCGGGCGCTACGCGATCCCGGAAGACCTGGGGATGATGGTCCTGTCCCCGATGTTGCACCGTGACAAATCCGTCTGGGGCGAAGACGCCGATGAGTTCAATCCAGACCACACGAGGCCGGATCGGATGAGTGCAATCCCCCCGAACGCGTACAAGCCGTTCGGCACCGGGCAACGGGCCTGCATCGGGCGGCAGTTCGCGCTGCAGGAGGCGGTCCTGGTGCTGGGCATGCTGTTGCAGCGGTTCGAGTTGATCAAGGACCCGAATTATCGGCTGCATACGAAAGTGACTCTGACCGTCAAACCTGCCGACTTCCACATTCAGGTCGCGCGACGGGCAGATCGGCCGATGGACAAAGCGGAGCCGGTCACTGTCGCCTCGACAACTCAAACCAAGTCCGGGCCGGCCGTCAGCAATGGGCACCATACGCCGCTAGCAGTGCTGTTCGGCTCGAATCTCGGGACAGCGGAGGGCATCGCCACGCGCCTTGCACAAGAGGGCACCGAGCGCGGCTACGACGTGACCCTCGGCTCCCTGGACGAGTACGTCGACCATATTCCGGCGAAGGCCGCGATGATCGTCTGCGCCTCCTACAACGGGCTACCGCCGGACAACGCCGACAAGTTCTACCACGCGCTCAACGAGGCAGGGCCCACCACGTATGAAGACTTGTCGTACACCGTCTTCGGCTGCGGCAACACGGAATGGGCCACCACGTACCAGGCAGTGCCCACCCAACTCGACGCGGGACTCGAGCAACACGGCGCCACCCGCATTCACCCACGCGGCGCCGGCGACGCCCGCGGCGACTTCGATGCCGCGTACCGCAACTGGCACGACACGCTGTGGCAGGACATCGCAACCACGCTCGGAGTTGATGCGCCCCACGAAACAGACGAGAGCCAGCCGCGGCTCGCGATCACCGTGATGAATCGGCAGGTAACCAACCCTGTCATCATGTCCTACCACGCGCAGGCAGCGGTCGTGCGTGACAACTATGAGCTGTTGGGCGCCAACGCCGACCGCTCGACCCGCCACGTGGAAGTCGCCCTACCCTCAGGCGTGGCCTACAAGGCGGGCGACCATCTTGGAGTGCTGCCACGCAACAACATCAACCTCATCCGTCGCGTCATGCTGCACTTCGGCCTGGACGCCGGCTCCTATGTCACGATCATCCCGAACCGCGGCAGCCACACTCACCTGCCGACCGACGAGCCAGCCCCGCTACTCGGCATCCTGGGCAGCTGCGTCGAGCTTCAGGATCCGGCAACACGCAGCGACATCGAGGTGATGGCTCGCTACACCAGCGATCCGGAGCAACGATCGTCGCTCGAGGGCCTCGTCGGCACCGACGATGAGTCTCAAACCAGGTTCCGCAACGAGGTGCTGGCGCGTGGCCGTTCGTTGCTTGACCTGCTCGAGGACTACCCCGCATGTGACATGCCGTTCGAGGTCTTCCTCGACCGTCTGCCACCGCTGCGGCCCCGCTACTACTCAATCTCCTCCTCGCCCATGATCAGCCCCGACATGTGCAGCATTACCACCGGAGTACTGCGCGGGCCGGCGCGCTCCGGGACCGGGGAGTTCGCTGGTGTCTGCTCGACCTATCTGGAATCGAACGCCCCGAACAGCACGGTCTTCGCCTTCGTACGCGAGCCGACGATCGCCTTCCGACCGCCGGATGATCCACAGTTGCCGATGATCATGATCGGCGCTGGTACCGGGCTGGCCCCCTTCCGAGGCTTTATGCAGGAGCGGGCTGCGCAGCAGGCCAGCGGAGCTTCCGTCGCCACGTCCCTGCTGTTCTTCGGCTGCCGCACCTCTGAAGACGATTACCTCTACGCCGATGAGCTGCGCGGCTACGAGGCCGACGGCGTGGTCAAGGTGGATGCCGTGTTCTCCCGCGAGGGAAGTCCAGAGCGACGCTACGTTCAGGACGCCATCATCCAGCGGGCGGACGATGTGTGGGATCTCATCGACAAGCAGCGGGCCAATATCTACGTCTGCGGGAACGCCAACACCATGGCGCCCGGTGTCCGCACCGCACTCATTCAAGTGTTCCGGATGAAGTCTGGCGTCTCGACGGACGGCAACACCTGGCTCGCCGGGTTGCGCGCCGACGAGCGATTCCTGGAAGACATCTGGGGAGGCTGAAGATCATGGCCGAGCCCTCGATCACTCAACCTCAGTCGCCACCGCCAGTAGCCTCGTCTCCGGATACGTCCAAAGCGGCCCGCGCCAAGGCTCGGGCTGCACAGCCCGCCACGGTCAAACTCGCCCGGCTATCGAGCCTCACGGGCATCCTCTTCGCCGTGCTGTTTGTGGTCGCGTTGGTTCTCGTCCATACGACGCCCACGTTGTCTGCCTCGGATGCGGATATCACCGCCTTCTACAACAGCAGTAGCACGGCGCTTGTCACCGTCGGCATCTATCTCATCCCACTAGCCGGAATCGCGTTCCTCTGGCATGCGCACACCACCCGGCTGCTGATCAAGTCCCGCACGCCGTCGCCGTCGGCCATCCCGGATGGGTTGCAGCTGGTATCCGGGATTCTCTTCGTCGTTCTCCTCTTCGCGGGAACGGCATCGGCCGGCTCTGTCGCGCTCCTGAAGGATCTGACGAGTGCCCCGCTGCCATCGGCCGACTTCGCCAGAGGCATGCTCGCGGTCGGCTACGGAATGGTCTTTATCTACGCGCTTCGCGGTGCCGGCATGTACGCCCTGACCACGACGTCCCTGCTCCGCGAAGCAGGAATCATGCCCAAGTGGTTGGCCTTGGTGAGTTACCTGGTGGCGGCCTTCTTGCTGTTGAGCACGGTGATGCACCCAGCGGCCATGCTCCTCTTCCCCACCTGGGTCGTCATCGCCGGCCTGGTGGTCTTCATCCGCGCCGGTCGGGTCGCCGAACCGGCCGCATCCGAAAGGCAATCCACATGACCACATCGCAGGGTGCTGGGAACCGCACGACCACTCCGCTGAGCATTGACGACATTCCCGGCCCGAAGGGCCTACCCGTAGTCGGCAACATGTTCGACGTGCCCTCCGAGCGCACGATCGTCACGCTGATGGGGCTGGTCCGCGAGTACGGTCCCATGATCCGATTGCGCACCCCGGCCGGCGATCGGTTCGCAGCCTCAGGCCTGGCGATGATCGACGATCTGTGCGACGACGAGCGATTCGACAAGCTCGTCGGAGACGGTCAGAAGGCGGTCCGAAGCTTCGGCAGGAGCGCCGGATTGTTCACTTCCGATACCGATGATCCGAACTGGTCGAAGGCACACAACATCTTGCTGCCTAACTTCAGCCAGCAGGCGATGCGGGACTACGTGCCGATGATGAACGACATCGCGACACAGTTGATGCAAAAGTGGGAGCGGTTGAATCCGGGCGAACCGGTCGATGTCACCGCTGACATGACTCGGCTCACCCTCGACACGATCGCGCTGTGCGGCTTCGGCTACCGCTTCAACTCCTTCTACCGCGACACTCTGCATCCCTTCGTCGAGGCAATGTACGGCGTGTTGGGAGAGAGCCAAAAACGCGCCCGGGCACTGCCCATCCAGACGAAGCTGCGGCGCGGTGCTTCGCGCAAGCTGACCGAGAACTACCGCTACATGGAGGGCGAAGTTCAACAGATCATCGACGAGCGTCGGCGCGCCGGGAACATCGAAGATCACAAGGATTTGCTCAGCGCCATGCTGACCGGGGTGGACAAGCGGACCGGCGAGAAGCTGAGCGACGACAACATTGTGGCCCAGTGCCAGACCTTCCTGATTGCCGGTCACGAAACCACCAGCGGACTGCTCTCCTTCACCATCAGCTTTTTGATCAAGCATCCCGAAGTGGTCGCCCGCGCTCAGGAGGAGGTCGATCGCGTTCTCGGCACCGACACGTCGCTGCTGCCGACCTACCAGCAAGTGCAAGGCCTTACCTACGTCAATCAGATCCTCAGCGAAACCCTGCGGTTGTGGCCCACCGTGGCGGCGTTCACGCGCTACCCATACCAGGACGCCATGGTCGGGCCGTACCTGATGCCGAAGGGATCCTCGATTACTGGACTGACGATCATGCTCCATCGCGACCCGAGCGTCTGGGGCGCCGACGCTGAGGAGTACAACCCTGACCACTTCCGGCCCGAGACACGGTCGCAGCTTCCGCCCAACGCGTTCAAGCCGTTCGGTTCGGGTCAGCGGGCTTGCATCGGACGCCAGTTCGCCATGCAGGAAGCCATGCTCGTCCTCGGCATACTGCTGCAACGCTTCGAGTTCGTGGATTACCTGAACTACGAGCTGAAGATCAAAGAGGGTCTGACGATCAAGCCCGAGGGCTTGTCCATTCAGATCAAGCAGCGCCCCGGTCGAACCACCGGAATCGCACCGATCGTGATCACCACCGTGCCGACCAACGGGCAAGCCGCTGAGCCTAAGCCGCGCCCACCGCGGACGGGGGAGGGACATAACACCCCGCTCATGGTGCTGTTCGGGTCCAACCTGGGGACGGCAGAGGGGATTGCCACTCGAATTGCGCAGGATGGATCCGACCGCGGTTACGCCGTCACGTTGGGCGCTCTCGATGATCACACTGGCGAACTTCCGCACGAGGGAGCCTTGGTCGTCGTGTGCGCTTCCTACAACGGCCACCCGCCGGACAATGCCGACCGGTTCTGCCGCTGGATCACCGACCCCGCAACGCCGACCGATGCTGGATCTGGTCTGGCTTACTCCGTGTTCGGCTGCGGCAACATGGATTGGGCCTCGACCTACCAGGCCGTGCCGACACTGATCGATGCTCAGCTGGAGGCTCACGGTGCTCACCGGGTCCATCCGCGCGGGGAAGGTGATGCTCGCTCGGACTTCGACGGTCAGTTCTCGGAGTGGTACAAGGGCCTGTGGTCTTCACTGGCCGAGAGCCTGGCCCTCCCTACCGAGTCCACCACCGTGTCCACGACCGAGCCGCGGCTCCGCCTGACCATGACCAACAAGCAGACGACGAACCCTGTCGTGATGTCCTACCGGGCTCATACGACCACCCTGTTGGTCAACCGGGAACTGCTCAAGAACGGTCAATCGGCGTCCGACTCGCGGTCGGCCCGTCACATCGAGCTGGAGTTGCCGGCCGGAATGGAATATGAAACCGGTGATCACCTCGGCGTACTTCCTCGCAACAACGTCGACCTCATCCGGCGAGTAATGGCTCGGTTCGGTCTCGATGCCGGCACTTATATCACGATCGACCCGGCCGGCGGGGGCACCTACACGCACCTTCCACTCGGAGAATCCGCGCCGCTGCTCGGCATCCTCGGGGCTTGTGTCGAGTTGCAGGACGTCGCGAGTCGCAGTGATCTTGCCGTGCTAACTCGATACGCCACCGACCCCGACGAAGCGGCCGAGCTGCAGACCATGTCGGGCCTCGACGATGCCGGCCGGGAGGCTTATCGGAAGCGAGTGGGAGCTCCTCGGCGGTCGGTGTTCGAGCTGCTCGATGAATTCCCCAGCTGCGACCTGCCATTCAACGTCTACTTGGAGCTGCTGCCACCCATACGACCTCGCTACTACTCCATCTCGTCCTCCCCTGCGGTTGCGAGCACCTGCGACCTCACGGTCGGCGTCCTCCACGGTCTCGCCCGCAGCGGTGACGGCTATTTCAACGGGGTCGCCTCCAACCACCTCGCGAGCAGCATGGAGGGCAGCACGCAGTTCGCCTTTGTTCGCAAGCCGACCATCCCGTTCCGGCCGCCGGCCAATCCACACGTACCGATGATCATGGTCGGGGCGGGCACCGGGATGGCACCCTTCCGTGGCTTCCTGCAGGAGCGCGCCTCCCTGGCCGAGAAGGGTGTCCCCGTCGGGAAGTCGATCCTCTTCTATGGCTGCCGAAACGCGGAACATGACATGCTCTACGCCGACGAGCTAAAGGCCTTCGAGGAGTCGGGTATCACGGAGTTGCAGGTTGCGTTCTCGCGGGAGCCCGGACAGCCTCGAACGTTCGTCCAGCACTCCATCGAGCGCGAGCGGGACCAGGTATGGGATCTGATCGAGGCTGGCGCGGTGATCTACGTTTGCGGCAATGCCAACACCATGGCGCCTGGCGTGCGCGCGGCCCTGATGGACATCTGCCGGGCCAAGAGCAACGGATCGGATTCCACGGCGGAGGAGTGGCTCGCAGGGCTGCGGGAGGACGACCGCTACCTGGAGGATATCTGGGGGGAGATGGCGTCTGGCCTGTGAGAATTGGCCGCTGCTTAGCTGGCGACGGTTCAGACGGGGAGGCTTGACAACGTGGGTTCAGTCATCGGCGAAATCTTGCCATTGGCGGTCGGTATTGCGATCAGTCCGATACCGATCATCGCGGCGATCTTGATGTTGCTATCGCCCAAAGCGAAAACCACCAGTGTTGGCTTTCTGCTGGGTTGGGTGACTGGCATCGTCGTCGCGATCGTGTTGTTTACCTTGCTGTCGTCTGTGCTGCCGCAGCAGACCTCCTCCGGCTCGTCGCCGGTCGCTGGGGTGATCAAGATCATCTTGGGCGCACTCTTGCTGTTCTTGGCGGCAAAGCAATGGAGGGCACGGCCGGCGGAGGGTGAACAGGCTGAGATGCCGAAGTGGATGTCAGCGATCGACTCCATGACGGCGGCCAAGGGCCTCGGGCTGGGCTTCTTGCTGTCGGCGGTAAACCCCAAGAATCTGTTGATGGCGATTTCCGCCGGACTGATCATCGGTGGTGCCAACCTGAGCTTCGGCGAAACCACGGTAGTCATCGTCGTGTTCGTTCTGCTCGCCGCATCTACGGTGCTTGTTCCCGTGGTCGGCTACCTCATCGCCTCGGCCCGAATGGGCGGCCCGTTGGACAGCCTCAGGGGATGGTTGGTCGCCAACAACGCCACGATCATGGCGGTCTTGCTCCTTGTGATCGGTGTTTCCGTGATCGGGAAGGGCATAGCCAGCTTCTAACAAACTTCAGGAGGAGCGGTCATGACAGCGTGGCAGAGTGGGCGGCCCGGATCGTCCGACGCAGTACTAGCGACATGTGTAGCCGCCGTCGATCGGAAGCGAAACCCCGGTGATCATTGACGCGGCGTCGCTGAGCAGGAAGGTGATCGGTGCGGCTATCTCGTCCTGAGTAGCCCACCGACCAAGCGGCATCGCCTCCAGGAACGGGCCCTCCACATCCTCACGTCCCCAATACCATGCCGACATCGGCGTCATCACCACAGTCGGGTTGACGCTGTTGACCCGGATGTTGTACTTGCCGAGCTCCAATGCCGAAACTCGTGTGATGTTGTCGACCGCAGCTTTCGACGAGCCGTACGAGATATGACCCGGGAGGGCGACGAGGCTGGCCTGGCTGGAGACGTTGACAATCGAGCCACCTTTGCCGAGTCGGATCATCGATCGGGACGTGTATTTGGTGACAAGCAAAGTACCGCGGGCGTTGACGCTGATCACCTTGTCGAACACGGCGATGTCGGTGTCCATCGGCGTGGCGATCTCGCCGCCGTAGCCACCGCAATTCACCACCCCCCAGACGTCAAAACCGTCGAGGGCCTCGCGGACGCTGTCCTCGGATGTGAGGTCAAATGGTAGGACGCGGGCGCCCGTGTCGTCGGCAAGGGCTTTAAGACCGTCCTCGGACTGTCCGCTAGCTATCACGTCAGCGCCGGCGTCGACCAGATGCCGCACGGTGGCACCGCCTATCCCGCCGCTGGCGCCGGTCACGAGGATGGTCCGGCCGTTGAAATTCGTCATGGGCTCGCTTCTCTTTCTCGGCGTTGAGGGCCGTCCAGCGTGTGGGACGAGCTTGTTAGGTTCGGCCAAGCGTAGGCCGTCGCATCCGGCGCGGCAGTGCTGATGGACATCCGTCGCGGTACGTTATTTAAATGAATGAGTCTGATCGATCAGCACTGCGTCGGCTGGCCGATGATGGCAACGAGGAGGCCGCGGATCGGTTGACCGAGCTGGCCGCAGAGCGTGGCGATCTTGAGGAACTGTGGCGACTGGTGGACTACGGCAACGAGAACGCCGCCGACCGATTGAGCGAGCTGGCCGCAGAGCGTGGCGATCTTGAGGAACTGCGACGACTGGTGGACTACGGCAACGAGAACGCCGCCGACCGATTGAGCGAGTTCGCCGCAGAGCGCGGCGATCTTGAGGAACTGCAGCGTCTGTCCGACGAGGGCAATGAGAAAGCTCAGGGTCTGTTGTCCGAGTTGATTCGCAACATCAAATAGTCCCTGCCTCGCGGCGCGGTGCGGGCCAGTGAAACACGTAGCTCAGGCGCATCGGCGCCCCCAGTAGGATTCGAACCTACGACACAAGGTTTAGGAAACCTTTGCTCTATCCCCTGAGCTATGGGGGCTGACTAGGACTTTCGTATCTCTCCCTCTCGTGCATCGCCAGATATGCGCCATACAATACGAGTGACAACGCCTGACAACGCTGAGTAAGGACGACTCTAGTGACTCGGGGTAAGCGAGGCTGGGGATCGGTGCGACGGTTTCCGTCGGGCCGTTACCAAGCTCGCTACCTCGACCCTGAGACCCATCGTTTCACTCCAGCGCCACAGACGTTTGCGACCAAGGGCGCGGCGGATCGGTGGCTTAGTCGCAAGCGGGCTGAGCTCGACGCCGGAACGGCGATCGACGAGAAGGCAGGATCCGAACCGCTTAGCCATTGGTGGCCGGGCTACTGGCGCTCATTGCAGTCTCGCAAGCCCACCACTCGGGTCAATTATTCGACGGCCTGGCGGTTGAGAATCGAGCCGCGGTTCGGCACTGTGCCGGTCCGCCGGATCAAGCCGAGCCACATCGACGACTGGATCGCCGACATGAACCAGGACGGTGTATCGCCGACGAAGGTGATCGAGGCTGTCGGCGTGCTGCGACGTGTCCTGGACCGGGCGGTAAGGGACAAGGCGATCGCCCAGAACTCCTGCACCATGCGATCGGGGAGCCTGCCCAAGCGGCCCCAGACTGAACGTCCGGTCCTCTCCCCCGCCGAGGTCGAAGCCTTGGCCTGTGCGATGACGCATGAAAGGGACCGTGTGCTGGTGCGTCTGCTCGCCTACGGCGGTCTGAGAGTTGGCGAGGCCCTGGCCTTGCGCTGGTCCGATGTTGACCTGCCCCGTGGAATGCTCACGGTTCGCCAGAGCGTGGAGGATTCGACAGGGCGTCTGACTATTGGGCCGCCCAAGACTTACGCAACGAGAACCATCACCCTGCCGACCGCGCTGGGCTCTGATCTCGCCCGACTCGAGACGGATGGGTTGGTGTTCGCGAACCGTGCCGGCGGATACCTGCGTTACGGAAACTGGCGGCGGGACTGCTGGAATCCTGCCGTGAAGCGATCCGGCGTGAAGGCCCGCCCACACGATCTACGGGCGACCTGTGCGAGCCTGCTCATCGACGCCGGGGCGAGTGTGAAGGACGTGCAGCATCACCTTGGCCATCAGGACGAATTAACGACTCTGCGGCTGTACGCGAGGGTTCGCCCGGAACGGTCGGCTGATCTTGCAAAGCGGTTGGATGCGCTTATCGCAGAGACGGATGAAAGAGGACCGCTCCCTGATTAGCGGTCCTCCGGCGACGAACGGTACCGGATTCTGTTTGGTCGGCGAGCGTACGGCGATCATGGGCAACTCAGCGTGCGGTCACACCGGATCGAACGCTTGTGGGCGGCGGTGATGATCTTGTTCCTCTTGCGAATCCCGAACCGGTCTATTTGCCGAACTACAGTGCCGCAGCGCGGGCGGCGAACGAGGCGCGCCGTGCGACTGCACCCGCTGCCGTGAGCTGAAACAAGTCGAGCCAGCGGGCTGCCCGGGAGCTTGCAAGCGGGCGCTCCAAGTCGGGTTAGAGCCGTCGGCTCGCTCGGATTCGGGCCAAAGTCGTGGAGGCCTCAGCAAGCAGACGCATGGCCGCGCTGGCTACTTCGAGGTAATGGGCAGGTGTGGTGATCGTTGCGGCAGTGGGCCAGACGATTCTGACCACCGCTGGCATGCTGTCGGGCTGGATTACCTCGATCGTGAGTGTGTCGGCACCGTTGATGGGGCCGGAGGACAGGATGGTTGACTGGGTCACTGGGACTCGCTTCCTAGCTAAGTGGGTCTCAGGCCCGTCAGGAGCTGCAATCTCCTGGCGGGCCACTACTCATTTATTGGCTCTTGGGCAGCCCATCACCTCCGATGGTCTTCATGATCAACTCAAGGCCGTCTACGGGCCGTCAAGCCCTGCTGCCACAGCCGGCGGGCCGCAGGACGGCAAGGACGAGTCCGAGATGGTAGGGGTCCAAGCTAGCCATGAGACCGCCTACATCTTCGATCGGCTTTCCAAGTACGAGGGCCTCGACGAGTGCCAATATGTGGCGCTCTCCTGAGGACACGGCGTCCGAGTACCGCCCTATGATCTGGGCGTCGAGCCAGGTGATTCCTCGGTCGTCGGTCCGCAGCCATGGCTGACCCGGCTCCACAAATCTGCCGCCGCGGGCCCTGATCAACAACTCCACCGCAGCCTCGGTCGAATGGC
>Ga0307320_10000067_pt1 | contig 35001 bp, 33 predicted proteins | sample ER_DNA_369_FD_194495 | JGI IMG/M metagenome (GOLD analysis project Ga0307320, IMG submission 194495) | Bulk soil microbial communities from the East River watershed near Crested Butte, Colorado, United States - ER_DNA_369 | ecosystem: Environmental > Terrestrial > Soil > Floodplain | place...
TTCTTCCGCTCGGCTAGGCCGGGCAGGGGTTCGAGCTCAGAACGTTCCGGAAGTTGTTCGTCCGGAGCCTGATTGCCGGGTTTGGGTTCGGATAGAAGCTGAACAGCAACGGCCCGTACTGCGCCGCGGAGTTTCCGCCGAACGTGTTGGTCGTGCCCTTGATGAAGGGCCCGCCGAACTGCCAGACGCAGTGCCCGTTGTCGCTCGGGTTCTGCGTCGAGGTCCCTGTCGAGTAGATCGGGTAGAAGTTCGAGCCAGGCGGCGGGTTCACGCAGCCGACGCCGGTGAACCGGTTGCAGTTCCCGCCGAAGTCCGCCGCCTCGATCCGGGGCAGGTCGGCCTCGAAGGCGACGCGATCGTAGTTCTGGGACCCGTTGAAGACCGGGCTCGTGAACACGATCGGGCTCGGGTGGTACTTCTTGTCCTGCCCGCGGTTCGGATCCGTCCCCGGCCACACCCGCTGGTACGAGACCCCGTCGAAGTCATTGTCGGTTGCGATACAGCCTCCGATCGGGACGAACAGCGAGAAGGCCGCGCTGAAGCAGCCGTCGTCGTCCCCGTCGAGGGCCGGCTCACCGTTGTCCAGGCACTCGCCGCCCTCGTGCGCGACCGCCGAGCAGTACTCGAAGTGGCCGATCTCGTCCGAGAAAGCCACGTTGTAGCTGTGCGCCGCCCATGGCACCCGCGTGTGCTCGCTCGAGGTGGCGTACATCGGGCGGAACGAGTACGGAGACTGGTGGCACGTCGAGGGGTTCGGCTCGTACAGGATCTGGGCGAAGCCATTGGCTGCGCTCGCGGTCATCGAGCCGGTCGTTCCGGTCGTGTGATCGTCGACGATCACCGTCAGGCCGGCCGACCTGTCGTGGACGTCGACCGAGAGCTGGTCGCCCGAGTTCATGAACAGGTCGGTCGCGGGGTCCGGCGTGAACGTCGCGGCGGTTGCGCCGAGCGGCGAGGGTGGCGCGTGTGGAACGCCGCTCTTCGTGATGAACGCGAAGTTCACCGGCTCGAGCCCCACCGTGTTCAGGCAGTCGTCGTTGTTCAGGACGCCGGTGTTCTGGTCCTGGTTCAGGCTGAAGATCGCCATCGACGCGCACCATTGGCTCGCGTCGCAGCTGACGCCCGGAGGCCAGGGTGCCCAGCCGGGCGGGTAGAACTGCACCTCGAGGAACGCGGTGCCCGGATGACGACCGATGTAGTCCGGAGCGGCCTCGTTCGTTCCGTCGAAGATGTTGGTGTCGCTGTCGGGCACGCACGGAGCGTGCGTGAACTCCGGCGCCGACTGGTTGTCGCAGAGCGCCATGCCCAGCCAGAAGGCCGGATGGAGCTGGAAGTTCCACGTTCCCGCCGTGCCGGCCTGGTTCGGCAGCACCTTGGGATCGCTCGGCAGCCGGATCGAGTACTTGCTCGAGTTTCCCGAGCCCGGCGTGTTCGAATAGAAGAGCAACGAGGGTTCGTCGTGGCCCGTGTACTCGCCGCCGTAGCCGATGGAATCGGACGGCTCGGCACAAATCGCTGCGTACGGCTCGCTGCAGTCCAGCGACGTCGCGCGCGCAGAGCCGGTGAACAGGCCGATCAGCAGCACCGCTGCGACCGCCGCCAGCGACCCTCCGAGAAGTCGTCTCATGCGTTCCTCCCCTGTGACCCCTGGGTTGGGCCTCTCCCCGGCCCTAGGTCCGCCGTCGGTCTACCCCTCCGCCACGGAGGTGTCAAGGGCGATAGACGGCTCGGCGTGGGCCGATGACAAAACCTGCATCGATCAGCAGCGAAATGACCTCCGAGTCACCGACCGGCTGCCCGTCGAAGCGCTCGACCGCGAGCCGCTTCGCGCCGCCGGCTTTGACGTGGGCAACGAGGGCGGCCAGCGCCTCGCGGAGCCAGCTCTCGTCCGGTTCGCGCAACGGGACGAGCGAGCGGCCGCCGCGCTCGACGAAGAGCGCCGGCCCGCCGCCCAGCAGGATCACGAGCGCGCCGGCGACCCGCGCGGCCCTGCCCTCCGCTCTTCTCGGCCACGGCAACGAGGCGCCGTAGGGCTGGGCCGGATCGGCGGCGGCGAGCACGAGCGCCTCCTCTTCCTCGCCGTCCTTCGAGCGCAGCTCGCGCAGCCGCTCGACCGCGCCGCCGAGAGCGAACTGCGCCCCGCCGAGACCTTCGACGAAGTAGCCGCGGCGGCAGAGGCCGAGGGTTTCGAGCGCCTTCAGCTCGCCGTAGACCGCGCCGTAGCCTCCCGGGATGCCCTCGCCGCGGACGCCGTCGCGCGTGACGATCCCCTGCCGCTCGAGCAGCAGCTCCGCGAGCGCTCGGCGGTCGGGACGTCCCGTGAAGAGCCGGCCGGTGAGCGACCAGCGCCCCTGCGTCGACGTCACCTCGCCCGCGCGCCGGCGCGAGAACCGCCGCGGCCGAGGCCGCTGGGCCTGCGTCTTGTATCTCCGCCCGGCGCGAAGCGGTGTCCAAGCGTCGTTCGTGACCTCGCCCGCCCAGACGAGATCCCAGAGCGCCGGCAGCGCTTCCTCCGCTTCCAGCCCCGTGTCGGCGAGCAGGTCGTGCCAGAAGAGCGCGCTGTGCCGGAGCGCGGCGCGGAGCCGCTCGTGCACCTCGCGCTCCGGCCGGTCGGCCGCGGGCGGCGGCCCGAGCGCCGGCGCGTCCTCGCGGAAGTAGATCGCGACGCGGTCGAGCCCCGCTCCGACCCAGACCGCCTCGCCCGAGGCGCAAAGCGCGTCCAGCTGCTCGGGCCGGTACGCCGGTACGCGGCGCGGGAGCACGTCCGACTCCCAGAGCGCGACGGGGAGCGCAAGACCCTGGAGCGGCACGAGCGCCTCGCGAAGCGAAGCGCGGCGATCCACGCCTTGCCAGCTCGGGAGGAAGCGGCCGAAGGCGGCTTGCTCGACCGGCTCGACCTCGCGCCGGAGCGCCGCCAGCGACGCGCGGCGCAGCCGTCGCAGCACCTCCGGGTCACACCACTCGCGCTCGTTCCCGCCGGGCCGCAGCTCGCCGCGCACGAGCTCGTTCCGGCGCTCGAGCTCGCGCAGCACCGGCTCGACGTCGCGGCCGAAGCGCTCCTTCGCCTCGGCGGAGGTGAACGGGCCACGCGAGCGGGCGAAGCGGCGGACGAGCGAGTGCAGCGGCTCCTCGTCGGCCTCGAGGAAGACCTCGGGCAGGCCGCCCGGGGGCATCGCGCCGACAGCGTCCCGGTAGCGGCCGGCGTCCTCGGCGGCGATCAGGCGCCGCTCGCCGCCGACGCGGACGTGCACGGCGCGGCGCTCCGAGAGCAGCGGCTCGGCCAGGTCGTCGGCGTACTCGCCGTCCGCCAGATCACCCCGCCGGCGCAGCAGGTCGTGCAGCTCGTCGGGAGTTCGGGCGTCGCCGCGCAACCGTTCTTCGACCTCGGCAAGCGCGCCCGGGTCGATCAGGTCGCGCAGCTCCTCCTGGCCGAGCAGCTCCCGCAGCAGGTCGCGGTCGAGTGAGAGCGCCTGCGCCCGCCTCTCGGCGGCAGGCGTGTCGTCCTCGTACATGTAGGTGGCGACGTAGTCGAAGAGCAGCGAGGCCGCGTACGGCGAGGCCGACGCGGTCTCGACGTCGACGAGGTCGATCTGCCGCGTACGCAATCCCTGCAGGAGCTGCTTGAGCGCGGGAAGATCGAACACGTCGCGTAGGCATTCGCGGTAGGTCTCGAGCACGACCGGGAACGCGGGGTAGCGGCGCGCCACCTGCAGGAGCGACTGCGCCTTGAGCCGCTGCTGCCAGAGCGGCGTGCGCTCGCCCGGGCGGCGGCGCGGGATCAGCAGCGCGCGGCCGGCGTTCTCGCGGAAGCGGGCGCCGAACAGCGCGGTCTCGCCCAGCTCCTGCGTGACGAGCTCCTCGATCTGCTCCGGCTCGAGCAGCACGTCGTCGATCGGGGGCGGCGCGTCTGCGTCCGGAAGGTGGATCGCGATTCCGTCGTCCGACCAGATCGCCTGAGTCTCCATGCCGAGCGACTCGCGGAGCCGCGCGCCGAGCGCGAGCGCCCACGGCGCGTGGACGCGGCCGCCGAAGGGCGTGAGGATGCAGAGCCGCCAGTCGCCGATCTCGTCGCGGAAGCGCTCGATCACCACGGTGCGGTCCGAGGGGACGGCGCCCGTCGCGGCCTGCTGCTCGCCCAGGAACGTGAGCAGGTTCTGCGCGGCGCGCTCGTCGAGCGTGAACTCGTCTCGCAGCCGGGCGAGGGCTTTCTCCTCCGGCAGCGCCACCAGCTCTCGCGAAGCCGCGCCGATCGCCGCGCCCAGCTCGTACGGCCGGCCGACGCCCTCGCCCTTCCAGAACGGCACCGCGCCCGGGACCCCCGGGGCCGGCGAGACCAGCACGCGGTCGCGCGTGATCTCCTCGATCCGCCACGTGCTCGCGCCGAGCAGGAAGGTCTGTCCTGCGCGCGCCTCATAGACCATCTCCTCGTCGAGCTCCCCCACTCGGCCGCCGCCGTCCACCAGGTGCACGCCGAAGAGACCGCGGTCCGGAATCGTGCCAGCGTTCGTGACCGCGAGCCGCCGAGCGCCCTGCCGGCCCTTGACAACGTTGGCGGTCCGGTCCCAGACAACACGGGCCCGAAGCTCGGCGAACTCGTCCGACGGATAGCGCCCGTCGAGCATGTCGAGCACGTTCTCGAGCTGGACGCGCGAGAGGTCGGCGAACGGGTAGGCGCCCCGAACGAGCGCGTGCAGCTCGTCGACCGAGATCTCCTCGTCGGCGCAGATCCCCACGATCTGCTGGGCGAGCACGTCGAGCGGGTTGCGCGGGATCGCCGTCTCCTCGATGGCGCCGTCGAGCATGCGCCGCGCGACCACCGCGGACTCGAGCAGGTCGCCTCGGAACTTCGGGAAGATCCGGCCCTTGGAGACGGCGCCGAGCTCGTGACCGGCACGCCCGACCCGCTGAAGCCCCCGCGCGACCGACTTCGGCGACTCGACCTGGATCACGAGGTCGACCGCACCCATGTCGATCCCGAGCTCGAGCGACGAGGTGGCGACCAGGCACGGGATCTCGCCCTTCTTCAACAGCTCCTCGACCTCGACGCGCTGCTCCCGGGCGAGGCTGCCGTGGTGGGCTCTCGCGATTTCTCGCGGCGTCGCTTGCGATGCCGCTGGAGAGGCGGCGTCGGCTTCGCCGACGTCGCCGTCCATCGAAGCCAGGTCGTTCAAGCGGAGCGCCAGTCGCTCCGCGAGGCGGCGGTTGTTGACGAAGACGATCGTCGAACGGTGCGCCCGCACGAGCTCGAGGATCTCGGGGTAGATCGAGGGCCAGATCGACTGCTGCTCCTCGGGCTCGCGCATGTCGTCGAGCGGCACGACGACGCGCAGGTCGAGCTCCTTCGCGCGACCCGCGTCGACCAGCTCGATCTCGCGGCCGCCGGAAACGAAACGGCCGATCTCCTCGAGCGGGCGCTGGGTGGCGGACAGGCCGATCCGCTGCGGCGGCTCGCCGACCAGCCGCTGCAGGCGCTCGAGCGACAGGGCGAGGTGGGCCCCACGCTTGGTGCCTGCAACGGCGTGCACCTCGTCGACGATCACCGTCTCGACCGATCGAAGGGTCTCGCGCGCGCGTGACGTAAGGAGCAGGAAGAGCGACTCCGGAGTGGTGATCAGGATGTCCGGCGGCTCGCGCAGCATCGCGGCGCGTTCCTTCTGGGAGGTGTCGCCGGTACGGACGCCCACGCGCAGCTCGGAGCGGAGCCCTGCGAGCGGACCCCGCAGGTTGCGCTCGATGTCGTAGTTGAGCGCCTTCAGCGGCGAGACGTAGAGCAGGCGCAGGCCCTCACCGGGGCGTGAGTTGAGCCGGTCGATCCCGTAGAGGAAGGCGGCAAGCGTCTTCCCCGAGCCGGTCGGCGCCTGGATCAGCGTGTGCCCGCCGCGGGCGATGGCCGGCCAGCCGAGCTCCTGCGCCGGGGTCGGCCCGTCGAAGGCCTGCTCGAACCAGGCCCGCGTCTCGGCGGAGAAGGGTGCGAGCAGATCGCTCATCCGCGCAGCACCTCCACGTCGCGCCGGAAGGCGTCTTCCTCGATCGGCTCCGGCTCGCCCTCGGGGAACGGAAACGGCCAGCCGGGCTTCGGGTCGTCGGCGTAGCGCGGGATCACGTGCGTGTGCAGATGCGGCAGCGAGTTCCCGAGCAGGTCGTAGTTCATCTTCACGGGCTCGAGGTGCTGCTCGAGCTTGCGACCGACCTCGAGCACCTCCAGCCAGTACCGCGCCGCCTCGTCGGCCGAGAGCTCGGTCGGCTCGGCGACGTGCCGCCCGCGCCAGACCACGACCGTGTACCCGCGCTGGACGTTCGCACGCTGGAGGTAGGCGTCGGCGATCTCGCCGGCGAAGATCCGCGCGCCGTACGGGGTCTCGTCCGGCCGGCCCTGGGCGCACATCGGGCAGCCCTCGCCGCGGCGAAGCTCGTAGAACGACTGCGGCCAGTCCATCCGCCCGACGTTAGCAGCGCCCGAGAGCGAGCCCGAGGCCGGCGCGGGGTAGCATCGGCCGCGATGCCCGAGACGCCGGAGCAGCTCTACGAGCGCGCCGCGAACGCGCTGAGGATGCCGCCCGTCGAGGAGTGGGAGACCTTCCCGTTCGACGGCGATCTCCGCCCGCGCGCGCTGCAGCCGCCGGACGAGCACGAGCGACCGCGGCACGGCGAGGGCGGGGCCGACTGCAGCCGCTGCGCGGCTCCCGACGACGACTACGTCTGGACGAACGAGAACTGGCGCCTGTGGGCGTTCGACAAGCCGACCGGGCTGCCGTTGATCGTCCTGCTCGAGTCGCGCGCGCACTTCGCCGAGCCGGGCGACCTCCCCGACGAGCTGGCCGCGGAGCTCGGAGTCCTGCTCGCGAGGATCGAGCGAGCGATCCGAGGACTGGGCGAGATCGGCCGCGTCCACGTCTGCCGCTGGGGCGACGGCGGCGAGCACCTGCACTGGTGGTTCCTGGCGCGCCCGGCGCGGACGCCGCAGCTGATCGGCAGCTTCGCGGCGATCTGGGACGACGTCCTGCCGCCGGTGCCCGAGGACGTCTGGCGCGCCGACCTGCGGGCGCTCGTGGCCGCCCTCGGGTGAAGCGCGTCAACGTCAAGGGCATCTCCGGCTCGGGGAAGACGACGTTCGCGCTCGAGCTGGCGCGGCGCCTCGGACTGCCCTACGTCGAGCTGGACGCGCTGCACCACGGCCCGAACTGGAGCGAGCCGACCGACGAGGTGTTCCGGGCCCGCGTGCACGAGGCGATGGACGCCGCGCCGGACGGCTGGGTGATCGACGGCAACTACGAGGGCAAGCTCGGCGAGCTGGTCATCGCCGAGGCGGACACGATCGTCTGGCTCGACCCGCCGTTCCGAATCAAGGCGCGGCGGCTCTGGCGACGGACGGCCACGCGGATCCGCGACGACGTCGAGCTCTGGAACGGCAATAAGGAGACCTGGCGCAACGTGCTCTGGGGGCGCGAGGCGCTCTTCTGGTGGATGGTTCGCGGGCACTTCCGCCACAGGCGCCAGTGGCCGTCCCGCTTCGCCGGCGACCCGCGCTTCGTCCGGCTGCGCTCCGTCAAGGAGGCGCGGACCTGGCTCGAGACGCACGGTGAGTGAGCCTGCGACGACCGTTGCGCCGGCCGAGCGCGCCGCGGAGTGGCTGTAGGATCGTCTCGTGGCTACGACCCGACCCGACCGCCTGCATTTCACCGGCGTCGACGAGGCGGACGCGCTGATCGCGCGCGAGCCGTTCGCGCTGCTCGTCGGGTTCGCGCTCGACCAGCAGGTTCCGGTGCAGACGGCGTTCACCGGCCCTCTGAAGCTGCAGCAGCGGCTGGGGACGCTCGAGCCGGGCGCGATCGCGACGACCGATCCTGGCCGGCTCGAGGCCGTGTTCCGGGAGAAGCCGGCGATCCACCGCTTCCCGGGCTCGATGGCGATGCGTGTCCACGACCTGGCGGCGATGGTCGCCGACGAGTACGGCGGCGACGCGGAACGGGTCTGGCGCGACGCGGCCGACGGCCCCGACCTGCGAGCGCGGATCTCGGGGCTGCCCGGGTTCGGCGAGATGAAGGTCAAGGCTCTCAGCGCGGTGCTGGCGAAGCGCTTCGGCGTGCGCACGGCGGAGGAGATCGCTCCGGCGCACCCCACCCTCGGCGACGTGGACTCGCCCGAGGCGCTGGAGGCCTACCAGGCGAAGAAGCGGGCGTACAAGGCGTCCCTCCGCGCCGCCGGCTAGCCGCGTCGCCACAACCCGGGCACGGCGGCAGGACCTCCGGCCCAGTCGACACACTCTCGGCACGATCCAGTCACACACCCGTGCGGAGCTGCTCGATAGGCTCGCCGCGGGGAGGAGGTCTTCGGGTACCTGCCCCGGGGGTTCGAAATGGACATGTCCATGCCGATAGGGACGGCGTGAGAGGACGCGTCGAGAAAAACGGCGTCGCACCCCGAGCCGCGACCGTCTCCAGAGTCCGCGCCGTCGCCGCCGCTGGTGTCGCTCTCGCCGCCCTCGCCTGTGCGGGAGGCTCCGCGTACGCGCTGCGCGTCCCGGCCGCCCCACGCTGCGCCGTCTTCCCGAAGACGAACCCGTGGAACCGGCGGGTCGACCGGCTGCCAGTGGCCCGGAACTCCGCCACGATCATCGCCTCGATCGGAGCCGGCACCGGCCTCCACGCCGACTTCGGCTCCGGCCTGTGGGAGGGCTCGCCGATCGGCATCCCGTTCGACGTCGTCAGCCGCAAGACGCCGCGCTCGCGCGTGGGCTTCGACTACTCCGACGAGAGTGACCACGTCGGCTACCCGATCCCCAAGCGTGTGCACATCGAGGGCGGGAGCGACCACCACGCGCTGCTGCTCGACCGCAGCTCGTGCCGCCTCTACGAGGTCGGCGGGCTCGAGCGTCGCAAGAGCCGCTGGCACGCCTGGGCCGGCGCGACCTGGAGCCTCCGCTCGAACCGCGTCCGCCCCGCCGGCTGGACTTCGGCCGACGCGGCCGGGTTGCCGATCTTCCCAGGCCTCGCCCGCTACGACGAGGCGCGCCGCGGCGTGATCGACCACGCTCTCCGCTTCACCGTCGCGCGGACGCGGCGGGCGTACGTCTATCCGGCGCGACACTACGCGAGCGACCTCACCGACCCGAGCCTGCCCCCGATGGGCCTGCGCGTGCGCCTCAAGGCGAGCTTCGACATCCGCCCGTTCCCGCGCCAGGCGCGGATCGTGCTGACCGCGCTGAAGCGCTACGGGATGATCGTCGCCGACAACGGCTCGGACTGGTACATCACCGGCGCGCCGAACCGCGGTTGGTCCAACGACCAGCTGCACACGCTGGGCCGCGTCAAGGGATCCGCGTTCGAGGTGGTCGACACCACGACGCTCCGGCCCTAGCGTGGGTCCTCGCGGTCGATGTTCCAGTGTCGCGCCGCCGAGGCGATCCACCGGTCGTCGCGCGGACGCAGCGCGAACCTGCTGATCACGCGCTGGCCGCCCTCGTGGTCGCCGTAGAGCAGGTCGACGGTCAGGTCGGTGCGCGCCTGGATCGCCGCCCGCGCCTCGGCGAACTCGGAAGCGTTCGGATCGCGGAAGGCGCCCTGCCAGAAGCCGACGTCATTGACGGGGACGTAGATGTCGCGCGTGAGCCGGACGAACTCCGCGGGATCGGCGTGCCCGTCGTCCCCGTGCAGAAGCCGGGGATAGAAGTACCAGCCGTGGAGCACCGCGATCCCGGCCCCGAGGTTCCGTAGCGCCATCGCAAGGTAGATCGCCGACTCGCCGACCTCGGCGACCGCCCCGCCACCCTCGGCCCGGACCCACTTGTCGTCGATGAAGCCGATCTTCTGCGGCGGGTCGTCGAGCTTCGACGGCCCGAGCAGCGGGCGCAGCCCGGCGAGCAGCGACCGCTCGGCCAGGCGCGAGGCGCGGTTCGCGGAGCGGACGGAGGCAAAGGTCGCTAGCGCGAGCACGAACGTCCCGCCTGCGGTCGCGAGCGCGGAGATCGTGACCCAGTCAGCTGCCAGCGGCACCGGGTGACTTTACGGCGGCCAGCGCGGCGCGCGCAGCCCAGTAGCCGCACATCCCGTGGACTCCCCCACCCGGCGGTGTCGACGCCGAGCAGAGGTAGACGTTCTCGAGCGGCGTCCGGTACGGCACGAGCCGCGGCGTCGGGCGCGCGAAGAGCTGCCCGAGATCCATCGCGCCGCCGTTCAGGTCGCCGCCGACGAGGTTGCGGTTGCGCGCTTCGAGCTCGGCCGGGCCGATCGAGTTGCGCGCGAGCACAAGCTCGCGGAAACCGGGTGCGAACCGCTCGACTTGAGCCTCGATTCGCTGGGTCATGTCCACCGTCGAGCCGTTCGGGACGTGGCAGTAGGCCCACGCGCTGTGCTTGCCTGCGGCCGCCCGCGTGTCGTCGAACACGGTCTGCTGGACGAGCAGCACGAACGGGCGCTCCACTGGTCGGCCGCTCCACGCCCCCCACTCCGAGTGCGAGATCTCGTCGAGCGTGCCGCCGAGGTGCAGGGTCCCGGCGCGACGACACGCCTCGGCGCGCCAGGGGATCGGGCCCTCGAGCGCCCAGTCGACCTTGAAGGCGCCCGGCCCGTGCCGGAACCTCCGCAGCCGCTGCTCGTAGCGTTCCGGCAGACGGCCGCCCGCGAGCCGGAGAAGCTCGCGCGGCGCGACATCTGCGAGCACGAGCCGGTCCCGCGGGAGCTCGTCGACCGGGGAGCCGGTCACGAGCGTGCCGCCGAGCTCGCGGACGCGCCCGGACAGCGCGTCGGCCAGGCGCGAGGCGCCGCCGCGCGCGAACGGCCACCCGACCGCATGCCCCAGTACGGCCAGCGCGAGGCCGAAGCCCGCGCTCGGTCGCCGCTCGAGCGGGAGGATCGCGTGCGCGCAGTGGCCGGCGAACCACGCCCGGGCGCGCTCGGTCTCGAACAGCGACTCGGCGACTGATCGCGCATCTCCGAGGGCCGCCCGCGCACCGGCCGCCAAGGGGCCGAGGCCGGTCGCCCGCACCGCCCGCAGGGTCCGCCGCGGCGGCGGCGGGAGGCGGCCCAGCAACACGGGCGCGAGCTCGTCCCACGCCTCGACGAGCGGATCGACGAGCCGCCGGTAGGCGGGGCCGTCGCGGCCGAGACCGTCTGTGGTCTCGGCGAGCCCGCGTTCGAGCACGACCGCCGTCCCGTCGTCGAGCGGATGCGCGGCGGGCGCGCCCGGGTGGACCCACTCGACATCGAGGTCGAGGCTTCGAAGGAACGGCGACCCGGCCGCGAGCGGCTGAACGGCGGCGCAGACGTCGTGCATGAAGCCCGGCAGCGTCAGCTCCTCGGTGTGAAGCCCCCCGCCGAGATGATCGGCCGCCTCACGCACCTCGACCTCCACCCCGGCCTGCAGGAGCTCGATCGCGGCCGCGAGCCCGTTCGGGCCCGAGCCGATCACGAGCGCGCGAGTCACGTACGAAGCTGCCGCAACGCCGGGCCGAGCGCCTGGCCGCCCTTGAGCACGGGCTCGAACAGGTCGCCGTGCCGATCGACGCGCTCGAGCGCCTCGCGCATCCCGAAGTCGCGCGGCCGCACCTTCTCGCCGAGCTCCTCCCAGCGCAGCGGCGTCGAGACCGGCGCTCCCGGCTTCGGCCGCACCGAGTAGGCGGAGGCGATGGTCTTGCCGTGGCCGTTCTGCCGGTGGTCGACGAGCACGCCGCGGCGCTTCTTCTTCAGCCACTCGGTCGTCACGAGGCCCGGATTCTCCGCTTCCAGCTTGCGCGAGACGAGCTCGGCAAGCTCGTACGTCTCGGGGAAGGTCGAGCGCCGCGTGATCGGCACGAGCACGTGGATCCCGTCCGCGCCGCTGGTCTTCACGTACGAGCGCAGCTCGAGCCGCTCGAGCGCCTCGCGGACGAGATGCGCCACGCGGATCGCCTGCGGGAAGCCGCTCCGCGACTCCGGCGGGTCGAGGTCGAAGACGACGTAGTCGGGCCGCTCCGGCTTGTCGACCCGCGAGTACCACGCGTTCATGTCGATGCAGTTCATCTGCACCATCCAGGCGACCGCCGCCGGCTCGTTCACGAGCACGAAGTCGACGAGCCGCGAGCCGCCCTCGCGCGGCCAGGTCCGGAACTGCCGAGTCGGAAGCCACGACGGCAGCCCCTGTGGCGCCTGCTTCTGGAAATACGGCCGCTCATGGATGCCGTGGGGGTAGCGCTTGAGCGTGAAGGGCCGGTTGCGGAGGTGCGGAACGAGCACCGGTGCGACGTCGACGTAGTACGAGACGAGGTCGCCCTTGGTGACGCCGTCGCCCGGGAACAGGACGCGATCGGCGCTCGTGACCCGAACCGTGCGGCGCCCGATGCGGACCTCCTTGTTCATCGACGAAGACGTGTCCAGGTGAGCTCGACACGAACCGGCAACACGTAGGGGCCGTCGAGCAACGCCCGGAGCTCGGCGGCGAGAGCCGCGCGCTCGGCCTCCGGCAGGGCAGCGATGGAGCTCGTCGTCTGGTACAGCGAGAGCAGCGTCTCTCCGTCGACCGTCAGCTCGGACGCAAATGTCTCGTCGCGGAGCGGGTCGAAGGCGGAGCGGGCGAACGCGTCGCGCCAAGTTTCCACCGAAGCGGCGCGACCCGAGGCGACGTAGGGCTCACGAAGGAGCTCGAGCGCCCGCTCCGGCAGCGGCGGGTCCGTCTCCCACCACTGGTTCGAGAGCCGGGCGAGGCCGCCGCGGGGTCGGAGGACGCGGGCGATCTCCGGCACCGCGCGCTCGGCGTCGAACCAGTGGAACGCCTCGCCGACAAAGACGGCATCGACGCTCGCGTCGTCGAGCGGGATCGCCTCCGCGGTGCCCGCGAGCACCTCGCCGTCCGCGATCAGCGCGCGCATCGCGTCGTCCGGCTCGACCGCGATCACCCGCGCGAACCGGCCGGCGAGGTCGTGCGTGAGCCGTCCCGTGCCGGCGGCGAGGTCGAGGACTTCCGCGGAGTCCTTCAGCTCGAGCACCTGCTGTGCGCGGTCGAGGGATTCCTGCAGGTAGCTCGGCCGCACGCGATCGAACAGCGCGGCCACCCGGCCGAAACTGAGCCGGAGCTCATCCAAGCCGCGTCCAGTAGGCGACCGTCCGGTACCGCCGCCGGATCTCGCCCGGGGGAACGAGCTCGCGCAGCCGCTCCGCGAGGGCAGCACGGTCCTCTTCGGGTTGGTGGGCGATCGAGCTCACGGAGAGCATGTTCGCGATCCAGCCCTCCCGGTCGGTGACGACCTCCCGCACGAGCTCATCCTCGCGCAGCTCGCCGAAGCGCGACTCGGCGAGCGGCTCGCGCCACTGCCCGCTCAGCACACGCGGAAGGCCGGGGACGCCTCCGCGGGCCAACGCCTCGTCGAGCACGGCCTCCGCCTCGTCGGGGAGCGGCGGCTCGCCGTCGAGGAAGATGTTCCAGAAGATCGCGAGCCCGCCCCCGGGCCGGAGCACGCGCGCCAGCTCGTCGATCGTCTCCGGCGCCGCGAACCAGTGGAACGCCTCGCCCGAGAACGCAGCGTCGACCTCGTCGTCGTCGAGCGGGATCGCCTGGGCGCTGCCCGCCCTCGACTCCGCTCCCGGGACGACCTCCTCGAGCACCGCGCGCATCGCCTCGTCCGGCTCGACGGCGATCACGCGCGCGAACCGCGGCACGAGCGCGCGCGTCAGCTTGCCGGTGCCCGCGCCGAGATCGAGCACGGTCGCCTCCCGCTCGAGCCCGAGGTCGGCGATGACCCGGTCAAGCAGCTCCTCGGGCCACTCGGGCCGCCCGAGCTCGTACTCCCGTGCCGTCCGCCCGAAGGCATCCGGCGGCGCCTCTCTACCCGACACCTGCCAACAGAAAGGCGCGGTTCTCCTTCAGCATCTCGCGGGCGATCACTAGGCGCTGGATCTGGTTCGTGCCCTCGTAGATCTGCGTGATCTTCGCGTCGCGCATCATGCGCTCGACCGGGTACTCCTGGATGTAGCCGTAGCCCCCGAGGACCTGCACCGCGTCGGTCGTGACCTCCATCGCGACGTCGGTGCAGTAGAGCTTCGCCATCGCCGAGATCTTCGTCAGCTCGGAGCCGTCGGCCCCCTCGTCGATCAGCTGCCCGCACTTGTAGAGGAGGCCGCGCGCCGCCTCGCACTTCGTCTCCATGTCCGCGAGCGTGGCCGCGATCAGCTGGTGCTGCGCGATCGGCTTGCCCATCGTCTCGCGGCTCTTGGCGTACTCGAGCGCGTAGTCGGTCGCGCCCTGGGCGAGCCCGAGCCCCTGCGCGCCGATCCCGGGCCGAGAGCGGTCGAGGATCCGCATCGCGATCCGGAAGCCCTCGCCCTCCTCGCCGAGCAGGTTCGCGGCCGGCACTCGGCAGTCGTCGAAGAAGATCTCGCCCGTCGTCGAGCCCTTGATCCCCATCTTCGGCTCGATCCGCCCCACCTCGAAGCCGGGCGCGCTCGCCTCGACCACGAACGCGGAGATCCCGTCGTGCCCGGCGTCCGGGGCGGTCTTGGCGAAGACGGTGTACAGCTCTGCCACCCCGGCGTTGGTGATGAAGCGCTTGCCGCCGTTGAGGACGTACTCGTCGCCGTCGCGGCGGGCCTCGGTCCGCATCGCCGCCGAATCCGACCCCGAGCCGGGCTCCGTCAGCGCGTACGCCGGGAGCCACTCGCCGCTCGCGAGCCGCGGCAGGTAGCGCGCCTTCTGCTCGTCGGTGCCCGCGAGCTTGAGCCCGAGCGAGCCGAGCTCCTGCACCGCGAGGATCAGGCCCGTCGTCGCGCAGACCTTCGAAAGCTCCTCGATCGCGACGAGCACCATCAGGGCGCCGGTCCCCGTGCCGCCGTGCTCCTCGTCGAACGGGAGCCCGAGCAAATCGTGCTCGCGCATCAGCTCGACCATGTCCCACGGAAACTCCGCCGACTTGTCGATCTCGGCCGCGCGCGGCGCGACCCGCTCGCGCGCGAGGTCGCGCACGAGGTCGCGAATCTCGCGCTGCTCGGCGCTCAGCGGCTCACCAGGCACGGCGGTGAGGAGTCTAGAGCAGGATCTTCAGAGCGATCCGCGAGGGACAGCCGCGCTCGAGGAGCTCGACAGCCTCGTGGAGATCGACGCTGGGGCGCCTGGCCAGGATCTCGGCCTCGAACCGCCTGCACCCCGCCCGCCTGAGCTGCTCCCGCCGCCAGGCGACGACCTCATCGTCCGTAACTCGCGTTTTCAGGAGCTCCGTAGCCGTCATCGTGACCCGAAGCGTGCTCCCGACGGGGCCCGGACAGCACCCCAGGAAGGCTAGGTCGGCCAGCCGGATCGGCTTGTTCGCGTCAGCGGATGCGGAGGCGGACCGACGTGCCCTGGTAGCCGCGCCTCGACGCCGAGATGACCAGGAAGCCTCGCCTCGTCGGCCGGAGCGTGAGCCGAGTCCCGCCGAACGCGTTCGTGTGCGTCAGGCGGCGGACACCGGCGCCCCTCAGGCGAACAGTCGCGCCGCTCACGCCTCCCGCCGTCTCGAAGTCCGAGACGGTGATCGTCAGCATCCGCTTCGAGCCGCGCTTGAGCGCGCCGCGGAGACCGATCTCCATCCGGCGGATCCGCGTGATCAGCTGCGGCTGCGTGAAGTCGCCGACGTTGTCGCCCTCGTCCTGCGCGGCGACCCGCCAGTAGAGCCGCCCGGTGTTGAGCGTGCGGAAGCCGTAGTACTTCAGCTTCGGGGCGTAGGAGGTGTTGTCGGTGACGACGTTCTCGACCAGCCGGCCGAAATCGGGCGTGCCGGAGATCTGGACGCGGTAGCGCCTCGCGCCCGCCTTCGGGTCCCAACTCATCAGGATGTGGTCGCGGCTGAAGTCGGCGCGCGCGCCCGTCGGCTCGCGAATCGTGCGCGTGAACGAGTAGGTCGCCGAGTACGGTCCCGGCCTGAGCCCGAACGGCGAGCGCGGGAACTCCGCGCGCACGCGCCAGTGGAAGATGCCGGTCCCGTACATGATCGTCGGGGTCAGCGCCGGAGTGCGGAACCCGGTCAGGTCCTTGTGCGTTCCGTCCGGGAGGTCGGCCGCAATGTCGTAGGAGACGGCTCCCGGAACGACGCTCCAGGTCCAGTTGGGGATCGCGTCGCCCAGGGTCGGGTTCCCGGGGCTGCCGGCCGGCGCCGCCAGGCGCTTCTGGAACGTCCACGGTCCGTAGACCGCGTTCGACCAGGTCAACCCGACCGCGTTCTCGTCGTTCGCGCGGACGCGCCAGTAGAGGATCGTGTCCGCGGGATACGTGGTGTTGCTCGAGTAGGCGGTCGAGTCGGTGGTCACGTCGTCGATCGGGCTGCCGAAGCTCGGATCCTGGGACACCTGCAGCCGGTAGGTGCGCGCGCCCGGCACCGGCGTCCACTGGAACCTGGGCTGGTCGAGGAAGACGTTTCCGTTCGCCGGCGCGACCCTCGTCGGCGGCGCCGACTGCTTCTGGAAGCTGTGCGGCGCCGCCAGCAGCGGGTTGCCCGCGCCACCGGTGCCGTTCCACTGGGCCTCGGGCAGGACCGCCCAGTAGTAGAGCGTCGTCTCGTCCGAGTACGTCGTCGTCGCGAACGAGGTGCGCGGCGCGTAGGCCGGAAGGTGCGTGAACGCGTAGTCGACGACGTTCGTGAAGCTCGGGTCCTTGGCGACGATCACGAAGTAGCTCTGCGCGCCGGCGATCGGGTTCCAGGTGAAGAGCGGCGTCATCCCGGTCGTCGTGCCGACCTGCGGGGTCAGGTAGTCGTTCGCCCCCGCGTAGCCGGCCGAGCACGACGGCGAGCATGCACCGCCCGCCGGGTAGCCCGTCCAGTCGAAGGCCCAGCCGAGTCCGCTCGGGTCGAGGTAGGTGTAGTCGCCGTACACGTCCTGGCCCGAGGCTCGGTCGCTCCGGGCGCGCACCCGCACGCAGTGCGGCCCCGCGCCGAGCGGGACCGAGTCGGTCGCGACCGCGTGTGCATCCGGGTACGGCTTGGTGAAGTTCCAGCCCGTGCCGAGCGGCGACCACGACGTCACTGCCGTCGTGCTCGTCCAGTGCCCCGTCAGCGGCGACGCCGACCAGAGGCAGGAGGTGCCGTCGAACGGCGTCACGTCAACCTGGTAGCTCGAGGCTCCCGGGACCGGATCCCACCTGACGATCGGGACCTCCGTCTGGTAGCCGAGGCTCCCACTCGTGTCGAGCCCGGGATCGTGCGCGTTGTCGCGCATCCGGAGGTTCTTGATGCTCGGCGCCGCCACGGGTGGCACGTTGTCGAACGTCTTCGTGAAGCTCGGGCCGAGGTTCCACACGCCGGTGTGTCCGTCCATGTCGATCGCGCGGAGGCGCCAGTAGTACGTGTTGCTCTTGAAGACCACGGTCGGCGAGAGCGAGGTGTTGATCGTCGTGCCGGCGCAGCAGACCTTCGAGCCGGGCGCGAAGTCGACCGAGGAGTTGATCTCCACCTCGTAGCGCGCGGCGCCGGCCACGGGGTTCCAGCTGAACCGCGGGTCGTACAGCTCGGGCGCGGCGACGAGATCGTCGACGTGCAGCGTGGTCGTCGAGGGCCAGGACCACCTGAACGAGCCGACCGACGAGGGAACGCCGCGGTTGCCTTCGGCGTCGAGCGGGGTGACGCCCCAGTAGTACGTTCCCGGCGCCAGCGCCGCGGCCGGCGTGAACGTCGTCGCCGACGTCTCGACCGGCTTCGCCCCGACCAGGGATCCGAGCTTCGGATCGGTGGCGAGCGTGACGAGGTACTTCCGCGCGCCCGCGACCGGCGACCAGCTCAGCGTCAGCGGCGTCGTCGGATACGTGATCGTCGTTCCCCCGACCGGCGACTTGAGCACCGTCCCGGAGGCCCAGTTCTTCCGGAACGAGCGCCCGTGCGACCACCCGGAGGCCCCAGCGCTCCTGCCGATCGCCCGCACGCGCCACCAGTAGCTGCCGTTGGGCGCCGTCTCGGGAAGCGTCGCGCGCGCGTTCTTCGTCCTGAAGTTGTCCTTCCCGGGCCCGAGCACCGGCGAGTTGAACCCGGCGTCGGCCGAGATCTCGAACTCGTACTCCTCCGCGCCGGCGACCGGGGACCACGCGAACGCCGGCATGCCGCCGACGACCGCCCCGTCGTTGGGACCGATCGGCACGGGTGCCTTGAGCGCGCCCGAGGCGCCGCCCGCGACGAGCAGCGCGGCCACGGCCGCGATCGTTGCAATCGAAAATGGGGTCCTCAGGATCCTCCGCACCTCCCTGCCCCGACTATCCGTCGAGGAGGGCGCGGGGGGATCGCCTGATGGTCTAGGTCAGCCCACCCGATCCGGCGATGCCGCTCGCCGGCGGCGCCCGCCGTCACGGGGCTTCGAGGCCGCGCCGGCAAGGGGCGCCTCGATCAGGCCGTGCGCGTACGCCCAGTGCACGGCCTCGGTCCGGCTGCTCACGTCGAGCTTCCGGTAGATGTTCGTCAGGTGGAACTTCACCGTCTGCTCGGCGAGCCAGAGCGAGCCGGCGATCTCCTTGTTCGAGTTGCCCTCGCCGAGCGCGCGGAGGACCGCCAGCTCACGCTCTGTGAGCCCGGTGTTCTCGGCGGCCGCGTTGACGCGCTTCTCCGCTCGCCCCACCGGCTCCGAGACCACGCCGTCCGCCGCCTGGCGGATGGCGTGCACGAGATCCGAGGGCTCGACGTTCTTCGAGATGAAGGCGCTTGCCCCCAGGCCGAGAGCCGCCTGAACCGCATCGTCCGAGTCCATTCCGGAGAGAACGGCGATTCTGACTTCGGGATGGCGCTCCCGCAGCAGCTTGATGCACATGAGCCCGTCCATGCCGGGCATCCGCAGGTCGAGCAGGACGATGTCGGGCTTCGTCCGCTCGACGAGCGGAAGCACCTGGCTGCCGCTCTCCGCGGACGCCACGACCTCGAGGTCCGGTTCGTCCTTCACCGCCAGGGCGACCGCCTCGATCATCAGAGCGTGGTCGTCCGCAATCAGGAGCTTCAGCCGCCGCATGCCCTCTCCCTTGATTCACCGCAGGTTCTGGACTCACAGCCTTGGTCGGTCTCAGGCAGAACGGAATCCCCCAAAAGAGGGTTTGTGTCGATCGGCGCAGGGCGCGCTAGTACACGTACGGGACAAGCCTGCGCGGGACTCGCGAGAGGTATTCGCGATAGTCGCGGTCGGCGCGGAGCATCCGCTCCTCTTCCGACATGCGGACGACCTGGGCCCCGGTCGCCACGGCGAGCAGGATCCCGTTGCGCGCCGACGGGTTCTCCGCGACGTAGCCCAGGTAGCTGACCAGGTAGCCCGTGTAGGCCGGGTGGCGGACGAAGCCGTAGAGGCCCTGCGTCTTGATGCCGCGGTTCGCCGCCACGATCCCGAAGGAGCGGCCGAGCGTGCCGAGGGCAATGATCACGACCCCGAAGCCGAGCAGCTGCACGATCTCGAGCAGCGCGAAGGGGCCCGCGTGCGGATCCGCGACGGGCCGCGCGCCGAGCATCGTGAACGCTCCCAGCGACGCCGCCATCCAGGCGAGCGGCCGGTGGCTCGTCGCCTGCGGAGAGCGGCGCGCGAGGAAGAGAAACGCGGTGAAGCCCTCGAGCAGGACGGCGCCGAGGCCGACCGGCCGGCCCGTCTCGAGCCAGCGCGCCAGATTGGCGTAGGCGAAGCCGAGGAAGAGGACGACGAGCAGCGAGTTCAGCAGGAGCGACCGGCGCCGGACTCCGTTCATCCGCCGCCGCCCATCGTGCCGAGGATCTGCAGCGCCGCCGGGCCCAGCAGCACCACGAACATGCCCGGAAAGATCAGGAAGACGAGCGGAAAGATCATCTTCGTCGGCGCCTTCTGCACCCGCTCCTCGGCGAGCTGCCGGCGCCGCTTGCGCATCTCGATCGCGAGGTCGCGCATGATCTTGCCGATCGAGACTCCGAGGGTCTCGCCCTGGAGGATCGAGCGCACGAACGAGCGCATCGCGGCGGTGTCCGCCCTGGCGAGCATGTTCGTCAGCGCCTCGTTCGCCGACAGGCCCATCTCCTGCTCCTGGATCGCGAGCCGCAGCTCGTCGCCCAGGGCCCCGTGGAAGCGCGTCGCCGCGAGCCGCAGGGAGCCGCTGAACGCGACACCGGCCTCGACCGTCGTCACGAGCAGGTCGATCAGCTCGGGCATCTCGGCGTCGATGTCGTCGAGCCGCTTCCGCGACCGCCGCCGTACGATGATCATCGGTCCCTGCCAGCCGAACGCGAGCGCGAACAGGAACCCGCCCGCGAAGCGAAGCGGCCCTGCACCCATGGCCGACCCGAGCCAGAGCCAGAGCGCCGGCAGGGCCATCGTCGAGAGCAGGCGGTAGCCCATGAACTTCCGCGCCGTCATCGTGTAGAGACCCGCGGCCTGCAGCTCCTTCCGCAGGCTGTCCTCGTGGAAGCTCTTCATCCGGCTGGTGACGAACTCGCCGACCATGGCGGCCAGCGAGTCGACCCGCCCCGTGAGCGGTCGCGAGTCGGTGGCCGAGACCACCTTCGCCTCGTAGCTGTAGGCCTCGATCTGCCTGAGCGCGCGCCCCGGGAGCGGCCGGTCGAGCACGAGCAGGCGCGCGAGCAGGCCGACCGACACCGCCGTGAACACGAGTCCGAGCAAGAGAAGAAGCACGGCCGACCCCCTAGACCTTGATGTTGACGATCCGCTTGATGACGAGTGAGCCCGCCACGACCATCACCGCGGCGATCGAGACCAGCACCTGCCCCGGCGTCGTCGCGAAGAGCGGACGCATGTAGCTTGGGTTGAGCAGGCTGATCGCGAGGGCGAGGAACACCGGAAGCAGCGTCAGGATCCAGCGCGCCATCCGGCCCTGCGCGGTCAGCGTCTTGACGAGGCGGCGGAGATCGAACCGCTCGCGGATCGTCTCCACGACCGTCTCGAGCACCTCCGCCATGTTGCCGCCGCTCTCACGCTGGAGCTCGGCGAGCAGGCCGACCTGCTCGAGCTCGCTGTTCTCCATCCGTTGGGCGGCCTCCCGTAGCGAGGCGTCGATCGGGATGCCGAGCTGGTCGTCCGCGACCACGCGCTGGAACTCCCGCCGCGCCGGCTCGGGGGCGTCCGCGGCGACGACCGCGAGCGCTCCGACGAAGCTGTGGCCGGCGCGAAGCGCCGAAGCGAGCACCTGGAGGTTGTCCGGCAGCTGCTCCGCGAAGTCGTTGCGGACCTTGTTCAGCTTGCGGCGGACGAGGTCGCGCACGATGAAGGGCACGCCCAGCGCAAAGACGACGAAGAGCGGCACGATCATGAAGAGGACGACCCCCGCCACCACCGTTCCCAGCGCCGCGCCGAAGAGGATGTGCACGGGCGGGATCTCGATGCGCGCGATCTCGAGTTCCTCCTTGAAGCGCGCCCACCACTGCGTCTTGGCGAGTGACTCCTCCGCGCCCGCGAACATCTTGGTCGTCAGCGCGGGACGTGGCGCCCGCTCGTCCTCGGGGCCGGCGATCGTGACGAACTGGCCGATCCGCGTCATCAGCGTGCCCTTCCGGACGCGCAGCAGGACCGAGGCGCCGGCCGCGGACAGCGCCGCGAACATCAGCGCGATCAGGACCATCGCCGCCGGCGACGACCAGAAACGCTCGAAGAGCGACCTGCGGAAGGGCGCGATCGGCGCGGGCCTCGCGGTGACGTAGCTTGCGGAGACCGCGCCGACGCCCGCGATGCGGACGACCACGTTCACGTGGGTTCCCGGTGCCGTGCTCGAGCGGTAGCGAATGACGTACTCGCTGCTCAGCTGCCGCCCGAGCGACTCGTAGATCGACGCAAGGTCGGCGGCGGACGCGGCTTCCGAATAGGAGCCGCCCGTCGCGACGGCGAGCCTCCGCAGGGACGTCGCGTCGAACGAGCGCGAGCGCAACCCGACCGTGAAGACGCGGACATGCTCCGACCGGGCGCGCTCCGCGACCTTCCGCTCGCCCAGGCGGCTTCCGGTGTCGGCCCCGTCCGAGAGCAGCACGACCGAGCCCGAGGAGAAATCGGTCGACGCAAGCTGACCCAAGGCGGTGTCCAGCGCGTCGTAGATGCGGGTCCCGTACGCGAGCTCGAGCGGCCGCGCGAGTGCCGCGCGCAGCTCTCCCAGCCCGTCCGCCGGCTCGACGAGGACGCTCGCCTTCCGGTTGAAGGCGACGACGCCGACGTGCTCGTTCGGGCCTGCCCGGCGGACGAACGTCCGCGCGGCCTGGAGCGCGGCCTCCGAGGGCGCGCCGCGCATGCTGTCGCTCGCGTCGATCAGCAGCACGACGCCGAACCGGCCCTCGACCGCCTGGATGGGCGCGAACGAGAACCCGGCAATGCGCTTGCCGTTCTCGCGCACCTGAATGCGATTGCGCGAGACCGTCGTCCCGGGAGCCAAATCGAGCAGGAAGGCACGGTCGGGCGACCGGACGCGCCCGATCTGCGTCAGGTGCGTGAAGCCGTTCGTGTCGGCCTGGGCCGCGCCCACGCAGAGCGCGGCTGCGGCCCAGGCCGCCCCGAGGAGCGCGAGCGGCCGCCTCACCGCTGCATCCCCTCGCTCATCGGCCCGCTGCCGTTTCCGTTGGCTCCGAACATGCTCGAGGGCAGCTCGACGCCGCGCTTCAGGAACTTGTAGACGAAGTTCGGCCGCAGGCCGGTCGGCTCGAGCTTCCCGAGCACGGTCCGGTCGGGCAGGACCTGCTCGATCTTGAACTCGTAGAGGTCCTGCAGCGTGATGATCTCGGACTCCATCCGCTGGACCTCGGTGATCGCGACCACGCGCCGCGTACCGTCCTCGAGCCGCTCGAGCTGGATGATCATGTCGAGCGCCGAGGCCACCTGCTGGCGAATCGCGCGCACCGGCAGCTCGAAGCCGGCCATCATCACCATCGTCTCGATTCGCGCGAGCGCGTCGCGAGGCGTGTTCGCGTGGACGGTCGAGAGCGAGCCTTCGTGGCCCGTGTTCATCGCCTGGAGCATGTCGAGCGCCTCCGCACCGCGGACCTCGCCGACGATGATCCGGTCGGGGCGCATTCGCAGGGAGTTCCGGACGAGATCGCGGATCGTGATCTCGCCCTCTCCCTCGATGTTCTTCGGGCGCGCCTCGAGCCGGAGGACGTGCTCCTGCTTCAGCTGCAGCTCGGCCGCGTCCTCGATCGTGACGATCCGGTCGCTGTTCGGGACCGAGGCGGAGAGCGCGTTCAGGAGCGTCGTCTTCCCGGCGCCCGTGCCGCCCGAGATCAGGATGTTCAGCTCGGCCTCGACGCTGAGGCGCAGGAACTCGAGCGTCTCGCGCGACAGCGTCCCGATCTGGACGAGCTCGTCGAGGCCGAACCGCTTCTGCGCGAACTTCCTGATCGTCAGGATCGGGCCCGAGAGCGAGAGCGGCGCGATCACCGCGTTCACGCGCGAGCCGTCGGGCAGGCGGGCGTCGACCATCGGCGACGACTCGTCGATGCGCCGGCCGACCTGCGCGACCATCTTGTTGATGATCCGGCGCAGGTGCGAGTCGTCGGTGAAGCGCAGCGTCGTCTCGTACAGGCGCCCCTGGCGCTCGACCCAGATGTCGTGCGGGCCGTTGACCATGACCTCGGAGATGGACTCGTCGGCCAGAAGCCGCTCGAGCGGCCCGTAGCCGACCACATCGTCCGCGATTTCGGCAAGGAGCCGCTCGCGGTCCTCGCGCGAGAGCCCCGGCTCCCCGTCGAGCCTGTCGCGCAGGTCGGCCTCGACCCGCGCCCGGATCTCGCCGGGATCGACGCCGACGCTGAAGAGCTGCGGCCCGAGCTCGTTGATGAGCGCGAGGTGGATCCGGTTCTTCAGGTCGGAGAACGGATCGCGGCCGTCAGGGCCGGTGAGCGGGCGCGCCGTCTGGATGCGCTCGTGGAGCTCCATCGTCAGCTCCTCCCCCGCCGCAGCAGCGCGAGCGGACGGCGCCGGCCCTCACCGTTGCCGTTTCCGTGGCCGTTGCCGTTGCCGTTGCTGGTGCCGTTGCTCGACATCTCCACCGCGACCGCGTCCTGCAGGTACAGGTCGGCCAGCCCACGGAACGACCGGGCCGCCTCGGACCGCTCGTTCGCGAGCACGATCGGCTGCCCGTCGGTCGTGGCCCGCGGGATCTCCCGGTCGCTCGGCACGAACGCGTCGGGCTTGCGCCCCAGAATCGCCACGGCCTCCTCCCGCGTGATCCCCACGCTGGAGTCCGAGCGGTTCAGGACGAGCCGGATCTGCGCCGGATCGCACCCCATCAACGTGAGGGTCTCCAGCCCCAGCCTCGTGTCCTTGAGCGAGAGCGCGTCGAGCATCCCGACCACGAGCAGGTCCGAGGCCAGGTCGATCGACGCGATCACCTCGGGCGTGAAGCCCGGAGGCGTGTCGACGATCACGTAGTCGTGACGGGCGCGGAGCGCCGTGTACAGCTCCCGCAGGAACTCGACCGTGACGGTGCTGGCCTGGTCGGGCCGGCTCGGCGCGATCAGAACGCGTGCCCCTGAGGGATGGTCGGTGATGAAGTCGTCCACCTTGTCGAGGTCGAGCGAGCCGCCGACCCGCGCGAGGTCGTAGATCGTCCGGTCGGGGGCCAGGCCCATCGCGATGCCGACGTCGCCGAACTGGAGGTCGAGATCGACGACGACGGGGCGTCGCCCCATGCCGGCGAGCGCCACCGCGAGATTGCACGCGGTGAGCGTCTTCCCGGTCCCGCCCTTCGGCCCGACGATGCAGATCATCGGGTTGGTGCCGGTGCCCGCCGAGGCGCCTCGGCGCCGCGCCATCACCTTCTTGATCGCGAACTCGAGCTCCTCCGGCGATGCGGGCAGCGTCAGCAGGTCGTCGGCCCCCATCTCGAAGGCGCGCTGCAGGAAGCCGTCCGGGCTCCCGAAGAAGAGGACGACGACCGGCCGGTCGGGCCGCTGCCTCGCCGCCGCCTCGATCAGGTAGAGCGCGCGGTCGGAGTAGCCCGAGCAGGCCACGACGAGCAGGTCCGGCGAGCTCTCCTCCAGCACGGTCCAGCCTCGGTCCAGCCCCTCGACGACGCCGACGACGTGGATGTCCGAGCCCGCGGGAAATGCGTGCTCGACCGCGTACGGCTCGACGCCGTCGTCGATCGCGAGGAGCGTTCTGATCGTTCCGGCGGTCATCGCGATCCCGCCTTGAACTGCTTCAGGTAGGCGGACACGACCCGCTTGGAGACCGGCAGCGGCGGCAGTCCGAAGACCTCGGACTCCACCGTCACGATGCCCGGCCCCGTCGAGCGGGCGTTGACCGCGGGCCGCAGAGCGAGCCAGAGCTTGCCGTTGTCGGACGCGAAGGTCACCTTGGCGGCCTGCGCGTCGGTCAGCCGCAGGCTGACGTTCGTGTTCCCCTGCGCGCCGACCGCGCCCTTCGCGTTGCCGGTTACGTCGACGACCAGGACGTTCTCCATCAGGCGCCGTACGACCGGGAAGGCCTGCACGCCGCTGGTGACGGTGCCGACCGGCGTGATGTTGAAGCCGGCGTACACGTCCACGTGGTCGCCGGCCTGCAGCTGCCCGATCAGGCCGTGCGCGGTGTCGAGCGGGATCGTCACGATCCGCTGGGTCCCGGTCAGCGTGCTCGGCAGCGAGACCGCTCCCGCGACGAAGTCGGCGGCCGTGAGCTGCTGGCCGCGGGCGACGTCCTGCACGGCCACGCGGCCGCGCAGGGCCACCGGGTCGCTGAAGGCGCCCTCCCTGAGCTGGCTCTGCCGCAGCGTCGCCGTGGTGAACATCAGCTGATGGGCGACGACGTCTCCGGACGTGCCCTTGGCGATCGCCCGCTTGGCGACGAGAACCGTGACCGGCGCCCCCTGAGCGGAGACGCTGCTCCGGTAGCGGTTCAGGTACACGAGGATCGAGATCCCCGCCAGCAAGGCCGCGCCCGCTGCGACAGCAACGGTGCCGGCCCGGGTGGAAATGACTCGTTGTGCGAATTCCATGGTCGAACCTCCTCTATTGGGTCAGCACCGCGACGCAGTTGCCGAACGCGTTGAAGTCGCAGAGGTCAGGGCCTCCGCCTCCGGTGTTGAGACTGTCGATGTACTTGATGAAATGGCCGACGATGATCCCGGCGTCGTTGCCGGGTACCGGGTCGTCGCCGTTGCCCTGGCATGGGTTGGCGAAGCCCGAGCCCTGGCCGGTCCAGCCGGTCAAATAGAAGGTTGCGAAGTTGATGACGGGCACCGTCGTCGAGCCGCTGCCGTTGAAGCTCCCGAACGGCGTCAGGAAGACCTGGATGATCCGCGGGTCGCCCGGCAGGAAGTTTGGGAACATGCTCCAGTTGTTGTGGCCGCGCTGGCCGGCGGGCGGGCACGAGCTCGGCTTCGCGTCGCCGAGCACGCGCTGGTTGAGCCCCTTGGGAACCTGGTTGGTCGCGTTGCCCGTCTGGATGGCGACGCACGGCCACGGCTGCGACGTTCCCCAGAGCGCCGAGGCGTTGCCCGGGCATGCGGTCCCGGTGTTCTTCGAGTAGATCGGACGGCAGCCGTTCGCGAGCTCGTCGGCCAGATTCGAGTAGTTCGGGTCGCAGTCGAGAGACTGGTTCTGGCTGCCCCCGATCACGCGCAGCGCGACGATCGGGTCGCTCACGCTCTGGGCGTTGCCGAGGCTCGCGGTGATCCCGAGCTTGACGACCAGGTTGTGGGTGTTCGGTGACGCGTTCGACTGGAACGAGTCGGCCCAGAACGTTCCCGGAGCCCCGCCGTCGTAGTTCCAGACCTGGAGCAGCTTGATGGGGCCGGTGAGCGCGTCGGTCGCGATGTAGCTGCGCCGCATCGGGTCGGGCGAGAACGTGCCCTTGCAGGGGTTGTTGCCCTTGGTGTTACAGGCCCCGAGGCCCGTGACGGTGCCGGCCTGCTCTTCCCACTTCAGGGTGAACGGCACGACGCCGGCGCCGGTGATCGCGATGTCGCCGGACGTCCAGAGGTCACCGGCCCCGTGGGTGAGCGTGCAGCCCTTGTTCGGGCAATTCCCGCCGAACGCCGTGATCACTGCGGACGAGGCCGCAAGCGACCCGATGTCGATGTGCGCGGCGATCCTCACGTTGGGGCACGGCTCCTTGTTCGACGAGAAGTACGGGTCGGAGCAGCCGCTGCCCGTCGTCAGCTGGACGCTGCGCGCCTGCGGTGGGTTCGGCTGCGCGCCGCTGGGCGTGCTCGACCAGCCGCGAATCCGAACCAGCGAGCCGCTGCTGGACGTCTCGTAGCAGGTGACGAGCACCTGGTTGCAAAGCGCCGAGCCGCCCGCTGCGCTGATCCCCGTGCCGCACTGCGGCGACGCGGCGAGGTTGCAGAGCGTCGTCCCCGCGAGCGCGATCCGGACGCCGACGTTCGTGACGCCGACCGGCACCGACGCGACCGAGCCAGTGCTCTGCCACATCACGACGCCGTTCGAGAGCGTCGTGCCCTGCTGCAACGGCACCGTGCAGGTGGGCAGCGCAACGCCGCTCGCGACGTCGGTGCAGCCGCTCAGCTGCGCACCCGTCGCGTCGTCCACGAAGGTGGCAACCGCGGAGACGGGGTTCACGTCGGGCACGCCGACCGGAAGCGCTCCCTTGGAGCTCGTCTCGCTACGGACCTCGACGCGGGCGTGCGCGTTGATCGCCGGGAGCAGGCTCATGTTGAGGAAGCTCGGGACGACGCCGAAGAAGAGCGGCAGGCCGGCCTCGGTCGCCTTGACGTCGACCATCTTCGCGTCGCAAGCTGGCGCCTCGACCGTGTCGTCCGGGCCGGGGCCGCCGGCCGCGTAGGTCTTGCTGTTGATCCTGATCGTGACGTTGCCGCGGTTCGAGCCGCCGACCTGTGGGTTGTAGGCCGATGCGGTGCCGGGGTCGCCCGCGTACTTGCGGGCCGCGTTCTCCACCGTCGCGCTCCCGCCGGACCCGCCGAAGCATGCGTTGAACGAGCCCCCGGCTGCCAGCGCGCCTGCGTCGGCCTGCGTCTGGAGGTGCCGCTTGTGCTGGAACCAGTTCCCCACGTCGAGCACGAAGGTCGCGAAGAGCACGAGCACTGGCAGCCAGGTCGCGACGATCACGAGTGTCGCGCCGCTGGCGTCGGAGAGCTTCTGGAGCGGGCTCATGTGCACGACCCCGTCCCGCCCCCGCCCGCCGAGAAGTTCGTCGGCTGCGCCTCGAGCCGCATCGTCGCCGAGCCGCTGATCGTGGTCGGAAGGTTGAGGCCCCCTCCCGACCCCGAGGCCAGGAAGGGAATCCAGTTGTAGTCACTCTTGACGGTCACGTTGACCGGATCGCCGACCTGCCCGCTCGTGCCGGTCTCGGAATTGTTCGGGAACGAGATGCAGACCTGGGCGTTGGTGCGCAGCTCGGCCGAGTCGGCCTGCTGCTGGATGTACTCCTGCAGCGTTCCGCCCCCGGGATTCGAGTTGACGACCGCCCAGCGCGCGCCTTCGGCGGCGAGGTGGGTCTGGTCGTTTCGGTAGTTGAATGCCTTGCCGAAGTCGAGAACGCCGAAGAGGATCAGGAGCAGCAGCGGCAAGATGAGCGCGAACTCGACGAGCGACGTGCCCCGCTCGTCGTTCAGGCGATGGCGGAGGTGCATCGCGATCACCTAGATCGCGGCCGCGAGGTCGGTCAGGCGGACGGCGACCCACTGCCCGACCGGGGTGACCCCGACCGCCATGATCGAGACGAGCGCGAGGATCAGGGCGTACTCGGCCAGCGCCTGGCCGGCCTCGGGCCCGCTCGAGCTCCGCTCGCCGGGTGCTGTGTTGGTGGTGGTGTCGATGTCGTTCATTTACAGTCCCTAAAAGGCGCTGCTGCCCGGGTAAACCGCCGAACGGCGGTCTGCCCGGGCAGCGGCTTTGGTGGCTTTACGCCGCGCCGATCGCGTCTGCGATCGCCTGAATCTGCGCGGCGACGTTCACGCCGAGAGCAGTCAGAGCTGCGATGCAGACGACAGCGACGAGCGCCAGGATCAGACCGTACTCGACGAGAGCCTGGCCCTCCTCGGAGCGAAGCTCCTCGAAGCGCGCGAAGCTCTTCGTCGCCCAATGCGTGAGCCGCTCGAGCATGCGACTACCTCCCCTCATCTTTGTCGGTAGCTCCGCAGCAGCCCCTTGCGGCCGCGGATGCCTTGATGAGTGTTTAGAACAGGGCCCGATCGCTCTGAACGGCCGAAGGTGTGGATGCGTCCGCCTCTTTGGGTGGGGTGACGCCTCACGGCGGGCTGCGATCGTGAAAGGCGTGGCCCGGAGAACGATCACCCTCCAGCGCGAGAACGGCGAAGTGCTCTGCGAGCGCTGCGTGCTCGCGGATACGTTCTGGACGAGGTTCCGAGGCCTGCTGGGGCGGAAGGAGCTCGCGGAGAGCGAGGGCCTGCTGATCCGGCCCGCGAGCTCGGTTCACACCCTCTTCATGCGCTTCCCGATCGACGTGGTCTTCCTCGACGGCGACCACAGGGTCGTGAAGGTCGTGCCGGGCCTGCGGCCGTGGCGGCTCACGGCCGCCCGCCGGGCTGGCCGGACGCTGGAGCTGAGCGCGGGAGCGTGCGCGCGTGCCGGGCTCGCCGTGGGCGAGCGTCTCGTTTCCTACGCGTGATGGAGAGCGCGGACGTAACCTCGCTCGCCCCCGAAGCCGTCGTCGGCGCGGAGGTCCACCGGCAGCGGCGCCTCGTGCTCGACCGCACGATCGCCGGTTGCTTCGGCCTCGCCGCCACGCTTCATGTGGGGTTCACCGGGCGCGGACTGCTCCTGGGAGCGGTCGTGGTGGTCCTCGTCGAGCTCGCCGCGATCGACCTCGAGCGCCGGATCCTTCCGAACGCGATCGTTCTACCGATGCTGCTGCTCGTGCTCGCGGCCCAGCTCGCGCTCGACCCGTCCGGCTACGCCGAGTCGCTCGTCTGCGCGGTGGCGGCGGGGTTGTTCCTGCTCCTCCCCGCGATCGTCCGGCGCGACGCGATCGGAATGGGCGACGTCAAGCTCGCGCTCCTGCTCGGTGCCGCGCTCGGGCGCCTGGTCGCGGCCGCGCTCGTGCTGGGGCTGTGTGCCGCCGGCGGCTTCGCGCTGCTGCTCGTGGCAGCCCGCGGACGCTCAGCGTTCCGCCAGGAGATGCCGCTCGGCCCGTTCCTGGCCGGCGGCGCGATCGCCGCGATCCTGCTCGCGGCGCCCTCGTCGTTCTAGAAGCGCGGCCCCTGCAGGCGCCCCGCGGCGGCTCGCATCAGCCACGCGGCTGCCATGAACATGTAGGTGAGACCCGGCAGCACGAGCCCGAAGGCCGCGACGAACCTCGGAGCGGGAACGCCCGAGCTCCCCACGACGCCGATCGAGCGGAGCATCACCTGCCCCAGCAGGGCCGAGAGCGCGACGTGCAGCAGCGCCCAGGTCACGTCGCTCGGCCCGAGGTCCGGAAAGCGCACGACCAGCCAGAGCGCGAGCAGCGCGGCGCCGACGCAGAGCACCAGCACGAAGGTCGCTATGGACACGGAGCGCCTCTCATTCGCGGTTCAGGACGCCTATCGGTGGTCATCTTACGCCGTCCGCCAGGACCCTCGGCTGTGCGGACCCACCGAAAGGTCTAGTTCGCCCTCCAAACCCTTGTGCGAAGCCGATCTTGTTCCTACCGTACGTGCCGGGGGAAGGAACATAAGGCCTCCGGCTAACTGAGGGGAGAGGGGCTTGCGGCGCCTGAAGGTTCTCATCGTTGACGACCAACGTCTGATGCTGGACGCGATCCATTCGGTACTGGAACGCGACGAGGATATCGAGGTCGTCGGCGAGGCAGACTCGGGCGAGAAGGTTTTCCCCCTCGTCGCTCAGATCGGGCCCGACGCCGTCCTGCTGGACGTGCGCATGCCCGGAATGGACGGGCTCGCGGTGCTGGAGCAGATCCGCGAACGATGGGCAAGCCTCCCCGTGATCATGCTCTCGGGGATCGACGACCCCGCGCTCGTGCGGGCGGCGCTCGAGCGCGGGGCGTCTGCTTTCGTCCTCAAGCACGTCCATGTCCGCGACCTCGCCTCGGCGTTGAGACAGGCGGTCTTCGGCTCGATCTTCCGGCCGCTCGACCTCCTCGGGCCCGTGAAGGAGAACGCTCAGGTGGAGGCCGGGCTGAGCGACCGCGAGCTCTCGATTCTCGAGGTGCTCGAATCAGGTGCGTCGAACCAACAGATCGCGAAGCAGCTGTTCCTCGCCGAGCAGACGGTGAAGTTCCACCTGACGAACATCTACCGCAAGCTCGGGGTCTCGACCCGCACCGAAGCGGTCCACTACGCGTACGAGAAGGGCCTCGTCGAGCGCCCGCTCTCGTACGTCGCCTGACCCGGCGCCTAAGCCAGCACCGTCGTCTCGGACCGTCCCGACCTTCGGGTGGTTCGCCGGAGGCGCCGCTCGGCGAATGTGAGTGCGTCTACGCCGACTCTGGGGAGGGTGGCTTGCGCGTCCATGTGGGTGATTCCGAGCTCGTCCTACTGCTTCTCGATTACTTCGAGGAGCAGGCGGACTGCATCGCGGTGCAGGTGGGCGAGACCGAAATCGAGGTCTCGCTGCTCGGCTCCTACCGGACCGAGGCTCACGATGCCGCCGTCGAGCGGCTCGTGGCGGAGTTTCGCCGGCGGGGACAGGCCGAACGGCGCCGGCCGGGGCTGCGGGCCACGAACGGCGACCGGCCGCACTAGCCGACACCCGCTTAAGGGCGACCTGCCGGTCGCCCCTTCGAAGGTGCGGGTCTACCTCTCTGCAGCCGCGGCGCTATGCCTGGTCGGGCGGCAGCGTCATCCTCTCACCGGGGCGTCGCCCGCGATGGTTTTCGCGGTCGAGCCGAAGTGCGACGTCATCCTGGGCCGGATCTAACGGCCGTTGCGCGAAGGCGGTCGCCGGGCGGCGCTCAAATCGACGCGATCAAGTCCGATAGCTGCGTTTCAGCGAGCTCTCTCTTCTCGATGAATGCATCGACGCCAAGTTGCTCGGCTCGCCGGCGGTCCTCGGCCGAGTCAGAGCCTGTCAGAACGACGACGCCAATTTGCGGCCAGCGCTCTTTGACAATGCGAGCGACCGCGTGCCCGTCGAGCCGCGGCATGTTCAGGTCGAGCAGAACGACGGACTGTTCTTCTGAGGCGATCAGGGCGAGGGCAGCTTCGCCGTCTCCGGCCTCGCTGAGGATGAACTCGAGCTGCTCATCGCCCGCAAGCGCCGCGGCGACCCCGAGCCGGAAGAGCGGGTCGTCGTCGACGACGAGAACTCGGATGACCCTCTGCTTCGCGAGCGGATCGACCATTCCACGGCTCCGATCTGCACTCAGCCCGCCCGCTGAATGGACGGGCTTACAACGTGACGCATCCGCCGTCCTTCTTCAAGGCCGTCGCTCCAACGCGTCCTCCTGGTGGCGTCACCAGCATTCACCGGGGCTTAGTCGCACTTCGGCTCTTCTGGGAAAACCAGAACCTGCTCCGCCCCGGCGACACGACGAAAGCGCGAGTGACCGGCTTAGGCCCGGTCCGAGTTTCGCGCACTGCACACCCACTGTTAGCCTGGGCTGCTCCGACCGGAACCAACCAGGAAGGAGGTGAGCGCGCTGCTCGCACTCACCGACAGCGCGGTTGAGGCCGTGAAGAGCATCGTTTCGTCTTCGGACGAGGTGTCCGAGACGGGCGGTCTGCGGATGGTCGCCGAACGGGCAGGAACGCAGGCGAACTTCCACCTCAGCGTCGTTCCTCTGCCCGCCGAGGACGACGAGGTGATCGAAGAGCAGGGAGTCCGCGTCTTCCTCGAACCCGACGCGGCCTCGCTCCTCGACGAGAAGGTTCTCGACGCCAGCGTCGAGCAAGACCAAATCGCGTTCACGCTCGCCGACCAGATCGACGAATAGCCGGAGACTTCGCTTGGCGCGGAGAGGTCGCGCACGAGACGGTTGATCTCTCCGTGCCAGCTCACAGGGAGCGCACCCGGCTGCCAACGCTATCCGCCGATTTACGCATCGAAGAGCGCGGGAGACCGGGCGCGAGTTAGAGCGGCCATAGAAGGAGCGTGTCGCAGTTCCGCCAAACAGCGACAGCCATGCGCTTCGCGACGAGCAGCGCGACCCACTGCGTGCGGCGGCCGGCGCTCCGCGGAGCCCGTTCCTTCGAATCGCCTCTCGAGCGCTTCAGTCCGCCGGCCGCTGGCGTTCGCTTCCGCCCCTTCCGGCCGGGTATCACGCTCGTGTAGGAGCGATACTTCTGCATTCGCGCCGCGGGGCGGCACCTCCGGCGAGGTCGACGCCGTGACCGCTGTTGTTACTTGCCGCGCGATGTCTTCTTCGGTCGCTTGGGCTTCGCTGGCGCCTTCTTCACGGTCTGGGCAAGCGGCTTCGAACGCTTCTTACCGGCCACGTCGGACTCCTTCACGATTGACCTGCTCCCGGGCGCACCCTACCGAGCTAGCCCCTCCCTGTGCCGTGGGTGGGCTTCCGCCTGGCCAGGCCTACGCCGTGATCGTCCACGCCGACTTGCTGGAGACTGTTGGGCGCAAGCGCTGATGGTGCGTGCCGGTGCGGAGTGGGCAGCTGTGGCGGCTTGGGATTGCTTGTGCGTTCTCGAAGGCGCTGCTCTCGAGCGCGAACTCGTCCATCAGCAGGTCAGGTGAAGTGCGGCCGCCGTGCGGCGGGGGTCGAGCTCGCCGTAGCGATGGACAGCCTCGCCCGTCGGCAGGGCCATCGACCTCCACACCCCGCCGCCGGAGCTGCTCAACCGCCCCCGGGTCGGGACGCATCTGCCCGTACGCGCTTTTAATTTGCAGACTCGACAAGTACTGACACAACGGGGGCATAGCCTTCGGCCACCAGTCAACCGCCCCTCCAATCCAAATCGCGGGAACACAGATGGAGTGGTCGGGGGTGCCATCACCGAGGTCGTGGCACTCCATTGCGGCACCCTAAAAATGCCCGATTTGCAGGAGTAACCGCTTAGGGGGCCACGATTCTCGCCCTTTGGGGGCAGGGATGGACTCGTCTGCCTCTTTTTTTCTGCCTCGGCGGGCACAAGTACTGCCACGACGGGGGCATGGCCTTCGTCCGCTAGCACGGCGGCGGCCAGCTCCGCCGCAGAGCTCCGAGCGACGGCTAGGAGGGGTCCATGAACCGGATGATGGCCCCATTCGTGGCCCCACAAAAGTGCCGGGAAAAAGCCGCAGAGTCCGGGGGTCCGTGTCCTTTGGGGGCAGCAATGGACTCGTCTGCCTGCCTTTTTTGCAGACCGATAAGTACTGCCACAACGAGGATATGGCCTCCGCCCACCAACCGCGGCGGGGCTAGCCGCGAGGGGACGTTGGCTAGAGGGGTCCGTGATCGCCATCATGGCCCCGCCGTGGTTCCCAAGAAGTCCCATTTGCAGGGGAAAAGGCTTGATGGGCACTGCCTTCCTCCTTCCGTCAGTTCAGATGACAAGAGGTCGCGCCGGCTTGTTCGAAGTGATCTCCCCGACCCGCTCGACCTTGTGATTCGCGTTCGGGCACCAAGATCGAGAGTTCTGCCTCATCTGGTAGTGCGAGGGCAGCCTTCGTACCGTTAGGAGAGGGGCCCGGTTCGGAAAGCGCCACGGCGTTCGCCTCGCCGCCCGGTCCCGTCTGCCTCTACGCGTAACGTGGACGAGCCGTGTTCTACGTGGGCGATACCCAATATCCGCTGTGCCTTCTCGACACGATGGCGGTGAGCGAGATGGCAAAGCGACCCGAGGGTGCGTTCCGACACTTCCTCGAATGGTCGATGGACGTGCAACCGCAGTTCGTGCCGTGCTTCACCGTCTACACGCTCATCGAGCTACGTCGGACGCCGGACCTGTTCGAGATGTTCATCGAGCAGTTTCATCCGTTCCCCTGTGTGCTTCTCAAGGGCTACGCGCAGCTTCTTGACGAGGAAGTGTCCGCGTACCCCGATCCGACGGGCATCGACCCTTGCTCCATCGCCTTCACTCCGCTCGGCGGCGAAGGCAACCTTCTCTCCAATCTCCCGAGCATCCTCGACCTGCCGGAACACATGAAGCAGGAGCGCGAATGGAACAAGGCGGGACCCGAGATAGTCGAGGGGATGGGGTCGCTCGTGGAGAACTACCCGCCCGCCGGAACGACGTACACGGCAGACGAGGTGCGGCACTTCGTGTGGCTCGCCT
>Ga0307320_10000071_pt1 | contig 34111 bp, 33 predicted proteins | sample ER_DNA_369_FD_194495 | JGI IMG/M metagenome (GOLD analysis project Ga0307320, IMG submission 194495) | Bulk soil microbial communities from the East River watershed near Crested Butte, Colorado, United States - ER_DNA_369 | ecosystem: Environmental > Terrestrial > Soil > Floodplain | place...
CGAGAGCACGCAGATCGCCCAGACGGTGTAGACCGGCACACGATCGGCCTTCGAGACCCGCCGCCAGAGCTGATGCCCCGGGACTGCCCGGTCGCGCGAGAACGCGAACATCATCCGCGACGCGGACGTGACCGAAGCAATCGTGCAGAACGTTTGCGCGACCACCACGATGAAGAGCATCAGTTCGGCCCAGCGCGTGCTCGTCGATTCCGTCCAGATCAGGGTGACGATCCCCTGGCCCGCGCCGAGCAGGTCGTCGTTCGTCACGTCCGGGATCGCGAACGTCACGGCGACGAGCAGGATGAAGCCGAAGATGACCGAGACGACGACCGCCATCACCATGCCCCAGGCGGCGGCAAGTGACGCCCTACGCGTTTCCTCGCTCATGTGCGCGGAGGCGTCGAACCCGGTGATCGTGTACTGGGCCATCGCCAACCCGGTGACGAAGACGTAGATGAACATGAAGTTGCTCCACGAGTGGCCCGAGAAGCCGGTGTTGTTGATCGTCTCCCCGAAGACGTAACCCACCGACTTGTGCTGGTCGGGGATCGCGATGAGGATTCCGACGATCAGCAGCACTCCGATCATGTGCCACCAGGCGGAGAACGCGTTCAGCATCGCCGTGACCGTCACCTTGAACATGTTCACGAGCCCGGCCCCGAGCAGGATCAGCCCGTAGGTGAAGAGGATCCACCGGGTCGTGTTCGGGTAGTCCCACAGCAGGTTCAGGAGCGCGGTGGTGAACACGGCGCACCCGTATCCGATCGCGGCGGTCACGGCGATCTGGCCGATGAGGTTGAACCAGCCCGTGAACCAGCCCCAGCCCGGGCTTCCGAGCTTGGACGACCAGTAGTAGAGGCCTCCGGCGGTCGGGTAGACCGAGGCGATCTCGCCCATCGCCATCGCGACGATCGTGCTGAACGCGCCGACGAGCAGCCAGCCCCACGTGATCGCCACTGGGCCGCCCTGGTTGTACGCGATGTAGTACGAGGTCAGGCAGCCGGCGAGGATCGAGATGATCGTGAAGGAGATGGCGAAGTTCTGGAACCCGCCCATCGAGCGGAAAAGCTCCTGCGCATACCCGAGACGATGGAGCGTGCTGGTGTCGTCCGAATAATCGGCGGCGGTCGAGTCAGCCGCAGGTCCGGTGCTCATTCAGGCCTCCGTGGTCGACTTCGATCTGGCAATTGACCCATCTCCGTACCGTCCGTGTCAATCCCCATTTCCGCTAGGAGCGGACTCTGGCGCTTTCGGCGTCGTACAGCGGCTCCCGCACCACCTCTCCTTCGATCCACTCCCCGAAGATCGCGATCTCGACCGGCTGCCCGACCTCGGCCCGATCGGTCGGAACGTAGGCGTAGGCGATCGAGCGCTCAACCGTGTAGCCGTAGCCGCCGCTCGTCACTCGCCCCACGACCTCGCCGTCGGCGCGGACCGGCTCCGAGCCGAGCGCCACCGACCGCGGATCCTCGAGCACGATGCACACGAGCTTCCGCTCGGGCTCGCGGCGCTCGATCAGCGCGCCGCGCCCGATGAAGTCACCCTTGTCGAGCTTGACGGCGAAGTCGAGGCCCGCCTCCCACGGCGTGTCGTCCGGCGTGATGTCCGCGCCCCACACCCGGTAGCCCTTCTCGAGCCGGCACGAGTCGATCGCGCGGTAGCCGCCGGCGACGAGGCCGTAGTCGCGTCCCGCGTCCCAGATCGAGTCCCAGAGCCTGAGGCCGAACTCGCTCGGGCAGTAGAGCTCCCAACCGAGCTCGCCGACATAGGTGACCCGTAGTGCGAGACAGGGGACGAAACCGACGGCGACCTCGCGCGCTCGCATGTACGGGAAGTCGAGCGAGCCCGTCAGCGGCTCGAGGATCTCGCGCGAGGCCGGTCCCCAGAGCCCGATGCACGCGAGCTGGGAGGTGACGTCTTCGACCCGCACCGAGCCGTCCTCGGGCGCGTGCGAGCGGATCCACGCCAGGTCGTGCTGCCCGAAGGCCGTGCCGGTGACGATCCGGAACCGGTCCTCTGCGAGGCGCGTGACGGTGAAGTCGCATTCGATTCCGCCACGCTCGTTCAGCATCGACGTGTACGTGATCGCGCCGACGTCGCGCGCAACATGGTTGTCGCAGAGCGGCTCGAGAAAGTCGGCCGCGGCCTCACCGGAGACGTCGATCTTCGCGAACGAGGTCTCGTCGAAGACCGCGGCGGCCTCGCGCGTCGCGCGGTGCTCCGCGCCGATCCCCGGAGACCAGAGTCGGCCGGCCCAGCCGCGCGGCCGCAGCGACTCGTCGCCCGCGTCGGCGTTCGGCTCGAACCAGTTCGCCCGCTCCCAGCCGGACTTCTCGCCGAAGGCGGCCCCGAGCTCGGCCAGGCGCGGGTACACGGGGGAGAGGCGGAGTGGCCGGCCCGCGTCCCGCTCGTGGCCCGGATACTTCACGTCGTAGTACGTCGAGTAGATCTCGACGGTGCGGGCGAGTGTGTAGTCGCGGCTCCGGTAATGGCGGCCGAAGCGCCGCGAGTCCATCTCCCAGACGTCGAGGCTCGGCACCCCTTCGACGATCCACTCGGCGACGAGCTTGCCCATCCCGCCGGCGCCCGCCAGTCCGTGCGCGCAGAAACCGGCTGCGGTCCAGAGCCCGCCGACGTCCGTGGGGCCGAGGATGAACTCGCCGTCCGGCGTGAACGCCTCCGGGCCGTTCACGAGCCGGACGATCTCCGCATCGCCCAGCATCGGCACCCGCACGAGCGCGTTCTCCATCAGCTCCTGGAACCGATCCCAGTCCTCCTCGAGCAGGCGTCCGTTGAAGTCCGCCGGGATGCCATCGAGCCCCCACGGCGCCGGGTGGCGCTCGTACCCGCCCATCACGAGCCCGCCCGACTCGCCGCGGAAGTAGACGAGCAGGGACGGGTCGCGCATCGTCGGAAGGTCGAGCGGGAGCCCGGCCGGGCGCGTGACGAGATACTCGTGTGCGAAGGGGATGACCGGCACGGTCACGTCCGCGAGCTCCCCGATCTCCGCCGCAAACATGCCGCCGGCGTTGACGACGAGCTCGGTCCCGATCCGGCCCTTATCCGTCTCGACGCCGCGGACGCGGCCGCGCCGGACGTCGATGGCGGTGACCCGCGTGTTCGTCGCGATCTCGGCGCCCCCTCGCCGCGCTCCCTCGGCGAGCGCGAGCGTGAGCTGGCTCGGGTCGATGTAGCCGTCGGTGGGGAGGTACGCGGCGCCGACGACGCCGTCGATCGACATCGGCGGAAACAACTCGAGCGCCTCCTGGGCCGAGATCAGCTCGAGCGGCAGGCCGAAGGTCTTGGCCCAGCCCGCCTGGCGCGCGAGCTCCTCCATCCGCTCGTTGGAGGAAGCGAGTCGCAGCGACCCCACCTCGTGCCAGCCGGTTTCGAGCCCGACCTCGTCGCCGAGCATGCGGTACAGGTCGACGGAGCTCATCATCATCTTCGTCAGGCTCAGCGAGCCCCGCAGCTGCCCGACGAGGCCGGCGGAGTGGAACGTCGAGCCGCTCGTCAGGTCGGCGCGCTCGGCCAGGACGACGTCGTTCCAGCCGAGCTTCGTCAGCCAGTAGACGACGGAGCAGCCGCCCACGCCGCCGCCGATCACGACCGCCTGCGCACGGTCCCTCACAGCTCGAGCCGCGCGAAGTGCTTGTGCGCATAGTCGACGTAGTCGAAGTCGAGCTTCGAGATGCCTTGCTGGACGACGCCCCACATCGCCTCGCGGAAGTCGGACATGAAGTGCATCAGGCGGAGGTGCCGGCGGTGCTCGTCCGTGACCTCGCCGAGGTACGCCTCGAGGAAGATCTCGTTCTGCGGCTCGTCGAGCTCGTGATTGATCGAGAAGTTCGCGAGGTCGAAGAACCGGTCACCCATGCCGGCGTACTCCCAGTCGACGATCCGGATCCCGTCCGGGCTCCGGATGAAGTTGGCGTTCAGCAGGTCGTTGTGGCAGGGCTGCTCGGGGCGCTCGCCGAGCTCGCGCTCGATTTCGTCCGCGCGCCGCTTCGCCTCTACGTACTCGGGCGGGAGCTCCACGCCGTGCTCGAGCGCCGTCTCCCGGTACTCCTCGACCACGCGGAACGAGTCGAACCGCGCCGGGAACGGCGGCCCCTCGTGCACGCGCCGGAGCAGCGCCGCTGTCTCGCGGAGGCACCCGGGGCCTCGCATCTCCTCGACGGGGATCGGACGCCCCTCGACGAATCGCGTCACGAGACAGCCCTCGACGAAGTCGACGACCTCCGGGCCGACGCCGACCTCCGCCGCGGCCTCGGCGGCCGCCCGCTCCGCCTCACGGTCGATCCCGAGCAACTCGGTGTCGGCGCCCGCGATCCGCAGGACGAGGCGCTCGCCGTCGACGTCGACGCGGAAGTTGTGGTTCGTGATCCCGCCGCCGAGCGGCTCGAGCCTGACCTCGCGCCCCGGCCAGATCCGCGCCGCTACCTCCTCGGCCGCCACCGGCCGATCCTAGAGTTGACGGGATGCGCGCGCTGCTTCTCGACTTCAACGGCACGTTGTCCGACGACGAACCGCTGCTCTGCCGGATCTTCCAGGAGCTCTTCGCCGAAGCGGGTAAGCCCCTGTCCGACGAGGAGTACTACGCGGAACTCGCCGGCTTCTCGGACCGCGAGGTGATCCACCGCTGGCTCGGCCGCTACGACGCCGCACTCGAGCAGCGGAAGATCGAGCGATACCTGGAGCTCGCCGACGGCTCCACCATCGGCGAGGAGGCCCGGGCGGCCGTTCGCGAGGCGGCGGAGCGGGTCGCGGTGGGCGTCGTCTCCGGGTCGGCGCGGGCGGAGATCCAGCCGGTGCTCGACGCAGCCGAATTGTCGCCGCTCATCACGGTGCTCGTGTCCGCCGACGACATCCGTCGGAGCAAGCCGGACCCGGAGGGTTACCTGATCGCGCTCCACCTGCTGGGAGTGGAGCCGGCGGACGCGGCGGCCGTCGAGGACTCCGAAGCCGGTGTCGCCGCGGCGAAAGCCGCGGGCCTCTACACCGTCGGCGTGACCACCACGCTCCCGGCCGAGCGCCTGTCGCGGGCCGACGCAGTGGCGAGCCGTGTTGATCGGGACCTGATCGCCGGACTACTCTCGTCCGCGTGATCTCACTCGACGAGCTGCGCACGGAGGCCGAGACGGGTGCGATCGACACCGTCGTCGTCGCGTTCACCGACATGCAGGGGCGGCTGATGGGCAAGCGCGTCCACGCGGAGTTCTTCCTCGACGACTCGCTCGACCACGGCGTCGAGGGCTGCAACTACCTGATGGCGCTCGACATGGAGATGGACCCGAAGCCCGGCTACGCGCTCGCGAGCTGGGACCAGGGCTACGGCGACTTCCGGATGCAGCCCGACGTCGCGACGCTGCGCCGCATCCCGTGGCTGGAGGGAACGGCGCTCGTCCTCGCCGACCTCCAACGCCACGACGGCACAGCTGTGCAGCCGTCTCCGCGCGAGGTCCTGAAGGCGCAGGTCGAGCGGGCGGAGGGCATGGGCTTCATGCCCATGTTCGGCTCCGAGCTCGAGTTCTTCCTGCTCAAGGAGAGCTACGAGGAGGCGCACGCCAAGCACTACCGCGACCTGACTCCGTCGGTGCCCTACATCCTCGACTACCACATCCTCGCCGCGAGCTTCGACGAGCCGTTCATCCGCCAGGTGCGGAACGGGATGCACGGCGCGGGCATCCCCGTCGAGAGCTCGAAGGGCGAGGCATGGCCGGGACAGCACGAGATCAACTTCCGGTACAGGGACGCCGTGACGATGGCCGACAACCACGTCGTCTACAAGAACGGCGCGAAGGAGATCGCGCATCTGAACGGCTGCTCGGTCACGTTCATGGCGAAGCCCGACCACACGTGGATCGGCAGCTCCTGCCACATCCACTCGAGCCTCTGGCAGGACGGGCGGAACGCCTTCGACGGCGAGTCCGATGTCTTCAGGCAGTACCTCGCGGGCCAGATCGCGGCGCTGAAGGAGCTCGCGATCTTCGTTGCGCCGACGATCAACTCGTACAAGCGCTTCGCCGCCGGGAGCTGGGCGCCGACGACGCTCGCCTGGGGGCACGACAACAGGACCTGCGGGTTCCGCATCGTCGGCCACGGCCAGGCGCTGCGGACCGAGACGCGGATCCCCGGAGGCGACATCAACCCCTACCTCGCCTTCGCGGCGCTGCTCGCCGCCGGCCTCTACGGGATCGAGCAGGAGCTCGAGCTGCCGCCGCCGCTGGAGGGGAACGCGTACGAATCCGACGCCGAGCGCTTCCCTCACTCTCTCCGTGAAGCGATCACAGCTCTCGAGGAGGGGTCGATCGGCCGCAGCGCGCTCGGCGACGAGGTCGTCGACCACTATCTGAATTACGCCCGCATCGAGCAGCAGCTCTTCGACGAGGTCGTCACTTGCTACGAGCGCGAGCGCATGTTCGAGCGCGGATGAGACCTCTCATCGGCATCACCTCGTACGCAGAGCCGGTGCAGATGGGGGTCTGGACGGAGAACGCCGCCGTGGTGCCGCTCGCATACATTCGTGCCGTCGAGCACGCTGGCGGGAGGCCGATCGTGCTCCCGCCGGTGGAGGACGGGATCGCGGAGACGCTGGACGCCGTCCACGGCGTGATCTTCTCCGGCGGCGGGGACCTCGACCCGGAGCTCTACGGCGCGGCGGCGCACGAGGAGACGGAGAAGCCGAAGCCCTGGCGCGACGGGCCGGAGATCGCGCTCCTGCAGGCGGCGCTCGAGCGAGACATGCCGGTGCTCGCGATCTGCCGCGGCTCGCAGCTCCTGAACGTGGCGCGTGGCGGAAACCTGGTTCAGCACCTGCCGGAGGTGGTCGGTCACGAGCGCCACAAGCACCAGCCGGGCGCGTACTCCGACCACGACGTCGACGTCGAGCCCGAGAGCCGGCTCGGCGCACTGCTCGGCGGCCACGCGCCGGTGAAGTCCCACCACCACCAGGGGATGGGGAAGATCGGCGAGGGACTGCGCGAGGTGGCATGGGCCGAGGACGGCGTAGTCGAGGGGCTCGAGGATCCGGACAAGCGCTTCGCTCTCGGAGTGCTCTGGCACCCCGAGGAAGGCGAGGACTTTGCGCTCTTCAAGGGCCTCGTCGAGGAGGCCGAGCGCTACCGAAAAGAGAGGGGCGGCTGATGCTGCTCTACGACAGCCCCGTCTCCGGGAACTGTTACAAGGTGCGGCTGCTGCTTTCGCACCTCGGGATTCCGTTCGAGCGGCAGACGGTCGACGTCGTCGACCGCTCGAACCGCGACGAGCTCCTGGGCGACCTGAACCCGGCGCAGCGCGTGCCGACGCTGTTGCTCGACGACGGCCGGCCGCTCGCCGAGTCCGGCGCGATCCTCTGGTTCTTCGGCGAAGGCACGCGCTTCCTGCCCGAGGATCGGTACGAGCGCGCGCGGGTGCTCCAGTGGATGTTCTTCGAGCAGTACGAGCACGAGCCGGCGATCGCCGTCGCCCGTTTCTGGCTCGCCTACTCCGGGCGGCCGGAGGAGTTCGCCGGACGCCGGCTGGAGAGTCGGCAGGAAGCGGGGCACCGGGCGCTCGCGGTGATGGAGCGGCATCTCGACGGGCGGACGTACCTCGTCGGGAACGGCATCTCCCTGGCCGACATTGCGCTGTACGCCTACACACACGTCGCGCACGAAGGTGGGATCGAGCTGGACGGATACCCCGCCGTCCTTGGCTGGCTCGATCGCGTAGCCGCGGAGCCTGGACACGTCCCGATGACGGCATGACGATCACGGTCCTCAATCCGGCGACTGAGGAGCCCATCGCCGAGCTCGCCTCGGCGGGCGTGGAGGAGACCGACCGAGCCGTTGCCGCGGCGAAGGCCGCGTTCCCTGACTGGCGGGCGGTGGCGCCGGGCGATCGTGGGCGGGTCCTGCGGCGGCTGGCTGCGCTCGTCGAGGAGCACGGCGAGGAGCTGGCGCTGCTCGAAACGCGGAACGTCGGCAAGCCGATCCAGGACTCCCGAAGCGAGGTCGGAATGGTCGCCGAGGTCTTCTACTTCTATGCGGGCGCTGTGGACAAGCACCACGGCGAGACGATCCCCGTCGCGGGTGGCGTCGACATGACCTTCCGCGAGCCGCTCGGCGTCGTCGGGCTGATCGTCCCCTGGAACTTCCCGATCGCGATCTCGAGCTGGAAGCTCGGCCCTGCGCTCGCCTGCGGCAACACGGTCGTCTTGAAGCCCGCCGAGCTGACGCCGCTGACGGCGATGCGGCTCGCGGAGCTCGCGCTCGAGGCCGGGATGCCCGAGGGCGTGCTCAACGTCGTGCCGGGCTCAGGGTCGGTGGTCGGGAAACGCCTGGTCGAGCACCCGGACGTCGCGAAGATCGGCTTCACCGGCTCGACCGAGGTCGGGCGCGGGATCATGGAAGGCGCGGCGGCGACGATCAAGCGCGTCACGCTGGAGCTCGGCGGCAAATCGGCCAACCTTGTCTTCGCGGACGCCGATCTCGAGGCCGCCGCGGCCGGCGCCCCTAATGCGGTCTTCGGGAACGCCGGCCAGGACTGCTGCGCGCGCTCGCGGATCCTCGTGGAGCGCAGCGCCTACGACCGGTTCCTCGAGCTGCTCGTCGAGAGCACGGGTCGCGTCCGGGTCGGCGACCCGGAGGACGACGCGACCGAGATGGGCCCGCTGATCTCGGCGGATCAGCGAGAGAAGGTGTCGTCCTACGTCGACGGTAACGTTGTCTTCCGTGGCAACGCACCTGACGCTCCAGGCTTCTGGTTCCCCTGCACGCTCGTCGAGGCGACGAACGAGGATCGCGTCGCGCGCGAGGAGGTGTTCGGCCCGGTCGCCGCCGTGATCCCCTTCGAAAACGAGGACGAGGCGGTGCGCATCGCCAACGACACGCCGTACGGGCTCTCCGGGTCGGTTTGGACCCGGGACGTGGGCAGGGCCATGCGGGTGGTGCGGGCGATCGACACCGGCGTCCTCTCCGTCAACTCGAATACGTCGGTTCGGGTCTCGACGCCGTTCGGCGGGTTCAAGCAGTCCGGGTTCGGCCGGGAGCTCGGGATGCACGCGATGGACGGATATTCCGAGCTGAAGAACGTCTACGTGGCGACCGAGGGCTAGGAGCCGCGTGAGGCGCCTGGACGGCAAGGTCGTCGTGATCACCGGCGCCGGGGGCGGCATGGGTCGCGAGGCCGCGCTGCTCTTCTCCGAGGAGGGCGCGCAGGTCTGCGTCTCCGACGTCGACCGGGCCGCCGCCGAGCAGACGGCCTCGGAGGCCCGGGACGCCTTCGCGGTCGAGGTCGACGTCGCTGACCCCACGAGCGTCGAGGCGATGTACGCCGCGACGGCCGACCGCTACGGCGGGGTCGACGTCCTCTACAACAACGCGGGCATCTCGCCGGCGGAGGACGGGTCGATCCTCGAGACCGAGCCGGACGCCTGGCAGCGCGTCCAGGACGTGAACACGAAGGGCGTCTACCTGTGCTGCAAGTACGGGATCCCGCATCTGCTCGAGCGCGGCGGCGGCTCGGTGATCAACGTCGCCTCGTTCGTCGCGATCCTCGGTGCGGCGACGTCGCAGATCTCGTACACGGCGTCCAAGGGCGCCGTCCTGTCGCTCTCGCGCGAGCTCGCCGTCCAGTTCGCGCGGCAGGGGGTCCGCGTGAACGCGCTCTGCCCCGGGCCGGTGGAGACGCCGCTCCTGCTGCGGATCTTCGGCGACGACCCGGCCGCGTACGAGCGGCGCCGCGTCCACCTCCCCATGGGCCGGCTCGCGAAGCCGCGCGAGATCGTCAACGCCGCGCTCTTCCTGGCGAGCGACGACTCGTCCTACGTGAACGGTTCGACGTTCCTCGTCGACGGCGGTCTCACCGCCGCCTACGTCACCCCGGAATAGCGAGCACGATCTTGCCGAACTGCTCGCCGCTCTCCATTCGCTCGTGCGCCGCTCGGGCTTCGGCCAGCGGGAACACAGAGTCGACGATCGGCTTCGCCTTGCCGCTTCGCACCAGCTCGTAGGCGCCCTCGAAGTCCTTCTTCGTGCCCATCGTCGAGCCGAGGATCGTCAGCTGCTTCCACCAGACGCGGTGGAGCGCCGCGGGCGGGTTCGGGCCGCTCGTGGCGCCGCAGACGGCGATCCGGCCATGGGGGCGGACCGACTGGAGCGTCGACTGCCACGTCGCCTCGCCGACATGCTCGACGACGACGTCGACACCGGGGCCGGTGGTCTCCTTCACCGTCTTGACGACGTCGCCGGTCCGGTGGTTGACCACCGCGTCCGCGCCGAGCTCGCTTGCCTGCGCCAGCTTCTCGTCGCTCGAGGAGGTTGCGATGACGCGCGCGCCGAGCGCCTTCGAGAGCACGAGCGCCGCAGACCCGATGCCGCTTCCGACGCCCCAGACTAGGACCCATTCGCCTTCCTGGAGGCCGGCGCGGGTCACGAGCATCCGGTAGACGGTCTCGAAGACGAGCGGGAATGCAGCCGCCTCCTCGAACGAGACGTCGGCCGGAATCTCGTAGACGTTGGAGGCGGGAACGGCGATCTGCTCCGCGTGCGTCCCGTCGGTGTGCTCGCCGATCACGGTGATCCTGTCGCCGTGCTCGATGCCCGGGTTGATCACGACCCGCCTTCCCTGCGCGTCGATTCCGGCGCCGTCGGCACCCAGGATCCGCGGCTTCGGCACGGACGGAAGCCCCTGGCGCACCCACAGGTCGAGGCGGTTGAGCGACGCCGCCCGCAGCTTGATCAGGACCTCGTCCGGGGCCGGCTCCGGGTCGGGCGCGTCCTCGTAGCGCAGAACCTCCGGTCCGCCGTCCTCGTGGATCCGCACGGCTTTCACAGCGGGCGATCCTAGGCACAATCAGCGCATGACGGCCAGAGAGCTGGAACGGCTGGCCGGCGCGCTCGGCCTCGACGCCGTCGGCGCGGCGCCGGCGGAGCCTTACGAGGAGACCGAGCGGCTCATTCGGGACCGCCGCGCACAGGGTCTCTTCGCCGACCTGCGCTTCACGATGGCCCAGCCCGAGGTCTCTTGCCACCCCGAGTCGCTCCTTCCCGGCGCCAGGACCGTCGTCTCCGCGGCGTACTGCTACTACGCGCCGGGGCCGGAGGCGGGACCGGGCGAGGGGCGGCTGTCGCGCTACACCTGGCGCGACGGCTATGGCGAGCTGCGCGAGCGGCTCGACGCGCTCGGCCGGCGGCTGGGAGGCGAGTACCGCGTACTCGTGGACGCGAACCAGCACGTAGACCGCGAGGCGGCGGCCCGGTCGGGGGTGGGCTTCTACGGGAAGAACACGATGCTGATCACGCGGAAGCACGGCTCGTGGGTCGTGCTCGGCACGCTGGTCACGACGGCCGAGCTCGAGCCCACGCAGCCGCTCGACCTCGACTGCGGCTCCTGTCGGCTCTGCCTCGACGCGTGCCCGACCGGAGCGCTCGACGACCCGGGAACGGTCGACGCCAACAAGTGCCTGTCCTACTGGACGCAGTCGAAGCGCCCGGCGCCCGAGCCGTACCGGGAGGCGCTCGAGGACCGCGTCTACGGCTGTGACATCTGCCAGGACGCCTGCCCGTGGAACCGGGGAATCGAGAAGCGGCGCGGCGACGAGCCGCTTCCCGAGCACGCAGAGCCCGTCGTCTCGCTCGTCGACTGGCTCGAGGCGGAGGATGCGGACCTCCGGATGCGGTACGACCGCCTGTTCGTGCCCCGGAACGACCCGCGCTTCCTTCGCCGAAATGCGCTGATCGCGCTCGGCAACAACGGCCGACCAGAGGACCTGCCGCTGGCAGAACGCTACGCGGCCTCGGACGATCCGGTGCTCGCCGAGCACGGCGCCTGGGCGGTCGCGCGCCTGTCAGAACGTCACAATCCGTAGACCGTGGCGGACACCGCCAAGCAGGCGAGAGGGAGTTCCATCTCCACGACCGAGGTCCGGATGGGATGGGTGCGGCTGTTCGCGGTCGTATTCGCCGTCCTCGAAGTCGCGCTGCTCGCGCAGCATCACCCTGTCAGCTACGAGAACCTGGCCTGGGTCGTCACGGCGGTCTTCGCGATCGGGAGCGTCGTGTTGCTCGTCCTCGCCTACCGGGCGCCGCGCCACGCCTGGCGGCGAATCGGCCTCGGCGCGCTCGCGTTCGACACCGCAGTGACCTACGCCTATGTCGCGATCTACGCGTTCGAACCCGGGGTCTCGGCCCGACAGCTCGTCTATATCCCGGTCGTCGAGGCGGCGCTTCGCTTCGGCTTCCGGGGCGGCGTGGCGATGCCGGTGGTTTCCGCCGCGATCATCGGCCTGATCGAGTGGCTTCGGGAAGACCCGTTTCCTCCGACGGGGTTCGAGTACGAGCGGGTGACCTTCCCCGTGGCGATCCAGCTGATCCTCGGCGCGGTGATCGGGTCACTCGTGGACCGCCTCCGCGCCGAGCGCCGATCGGCCGCCTCACGGGTTTCGGACGCCGAGTCGTTACGCGACGAGCTCGGCCGCCGCGCGGACATCCTCGACGCGACGAACCGGTGCGCGCGGGCGCTGTCGTCGTCGCTCGATCTCGAGCAGGCGTTCGCGGCGTTCATCCGCGAGCTTCGGGGGCTCCTCCCGTTCGACCGGACGGCGATCCTGCTGATGGAGGACTCGAACCTCCGCGTCTTCGCCGCCGCCGGCGCCGCCTCGGAGACTGTGTTCCCGCCAGGCACGGTGATCGCGGTGCGCGGATCGGCGATGGTCGAGCTGGCCAAGGGCCAGCTGCTCTACCGCGAGGACATGAGCGAGCCGCAGTTCGCCGAGGAGCACGATTTTCGCGACCTCGGCCTGCTCTCGCGCGTCCTGTCGCCGCTGCTGGCGGGCCCCGAGATCATCGGCGCGCTGTCGGTCGTTCGCCGCGAGCCCCGGGCGTTCACGGCGGGCGAGATGGAGCTGCTCAGCCTGCTCGGCCGCCTCGTCGGTACCGCCGTCCAGAACATCCGCGCGTACGAGGCGGAGCGGACGACCGCCGAGGAGCTGCGGCACCTCTCCGCGCTGCGAGCTGACTTCGTCTCGCTCGTGTCGCACGAGCTCCGCAGCCCGATGGCCTCCGTGATCGGCTCGGCACGGACGCTGCAGATGCGCTGGCGGGAGCTCACGCCCGAGCAGCGCGAGTCGTTCCTCGGGCTGATCGCACACGAGACGTCGCGCCTCGCGGAGCTGATCGGCGACGTTCTCGACACCTCGAGGATCGAGGCCGGGACGTTCAGCTACAGCTTCACGGACGTCGATCTCGCAGACCTCGTGCGCGCCGCGGCCGCCGCGGCCGAGCACGGCCAGGACGAGATCCCGGTGCACGCCGTCGTCCATGACCCGATCCCGACCGTGCGAGGGGACCGGGACCGGCTCCGGCAAGTGTTGATCAACCTGATCGACAACGCGGTGAAGTACTCGCGCCCGGGCGAGGAGGTGCGCGTGGTCGCCCAGACGCAGAACGGACGGGTCCTGATCGACGTCGTCGACAGCGGGCCGGGGATCGCTCCCGAGCACCAGCTCGTGATCTTCGAGAAGTTCGGCCGCGCGCACACCGGAGACAAGGCGAAGCCGGGCACGGGGCTCGGCCTCTTCATCGCCCGCTCGATCGCGGAGGCCCACGGCGGTTCACTCGGCGTCCGCTCGCACCCCGAACACGGCGCGACCTTCTCGCTCTCGCTGCCTCTCTGACGGGAGGCCTAGCTGGAGGCGGCCGCCGCCACGCGCGAAACGTTGAGCTCGCGTGCAAGCTCCTTCGCGCGGGTGGCGACGCTCTTGCGGAACTCCGCCGGCTCGAGCACCACGGCCTCCCCGCGGAACGAGAGGATCTCGCCGATCAGCCAGTCCTCGCCCGCCGGGGTTTCACGCACGGCAGAGCCGTCGGCAAGCGGCGTCGCGCCGCGCTCGACCTCCCAGCGGGCGACCTCGGGCGAGTACCAGATGCGGACCGTCTGTGTGCCCCCGAAGCGCTGTGGGTCGAACTCCGGCCGCCGCTCGAACCGCTCGCGCTGCTTCTTCGCGCTCCGGATCCGGTCGAGCCGGAAGCTGCGCGAGGCGTCGCTCGAGCGGTCGTAGGCGTGGACGTACCAGTACGGCAGCTCGCGCTCCAGCTGGTACGGCTCGATCAGGCGTGTCGTCGGCTCCTTCTCGCCCTCCTTCTGGTACTCGATCGCGACGAGCTTGCGATCGCGGATGGCGTCGCTGAAGGTCGAGACGAAATCCTCCTCCGCGCGTGGAACGTCCGGCTCGGGCGTCTGCGGCAGCTCGAACTCCCCGAAGGTCTCCTCGAGCTTTCGGCGTACCCGCTCGAGCGGCGTGTGCGCATCGGCGGCGATCATCGGGCCGACGAACTCGAGCGCCAGGCGGATCGCACGGGCCTCCAACGGTGTCAGCCGCGGGGGGGCGCGGAAGGTATCGCCGAAGAGCTCCTTGTCCACGTGGACGCGGTCGCCGCGCAGCTCGGCGTAGACGGCGTAGCACCCGCCGCCGAAGTTGACCAGGTTCAGCAGGGAGAGGTGCTCCTCGAGCGATTCCGGCGGGATCCGGAAGCGGTCGAGCAGATCCCGCGCCGGGATCTCCGCCTCCGTTTCGTCGCCACAGGCGTCGAGGAGATAGGCGAGCAGCGCTTGGAGGACGCCGAAGCGCTCCGGGGCCACCGGCGACCCGGGCCGCTCCGGAGCACCGATCTCCTCGCGCGCCGCCTCGGCCGCGAGCTTCGGCTGAGCGCCCTCGTGGCGCTCACGCACGCTCTGCAGGGCGGCCTTCACGGTGCGGCGCAGCTCGGCCGGCGCTTGGGGCACGGCGCGGCCGTCCTGCTTCAGGATCCACCGCGCGACGGCGCCAAGGCTCGCGTACGGCGTGACGAAGACGCCGCCCTTGAACTTGCCGGCCTTGCCGTAGACGCGCTCGACCCACCAGGCCGTGTCTCCGGCGACCTCGACCCGCGCCTCACCCTCGATGTCCCCGATCTGCCAGTTCGCGCGATTCCGGTACGACTCGACGTCGAAGTCCTCCGGTAGCCGGAAGTCGCGCTCTCGACGCGTCGCGAGGCGGATCTCGCCCCTGATCCGCGAGACGCGGAAGGTCCTGATCGCGTCGCGATCGTGGTCCCGGCCGATCACGTACCAGCGACCGCCGTCGAGCAGCAGCGCGTATGGATCGATCGTCCGCTCCTTCTCCTCGTCGCGCGAGATCGCCCGGTAGCCGAACTTCACCGTCCGCTGCTTCGAGATCGCGCTCTCGAGCTTCGCCAGGCGCCCGGGCGTCTCCGGCGAGTAGTCCACCTCGCGGATCTCCACGCGGTCAGCGGTCTCGGTCGGCGGCTGCTCGAAGCCCGGGCGACCCAGGGCGAGGTTCTGGAGCGCCAGCCGCAGCGGCTCGGCGTACGCGAAGGTGCCTTCGAGCATGAACAGCCCCGTCTGAAGCGCAGCGAGCTCCTCGTCCTCGAGGGTCAGCTCGCGGAGGAAGTACCGCTCGGAGCGGAGCGTGTAGAGCTCCTCCCCGGTGAACTCGTCGCGCTGCGAGTCGAGCGGGACGCCGAGGGCGAGCAGTTCCGCACGGTCGGAGTAGAACCGTCTCGCGAAGGCCTCGTCGGACATCTCGGAGTAGCCCTCGACGTTGCCCTTCACGTCCCGCGCGGTGAGCGGGCGGCGCTCGGCCATCAGGAAGGCCACGAGCGAGAGCTGCCGGATGAGCTTGTCGGTGTCGTGTGACATGGGGCGGCCGCGGTATTCTGTCGAATCGTCGATCGTTGTCGTTCAAGGCAACTGCGGACCCGACTTTGTGACACATCTCGAGACGCGTTATGCTCACGAGGCGCCATCGCTCCGGGAGACGTTTATCCGTTCCTAACAGACGTTCGCCGCCGCTTAATCGAGGAGCTGCTACATAACCATGGAAGCTCAGAAGCTCGCGATTCAGAACCGTATGTATCAATACTCACGGGCGATTTATCGCTCGATCAAAGACCTCATCGACCCGTATGTCCCGGCCGATACCCAGGCCGAGTACCGGCGGGAGGTGCTTGCGGCATGCGAGGACACGATGGAGCGGCTGGCGAAGGACCCGCTCTACTTCTCGAAGCCTGACCGGGCGCTTTTCCAGGACATCCGGCGCTACTTCCCGATCCGCGCCCAGGCGCAGGTCGCCTGGGTCGTCGAGGAGGGTGTCGGAGCCGCCGTGGCCTTCATCACCGAGCAGATCGAGGCCGGCGCCTTCGACGGCGGCGCCCCACGCTGCCGGGCGACGACACGGAAGGGCAAGCCGTGCCAGCGCACGCCGCTGCCCGAGCGCGACTACTGCCCGTCGCACCAGCACCTCGAGACCTCGGCCGAAGCGGCTTAGCGTCTAGACCAGGGGAGCCGGTCCCAGTACGAGGGCCGCTCCCGCCGCGAGGGCTCGAACCCCGCGTACGCCTGCTGGGGGCCGGACGTCTCCTCGGCGGCGCTCGCGCCGTACCGCGCGGCGAGTTCCGACACCGGGTATCGGACCTGCCAGTTCCCCGACCGCGCCCCTGCCATCAGGATCACGCACGGCTCGTCGCCGGCGCCGACGAAGATGTGCTCGGTCCCGGCCGGCGAGTGGAAGAAGTCCCACTGCCGGAGGAGCCGCGCCTCGCCTTCGACGAGGAGAGTGCACTCGCCGGAGAGGACGAGGAAGGACTCCTGCTGGTTCTCGGCGTGGTAGAGGCCGTTCGGCTGGCCCGGCGGCAGGACATGGAGCCCGATTCCGAACTGCTCGAACTCGGCCATCGGGGTCTCGAAACGGCATTCCGAGCCGCTCGGGGGCAGGGACCCTTCCTCGGAGGTCAGCCACATCGCGTCCCCCACGTTGACGACGAACCAGCCCTCGTCGACCGGTGCAAGGCCTGAGCCGGACTCTTCGAGCGGCGCCTCGGCCACGCCGGCGAGTCTACTGGCCGGATTCAGGAGGCGATGCGGCGCGCGTAGACGTTGCCGTAGCCCTTCTGCGCCGCGCGCGAGGCCGCGTCCTGCGCCTCGCTCAGCGAGTCGTAGTTTCCGCTGAAGACGACGAAGTAGCCGGGATGCAGGCTCGCGTACTCCGACGAGTCGAGCACGCCGACCTGCGTCAGGCCGGCGTTCAGGGCCTGTCGCGCCTTGGCGACGGCGGCCTTCCGCCCGGCCGAGGCCGGGAGGGAGGCGACGACGAGCGTCCAGCTGCTCCGGCCCTGCGGCCACGCGACCAGCGCTTTCGTGCGTTGCGGCTGCGGCGTGGTCGCCGTCGTGCGAGTTGGCGCGGTCGGGACCGTGGGCGTGGTCTGGGTCGGCGCGGTCTCCTCGGTCGCCGACAGCGTCGGGAGCGGCGAGGTGTCGCCGACGAGCGTCTCGCGGGGCGCGCTCTCCGCTTCCCGCGTCCAGAGGATGGCAGCGGAGCCCGCGAGGATCGCCACCACGAGCGCGAGGAGCGACGGCCAGATCCAGTCGCCGGGATACCAGCGGACGCGCCGCTGCCAGCCGGAGGCCAGCGCCGGGACGAGGCCGGGCCTGCGGAGCCGCAGGCCGCACTCGAGGCAGTACTCCTGCAGCGGCTCGGCGGCGGTGCCGCAGCGCGGACACCGCGTCTGCGGCTCCGGCGTCTCCGCCATCTAGACCTCGGCCGGTTCCTTCGGCGCCGGGTCCGCCTGGGTGTCCTCGGGCAGGTCGCGTGGGAGCTCGACGGCGCTGCCGCAGCTCCCGCAGAAGCGCGCGTCGGCCGGCAGCGGGGAGCCGCACCGGGCGCAGGCGACGACCGGCTGCGGCCCGACGGGGCGGCCGCAGTTGCCGCAGAAGTGCGAGTTCCAGGCGAGCGGCGCGCCGCAGGCGCAGCGTGGGCCTCCCCGCTGCGAGGCGGCGGCGAGGAGCGAGTCGGTCTCCTCGAGGCGCTCCTCGAGCGCCAGCAGGTCGGCACAGCGCTCGGTCACGAGCTCGACGCGGAAGCGGTCGCGCCTGAACATCTCGAAGACGAGCCCGCCGAGGTCTCGGATCCGGTCTTCGCGCTCGCGCAGCAACGCACGCCGCTCGCGCTTGAGCGCGTTCGGGTGCATCGAGCGCCGAGGCGCCTCTCCTTCGGCGGAGCGCGCTCGGCGTCTCCGGCCGAACGGCCACAGACCAGGCATCAGCGTCCGAATGTAGCTGGTCCTACGGACCTGTCTCGACCGCCCGGCGGCCGACGGGTCTAGAGGTCGATGACGACGAGGCGCGGCTCCGTGAACTCCCGGACGGCGTACGCGGGGCCCTCGCGTGTGTTGCCGGAGTCCTTGACGCCGCCGTACGGCATCTGGTCGGCCCGGAAGGTCGGTGCCTCGTTGACCGTGACGCCGCCGAACTCGAGCTTCTGGGCGGCCTCGAAGGCGCTGTCGAGGCTGGAGGTGAAGATCCCGGCCTGGAGCCCGTAGCGGGTGCCGTTCGCGAGCTCGATCGCCTCCTCGAGTGTGTCGTACGGGTTGACGACGACGACGGGCCCGAAGACCTCCTCGCACGAGACCTTCAGCTCGGGGCTCGCGTTCGCCACCACCGTCGGCTTGATCAGGTCGCCCTCGAGCTCGCCGCCGGTGAGTATCTCGGCGCCCGCGCGGCGGGCCTCCTCGAGCCACTCGAGAATGCGGTCGCGCGCGTCGGCGTCGATCACCGGCCCGACGTCGGTCTCCTCGTCGGCGGGGTCGCCGAGCACGAGCTGCTCGACCTTCGGCACCAGCCGGCCGACGAAGTCGTCGTACGAGCCGCGCTCCACGTAGACGCGCTGGATCGAGATGCAGCTCTGCCCGGCGAAGGAGAAGCCGTGCGTCGCCGTCGCGGAGGCGGCCGCCTCGAGGTCGGCGTCGCCCTCGACGATCAGCGGCGTCGAGTTGCCGAGCTCGAGGTTGACCTTCTTCCTCGGCGCGCGCTCGCGGAGGCCCCAGCCGACGCCGCTCGAGCCCGTGAAGGTCAGCACCTTCACACGCTCGTCCTCCACGAGCACGTCGCCGATCTCGGACGACGGCCCGACGAGCACGTTCAGCCACCCGGGTGGGAGCCCCGCCTCGGTCTCGAGCTCGGCCAGAAGGAGCGCGGAGAGCGGTGTCTGGCTCGCCGGCTTCAGGACCACGGCGCAGCCAGCCGCCAGCGCCGGCGCGATCTTGTGCGCGACGAGGTTGAGCGGGAAGTTGAAGGGGCTGATCGCGCCGACGACGCCGGCAGGTTCCCGCAGCGTCAGCGCCAGCTTCCCCTCGCCGGCCTGCGAGGCATCCATGGGCACCGTCTCGCCGGTGAGCTTCCGGGCCTCGACCGCGGCGAAGGTGTAGGTGGACATCGCTCGGGCAGCCTCGACCTTCGCGGCCTTCATCGGCTTGCCGGCCTCGTCGGAGATGAGCCGGGCGACCTCCTCGTGCCGCCGGCCGAGGGCTCCCGCGACCTTGACGAGGATCTCCGCGCGCTTGTGCCGCGGAAGCGGCTCTCGCATCGCCTGCTCCGCGGCGTCGATCGCGCGTCGCGTCTCGTCGGCGCCGGCCTTCGCGACCCGGGCGACCACGTCGCCTGAGTAGGCCGACCGGACCTCCTGCCAGTGGCCTGTTTCGAGCCACTCGCCGGCCACGAGCAGCCGCTTTTCGGTTGCCGTTGTCGCCACACAAGGAGTCTAGGAGACTGGTGATCCGATGCAGATCCCGGATGTGCAGTACGCGCGCAGCGGTGAGGTCGCGATCGCCTACCAGACCCTCGGCACGGGCTCGGTCGACGTCGTGTTCGCACGGGGCTTCGCCGGCGACCTGCTCTCAGTGTGGGAGCAGCCGCTGATGACGCGATTCGTCGAGGACCTGGCCTCATTCGCCCGGGTGACGCTGATCGACAAGCGCGGCACGGGGCTCTCCGACCGCGTTCGTGACGTTCCGACGCTGGAGACCCGAATGGACGACCTCCGGGCGGTCATGGACGACGTCGAGTCTGCGCAGGCAATCCTGTGGACGGCGCAAGAGGGTGCCCGCCTCGCCACGCTCTTCGCCGCGACGTATCCGGACCGCACCGCCGGGCTCGTCCTGTTCGATCCGACGGCGAAGGGGCGGCGGACCCCGGACTACCCGTGGGCGCTGTCCGACGAGGAGTGGAGCTCGTGGCTCGATGCGGTAGGCCAGGGGTGGGGACGGACGGATTTCCTCGAGCGTCAGCTCGCCGAATGGGCTCCGGCTCAGCAGAACGATCCCCAGTTCCGGACGTGGTTTCTCGCGCACATGCGGCGCGGCTTGAGCCCCGGGTCGGCGCTCGCCTTCTTCCAGATGGTGAGAGAGTCCGACGTGAGCGACGTCCTGCCCTCGGTCCGCGTCCCGACCGTCGTGCTCTCGAGCGAGTCGGAGCGAGGCCCGGGCCGGTACTTCGCGGAGCGCATCCCCGGCGCGAGGCTGGTCGAGCTCCCGGGGACCCTGCGGAGCATCTATCACTGGGTGGACGACGACGCCCAGGAGATCGCGATGCGCGAGACGCGGAAGCTCGCCGCCGTCGAGCCGTCCGTGGCTCCCGGCGACCGCGTCCTCGCCACGGTCCTCTTCACGGACATCGTCGGCTCGACCGAGCGGGCGTCGCAGCTCGGGGATCGCGCATGGCGTCATCTGCTCGACCGCCATCACTGGGTCGTCCGCAGCCGTCTGACGCAGTTCCGGGGCGAGGAGATCGACACGGCCGGCGACGGCTTCTTCGCCTCGTTCGACGGGCCGGGCCGCGCGATCGAGTGTGCACGTGCGGTGGTGGAGGACGTGCGGGCGTTGGGTCTGGAGCTTCGGGTCGGGCTCCATACCGGAGAGTGCGAGCGCCACGACGGCAAGCTGACCGGGATCGCGGTACCGGTCGGCGCCCGCGTCGCCAGTGCGGCGGCGCCCGGCGAGGTGCTCGTCTCCGGCACCGTGAAGGATCTCGTCGCCGGCTCCGGCTTCGAGTTCGAGGATCGCGGCGTCCACGAGCTGAAGGGCGTCCCGGGCGAATGGAGGCTCTACGCCGTCCGCGCCTGAGTCACGCGAGGATACGGAAGTGAACGTCCCAGACGTCAAGTACGCCTGGAGCGGTGACGTGGCGATCGCCTACCAGGAGCTCGGCGAAGGCCCGGATGACCTCGTGTTCCTGTCGTTCCTCGACCTGGACATGACCGACGTGATGCCGGCGATCCGCGTTCCGACGCTCGTGATCGCCAAGGAGCGCCTCCGCGACGAGGCCGAGCGCGTTGCCGCTGGGATCCCGGACTGCGAGTTCGTGGCCGTCCCGGGCGACGGGGGAGCGATGCAGGAGAACGACTACCCGGTCGAAGCGATCGAGGCGTTCCTCGCCGGAGCGCCGCAGCACCACATCCCGGACACCGTGCTCGCCACCGTGCTCTTCACCGACGTCGTCGGATCGACGCAGCGGGCGGCGGAGCTGGGAGACGACGCCTGGCGCGACCTGCTCGGGCGGCACAACGCCGTCGTGCGAAGGGAGCTCGAGCGCTTCGGGGGCGTCGAGCTCGACACCGCGGGCGACGGCTTCCTGGCGCGCTTCGAGGGGCGGTCCGCGCGATCCTGTGCGCCCGTGCGATCCTCGACCAGATGCGTCCGGTCGGCCTCGAGCTCCGCGCAGGCATTCACACGGGCGAGTGCCGCCGGGTCGACGGCAAGCTCGCGGGGATCGCCATGAACGTCGGGGCGCGGGTCTCGTCGACCGCCGGAGCCGGCGAGTTGCTCGTCTCCGGGACGGTCAAAGACCTCGTCGCCGGGTCGGGGATCGAGTTCGAGGACCGCGGCGCGCACGAGCTGAAGGGCGTTCCGGGCGAGTGGCGCCTCTACGCGGTCTCGCAGGCCTGAGATGCCGCCCGAGACGCGCTACGCGAAGAGCGGTGACGTCAACATCGCCTACCAGGTCACCGGCGAGGGGCCGTTCGATCTGGTCTACGTGCCCGGCTGGATCTCGAATATCGAGCTGATGTGGGAGGAGCCGGCTCACGCACGGCTCCTTGGCCGGCTCGCCTCGTTCGCGCGGCTGATCCTGTTCGACAAGCGCGGCACGGGGATGTCCGATCCCGTCGCCCTCGAGCGCCTGCCGACGCTGGAGCAGCGGATGGATGACGTTCGAGCGGTCATGGACGCCGCAGGCTCCGAACGGGCAGCGCTCTTCGGCTCGTCGGAAGGCGGCCTGATGAGCGTCCTCTTCGCGGCGACCTACCCGGATCGGACACATGCCCTGGTCACACACGCGATCTACGCCAAGCGCCTCTGGAGCCCGGACTATCCGTGGGCGCCGACGCCCCAGGCACGGACCGCCGAGATCGAGGCGACGGAACGGACGTGGGGTGGTGGAATGGACATCTCTGCCCTGGCGCCGAGTGCGGACGAGGCGTTTCGCCGGCGCGCGGTCGCGTACTTCCGCCGCAGCGCCAGCCCCGGCGCCGCGGTCGCCCTCCTGCGGATGAACAGCGAGATCGACGTCCGCCCGGCGTTGCCCACGATCGCCGTTCCGACCCTAGTGCTCCAGCGCGTGGGCGACATCGATGTCAAGCTCGACGAGGCGCGCTGGATCGCCGAGCAGATCCCCGGTGCGAAGCTCGTGGAGCTTCCCGGCGACGAGCACCTGATCTGGGCGGGCGACGTCGACGAGCTTGCGGACGAGGTCGAGGAGTTTCTCACCGGGAGCCGTCCTGCCCCGGCGAGCGACCGCGTGCTCGCGACCGTGCTGTTCACCGACATCGTCGGTTCGACCGAACGAGCCTCGCAGCTTGGCGACCGCCGTTGGCGAGAGGTGCTCGAGCAGCACCACCGAATCGTGCGGCGGGAACTCGAACGGTTCCGCGGACGAGAGGTGGACACGGCAGGAGACGGCTTCCTCGCCACGTTCGACGGCCCCGCGCGCGCCGTCCGCTGCGGACGGGCGATTCAGCAGGCGGTGGACGAGCTCGGGCTGGAGGTGAGGGCCGGCCTGCACACCGGTGAGGTCGAATTTGCCGGCGAGACGGTCGCCGGCATCGCCGTCCACACCGGCGCCCGTGTGGCGGCGCTCGCTCGGCCCGGCGAGCTGCTCGTCTCGAGCACAGTGAAGGATCTCGTCGCGGGTTCGGGCCTCGAATTCGTGGAGCGCGGAACGCACGAGCTGAAGGGCGTCGCGGGCGAATGGCGGTTGTACGCTGTCTCGAATGCCTGACGCGCTGATCGTCGACGCCGCCCGCAGCCCGATCGGGAGGCGCGACGGCGCGCTCTCGAAGATCCGCGGCGACGAGCTCGCCGCCCAGGTGCTGAACGGCCTCGTCGAGCGCAACGACCTCGACCCGGCGGAGGTCGAGGACGTCCAGATGGGCTGCGTGACGCAGATCGGCGAGCAGGGCTGGAACATCGGCCGCATGGCGCCGCTCGTCGCCGGGTGGCCGGAGACCGTCTGCGGCACCACCGTCGACCGCCAGTGCGGGTCCTCGATGCAGACGAACTTCAATGCCGCCGCGGCGATCTGGTCGGGGCAGCTCGACGTCGTCGTCTCGGCCGGCGTCGAGATGATGTCGCGCGTGCCGATGGGGTCGAACGGCGGCGATCTCTCCACGCTCCTCACCGACCGCTGGCAGATCGTCCCCCAGGGGATCTCCGCCGAGGTGATCGCCGAGGAGTGGGGGCTCTCTCGCGAGCAGCTCGACGCGTACTCGCTCGAGTCGCATCGCCGTGCGATCGCCGCGATCGACGAGGGCCGCTTCGAGCGCGAGATCGTCCCGGTGGAGGTGACGAACCCGCACGTCGGCGCGCTCGTCGGCGTGGACGAGACCCCGCGGCGCGACACCTCGGCGGCGAAGCTCGCGGCGCTCTCGCCGGCCTTCCTGCCGGAGGGGACTGTGACGGCCGGCAACTCGAGCCAGATCTGCGACGGCGCCGCCGCGGTGCTGATCACCTCCCAGGCCGCGGCCTCGAGGCTCGAGCTCGAGCCGCGCGCGAGGTTCGTCTCCTTCGGGCTTTCGGGCGTCGACCCCTACCGGATGCTCCACGGGAACCCGGAGGCCTGCCGGAGAGCGCTCGAGCGGGCCCGGCTGACCTGGGACGACATCGCGGTCGTCGAGGTCAACGAGGCGTTCGCCTCGGTCGTGCTCCAGTTCATGCACGACACGGGGCTCGAGGACAGGTGGGCGGACGTGAACCCGAACGGTGGCGGGATCTCCCTCGGGCATCCCCTCGGTGCGACCGGCGCCCGGGTGACGGCGACGCTGCTCGGGGAGCTGGAGCGCCGGAACGAGCGCTACGGGATCGCCTGTATGTGCATCGGCTTCGGCCAGGCGATTGCAGGCGTCGTCGAGCGTCTCTGACGCGCTGGCTGCTCGTCCGCGGACGCGGTGATCGGCCGTTGTCCGCTCCGGTCGCTCCGGCGGAGATCGTGGCGCACTCGTCGTCCCGGCGGCCCGCGGTGCAGCCAGGCGAGCTCGCGATCCTGTACGCCGCGGTCTGGCAGGCGGTCTTCGCCGTGGCGGAGATCAGGGGCGTGCTCGAGCACGACCCGGAGAAGGTGCGGTGGGCATGGCGCTTCCCGGTCCGCGCGCTCGTCGCCGTCGTCGACCTCCACGACGCTCCGGCGGCGGAGGAGGCGGGGATCTTCCCCCAGTCGCTCTGGCGCCACTCGCACATCCGCCTGACGAACGAGCAGTTCGACGCGGCCCGCCGGCTGATCGAGGAGGCGGCGCGCACCTAGAACGGGCCCCCTGGGCCGCACAGGGGGCCCCGCTAGTGCTGTCGACCCGCCGCTTAGGTCGCCAGCAAGACCGGCCGCTCTCCGCGCGCGAGCTGCATCGCCGCACCCGCGAGGGCGAGAACGACGAGGCCCGCCAGGGCCAGTCCCAAGATGATCCGTCTGCGCACCATTCGTTCTAGACGGGTGGGAGCGGAGCGTTCTTCCCGTTTGCGCCGGGGGCCGGGGCGCGTTCGGAGGCCGCAGGGCTGCCCCTCCTCCGGGGCCAGTAGGCTCCCGCGCCGTGGAGATTCGTCGTGTCGGCGTGGTGGGACTCGGGACGATGGGCGCCGGGATCGCCCAGGTGAGCGTGCAGTCGGGGCACGAGACCGTCGGCCGCGAGGTCTCGGACGAGCTGAACGAGCGCGCCCGCTCGACGGTCGACCACTACCTCGGCCGGGCCGTCGAGAAGGGGCGGATGTCGGCCGAGGAGAAGGCCGCGGCGCTCGGCCGGCTCACCGTGACGACCGACCTCGAGGCCCTGGCCGGGTGCGACCTCGTGATCGAGGCGATCGTGGAGGAGGTCGAGCCGAAGCGGGAGCTCTTCGCCGAGCTCGAGCGGATCACCGGGCCCGACACCATCCTCGCGACGAACACCTCCGCGCTCTCGGTGACCAGGATCGCCGAGGGGCTCGAACGGCCGGACCGGGTGATCGGGATGCACTTCTTCAACCCGGCTCCCGTCCTGCCGCTCGTCGAGATCGTCCGCACCGAGGCGAGCTCCGACGGGGCGGTGGACTCGGCGTACGCGTGGGCCGAGGGCGCGGGCAAGCAGCCGGTGCGCTGCAACGACACGCCCGGCTTCATCGTCAACCGGATCCTGATCCCGCTGCTGAACGACTGCGTGCGCGTGCTGGACGAGGCGGGCGTCTCGCCCGAGGATCTCGACAAGGCGATGACCAACGGCGCCGGCTGGCCGATGGGGCCGTGCGCGCTGCTCGACCTCGTCGGGATCGACATCCACGTCCACGCGTCCGAGGCGCTCCACTCGGCGCTCGGCGAGGAGCGGATGGCGCCGCCGGAGCGCCTCGTCCAGATGCAGAGGGAGGGCAAGCTCGGCCGCAAGAGCGGCGAGGGCTTCTTCAGCTACGCCGCATAGGGATCGCAAGCCTTCGGGCGACGAACGGCACGGTCGAGCCCTGCACGAGCACGGAGAAGGCGACGACGACGAAGACGATGTCGTAGATCCGGGCCGCCTCGTCGGCCGCCTCGAGCAGCGCGAACGTCGCGAGGAGGATCGGCACGGCACCGCGCAGGCCGCACCAGATCACGAACAGGCGCTCGTTGCGGCGCAGGTGCATCGGAAGGAGCAGTGGGCCGACGGCGAGCGGCCGGGCGATCAGCGCCAGCACGAGCGCGAGCACCAGCCCCTCGGCCAGCCGCGCGCTGGTCAGCAGGTCCGTGATGTCGACCGTCAGGCCCAGGGCGGCGAAGACGACGACCTCGGCGAGGCTGGCGAGCGAGGTATGGAAGCTGATGATCTCGTCACGCATCGGGACGTCGGCGTTGGCCAGGAGGATCCCGGCGATGAAGACGGCGAGGAAGCCCGAGCCGTTCGCCACCGAGGCCGCGCCGTAGATCACGCCGGCGGCCGCGAGGGTGCGAATCGGGTACAGGCCGTTGTTCGGCAGCGAGAACCGGAGCAAGGGTCGGAGCGCAGCGGCGCCCAGCAGGCCGAACACGAGGCCGAGCGCCATCTCCTGCGCGAACTCCTCGACGACGATCCAGAACGACGCGTCGGCGTCCTTGGCGAGCTCGAGCATGCCGATCATGAGGGCGATCCCCACGGGGTCGTTCATGCCTGACTCGCCCTCGAGAATCGTCCCGGCGCGGCCGCGGATCTCCTTGTTCCCGAGCACGGAGAACATCACGGCCGGGTCGGTTGGCGACAGCGCCGCGCCGAGGATGCCTGCGGTGATCCAGGAGAAGTCGAACAGCACGTGCGCGGCGACCGCGATCACGCCCGCTGTCGCGAACGTCCCGAGCACGCCGAGCGTGAAGATCGGCACTGCGGCGACCCGGAAGCGCCGCCAGCCGACCAGAGTTCCCCCGTTGAAAAGAATCACGATGATGGCTACAACTCCGATTCGCTCCACCTCTTTCGTGCTGAGACGGTCTGCGAGGCCCGGAAACGCCTCGGAGGCGAGGGCGGCGAGGACGAGGAAGATCCCCGGCTCGGGCACCGGAAAGCGCTCGTTCAGCCGAGTTGCAATGACGGCGAGGAGCAGACCGCCGGCGACGATCAGGACGATCGCCCCGAAGTCGGCGATCTCGCTCAACTAAACCCATTCCTTACAAATCACTCAACGAAGTCATACCCTGGCTGGCGATACTTCCTCTGTGAGCCCGTCCAAGGTCGTCCTCGTCTGCCTCAGCCTTGCCACGCTCGTCGCGGCGACCGCGGCCGCCGCCGCGCGCGGTCCGATGGAGGACGGAACGCTGACGGTACGCGACGGGCGCGGACAGCTCACGCTCAAAGTTCGCGGCAGCCTGATCGGCCGCCTCAACCGCGGCAAGATCACCGTCAGCACGTCGACCGGGACGACGACGGCGGTGGTGCGGGGCTGGGAGTCGCGCAATTTCTCCGCGCAGGGGACGGTCTACACCGGCGCGAACATCCGGTTTCGCGTCGCCGACGACCGGCGCGTCACGGTCAAGCTGAACGGCAAGGGGCTCAACTTCTCGGCGGTCGGCCGGGGCGAGGCCTTTATTGACGGGATCGGCAACCCGAGCGCCGGGATCTTCTTCGACGGGACGTACTCGCTGAACGGCGAGGCCTACAAGTCGTTGCCGGACGACAGGACGCGCATCGAGCTGCGCGCCCCCTCGCCGCCTCCTCCGCAAGCCGCGCCCGTGCGCGGCTAATCGGGGGTCCTGGCATTCTGAGAAGCGCGGATGGCAGGAGCTGACGCGCAGACGGTGCTGGTCGTCGAAGACGAGGCGTCGATCGCCTCGTTCGTCGCCATGTACCTGCGTAACGCCGGCTACGACGTCCAGGTGGCGCCGAACGGCCGCGATGCGCTGACCAAGGCCGAGAACGGCTCGCCGTCGCTGATCGTCCTCGACCTGATGCTCCCGGACATCGACGGGATCGAGGTCTGCCGGCGCGTCCGCCAGCGCTCCGACGTCCCGATCCTGATGCTGACCGCCCGGGACGAGGACGTGGACAAGATCGTGGGGCTCGAGGTGGGCGCGGACGACTACTTGACGAAGCCGTTCAACCCGCGCGAGCTCGTCGCACGCGTCAAGTCGATCCTCCGTCGGGCGGCGCCCGAGCGGCGCGAGCAGAAGACGACGCAGATCCGCCACGGCTCGTTGCTCGTCGACGCCGGCCGGCGGGAGGTGCAGGTGGACGGTGAGGACGTCCAGCTGGCGCCCAAGGAGTTCGACCTGCTCTGGGAGCTGCTCGACCACAACGGTCTCGTGCTGACCCGGGACCAGCTGCTCGAGCGCGTGTGGGGCTACACGTTCGCCGGCGACACGCGGACGGTGGACGTCCACATCCGCCAGCTGCGGCGGAAGCTCGGGGACGCGTCCCCGATCGTCACCGTGTGGGGCGTGGGCTACAAGGCCGCGCCCGCGAAGGACGCGTCGAAGGACACGGTCAGCGCCTAGAAAGAGCCTCGAATGTCGCTCCGCTTTCGCCTGCCGGCCCTCTTCCTGGCAGGCGCCACGTTGGCCGGCATCGTCTCGACGGTCATCTCGATCGGCCTGTTCCAGGACTACACGCAGGACCGCCTGCGGGCCGAGCTGCGCCGTGAGGCGCGCGGCCTGACGAGCCTCTACGCGCTGCAGGCGAAGCGTGTCGCGGAGGCGCCGGAGGGACGCGAACCGGTGCCCCTCGCGACCAAGCGCCTCGAGGAGTCGAGCGGAAGCAGGCTCTACTACGCGGGCACGCGTGTCTTCTTCGGCCAGCACTCCGGGCTGCGTCCCCTACCCGCGGACGTCGTCCAGTGGCGGGACGGGCAGGTGCGCACCTTCGAGTTCACGCCGCCCGACGCACGTCGCAGGTTCCTGGCCGTCTCGGCGCCGCTGCGTCTGGGAAACCGCGAGCCGTACTTCGGGACGCTGATCGTCGCCAAGCCGACCGCCGAGCTGCGCGAGCGCTGGCTGACGCTGATCCGGCGCCTCGCGCTCGCCGGCCTCGTCGGCCTCCTGGTCGCCGGCGCGCTCGGCTGGTACCTGAGCCGCCGAATCACGAAGCCGGTCGAGGCGCTCGCCGACGCTGCGGACGAGATCGCCGAGGGCCACTACGACGTGCAGGTGCCCGTCGTGCGGAGCCGCGACGAGATCGGCCACCTCGCTTCCCGGTTCGGGCAGATGGCCGAGCGCCTTCAGGAGGCGGACGAGCTCGAGCGGAACTTCCTGATGACGGTCTCGCACGAGCTGCGGACCCCGCTGACGGCGATCCGTGGCCATGTCGACGCTCTGCGCGAAGGCGTCGCGGAGGACCCGGCCTCGCGCGCCGCGTCCATGGACGTGATCGCCGCCGAGGCGGCGCGGCTCGAGCGCCTCGTCGGCGACGTGCTCGACCTGGCCAAGCTCGACACGCGGCGGTTCACGCTCCGCAACGAGGAGGTCGACATGGGCAGGCTGCTCGAGCAGGCGTACACCAGCTTCGCCGAGCAGGCGCGCCAGCGCGGGATCGACTACACGAGCGAGATCAAGGCGCGGCCCGTGATCGTGGCCGACGGCGACCGCGTGCTCCAGATCATCTCCAACCTGCTCTCGAACGCCTTTCGCTGGACGCCCGACGGCGGGCGGGTGGAGCTGGCACTGGAGCAGGAGAACGGTGACGTGTCGGTCGCGGTCGAGGACTCCGGCCCCGGCATCCCGAAGGATGAGCAGGACCGGATCTTCCGGCCGTTCTTCTCCCGCGACGGGGGCGGCACGGGGCTCGGCCTGGCGATCGCGCGGGAGCTCGCCTCCGCGCACGGCGGCCGCATCCTGCTCGACTCGACGCCGGGCCAGGGAACGACGTTCACGCTCGTTCTCCCGCAAACTCCCGTCGATGGGAGACGCTGAGCCAGCGGCGCGCGCGGCGCCGGTCGCGGCCGAGCCGTCGGAGGGGATCCTCGCCGCGCTTCGTCCGCGGCAGTGGACGAAGAACCTGCTCGTCTTCGCCGGCCTGCTCTTCGCCGCGGAGTTCAGCGACCCGAAACGCTGGGCGCAGGCGATCGCGATCTTCGTCGCCTACTGCGCCGCTTCGAGCGCGGCGTATCTCTTCAACGACGTACGGGACGCGGAGCAGGACCGGCTCCACCCCGTCAAGCGGTACCGCTCCGTCGCGAGCGGCGCGTTCCGGACCGACCGCGCGCTCAAGGTCTCGGCGATGCTCGCGATCGTCGCGATCGCGATCGCCGCCCGGTTCGGCTGGAGCGCCCTCGCGCTGATGGCCGGGTTCCTCGCGCTGCAGGCCGCCTACAGCCTCGGCTTGAAGCACATCGTCCTGATCGACGTGATGGCGATCGCGGCGCTGTTCGTGATCCGGGCGGTCGCCGGCGCGGACGCGGTCGAGGTGCGAATCTCGCCCTGGCTGATCGTCTGCACCGCGCTGCTCGCGCTCTTCCTCGCGCTCGCGAAGCGGAGGGGGGAGCTCGTCGCACTCGGTGCCGAGGGCACACGTCCAGCCCTCGACGGCTACTCGTTCGCGCTCGTCGACCAGCTCGTCTCGATCGTCGCCGCCTGCACGATCGTCGCCTACTCGCTCTACACGTTCACCGCGCGGGACGGCTCGTGGATGATGATCACGATCCCGTTCGTCGTCTTCGGGCTCTTCCGCTACCTGCTCCTGATGCACCGGGAAGAGCTCGGCGAGGAGCCCGAGAACGTCCTGCTGTCGGACGTCCCGATCCTGGCGACGATCGCCGCCTGGGCGGTGACCTGCGCGGTGATCCTCGGCCTGACCTAGCCGGTTCTGGCGCGGTCCTGGGCGTCCTGGATGCGGTAGACGATCGCGCCGCCGCTCTCCTCGAGATTTCTCTCGATGCGGGTGAGGCGCTCGTCGACCGTCTGCCAGCCGGAGGTGATCAGATCGACGAGGAGCCCGAGGTCATCGACGCGGGCATGGCGCTCGGCGAGGTTGTCGCCCTCGATCCGCTCGAGCCGCCGGATCGTCTGGTTCGCGAGCCCGCGGGCCTCGGCGACCTGGCGTGCGACGGGCAGCGCCTCGTTCCGGATGCCTTCCTGGACGGCCTCCCCGACCTGGGCCGGAAGGGACGCCTCGAGGTGGGCGGTGAGCGAAGCGAGCTCCTCGATCTGGGCCCGCGCCCGGTCGAGCGCGGCGTCGATGTCGCCCGGCTGCGTCTTGTTCTTCGCGGCGGCTTCCAGGCGCTCTCTCGCACGCTCGACGGCGCTGTAGTCCATGGCCTGGAATGTACCGTTGCCGCCGGATGGAAACCGCCCGGCTCGAGTACGAGCTGCCGCCGGAACTGATCGCCCAGCACCCCGCCGAGCGGCGCGACGAGTCGAGGCTCCTGGTCTTCGAGCGAGCCTCGGGCGAGGTGCGGCACCGGCGCTTCTCGGAGCTCTCGCAGGAGCTCGGCGGCGAGCTGGTCGTGGTGAACGAGACGCGGGTGATCCCGGCGCGACTTCGCCTCCGGCGCCCCGGGGGCGGAGAGGCCGAGGTGCTGCTGCTGGAGCGGCTCGGCGACGGGGTCTGGGAGGGACTGGCGCGGCCGTCGCGGCGGCTGCGGCCCGGGATGCGGTTCGGCCAGGTCGAGCTGCTGGAGCCGCTCGGCGAGGGCCGCTGGCGGCTGCGGCTCGAGGGCGAGCCGGCGGGGGAAACGCCGCTGCCGCCGTACATCACCGAGCCGCTCGGCGATCCCGAGCGGTACCAGACGGTGTACGCGCGGGAAGAGGGATCTGCGGCGGCGCCGACTGCCGGGCTCCACTTCACCCCGGAGCTGCTCGCGCGGCTCGAGGTCGCGCGGGTGACGCTCCACGTCGGGCTCGACACGTTCCGGCCCGTCGAGTCCGACACACTCGAGCAGCACGCGATCCACAGCGAGCGGTACGAGGTCGAGGCGGCGGAGTGGGAGCGGATCCGCGCGGCCGAGCGCGTGCTCGCCGTCGGGACGACGTCCGTGCGGGTGGTCGAGACGCTTGCCCGCGGCGGGCCGCTCGCCGGCCGCACCGACCTCTTCGTCACGCCCGGCTTCGAGTTCCGGCGGGTCGACGCGATGCTGACGAACTTCCACCTCCCGCGGTCGACGCTGCTCGCGCTCGTGATGGCGTTCGCGGGCGAGCAGGAGACGAGGCGCCTGTACGAGCTCGCGATCGCCGAGCGCTACCGCTTCTACTCGTTCGGCGATGCCATGCTGATCCTGTGAGCTTCGAGGTCACGGCGACCGACGGCGCAGCGCGCGCCGGAGTCCTGACGACCGCGCACGGGGAGGTGCAGACGCCGGCGTTCATGCCCGTGGGCACGAAGGCCTCCGTCAAGACGCTCCACCCCGACGAGGTGCGCGACCTCGGAGCCCACATCCTGCTCGGCAACACGTACCACCTGCATTTCCGCCCCGGTGACGAGGTGATCGCGGAGCTCGGCGGCCTGCACCGGTTCATGGGCTGGGATGCCCCGATCCTGACCGACTCGGGCGGTTTCCAGGTGTTCTCGCTTCGCGACACGATCCTCCACGTCGACGACGAGGGCGTCACGTTCCGCTCGGTCTACGACGGCTCGCCCGAGCGCTTCACGCCGGAGTCCGTCGCGCGGATCCAGTTGAACCTCGGCTCCGACATCGCCATGTGCCTCGACGTCTGCCCGCCGCCCGGCGTCCCGCGCGGGGAACTCGAGGAAGCCGTCCGGCTGACCACCGCCTGGGCCCGTCGCCAGCGCGAGGCGCTGCGGGCTCCGGGCCAGCTGGTGTTCGGGATCGCCCAGGGCGCGTCCGACCCCGACCTGCGCCGGCGCTCGATCGAGGAGATCACCGCGCTCGGCTTCGACGGCTACGCGCTCGGCGGCCTCTCCGTGGGGGAGCCTCGCGAGCTGACAATGGACGCGACCGCCTGGGCTGCGCCGCTCCTCCCGGAGGCGAAGCCGCGGTACTTCATGGGGATCGGCGACGCCGTCGGCATCCTCGACGTGATCGAGCGCGGGATCGACATGTTCGACTGCGTGCTCCCCACCCGCACGGCGCGAACCGGCTCCGCCCTCACCTGGTCGGGCCGTCTGAACATGCGGAACGCCGGTTTCGCGCGAGACGATCGCCCGCTCGACGGGGACTGCTCGTGCCCGGCCTGCTCGCGCTTCAGCCGCGCGTACATCCGGCACCTGGTCAACCAGCAGGAGCTCCTCGGCCTCCGCCTCCTAACTTTGCACAACCTTTACTTCGTGCTCGACGTCACAGCCAGTGCGCGGACAGCGATCGAAGCCGGTGACCTGGCATCCTTCAAGCGCCGCGCTCTCGACCGACTCGAACCCTCCAAGACCCTCGGATGAACGCCGGACCCCTGATCTTCCTCGTCCTCCTGGTTGCGGTCCTGTGGCTGCTCCTGATTCGGCCGCAGCGACAGCGCCAGGCCGCGCAGCAGGCCATGATCGCGCAGGTCGCGCCCGGTGAGGAGGTCGTGACCGTTGGCGGCCTGCTGGGGGTCGTGAAGGACGTCGGCGACGAGGAGATCAGGCTCGAGATCGCACCGGGCACGGAAGTCCGTGTTGCCAAGCAGGCAATCAGCGGACTCGTGCGAAAGGACGGCTAACCTGGCTCCGCACAATGTCTGACCGCAGGTCCCATCTCTCGCTCGTCGCGGCGATCGTCGCTGCGCTGATCGGGGTGGCGCTGCTTGCGATCCCGCAGTCGCCGATTCACAAGAAGATCAACCTTGGCCTCGATCTCCAGGGTGGGCTCGAGGTCGTTCTGCAGGCGGTGCCGCCGAAGGGGCACAGCCTGAACGAGGACGACATCACCCGTTCGGTCGAGATCATGCGCGCCCGCGTCGACAAGCTCGGTGTCTCGGAGCCCGAGATCCGGAAGCAGGGCAACGACCAGATCGTGATCCAGCTGCCGGGCGTCAAGGACCCCCGCAAGGCGCTCGAGATCATCGGCAAGACGGCGCAGCTGTGGCTGTTCGACCTCCAGGCGAACATCCGCGAGCCGACCGCCGTCAGCCAGGGCTTCGTCACCCAGCCGCAACCCTCCACGAACCTCTTCCAGCTGCTGAAGGCGATCCAGCCGCGGGCGAAGAACGGGTCGCCGACCGAGTACTACCTCGTCAACCCCAAGACGAAGAAGGTCATCCTCGGCCCGGAGAACACGGTCGAGCAGCTGAAGCAGTCATACCAGGCGCGGTTCGACAAGCCGATGCCGAAGAACCTCGTCCCCTACGGCGTCCCCGAGACGACGATCATCCTGAACTGCGGCATCGGCGAGCGCTACTGCCCCGGCACGAACGAGCAGCCGCCGACCAGGAACTACTACTACCTCTTCAAGTACGACCCCGACTCGAAGACGCACCCGGTGCCGGA
>Ga0307320_10000076_pt1 | contig 33681 bp, 32 predicted proteins | sample ER_DNA_369_FD_194495 | JGI IMG/M metagenome (GOLD analysis project Ga0307320, IMG submission 194495) | Bulk soil microbial communities from the East River watershed near Crested Butte, Colorado, United States - ER_DNA_369 | ecosystem: Environmental > Terrestrial > Soil > Floodplain | place...
ATCCCTGAGGGACTTCGCGTCCACGTGAAGCTCGACACCGGGATGGGGCGGTGGGGCCTGTCGGAGCTGCCGACGCCCGGCGCGGAAGTGGTCGGGTTGATGTCCCACCTCGCGACCGCGGATTCGGACCCGGCCTTCGCCGACCGGCAAATCGAGCTGTTCCGCCGTGCGACCGAGCCCTACTCCGACCTCATGCGCCACCTCGCGAACAGCGCCGCGGCGCTGCGGCTGCCGGCCTCGCGCTTCGACGCCGCGCGCTGCGGCGTTGCGCTCTACGGGCTCTCGCCGTTCGAGGAGGATCCGTCGGCCGACGGGCTCGAGCCGGCGCTCACGTGGCGCAGCTACCTCGCCCAGGTGAAGCGGCTCGAGCCGGGAGAAAGCGCGGGGTACGGGCGCCGGTTCGTGGCGGAGGCGCCGACGTGGGTCGGCATCGTGCCGGTCGGCTACGCGGACGGCTTCCGGCGCGACCTGACCGGGACCGAGGTGCGGGTGAGCGGCGAGACGCGACGGGTCGTCGGCACGGTCTCGATGGACGCGTTCGCGGTCGAGCTCGACGGCGAGGAGCCGGTCGGCGCGCCGGTGACCATCCTCGGGCAGGGCGTGCTCGCGGAGGCGCATGCGCGCGTCGCAGGGACGATCAACTACGAACTCGTCTGCGGGATCAACGCCGACCCGCGGCGCGCCCGCAGGGTGGTCGTCGATGCGTGAGCTCGTCGAGGAGCTGTTTGCCGGCGAGGAGGCGTGGGTCGTCGGCGGGGCGGTTCGCGACGAGTCGTTGGGCCGCCCGCTCCTGGACCTCGACGTCGCTCTGCGAGAGCCGAAGATCGCCGCACGGAGCTTCGCAAAGCGGGCCGGCGGTGCGCCGTTTGCCCTCTCGGAGCGGCACGGTGCGTGGCGGGTCGCTCTTGCCGATGACCGCACGGTCGACTTCACGCCCTTGCTCGGGACGATTCAGGACGACCTCGACACCCGCGACTTCTCGATCAACGCGATCGCCGAGCGCGTCGGGAGCGACGAGGTGGTCGATCCGTACAACGGCTTCGGCGATCTCGCCGCGAGCCGCATCCGGGCCGTGAAGGACTCTGTCTTCGAGGACGACCCGCTCCGGTTGTTGCGCGCGGTGCGGCTCGAAGACGAGCTCGACTTCCGGATGATTCCCGAGACGGAAGAGCTCGTTCATCGGAGCGCGCACCTGGTGGGCGCTCCGGCCGGCGAGCGGATTCTCGCCGAGCTGCGGCGCCTCTCGGCCGGCGGCTACCGACGGCTCGACTCGCTCGGCCTGCTCGAGCCGCTGGGAGGCCGGATCGACGATCGGCTCGATCGCTGGGACTCGCCCGAGTACCGGCTCGCCGCGGTCTTCCGTGAAGGCCTGCGCCGCCTGCCGGTCTCGAACGAGCTGCGCCGGTTCGCGGGCGCCCTGTTGCGGGCCTCGCGGCCGGAGGGGGACGCGCGCTCGATCCACCGCTTTCGCCGTGAGACGGAGCCGTGGTCGCTCGAGGCGCTCGCGTTCGTGGGCGCGCCGGAGCTCGCCGGAGCGATCGAGGAGGCCCGGCGCCACGATCCCGCCGAGCCGCTGCTGCGCGGCGACGAGCTCGATCTGCCCCCGGGGCCGGAGATCGGGCGGCTGCTCGCCGAGATCGAAGAGGAGCGGGCGGCGGGTACGATCGCCACGAAGGAGGAGGCGCTCGAGTATGCAAGACGCAACGCAGGAGCGGTTCGCGAAGACGGCTGAGCGCATCGCCGCGCTGCAGGACGCGAGGGCGGCTGAGCTCGAGCAAAAGGTTCTGCGCTTCGTGATACCCGGGGGCGACGAGCGCGCGCTCGACTCGGGGACCGGCACAGGCGCGCTCGCATTCGCGCTCGCGCCGCACGTTCGCGAGGTGGTGGGGGTCGACGTCGTCCCTGAGCTGCTGGCGCAGGCGCGCAAGCGAGCCGAGCAGCGATCGACCGTGAGCTTCGTGGAAGGGGATGCGACGAAGCTGCCATTCGGGTACGGCGAGTTCGACCTGGCCGGAACGCTCAGGACGCTCCACCACATCGCGCGACCCGAGCTGGTGGTCGCAGAGCTCGCGCGCGTGACTCGCTCCCGCGGAAGGGTGCTGGTCATCGACCAGATCGCACCGGTCGACCCGGTGGCTGCGGTTGAGCTGAACAACTTCGAGCGCACCCGTGACCCGTCCCACACACGCACCCTGGCCGACGTCGACCTGCGCGGGCTGTTCGAGTCGAACGGCCTCGTGCTCGTGCGGGCCAGGTACGAGCGGGAGTCGCGCGACGTCGACGCCTACCTCGATCTCGCCGGCTGCGAGGGCGAGGAGCGCGAGCGCGCACGAACGCTCGCACCTCCGGGCTACGCGGCCGATCTGGGCTGGTACCTGCTCGAGAAGCCCTAGCGCCGGTCAGACACCTTCACGGAGGTGTCACTTCCACTTGACCGTGCAGCCGACCGCCGGAGTCTCGCTCACTGCGGGCTCCTCGCCGCCGAGCACAGCGTCGAGCGCGTCGCGTAGATACTGCTGCGACACGGCCGTCTCGTCCCGCGAGTCGTCGATCGCGCCGTGGTAGACGAGCCGTCGGTCGCGGTCGTAGACGAAGACCTCCGGCGTCCGCTCCGCGCCGAGCTCCCGCGCCACCGCCTGCGGCTCGTCGTAGAGATAGTCGAACGCAAACCCGCGCGCCGTCGCGCGCGCCTGCATCTCCTCGAACGAATCCTCCGGGTAGTTCTCGGCGTCGTTCGAGTTCACGGCCACCACGCGCACGCCTCGACCCTCGTAGTCGCGGGCGATCGCGCTCAGCCGGTCCTCCCACGCCTGCACGTACGGGCAGTGGTTGCACGACTGCACGAGCACGAGGGCCTCCGCGCCCGTGTACGAGTCGAGCGAGTGGTTCTGCCCGTTCAGTCCGGGCAGGTCGAACTGCGGTGCGTCGGTTCCAAGGGCGACGGTCATGCAAGAGCCTCCTCGAGTTGTCGTCGGGACGGGACGGGCGAGGACCGCCCATCGGGCAGGTAGTAGATGCGGCAGGTCAAGGCGGGCCGCGCCGAGGCTCCCTCGGGGTCGACGTCGCGGCCGTCGACCCGGACCGTCGGCGATCCCGGGAACGCGAGCTCCCGCGCCTCCTCCTCCGAGAAGACCTCCTGCTCGACGACCTCGGCCTCGATCCCGCGCGCGGCCAGCACGTCGTCCAGCAGCTCGCGAGCCTCTGGATGCGAGGGGCACCCGCGCCAGAAGAGAAAGTCGATCCTCACCGGCTTAGGGCTGGAGCATCCGGCCTTCAAGGTGCGAGAACGCCTGGAGCAGCGCCTGCCGCTCGCGCTCGTTGCTCGTGAACGACTTCGCCAGTCGCCGCTCGCCCTCTTCCGTGAGTCGCAGGTGCGCGATCCGGCCGTCCTCGCTGGAGCGCTCGCGCGCGACCAGGCCAACGTCCTCGGCGCGGCTGACGAGCTCGGTCACCGTGCTCTGCGCGAGCTGAAGGCGATCGGCGAGCGCGGTCACCGTCGAGCGCTCGCTCAGGTCGTCCGCGCCCTTGATCATCAGGAGCAGCAGGTAGCGCTGCGGCGTGAGGCCGGCTGCGCGCGCGTTGCGCTCGGCCTTGCGCAGGAATCGTCGGAGCGCCGCGCGAAACTCCGCGACAGGCGCGACCTCGGCGGCCGTCAGCTCACCAGCGATGCGCGCATCCTAGTCGCCGGAGGGACGCACGCCACGCCCGGCGACCCGGGCGACGAGCCACGGGGCGAGAGCCTGGGCCAGCGGGGCGATGCGGTACCAGCGCGGGACGAAGACCTCCCGCCGGTCCCGGTCGACCGCGGCCAGCACGCGCTCCGCGACCAGCTCCGGCTCGGCGATCAGCGGCCACAGGGCACGTCCGAAGCGCGCCCGCTGCGGAAAGCCCGGTGTCTCCACGAACCCCGGCAGGACCGTGTGCACGCGGACACCGCGCGGACGCAGCTCGCTCCCCACCGAGCGCGAGAACGCGAGCGCGGCATGCTTCGACGCCGCGTACGGGCCCGCGCTCCCGGCTGCCACCGTGCCCGCGACCGAGACGACGTTGACGACGTCGGACGGCACCGCCGCCTCCAGTGCGGGTAGGAACGCGCGCAGGCACCAGACCGAGCCGAGGTAGTTCGTGCGCGTGACCTCCTCGATCCGCTCGGGAGGCGTCTTCAGGAACCCGCCGCGCCCCGGCACCCCTGCGTTGTTGACGAGCAGCGAGATTTGCGGATGACGCTCGGCGATCGCCGCCGCCGCACGCTCGACGGCCGAGCGGTCGCCGACGTCGCAGACCTCCCACTCCGCTCCGAGCTCCGCGGCAACCGAACGCAGCCGCTCCTCTCCGCGGGCGAGCAGCACACATGTCCAGCCGCGGTCGCGGAGGGCGCGTGCCACCGCGGCTCCGATCCCGCTCGAGCCGCCGGTGACTACCGCTACCTGCGGCACACGCGGACGAGCCGCTTGGCCGAGGCGGTCGCGCCGCGCCGGTCGGTCACCACCGCCCGCAGCACGTGGCGCCCCCGGTGCGCCTTTCGCGTCCGCCACGGGGTGTCGTAAAGGCTCTCGACGCCTTCCGTCCGCTTCGCGATCAGGCGCCTGCCGTCGAAGAAGCGGACGGAGCGGACGCCGCGCGTGGAGCCGGCCGTCACGAACAGCGCTTCGACCCGCGCGACGCAGGCGCGCGGCCGCGGGAGGAGCCACGTGACCGTCGGCCCTTTCATCGCGCGCAGGCGGAACGAGCGGAAGGCCGTGTTCGGCAGCAAGGCGCCCGCCTGGTCGATGTTCTTGGACTCCTGGTAGTCGGAGGCGATCGCGATCATCGGCGTCTTCCCGAGTCCGATTTTCGGCGCTCCGTCGAGAGGCCAGAGCGCAAGCCCGGAGACCGGGTCGTACAGCGCGGCCAGCAGCAGCGTCCGCTTGTAGCCGATCACGAGCGAAAGCGGATCCACGCCTGCGCCGCGGTCGGTCGCGACGGCTGCAAGCAGCGGCCTACCCGCGCTGACCACCTTCGTCAGGAACCTGAACCGGGGCGGCGTGACGTCGTTCTGCCAGGAGTGGAGGAGGTAGGGGCCGCGCAGCGGCTGATCGGTGTACGGGTCGGCCCGCGAGTCCACGGCCACGAAATAGCGGCCCTCGTGCGGGAAGTCGACCGCGGCCGCGCCGTTGTCGAACTGGTACTCGAAGGTCAGCCCGTTGACGTTGACCGGCGTGCCCGGGTAACCCTGCACGTCGCTCTCGTTCAGCGAGCCGAGGAACCACGGCTCGACGAGCGCGCCGGCCCCCTCGGCGACGACGGCCACCCCGGCGTTCGCGACGTGCGAGCTGACGCGGACGGTGTAGACGTGCTCGGCGCCGTCTTCGTTGAACGGCCGGCCGGTGTAGTCCGGCGGCGGGCCGAACGGCTCGGCCGGGAAGCGATACGTGCTGACGTAGCTCGTGCCCTTGCTCGTGTCGGCGATCTGGTTGCGCTTGATCGTCACCCGCGGCGCGCGCCCGATCTGGGGGTACTGCACCGAAAAGTAGTACGGCACGCGCACCTGGTCGCCACCTCGCTTCAGCACGATGAAGCCGTAGTCGTCGCCGGTCGGGGCCGTGGACGAAGCGGACGCGACGACCAGCAGGTCGACGGTTCCGCCCGGCGCAAGGGTCACTGACGTGGTCGCGGGCGCGATCGAGGCGCCCGCGCTCGCGGCCTGCGGGTGGACCTCGACCGTCCACGCGCCGCCACCGCTCCCAGCATCCGAGAGCGAGAGCAGCAGGGCCCTGCGCGCCGGACCGGCATTAGTGGTCAGGAAGCCGAACGAGAGCGACGAGGGCTCCGCGAACAGCTTCGGGTGGTTCGCGGCCGCGACGTCGATCAAGCCGCCGCCCTCGAGCAGCACAGCGGCTTCCTTCGTGCGCGCGGTGTCGCCCCAGGCGGGCGCGGCCGAGGTCATCAGCGCCGACTTGACCTGCCCCGGCGACCACTGCGGGTGCTGCTGCAGCAGGAGCGCGGCGGCCCCGGAGACGTGCGGCGCGGCCATGCTCGTGCCGTCGAAGACCGCGAAGTCGGAGCCGGCGAACTCGCGCAGCGTCGAGGAGAGGATCTGTCCGCCGGGAGCTGCCACGTCGGGCTTCAGCTTGTGGTCGAAGTTCGTCGGGCCGGCGGAGGAGAAGCTCGTTATCACCCCGCTGCGGCCGGTCTGGATCTCGCGCGGGTCGTTCACGGCGGTCGCGCGGAACGTCGTCCTGCCGCCGTGCGCCGCGAGGTAGGCGCGCAGGGTCGCGCCGTCGAGGTCGGAGATCATCCCGCCCGGGATCGCGAGCACGACGCCGATGAAGTTCGCCTCGCCGGAGCGGTTGTCCACGAGGACGATGCCGCTCGCCCCGGCCCGGCGCGCGCGCTCGACCTTCGAGTCGAAGGTGCAGGCCCCGCGCGAGACGAGCGCGACCATCCCCGTGAGCGACCCGGATGCCAGCGTCGAGAAGCGCGGGTCGTTCGGGTCGAAGCCGGTCGGCGCGCAGACGTGGCGCTCGACCGGCCGGCCGTCCGCGCCCGTGAGCGTGCCGACATCGACGAGCGTCTGGCTCGACGACACCCACGATCCGGGCACGGTGACGTTGTACGCGAAGGGAACGTGCTGGAGGCTCGCGGGCGCGCCGGCACCGGTGACGGTCAGCTCGGTCCCGAAGACGTGCAGGTTCGACGTGGCCGCGACCGAGATCGCCGCGGGAGCATTGCTCGGCGAGCCGACCGAGCCGAAGCCGAAGTCGTCACGGTCGTTCCCGGCGGAGATCACCGGCACGACCCCGGCCGCGGCGACGTTGTCGAGCGCGTCGATCAGCGCATCGTTCGACGGGTCGATCTCCGGGCCGCCGCCCGAGAAGTTGATCACGTCCATGCCGTCGTTCACCGCCGCCTCGAACGCGAGCACGATCTGCGGAGTGAAGGCGTCGAGCCCGCCGGTCAGCACCGGCACGTTGAAGACCCGGTAGTTCCCGATCCACGCGCGCGGCGCGATCCCGGAGAGGCCGGTCACTGCGGGGTGGTCGAGTCCGGCCGAGACGGCGGTGCCCGCGACGCCGGCGGCGATCCCGGCCACGTGCGTCCCGTGAAAGGAGTCGGGCCGGTAGAGCGGCAGGCGCCCTTGCCGCCCGGAGCCCGGGCCCGGGAAGGCGCGCGCGACGATCACCTTCGGCGTCGTCCACGTGCGCCCGCCCCTCGGGAAGCCGGCGGGGTACGAGAAGCCGGCGGGGTTGAAGAACGGGTTCGCCATGTCGACGCCGTCGTCGACGACGCCGATCTTGATCCCCTGCCCGCGCCCGCCGGTGCTCGCCCAGAACGTGTCGGCGCGGATCACCGACGGGCTCTTGTTCGTCTCGAGGTTGTAGCGGACGCTCGGGTAGACCTTGCGCACGGCGGCGACGCGGAACAGCTTCGGGAGGTCGCGGTAGCGGAGGCGGACGGCGAGGCCGTCGAGCACGACCCGGTAGTGGTACGAGACGCGGGCGCTCGGGACGGCACGGCGGATCGCGCGCGCCGCGACCGCCTGGGCGCGGCTGAGGCGCGCGAGGTAGGCCCGGGAGGTCGAGCTGGCGACGTCGAGCTTCTTCCTCGGCCCGAAGGCGAAGAGCCCCGGCCCGTAGCGCTGCGCGAGCGGGGGCAGGCGCAGGCCGACGATCACCGTCACCTTGCCGCTCCCCTGCCCGCGGGGGATGCGGATCACGCCGTGGCGGACCCGCGAGAGCGTCGTCTCGCCGCGCTGCGGCAGCCGGATCGGCCGGAGCTCGGCGGACGCCGTGGAAGAGGTGACGAGGACGAGCAGCGCCGCGACGAGCGAGAAAAGGAGTGGGCGGCGCAAGAGCATCTCAGCGTAGCGTAGAAATCGAAAATCGTAGACTCGCGCCGTGGAGGCGTCGTTCGCGGGCAAGCGCGGTCTCGTTCTCGGCGTTGCCAACCGCCGCTCGATCGCGTGGGCGATCGCGCGGCGTCTCGCCGAGGGCGGCGCGAGCCTCGCGTTCACCTACCAGGGCGAGCGGATCGAGAAGGGCGTGCGGGACCTGGCGGAGACCGTGAAGGCGCCGCTCGTCACCGCCTGCGACGTGCGCTCGGACGAGGATCTCGCGCGCGTCTTCGGCGAGGTGGGGGAGGCCTTCGGCGGCGAGCTCGACCTCCTCGTGCACTCGGTCGCCTACGCGGCCGCGGAAGACCTCGAGGGGCGCTTCACCGACACGCCGCGCGATCGCTTCTGGATGGCGCTCGACGTCTCGGCGTACTCGCTGGTCGCGTGTGCCCGGCTGGCGGAGCCGCTGATGGCGGCCGCCGGCGCCGGGGCGATCCTGACGATGACCTACCTCGGCGGCGTGCGGGCAGTGCCGCACTACAACGTCATGGGCGTCGCGAAGGCGACCCTCGACTCGTCGGTGCAGTACCTCGCGTGGGACCTGGGCAAGAAGAACATCCGCGTGAACGCGGTCTCCGCCGGGCCGGTGAGAACGCTGGCCGCGCGCTCGATCGCGGGCTTCCCGACGATGGAGTCGATCGTCGAGGAACGCTCGCCCCTGCACCGGCCGATCGATGCCGACGACGTCGGAGCTGCGGGCGCGTACCTGCTCTCGGACGAGGCCCGCAACGTGACGGCGACGACGCTCTACGTCGACGCCGGCTTCCACGCTATGGGGATGTAACCCGGACGTGCAGGCCGCGGTCTGCACGGTCGACGTCGACGCCGATGTCGTGCCACCCCGGGCCCGTGGGGACGTGTAACGAGATGGGGCCGCTCACCTGCAGCGAGCGGAACGGCCTGAGATCGACGGTGATCTTCGTGCGAACGGGATCGCGGGTCGTGAGCGTGACGCGGACCGGCCCGCGCGCCCAGAACGCAGCGTGCCGGTAGCGCGGCGAGCGACCCTTCCAGCCCTCGCAGAAGACGATCCGGCGGGCGGGCTCGGGGACGGGCGAGCTCGCTTCGGCCCGGCCGCGGGCCAGCATCGAGATCGCGCCGCCTCGCGCGAGCTGCCCGAAGCCGTGCTCCCGCAGCGCGCGCCACGCAAACCAGCCGGTCGGGCCTGCGAGCCCGCGGTGGAAGGCGACGTAGCGCACGCCGAGCCGCTGCAGCAGCTCGTCCGTTCCGGGGCGCCAGTCGCCGCAGTTCAGCTCCTGCAGCCGCAGCGCGAGCCTCGCGGCCGCGTTCGGCGCGATCGTCGAGTACCCGCCGGGGCGCTGGCGCCGTGTCACCTGGTCGTACCAGAGGTAGACGCTGCCGAGCTGCACCGAGGGGTCGAAGACCGGCACCTCGAGCAGGCGTCCGGGCGGTGCATTGCGCAGCGCGGCGTATGCCCTGTTCCCGCGGTCGGCCGCGGCCGCGTCGTAGACCTCCGTGACGTGGAGGTCGGCTGCAAGCACGAGCACGATCCCGGCAACGGCAAGCGTCACGCGGAGTCGCGCCACCGCGAAGGCCGCCAACGCTGCGAGCGCTAGGCACGCGACGGGCATCTGGCGCTCGGGCACGCGCGGATAGCGCAGGGGCGGGAAGTGGTGCCAGAGCGTCGAGTAGAGCGGAAAGTGCGTCCCGAGCGCGAGCAGCATCGGGACGACGGCCCCGACGACGAGCGCCAGCGCGAGGCCGTAGCGGCGCGCCCGCACGAGCAGAACGAGCCCTACGAACGCGAGCACCGGCGTGAGCCAGCCGAGGAAGACGAAGCTCTCGAGGCCGTGCCGCGGGTGGCGGGTGACGAAGTCGAGCCCCGTCGCCGAGTAGTGCGTCACCTCGCGCAGGCTCCGGCCGCCCGAGCCGATCCCGGAGACGTCGAAAGCCCCGACCACGAGCGCCGCCCCCACCGCCAGAGCCGTCGCCGCCGCAGCCCCGCCGAGAACGACGCGGTCCCGGCTCCGCACGAGCGCGTAGAGCAGGAAGAACGGAACCGCGCCCAGTGCGAGATGCACGTCCGAGAACGGGATCGACGCGAGGGCCGCCGCGGCGGCCGCGAGCCACCAGCGGCTCCCGCGACGCGAGCGCTCGAACGCCCAGAGCGCGAGCGGCAGCAGCACGGAGATCGGCCCGCGCAGGTGCCCGGCGCTCTGCGCGACGCGGTACGGCTCGAGCGCGAACACGAGCCCGCCCGCGAGAGCCGGCCCCGGAGGCAGGCGGAGCTCGCGCAGCCAGAGGTACGCGAACCCGCCGGCCGCGAGGTAGGTCAGCAGCAGGAACAGGTTCCACCCGAGCACCGGCCCGAAGATCGCGTGCAGCGGCCAGAACGGGAGCCCGAACGGCCAGCCGCCGAAGTTCCAGCGCGGCGGGCTCTCGGGCCTGAACGTGTACGGGTCGCGCCACGGCGCCCTCCCGCGCTCGAGCTGGTCGCCGACGAGCCAGAGGTGGTACTCGGCCTGCAAATGGTCGCCGGCCGCGGCCTCGCTTGGTACAGGCGTCGCCTCTGCGAGGAAGCGCGAGCCGACGTGCCCGAGCTGTGGCGCCGTCGCGAGCAGGCCCGCGCCGAGGTAGAGCGCGACGAGGAGAGCTACAAGGCCCGGGCGGCCGAGAGCAGCTCGTCGAAGTCCGGCACCTCTGCCGCCTCGTACCGCCATGCGCCGCGGACCGTACCGCTCCGGTCGACCAGGAACGCCGTCCGCTCGGCCACGTCCTTGAAGCCACGGAACTCGTGCGCCACGCCGAACGCGTGCACGGCCTCGGCGTTCCAGTCCGAGAGCAGCGGGAAGTTCAGGTCGAGCGCCTGCATCCAGGCGATGTGCGTCCAGGGCGAGTCGCGCGAGATGCCGGCCGCCTGCACCCCGGCCTCCCCGAACTCCGGGCTCCTGTCACGCAGGAGCTCCATCTCGCTCGTTCAGGTCGACGACCAGTCGAAGAGGTAGAAGAGGATCAGCAGCGGCTTCTCGGCCGCCAGCTCACGCAGCGAGACGGGCTCCCTCGGCCCCATCCAGACACGCGCGTCGGGGAACTGCTCGCCGGTCGCCAGCACGCGGCGAGCTTACGGGATGACCGCAAACGCGGCGTCGCGGCGCTCGTTTCACGACCTTTCTACGGCGAAGGAGTCACGCGAAGTCCCTTCGCCAGCGCGAGTACTGCGGTCGCGTGGCGGCGGGCGGTCGCGGCGGAGATGCGGCCCGCGGGGAACTCGACCACGAAATGTGCTCCGCGCGGGAAGCGGGCGCGCTCCCAGCGCGTCGCGGCTCCCCGCGGGGCCACGAGCCTCCGGTACGGGAGCCCCGTCAGCCGCGCGTAGCGCCTCAGCACCGCGACGTGCGGGTCGGAGCCGTAGACGACGTCGAGCGGCTGGTGGTACCAGATCGTCAGCGCGGGCCGGACGCGGAGGATGAACGTGCGCATCGCCCGGTTTTCCGGCTCGGACATCGGCCGCGGCCCGGAGTAGTAGCCGTCCCAGGGTCGGCCGTTGTGCACCCAGGCGGTCGGCCAGTTGCGGTTCAGGTCGACACCGTGCGCGTTCTGGCGGGTGCCGGCCGCCAGGCCGTCCGGGTTCGCGGCTGACACGAGCCAGAGGTGGGTTCCCGCCGGGAGCGGCACGTGGCGCAGGCGCCGGATCACGGCGAGGCCCGCCGGCTCGGTGCCGTGGATCACCCCGACCACGAGCACCGTCGGCGCCGCCGGGTCGCCCCGCTCGTAGGCGACGATCGCGCGTCTCCGGACCGAGTGCCCGACGACGACCGAACGCTTCGCCGTCTGTGCTTGTGCCGCCGCGAGCCCGGTGCCCGCGAGCGCCGCCGCGATCAGCCCGCGCAGCACCACCCCGCGACGCGGGAGGCACCGCCGAACTGCGCCGAGATCCGCGATACCCCGACGATACGACGCCGCCCTGTGGTACGGACGAAGACCCACTGGTCGGCGGTAGGCCAGGTGACGAGCAGCCAGCGCTGGTCGGGCGACCATTCGGCCTGGCCGAAGCTGCCGGTCCCGCGAAAGACGACCCGGCCGCCGGCCACGGCCTCGCTCTGGCCGTTGCGCATGCGGATCCCCGGTTCGTCGCGGCGAAGCAGCCGGCCGTCTCGGGACCACGCCAGCTGCGTCGGCGCCGGCGCTATCCGCCTGCGGACGGACCTGGAATCCGCGTCGTAGACGATCGCCTCGCGTCCGTCGGAGTACGCGAGCAGCCGGCGGGGGCCGGGGCGCCAGACGGGCGGCACGAGCGCGGAACGGCCGACTGCGTGGTCGCCGGTGCCGTCGCCGGCCACGATCCGTACCTGTCCGCCGGAGATGTAGGCGATCCGCGTGTCGGTCCGGGTGCCGGTCCATGCAGGGAATCGCGGCGTGGGCCGGGCGAGCGCCCAGCGGACGTCGCCCTTGGGGTCGAGCGCGACCAGCTGGTTCGCGCGCGTGGCAGCGACGTAGAGGCCGTGCGGCGAGAAGGTCGCGTCCCGGTACCGCCCGAGCCTCCGCTTGGAGCCGTCCGCGCGCACGAGCCAGAGCCCGCTGCGGCTCGTAACGAGCAGCTGCCCACGCGTCGGCAGCGAGAAGAGCGCGGGCTCGGCCGCCTTGACCCCCACTGCCTTCCTCAGCGAGTGCACGACCGAGCGGCCGGGCGGGCTCAGGGCGGCGGCCACGACTGCTGCCAGCACCGCCGCGACCGCGAGCGGCCGCGCGTGCCGCCGGGGCCACGTCACGAGCTCGCGCTCGGCGTAGGCCGCGCGCACGACCGCCCACGATCGTTCGGCGGCCTCGCGCTCGCCCGGAGCCTCGAACCTCACTGCAGCCGCTCCTTCAGCGCGTCGAGCCCTCGGCGCAGGCGCGAGTTGACCGTCCCGCGCGGCAGCTCGAGCAGCTCCGCGATCTCGCCGGGCGTGTAGTCGAGCAGGTAGCGCAGCACGATCACCGCCCGGTGCTCCGGCGAGAGACGCCCCAGCTCGCGCAACAGCTCGTCGTCGTGCTCGGATCGCTCGGGCGCAGGTGCGTCGACCTGCTCGGCCTCGGGACGCAGCGCGCGGGCGCGGGCCCAGTCGATCGCGCGGTTGACGACGATCCTGTGCAGCCACGGCCCGAACGGCCGGCGGCGGTCGAAGCGGTCCAGAGCGCGCACCGCGGCGAGGAAGGCCTCCTGAGCAATGTCTTCGGCCGCGCCGGCGTCGCGGACGACGAGGTACGCGGCGCGGTAGGCGGGCCCCCAGTGCGCGCGGAAGAGCGCCTCGAAATCAGAGGCCGACCCGGCCTGGGCCCGCCGCACCCAGGCCCGCTCGTCGCCCCTTCCGGGGCTTTGCGGGTCTTTTGCCATCGGCCTGCTTCGGGCCGGTGCCCAAACCGTGCCCACACGCTGCAAATACGGTGGCCATTCAACATCAGGTCCGTCCGCTGGCGCCTGAGCGGCTGTAGGACTTGCCGAGGTCGAAGATGAGCCGCACGGCCCATGGCGCTCCGGCTCGTGGCTAGGCATCCTCGTGTCTGTGAGGTTCTGCGGCCTGCGCCTCCTCGTCAGCGTCTGCCTCGTTATCGCCGCGCTCGTGGGCGTGCTGGCGTTGAGGTCGGCGCAGGCCACCGGCGCGAGGCGCGACCAATCGCCCTGCATGTGGGGGGCGTCATCGGTTAGTGCCGAGATGGTGGACGGAAAGCTCGTCGAATCGCCACCAGCGACCACCGGCTGCATTCCTAAGTAGCGAGCGCAGTAGTGAGCGCGCCTGCCGCAGCAGGCTTCCCCCAACGAGGCTCATTCCTCGGCTAGTTGTTTTGCCCGGCCACCGACACCCGCGCCTCCCAGACATCAAGCGCAACCCGGGCGCGCCGTCAATGGCATCGGGCAGCAGGTGCCCGTAGGTCTTCTCGATCTGCAGCACGCTGGTCCCCGTCACGCGCGCGCTCTCGAAGGTTGCGATACCGGCGGCAATCGCGTTGGCAGCGAACGTGTGTCGCATCGAGTAGGGCGTGCGGTGTTCAAGCCCAGCGGCGCGCAGTTCCGGAACCCAGGACTCGGCACGCCAGTGGCGCACGTTCATATCCCGCCCTGAGCGCCGGGAAAGAGCAGCGGGGTGTCAACGCGGAGATACGGAGGGACCCCATCGCGAGGTCCAGGCGTACTACCGGTGTCGGCACGAAGGAGGAGCGATGAGACGAACGCTGGCACTCGCGACGATCCTCGGAGCGGCCTGGGCGGCCGTAGCTGCGGCGGACGGAGGCGGCCCTTCCCCGGGCGTGAGCTTCGGCTCGCCCGGCCTGGTGGACGCCACCGGCAAGGTGCGCTACGTCGCGCTCCCGAGCGGCGACGGGACGACGGTGGCGGCGCTCGGCGCCCGTGCCGGCCGGGTCCTCCGGTGGGGATACGCCCGCGGCATCCTCGGGATCCCGACGGTCGCCTGGGACGGCTCGACCTCCGGGCTCGCCCGCAAAGGCCAACGGCTCGTGCTCGCGACGCCCCCGAGCTACGGGACGCCGACCCGCTTCGTCGTGCTCGACCCCCGCTCGCTCAAGGTACGGGCGCGAATCCTGCTGCGCGGCGCCTTCGCCTTCGACGCGATCTCCCCTGGCGGGTCGCTGATGTACCTGATCCAGTACCTCGACGCACGCTCCGGCCGCTACGCCGTTCGCGCCTTCAACCTGAACACGCGCAGGCTCTACCCCGGCGCGATCGTCGACCGTCGCGAACCGGACGAGAAGATGAACGGCCAGCCGGTAACGCGGGCCGAGAGCCGAAGCAGCGCCTGGGCATACACGCTCTACGGGCGCACGAACAAGGGACCGTTCGTGCATGCGCTCGACACCGTCCACAGGCGCGCGTTCTGCGTCGACCTCCCGTGGCGCTCCACTCCGCGCTGGCTCGGCCGCACGAAGATGCGGGTGCAAGGAGGAGAGCTGCTCTTGCAGGTCGGTGGCACGACCAAGGCTCGGGTCGACACGAAGACGTTCGAAGTGAGCCGGGGCTAAGCCGGAACCGCAGCGCGCTCGGTCGCGTCCGCGATCTCGCGGACGACCTCGACGAGGTCGCGGTTCGCGTTCCAGACGCGGCGCTGGCGGTCGCTGCCGTTGCCCCGCGCGAGGATCTCGCGGATGCCCTCGAGCTCGCCGTCGGAGCCGAGCTCACGCGCGTGAGGCACGATCTCCTTCAGCGTCCGCCGCACGAGCTGGGCCACCGGCACGCGGTTGCGGCGACCGGTCGCGAGATCCATCACCGGCGCCTCGAGCCCGTAGCGGGCGGCGAGCCACTTGTTCTCCGTGGTCAGGATCCGGTGGTAGGAGGGGATCTCGGCGCCCACCGCGTGCCGCTCCGAGTAGAATTTCACGAGCGCCTGGCAGAAGGCGGCCAGGGCGACCGCGTCCTCCACGCGCGTGACCGCGTCACAGACCCGGATCTCCACCGTCCCGAACCGCGGGTGGAGGCGGATGTCCCACCAGATGTGCGTGTAGTCCGCGATGCAGCCGGTCTTCTCCAGCTGGCCGACCACCTCGGCGTAATCCGCGTAGTCGCGGAAGCGCGGCGGCGGCCCGGAGCGCGGGAAGGCGGCGAAGACCATCTGCCGACTCGAGTCGAGCCCCGTCAGCTCGCCGCGCCAGAAGGGCGAGCTCCCCGAGAGCGCGAGCAGCGACGAGAGGTGGGCGAGCAAGCCGTTGACGACCATGATCGCCCGCTCCGGGTCGTCGACGGCGACGTGGATGTGCAGGCCGAAGATCAGCTCGCGGCGGGCGACGTACTGGAGCTGGTCGACGAGGTGGCGGTAACGGTCGCGCGCGGTGATGCGCTGACGCTCGAAGAGGCTGAACGGGTGCGTGCCGGCGGAGCCGACCCGGAGCCCGCGCTCGGCGGCGAGACCCGTCACGTAGCCGCGCAGCCTCCGCAGCTCGGCCTCGACCTCGGCGGGGGTGTGGCAGACCGGCGTCGCGATCTCGAGCACCGACTGCATCAGCTCCGGGTTCACCTGCTCCTCGAGCTCGTGTCCCTCAGCGGCCGCGAGCACTGCCTCGACGTGCTGGACGAGGTCGAAGGTCTCGCTGTCGAGGAGCATGTACTCCTCCTCGACGCCGAGGGTGTACGGCTCGCCGGCGCCGAAGTTGTGGTCGAGCACGCTGCCGCCGGGCGCGAAGCTCTTGCCGGTGATCGTCGCGGGGTAGATCTGCTTCATTCGGGGACGAGGGCCTCGGCCTCGAGCTCGACCTTCCAGCGCGGGTCGAGCAGGCTGGTCACGACGAGGAAGGAGCTTGCCGGGCGCACGGATCCGAAGACCTCCCCGTGGGCGCGGCCGACGTCCTTCCAGTCGTCCGCGTGGGTGAGGTAGGCGCGCGTGCGGACGACGTGCTCGGGCCGCGCGCCGACCTCGGCGAGCGCGTCGACCACGATCTCGAGGCACCGCTTCGCCTGCTCGTACGGGTCGACCGGCGGCTCGCCCTCGCCGGGCATGATCGGCGCCGTCCCGGAGACGTGGACGTGCGGCCCGACCCTGACGGCCCGCGAGTAGCCGACGGTGGCGACGAACGGAGACTCGGCTGGAACGACCCGCCTCTCCATCGACGTAGTATCGCCTCGTGGAGGTGCTCGCGCAGGTCGAGGCATGGCCGGCGCAGACGACCGCCGTGGGCGTCCTCCGCGGTGGACAGGAGGCAGCGGCTCACGGGCCCCGCGAGCACGTCTTCCGCTGGGCTTCGGTGACGAAGCTCGCGACCGCGCTGGCGACGCTCGTCGCCGCGGAGGAGGGCGTCCTCGACCTCGACGAGCCCGCCGGGCCGACGGGCTCGACGGTGCGGCACCTGCTGGCGCACGCCTCCGGACTGCCGTTCGAGGGCGGCACCCCGATCGGCCGGCCCGGGCAGCGCCGGATCTACTCGAACTCCGGCTTCGAGGTGCTCGCGGAGACGGTCGGCGCCGCGGCGGAGATGCCGTTTGTGGAGTACCTGCGCGCGGCGGTGCTCGGGCCGCTGGAGCTGCGCGCCGAGCTGCGCGGATCCCCTGCGGCGGGGCTGGAGGGCTCGCTCGACGACCTGGTGCGACTCGCGGCCGAGCTCCAGCGCCCGCGCCTCGTCGCGCCGGAAACCCTGGCGGAGGCTACGTCGGTCCAGTTCCCGGGCCTCGGCGGCGTGCTGCCGGACATCGGCCGGATGGATCCGAACGACTGGGGCCTCGGCTTCGAGCTGCGGGACGCGAAGGAGCCCCACTGGACCGGCTCGCGGAACTCGCCGCGCACGTTCGGCCACTTCGGAGGGAGCGGCTCGTTCCTCTGGGTCGACCCCGACGCGGACGTTGCGCTCGCGTGTCTCGGCGATCTCGACTTCGGGCCGTGGGCGCTCGAGGCGTGGCCGCCCCTGGCCGACGCGGTCTTGGCCGCCTAGCGGAGGATGCCCGTGTGGCCGAGCGAGTAGCGGCCCGGCTGCGGCCAGACGCAGACCCCGTGCGGGCTCGCTCCGACCGGGATCTTCGCCAGCAGCCTGCCGTTGCGTGTGTCGATCGCGTAGACGACGTTGTTCCAGCGCCCCGAGAGCCAGAGCACCCGCCCGTTCGCCGAGACGTTGCCCATGTCCGGGCTACCGCCGCCGGGGATCCGCCACTTGGCGACGAGCTTCCGCGTCCGGAGGTCGAGCACCGAGATCGAGCCCTCCCCGCGGTTGGTGATGTAGAGGCGGGTCGCGTCGCGGCTCACGTACAGGCCGTGCGTGCCGGCCCCGGTGCGGATGAAGCGCCGTACCCGGAAGGGCGAGCCGGTGACCACCCAGACGCCACCGCGGCCCATGTCGGCGACGTAGTAGACCTTCCCGTCCGGCGAGAGCTTCACGTCCTGCGGGATGCCGCCCCCGGGCAGCGAGATCAGGCGGACGACCCGCTCCCTGCGGACGTCGACCTTGATCAGCTGTCCCGAGAACTCGCAGGTCGCGACCAGGTAGCGGCCGTCCGGTGAGAAGTCCATGTGGTCGACCCCGCGGCAGGGAACCCGCAGCGAGTGGTGGAGGCGGAAGCTGTGCGGGAAACGGAAGTCGAGGCGCGAGAGCCGTTCCGCGACGACGATCGCGTAGCGCCCGTCGGGCGTGAAGTACAGGTTGTAGGGATCGTCGACCGGGATCGGCTTCGCGGGCAGGCCCGTGCGGGGGTCGATCGGCGTCACGCTGTTGCCGACGTCGTTCAGCACGTACAGCGTCTTCAGGTCGTACGACGGCGTCACGTGCTGCGGGAGCGCTCCGACCGCGAAGTGCCGAACGACCTTGAAGGTCCTGGGGTCGATCTCGTCGACGCTGTCGCTCTGGCTGTTCGGGACGTAGACGAGCGGGCGCGCCTTTCGCACCGCCGCACTGAGCATGCCGGCCGCGTCGGCGGCGTAGACGTTCGTGGCCGAGAGCGGCTTCTGGGTCGCCGAAGCCGCGCGGGCCCGTCCGGCCGGAACGAGCTCGGCGACCTCGCCGGAGACCCCCGTCGCTCGACGGCCGCCCACAAGCAGGATCCGGCCGGTGAGCGCGACCGCGGCGAGATCCGAGCGCGGTGCGGCGAGCGCGCCGGCCCGGCGGACGGTGCTCGTTGCGGGGTCGATCGCGACGATTCGCGCCGTCGGCGTGCCGGTCGTCGGGCCTCGTCCTCCGATCACGTAGGCCGTGTCGCGGAGCGCCGCTGCCGCGGCGTGCGTGGTCGGCGCGGGCAGCCGACCGATCCGGCGGACGCGGTCCCGTCCAGGGTCGAAGGCAAGCACTGCTCCGCTCGCGGTTCCGCTCGGAAGCGAGCCGCCGGCGATGACGAGCTTGCCGCCCGCCGCCGTCACCGCCGCGTAGCGAAGAGCCACGGGAAGGCGAGCCACGACGCGCGGCTTCCCGCCCGGCCTCCACGCGACCACCGTGTCGAGCCAGCGAGCCCCGGTGAAGCCGCCGACGACGTACGCCGTCCCGCCGATCGCGGCGGCGCCGACGTCCGAGGCGGCCTCCGGGAGCCGCGCCGCGATCCTCGTGCGGCCGCCGGGGCCGACCGCGACGATCTCGTCGAGCTGGCGCGTGCCGTCGCCTCCGCCGAACACGTAGGTCGTGCCGCCGAGGCTGACGGCTGCGGCGTCGTGGCGAGCCGCGAGCGACCCACGAGGCGCGTCGCCCCTCACCGAGACGAACCGGATGTCGGCGACGGACGTGTCGGCGGCGTTCAGCCCGCCGACCACGAGGGCGCCGGAGCCGCTCCGCGCGGCCGCCGCGTCCTGCAGCGGCTGAGGAAGCATGGCGACAGTCCGCTCGACGAGGCGCGCGGGCCGCGGGCGGTGACGGATCACGTGGGAGGTGCTCCGCTGCTGCGCCGACGTCGTGTCAGCGGCGTCCTTCGAGCCGGACGAGCATCCCGCTCCGAAGGCAACGGCCGCCATCCCGAGCAGGATCAGACGAGGTGCGCGCACTACGATCGGCAGGATGCCTGAGCACCAGCGAACGGCGAGCGATCAAGCGCCGTCGTCGGCGAAGAGCGGACGCAGCAGCTCGTCGAAGGCCGCACGGTCGCAGCTCGCCACGACGGCCGGGGTGAGGGCGCGCACCGACGCCGTCCGCGGCACGTTCATCGCGAGCCCGACCTCGCCGAAGTAGTCGCCCGGCCGCAGCACCCGCCGCGGCCCGAGGTCCTCCTGGCTGACCGTGAAGAGGCCGGAGAGCACGACGTAGAAGCGCTGAGCGTCGTCGCCCTCGCGCACCACCGCGCGACCCGGTGGCACCTCCTCGCGCTCCATCCGCCGGGCGATCTCGGTCAGTTTCTCGCCCGGGAGCCCCGCGAGCAGGGTGACGCGCGAAAGCTCGGTGACTGTGGCCGGGACGAACCTAGGCATCGCGCTCCTCTCGCTCGGGGCTCCTATTGTTGCGGCGTGGGCGAGCTGACGGGGTGGCGATGGTGTCCGCGCTGCCGCGAGGAGCTTCGCGGAAACGAGTCGCGGGTCGAGTGCGCGGCGTGCGGCTTCGTCGCCTACGCGAGCTCGAAGTCGACCGCGGGCGCCCTCGTCGAGGATGGGAACGGGCGCGTGCTGCTGGCGCGCCGCGCGAAGGAGCCGTTCAAGGGACGCTGGGACATCCCGGGCGGCTTCCTCGAAGCGGGCGAGCATCCCCTCGACGGACTGCGGCGCGAGCTCCGGGAGGAGACGGGCCTCGAGGTCGAGCCGCGGGAGTTCCTGGGCGTCTGGATGGACCGCTACGGCGGTGAGTCGACCGCCGAGGCGACGCTGAACCTCTACTGGACGGCGCGCGTCGAGAGCGGGGAGGCGCGGGCCGCCGACGACGTCGACGACCTGCGCTGGTTCGAGCGCGACGAGCTCCCGACGCCGGACGAGCTCGCCTTCCAGAACGTGCCGCTCGTCCTAGCGGCGTGGCACGCGCGGCAACAGCACCCGTAGCGCGCCGGGCTCGATTCGAAGCTCGAGCGGCGTCTCGAGCACGGCCGGCTCGCCGTCGATCGCGGCCTCCAGCCGCCCGGCCGGCGAGTCGAGCTCGAAGCGCTCGCCTCTGCGCTCCTCCCACGCGTGCGGCAGCAGGCCGTTCGCGGTGTAGAGATGCAGGCGGCCCTCGTCGAGCCGCGTCCGCTCGCCGATCGAGAACAGGCTCAGCTCGTAGGCGTTGTTGGCGACGAGCAGCACGCGTCCGCGGACCGGCTCGCGGTTCAGCGTCGCCCACACCTCCGCTCGTTCACGCAGGCTGATCCCGAGCGCGCGCAGCCCGGCGAGCGCCTCGCGCCGGCGGCGATGGTGCTCGCGGCGGTGGACGAGCGCCGCGTAGGCGCCGAGCGAGACGTTGTTGAGGAAGCGCCGCTCGCCCGCGCGGCCGACGTCGACTCGCCGCTCGTGGCCCTCGAAGGCCTCCAGCGCTGCGAGCGGGTCGTTGCGGTCGAGGCCGAGGTCGCGCGCGAAGTGGTTCCGGGTCCCGTACGGGACGACCACGAGCGGGAGGTCGCGCTCGACCGCGACCGCCGCCACGCTCGCGACCGAGCCGTCACCGCCAGCAGCTCCGAGGACCTCGCTCGCAGCGGCGCGGGCGAGCTCGGCCGGGTCCTCGCCCTCCTGCAGGAAGAGCACGTCGATCCCGCGGGCCCGCGCGGCATTCCCGAGGTCGTCGGTGGTCGGCTCGTCCGTCCCCGCGCGCGGATTGATCAGAAGGAGTCCGCGCACCGGCAGCACGCTATAGGCCCAAAGGACTGCAAGTTAGGCCGAATGGCTCATTGCGGCACCCGGGCTCCGTTCCGATCATTGATGCATGAGCGTTCGCGGCCTTCACCGAGTAGAGGAAGAGCTCGGCGAGAGCTGGCTCGAGCACTGGCTCGAGTCAGGCCTCCAGCAGCTCGAGGCGTATCTCGCGAAGCACGCCGCCTTTCTCGCCTACCTCGAAACCGCCGAGCAGCACTAGCCACTTCCAGCTCGGGCCCAGGCGTCGTAGAATCAGGCGCCGCATGAAGCTGAGCTACCTCTGGCGCGGCCTGCCCGGCCACCCGCTCCATCCGCCCCTGACGGACGCGACGATCGGCGCCTACACGGCCGCGACGGTGATGGGCTTCGCGAGCGTGATCGGCGTGGCCCACGTCTCCGCCGCGCACGGCTGGTGGCTCGCGCTCGTGGTCGGCCTCATCGCGACGGGGCTGGCGGCAGCCACCGGCTTCGCCGACTGGCTCACGATCACCTGGCGCTCGCCGCTCTGGTGGACGGCGACGTGGCACATGTGCTCGATGCTGACCGCGACCGTCTTCTTCCTGATCGCAGCCCTCGTCGGCCACTCCGGCTACACGCACGGGGCCGTCGAGCCCGGGCCGTTCGTGCTGACGCTCGTCGGCTTCGGCTTCATGACCCTCGGCGGCTGGCTCGGCGGAGCCGTGGTGTTCGTCCACGGCATGCGCGTGCTGAGCCTCGTCGACGAGCCGCCTGCGCGCGCGGCGTCACCGGTTCCGCACGCGGAGAAGGAAGAAGCCGAAGCCTGAAGCGCTAGGCCGCGGCCTCGGCGAGGCCGAGGCGCTCTTCGAGCATCGACTTGGGCATCGCCCCGACCGCCGCGGCCTGCGGCTCGCCGTCCTTGAACAGGATCAGGGTCGGGATCGACATCACGCCGTAGCGCTGGGCCACGGCGGGCTCCTCGTCGATGTTCAGCTTCACGACCTTGAGCTCGTCGCGCTCCGACGCGATCTGGTCGAGGACCGGCGCGATCGCGTGGCACGGGCCACACCACTCGGCCCAGAAGTCGACCAGTACGGGCTTGTCGCTCTGGAGCACTTCCTGCTCGAAGGTCTGTTCGGTGATGACGTCTGCCATTGGATCCTTTCTACCTCAGGTATCGGCTGGTCCAAACGCGCGGCGGAAAGCCGTTGTTCCCGCTCGCTACGATCGGCTCGTGGCCGAGGTCTTCAAACCGCTCCCGAGCGTACCCGACCACCCGGCGCTCGAGCGCGAGGTCCTGGAGCGCTGGGAGGACGAGCGGACCTTCGAGCGGCTCCGCGAGCAGAACGCCGGCGGGCCGCGCTTCAGCTTCATCGACGGCCCGATCACCGCCAACAACCCGATGGGCGTCCACCACGCCTGGGGCCGAGCGCTGAAGGACGTCTTCCAGCGCTACCGCGCCGCCCTGGGGTTCGACGAGCGCTACCAGAACGGCTTCGACTGCCAGGGCCTCTGGGTCGAGGTGGAGGTCGAGAAGGAGCTGGGCCTGAACTCGAAGCGAGAGATCGAGGAGTACGGGATCGCCGAGTTCGCGCAGCGCTGCAAGGAGCGGGTCGCGCGCTTCGTCGGCGTGATGACCGAGCAGTCGAAGCGCCTCGGCATGTGGATGGACTGGGGCAAGGACTACCTCACGTTCTCGGACACGAACATCGAGTACATCTGGCGCTTCCTGAAGGAGTGCAACCGCCGCGAGTGGCTCTACAAGGGCCACCGCTCGACCCAGTGGTGCCCGCGCTGCGGCACGTCGCTCTCGCAGCACGAGCAGGCCGGCGAGGAGAACCACCGGGAGATGGAGCACCCGTCGCTCTACGTGCGCTTCCCGCTCAAGGACCGGCAGGGCGAGGCGCTCGTGGTCTGGACGACGACGCCGTGGACGCTGCCGGCCAACGTCGCCGCGGCCGTGAAGCCCGACGCCGAGTACGTGCTGAGCACCGGAGGAGAGTGGCGCGCGCGCGAGCTGGCCGGCGAGGTCGAGGTTGTCCGCACGGCGCGCGGCGAGGAGCTCGTCGGCCTCGAGTACGGAGGGCCGTTCGACTACCTGCCCGCGCAGGAGAGCGTCGTCCACCGCGTGATCCCGTGGGGCGACGTCGCGCTCGACGACGGCACCGGCATCGTCCACATCGCGCCTGGCGCCGGCGCCGAGGACTTCGAGCTCTCCCGCGTCCACGACCTACCGGTGCTCGCTCCGATCGACGAGGCGGGGCGCTTCCTGCCGGGCTACGGGCCCTTCGAGGGCAAGGACACGAACGAGGCCGAGAAACCGATCGTGGACGCGCTTCGCGAGCGCGGCGTGCTGGTCGAGGCCGGCAGGATCGTCCACCGGTACCCGATCTGCTGGCGCTGCAAGACGCCGCTCGTCTTCCGGGTCGTCGACGACTGGTTCATCGCCTGCGACGAGATCCGGCAGCCGCTGCTCGACGCCAACGACGAGGTCGAGTGGACCCCGCCCCAGTACAAGAAGCGGATGGACGACTGGCTGCGCAACATGGGCGACTGGAACATCTCGCGCAAGCGCTACTTCGGGCTGCCGCTTCCCTTCTACCCGTGCGACTGCGGCCACCTGAACGTGATCGGCTCGCGCGCCGAGCTGGAGGAGCGCGCGACCGGCGGGCTCGACCAGCTGCAGGAGCTGCACCGGCCGTGGATCGACCAGGTGCCGATTCGCTGCGAGAGCTGCGGCGCGGAGGTACGGCGAATCCTGGAGGTCGGCGATGCCTGGCTCGACGCGGGCATCGTCCCGCTCTCGACGCTGGGCTGGGAGAACCCCCAGTGGATTCCGCGCGGCTACGGGACCGGTGCGGCGGAGGGCCTGACCGGCGCCGACCTGCCCGACCACGCGTACTGGGAGCAGTGGTTCCCGGCCGACTGGGTCTCCGAGATGCGCGAGCAGATCCGACTCTGGTTCTACTCGATCAGCTTCATGTCGATGACGCTCGTCGGCCGGCTGCCGTACCGGTCGGTCCTGACCTACGAGCTCGTGTACGACGAGCACGGCAAGCCGATGCACAAGTCGACCGGGAACATGATCGAGACCGACGAGGCCTTCGAGCGGATGGGCGCGGACGTGATGCGCTGGCTCTACTGCTCCACGCCGACGCAGCAGAACGTGAGCTTCGGGTTCGGCCTCGCAGGAGAGGTGCAGCGCCGGCTGCTGACGCTCTGGAACTCGGTCGGCTTCCTGGTCACCTACGCGAACATCGCCGGCTGGAGGCCGGAGTGGGGAGCCGCGCCGGCGTCGGGGCAGCCGCTCGACCGGTGGCTCGTCGCGCGCACGCTGCAGCTCGTCGACGAGGCCGACGATGCGTACCGCCGCTACTGGACGCCCGCGGTCACGACCGCCTTCGAGCGCTACGTCGACGACCTCTCGAACTGGTACATCCGCCGCTCGCGCCGCCGTTTCTGGGACGGAGAGCCCGAGGCTCTGCAGACCCTGTGGTGGGCGACCGTGCAGGCCCTGCGCGTCGTCGCTCCGGTGATGCCGTTCCTCGCCGACCACCTCTGGCGCACTGTCGTGAGCGAGGCGGCCGAGACGGCGCCGGACTCGGTCCACCTTGCCGGCTGGCCGGAGCCGGCGGACGTGGACGAGGCGCTACTCGACGCCGTGGCGGAGGTGCGCCGGGTCGTCGAGCTCGGCCGGCAGGCGCGCTCGCAGTCGGGGATCAAGCTCCGACAGCCGCTTCGCCGCCTTGTCGTCCAGGGTGCCGACGGCGTTCAGGATCACGCGCGCGAGATCGCCGACGAGCTGAGCGTGAAGGAGGTCGAGTTCGGGCCCGTCAACGCCACCGAGCTGCGAGTCAAGCCCAACCTTCCCTTGCTCGGGCCGAGGCTCGGCAAGGAGCTCGGCGCCGTGCGCGCCGCTCTCGAGGCCGGCGAGTTCGAGGAGCTCGACGGCGGTCGCGTGCGCGTGAACGGCCACGAGCTCTCACCCGAGGAGGTGCTCGTCGAGCGCCGCGGCAAGGAGGGCTGGGCGGTCGCGGGCGAGGACGGCCTGACGGTCGCCCTCGATCTCGCGCTGGACGAGGAGCTCGAGCTCGAGGGCCGGGTACGCGAGCTCGTCCACCGCGTGAACACGATGCGCAAGGACGCCCGCCTGGCGCTGACCGACCGGATCGTGCTCACGCTCCCCGGGAGCGCGTCCGACCTGCTCGCGCACGAAGACTGGATCAAGCACGAGACGCTCGCGGTACGCATCGAGACCGCCGACGCGGCCGAGCCAGCGATCGCGAGGGCCTAGGACCTGCGGAGGATCTCGACGGCGCGGGCGAGGATGTCGCGCAGCGCCCGCTGGTCCGAGGCCGTGAGCGCCGCGATCGCCTCGGGGGGCTCGCTCATGATCGCGAGCACCTCCTCGCGCAGCTCGACTCCCGCGGGGGTGATCGCAAGCGCCTTCACGCGGCGGTCTCCTTCGGCGCTGCCGCGCTCGACGAGGCCGCGTGCCTCCAGCCGGTCGACGATCCCGGTCACGTTCGAGGCATCGCAGAAGAGGCGCTCGGCGAGCGCGCTCATCGGCATCGGCTTCTCCGGCTCGAGCAGGCGGAGGGCGTGGGCCTGAGGGAAGCTGAGGCCGAGCTTCCCGAGCGCGGCCGCGACCTTGCCCCGGTGCGTCATGCCGATCTCGAAGAAGAGCCGCTGCGCCTCGTGGGCGGGAGTGCTTCTGTCCGTCGCCGTGACTGTCACACTCGCATGATACTTGAAACGCTAGGTATTTGACAACCTCAAGCGTCTAGGTAGGCTAGAGCCCGATGAGCGATTCGACTATCCAGGCCGAGAAGCTCGTACGGGAGTTCAAGAAGGGGCCCCGCGCGGTGGACGGGATCGACCTCGCGGTCGCCCCGGGCGAGATCTACGGCTTCCTCGGCCCGAACGGCGCCGGGAAGTCGACGACCGTGCACATGCTCACGACGCTGCTGCCGCCGACCTCGGGGACCGCGCGGGTCGCAGGGTACGACGTCGTGCGCGAGGGCCCGCAGGTACGGATGCGGATAGGCGCCGCGCTCCAGGAGGCCGCGCTCGATCCGCTGCTCACGGGCCGCGAGCACGTGCGGCTGCAGGCGTCGCTCCAGGCGCTCCCGCGCGCCGAGCGCTCGCAGCGCGCGGACGAGCTGCTCACGCGGGTCGGGCTCGCCGACGCCGCCGACCGCAAGGTGCGCGGGTATTCGGGCGGGATGAAGCGCAGGCTCGACCTTGCCCTGGCGCTCGTCCACCGGCCGCAGATCCTCTTCCTCGACGAGCCGACAACAGGTCTCGACGTCCAGAGCCGGACCGCGCTGTGGGCCGAGGTCGGGCGCCTGGCGAGGGAGGACGGCGTGACCGTCTTCCTGACCACGCAGTACCTCGAGGAGGCCGACGTGCTCGCCGACCGGGTCGGGATCATCGACCACGGAAGGATCGTCGCCGAGGGGACCCCGGACGCGCTCAAGGCCGAGGTCGGACAGCCGACGATCGAGGCGATCCCGGCCGACGAGGGCGAGCTGTCCCGCACCGCCGGAGTCCTCGAGCGCTTCGGCGAGCGGGTGTCCTCGACCAAGGGCGTCGCGGTGCGCCTCGACGACGGCGCCGCAGGCCTCGCCGAGGTCGTCCGGGCGCTGGACGCAGAAGGCCTCCGAAGCGAGCACCTCCAGGTGCACCAGCCCTCGCTCGACGACGTGTTCCTCGCGAAGACCGGCCGTTCGCTCGAGGGCGCCGGTGACGACGAGGAGCAAGAGGCATCCGGGCTGGCGATGGAGTCGGCATGAGCCGCTTCCCTTCGTGAAGGCGTTCGCGGACCAGGTCTACCTGCTCGCCCGCCGGTCGGTCGTGCGCACCCTGAGACAGCCAGCGAACGTGGTCGCGCCGCTGCTCTTCCCGATGCTCCTGCTCGCCGTCAACTCCGGCGGCCTGAAGGCGGAGACGAACCTCCCCGGGTTCCCGACGAACTCGTTCGTCGCGTTCGCGCTCGCCGTGCCGTTCATCCAGGGCGCGCTCTTCGCGACGATGAACGCCGGCACCGACCTTGCGCGGGACATCCAGACCGGCTTTCTCAACCGGCTTTCGCTGACGCCGATGCGGGGGGTCGCGCTCCTCGCCGGCCAGCTCGGCGGCGTCGTCGCGCTGGGCCTCGTGCAGGCCGCCGTCTACCTCGGCGTCGGGCTCGCCGTCGGCGTGCGCTTCGAGTCGGGAGTGCCTGGAGTCCTCGTCCTGTTCGCGTTTGCCTTCCTCGTCGCGCTCGCGTTCGGCGCTCTCGGGACCTTCGCCGCGCTGCGGACGGGCTCCGGCGAGGCCGTGCAGAGCCTCTTCCCGGCCTTCTTCGTCTTCCTGTTCATCTCGTCGATGAACATCCCCCGGAACCTGATCGAGGCCACGTGGTTCCGCGACCTCGCGACCGCCAATCCGGTCTCGTACCTGCTCGAGTGCGTGCGCAGCCTGATCATCACGGGCTGGGACGCGGAGGCGCTCGCGCTCGGCTTCGGGATCGCCGCCGTGATCGCCGTCGTCGCGCTCGCGCTCTCGACGTGGGCCCTGCGAGTGCGGATGGCCCGCTCGTGAGGCGACGCTTGCGGCGCCGTCTTCAGGCTGCGCGGGCGTTGCCCGTGCAGCCGTCTGAAATGACCGGTCGACCCGTCGGAACCTCGGAGGCTCGGCTATGAGGACCATCGCCGTGGCCCGGGGCGTCGCGTGGCGGACGCTGCACAACGCACTCACGAACCCGTCGCTGCTCCTGCCGTCGCTCGTCTTCCCGCTCTTCTTCTTCACCGCGTTCGCGGGTGGGCTGTCGCGGATCCAGAACGTCCCTGGCTTCGACTTCCCGAGCGGCTACACGGCGTTCCAGTTCGTGTTCGTGCTGCTCCAGTCGGCGGCGTTCGGCGGCGTGTTCACCGGCTTCGGCATCGCACGCGACTTCGAGAGCGGCTTCGCGCGACGGCTGTTGCTGGCCGCGCCTAACCGCACCGGGATCGTGCTCGGCTACGCGTTGGCAGCGCTCGGCCGCTGGGTCGTGACCGCGTTCGTCCTGACCGTGGTCGCACTCGCAGTGGGCATGCAGGTGGGCGGAAACGGAATCGACCTCGTCGCGCTCTACACGCTCGCGGCGATTCTCAACGGGGCCGCCGTCCTCTGGTCCGCCGGGGTCGCGATGCGCCTGCGGACGATGCAGGCGGGCCCGGTCATGCAGCTGCCGGTGTTCCTCGTCCTTTTCTTCGCGCCGGTGTACGTGCCGCTCTCGCTGCTCCAAGGCTGGATCCACGCGGTCGCGACGGTGAACCCGGTGACACGCGTGCTCGAGGCCGGCCGGGGCCTGCTCGCGGGCAGTCCCACCGAGGTCGCGCTCGCGTTCGGCACCGCGCTGGCGCTGGTGCTCGCGTTCTCGCTCTGGGCTCTCCGCGGCCTACGGAATGCCGAAGCGGCCGGGTGAACCGGAAAGAGCCCGCCGCTCGGGGGGTGGTGGCGACGGGCTCTCCCCATTGCTCGCCGCGGGCCACAAGGCCAGGTAGGGCACCGCGGCTCGCATCGCCCAGTACCAGGGAAGGTAGCCAGCGCGCGCGCAGATTCCAATAGGCCGTCCGGCCTATCTTTCCAACTCGCAGGACGGTGTGTTTCCAACCAGGAAACGCGCGCCGTCTCGACGCCGCCGGGGGGCCTCCGTATCATTGACGTGGCCCAGTGAGCCCTGAAGACCAGGCTGTCTACTTCAATGCGGTCCCGCTGTTCGTGCTCGCGGCGGCCTACCTGGTCGTTGCGGGCGGCCTAGCGCCGACGCTGTGGCGGGAGCGGCGGCGCGTGACTGCTCCCGACGTCGCGCTCTCGGCGATCTTCCTGGGCGTGGGGATCCTGGCCGCGATCTTCGGCGCGGTCGTCCTCCACGACCGCTCGCCGGTCGGCGGGCACGTCTGGCCGCCGTTCGCCGCGACGGTCGTGGCGCTCATCCCGGCGCTGATCTTCCTCCGGCGCGGGACAGCGCCCGCCGGCGTGGTGATGAGCGGCGCCCGCGCGCGCGAGGCGGAGCAGCTCGTCAGCCTCCGCGACCGCGAGCTCGACGCCGTTGCGCGCCTCGTCAACTCACTCGCCCGCACCCAGGAACCCGCCGAGGCTGCGCGGACGCTGCTCGACGAGGTCGAATCGCTGCTCGGGACCGACTTCAACGCGCTCGCGCTCGTGACGGAGGACGAGGACGAGGCGACCGGCCTGCTCGCCCGCGGAGGCGGTGAAACGTTCGCGTGGTTCAGCGAGGTCCGCGTGCACCTGCACAACGAGCCGTCCGGGATCGCCAGCGCGTTCTTCGACGCCGCGCCGGTGGTTGTGTACGACGTGGAGTCGTCCCCGCTGATCAGCCCGCGGCTTGCGAAGGCGGCCAAGGCGAAGAGCGTCGCGTTCGTCCCGCTGATCGTCGAGGAGCGCGTGATCGGCGTGCTGGTCGCCGCCACGACCCCGCAGCGGCGCGTCTTCGCGCCGGAGGAGGTCCGGCTGATGGAGGCGCTCGCGGGCGAGGCCGCGATCGCGCTCGACCGGACACGCTCGGCGTCGGCGCTCGACGAGGCGCTCGCCCGCGAACGGCTCGTCGCCAAGATCTCGCGGCGCGTCCGTTCGGTGCACGACCTGGACGCGGTGACCCGCGTGGCGGTGACGGAGACCGGCCGCGCGCTCGGGGCCTCGCGGTGCTTCATCAGGCTCGGCGAGGCGGGTTCGCCGATGCCGATCCGCGCGGAGTGGTTCATGGACGGCTTCGAGCCGATCGGGGACGCCGCGGAGGCGTTGCCCGTGTCGAACCTCGCCGCTCGAGAGCGCCGGACGGTCGCGGTCGCCGACGTCCTCGCAGCGCCGGAGCTCGACGACCCCTCGCTCGGGAGCGTGGACACGCTGACGCAGCTCGGCTCTCGCTCGGCCCTGTCGACGCCGGTGATCGTCTTCGACCGGATGATCGGGACGATGGCGCTGCACCGCCCCGAGACCGGCCCCTGGTCGGCTGCGGACGTGCTCTTGGCGGAGGCGGTCGCGCGCGAGATCGGGCTCGCACTCCACACCGCGCGCCTGCTCGAGGAGAACGAGCGGCGGCTGGGCGAGCAGACCGCGCTCCTGAAGGCGGCGCAGACGGTGACGAGCGAGCTCGAGCTGGACGCTGTCCTGCAGCGCCTCGTCGACGAGGTCGCGGCCCTCCTCGTTGCCGACGCCGTCGACTGCTTCCTGCTCGATCAGGAGCGCGGCGTCCTGCGCTGCGCCGCGGTCCACGGCCTGCTGGAGGGCATCGTCGGCTTCGAGTTTCCCGCCGAGCGCGGCCTCTCCGGACGGGCGATCGCGCGAGGCCGGCCCGTGCTCTCGGACGACTACGGCAACCTCCCGGACGCGGTTCCGCACCCGGTCTACGAGGGCTTCCGCAGCGCCATCGTCGCGCCGATGCGCTGGTCCGGCGAGGTGATGGGGATCCTCGGCGTGGGCACCCGCGACCCGCTGCGGCGGTTCACGCAGGCCGAGGCCGGGCTGCTCGAGGCGTTCGCCAACCTCGCCGCGCTCTCCCTCCGCAACGCCGAGAGCTTCGCCGAGCGCTCGCGACAGGCCCGGATCCAGCGCGGCTTCTACCGGATCGCCGCCGTGCTGGGCGAGCCGATCTCGCGTGAGGAGACCTTCGACGCCCTCGCGCAGGCGGCGTGCGACGCGTTCGGCGGCGGCAGCGCGGCGGTGCTGATGCCGCGTGACGACGACCTGCGGCTCGCGGGGCTGCACAGTCTTCCTGGCCTGCTCGTCAAGTTCCTGGAGGACGGCCTCGGCGACCCTTCCGGGCCGCTGCGCGCCTGCGCGCGCCGGGGTCGTGTCCTCGCCGCGCCGAGCCTCGAGCTCGACGAGCGCTTCGACGAAGTCTGGCGGAGCGTGATGCGCGAGTCGGGCTACCGCTCGCTGCTCGCGGTCCCGGTCGAGGTGCCGAGATCGGAGGACGGGGCGCTCGTGCTTGTCTTCTTCCCGGACGAGCGTCGCTTCGCCGACGATGATCTCGAGCTCGCGCGCAACCTCGCGGGCGCTGCCCGCGGCGCGCTCGAGCGGAGCGAGCTGTTCGAGGCCGAGCGCCGGGCGCGGGCGCTGGCGCAACAGCTGGCGCGCACGGGTGCGCTCCTCGCCAGGGAGCTCGACCCGGGTGCCTTGCTGGACGACGTCGTCCGTCAGGCCCCGGCGCTGCTCGACGCCGACGCGGCGGTCATCCGGCTCCTGGAGGGGGACGAGCTAGTCGCGGGCGCAGCGATCGGAGACGACGCCGCAGCGGTGCTCGACTCCCGGGTCGCCTCGACGGCGCGTCTGGCCGGCGACGCGGTGCAGTCGCGCTCGCCCGTGGCGATCCCGGACGCGCGGGAGGACCAGCGGCTCCTGCAGGCGGACCCGATGCTGGCTGCAGGCTACGCCTCCTGCGTCGCGGTGCCGCTCGTCGGTCCCGAGGGCGGGGTGCACGGAGTCCTCTCCGTCTACTGTCGCCCGCCGAGGGCCTGGCGAGAGGAGGAGGTAGAGGCGCTCGCCGCGTTCGCGGGCAACGCCTCCGCGGCACTGTCGAGCGCAGAGCTCTACCAGAGCGTCGCGCTCGAGAAGGAGCGGAGCGTGGCGATCCTCTCGAACATCGCCGACGGGATCGTGGCGGTCGACCGCGAGGGCAAGGTCGTGCTCTGGAACTCGGCCGCGGAGCGGATCACGGGCGTCCCCGCAGAGGAGGCGCTCACACGCCCGCCGGTCGACGTGCTCCAGCGCGAGCTCGAGTCCGACAGCGACGCGCCGCTTGGCGAGCGGTTCGTGTCGATCCGTCGCGGCGGGGAGGAGATCTGGCTCTCGCTGACCGAAGCCGTCATGCGGGATCCCGCCGGGGCGGTGGCCGGCCGCATCTTCGCCTTCCGCGACATCTCCGCCGAGCGGGTGGTCGAGCAGATGAAGTCGGAGTTCGTCTCGAACGTCTCCCGCGAGCTGCGCTCGCCGCTGACCTCGATCTACGGCTTCGCGGAGACGCTGCTCCGCGACGACGTCCTCTTCGGCGAGGAGGAGCGCAGGACGTTCCTCGGGTACATCGCCTCGGAGGCGGGACGGCTGACCGCGATCGTCGACCGGCTGCTCGCCGTCGCGCGGCTCGACGGCGGCGACCTGCAGGTGCAGATCTCGCCGACCGACGTCGGCGCGGTCGTCTCCGAGGTCGTCTCGGCGGCGAAGCAGTCGCTCGCGCTCGAGGGCCACGAGTTCGTGCTCGACCTGCCGCCCGAGCCGCTCGCCATCGACGCCGACCGCGAGAAGCTGCGGCAGATCGTGATGGATCTCGTCGAGAATGCCGTCAAATACTCGCCAGGCGGGGGCACCGTGCGCGTGTCCGCGAGCCGCCGCGACGACATGGTGGAGGTGAGCGTGGACGACGAGGGGATCGGCATCCCGCAGTCGGAGCAGGGACGGATCTTCGCGAAGTTCTACCGGGCCGAGACTGGCGGCCGCGACCTCGCGAGCGGCGGTACCGGCCTCGGCCTGTTCATCGCCAAGGAGCTGCTCGCCGCGATGCGCGGCCGCATCTGGGTCCGCTCCCGGGAGGGCGAGGGCTCGAGCTTCGTCTTCTCGCTGCCGCTCTCGGGGCAGCCGGTCCTGAGCGAGCTGGAGTGAACCGCGCCGTGATCGGGTATAGGCACGACGTTCCAGGAGAGGGCTCATGACCAGGGTGTTGGTAATTGACGACGAGGCTCCGATCCGCCTGCTCTGCCGCGTCAACCTGGAGGCGGAGGGGATGGACGTGCTCGAGGCGAGCGATGGGCCCACCGGTCTCGAGAAGGCCCGCAACGAGGGTCCGGACGTGATCCTCCTCGACGTGATGATGCCCGGCCTCGACGGCTGGCAGGTCGCGGAGGAGCTGATCGACAGCGAGCCGACGAGCTCGATCCCGATCGTGTTCCTCACCGCCCGCGCCGAGGCACGTGACCGGGCGCGCGGCCTCGACCTCGGCGGGATCGACTACGTCACGAAGCCTTTCAACCCGGTCGAGCTGGCGCCGCTCGTGCGCGAGCTGATCGAACGGGTCGAGCGCGGCGAGCGCGACGAGCTCCGCCGCGAGAAGATCCAAGAGCTTCGCGACCTGCTCGAGCCGCCGTAGGCCGAGCGGCCGAGCGCCTAGCGGCCGGCGAAGTCGGTCGTGATCATCAGCGCGCCGCGGTGGCCGCCGAACGTGCCGCGGAGCGCTCCCACGCCGACGATGCGGTAGCCCGCGTGGAGCAGGTTCGCCCGATGGCCGGGGCTGGCGAGCCACATGTTGACGATCGCCCGGGCGCGGGAGAGCGCGCCGACGCCCCAGGCGAGGTTCTCTCCGACCCGCGGCGCACGGACACCCACGCCGCGGATCCTCGCGGAGAACGCGCCGTGGAAGAACGTGTCGGTGCGGAGCATGTGCGACGAGTGCCCGCGCGCCGCCCTCTCGAGCCGCCCGTCCGCACGCAACGGATGCAATCCGTGCGCACGGCGCGCCTCGTTCATGGCGGTCAGCAACGACGACTCCGTCCGAGTCAGCGTTGCGGTTGCAGCCGCTTCGGCTGTGCCCGCCAATATGAACACGGTGACGAAGACCGCCACCCCGGTCCTCACTCGCCTGGCCACGAGTGCGGAGAATGAAAGCACATATTGCGGCCGGAATCTCGCGGAAGTTATGAGGAAATGTGAGTCGAAAAG
>Ga0307320_10000077_pt1 | contig 33626 bp, 38 predicted proteins | sample ER_DNA_369_FD_194495 | JGI IMG/M metagenome (GOLD analysis project Ga0307320, IMG submission 194495) | Bulk soil microbial communities from the East River watershed near Crested Butte, Colorado, United States - ER_DNA_369 | ecosystem: Environmental > Terrestrial > Soil > Floodplain | place...
GAGGCCACCAGCGTGGCTCCGGTCGCGTAGCTCGTGCGTGCGGGCCGCGGCCACCTGGCCGCGGTCTCACCTCAACGGGAAGAGCGCGACGATGGGCGAGAAGGGCGAGAAGGTCGAGATGGACGGGGAGGTCATGGAGGCCCTCCGCGGTCGGATGTTCCGGATCCGGCTCGACAACGGTCACGAGACGCTCGGCTACCTCGCCGGGCGGCTCAAGCGTTACAGGATCCGCGTCATGCTCGGCGACCGCGTGCGCATCGAGCTTTCGCCGTACGACCTGACGCGCGGCCGGATTGTGTATCGGCATGGCTAGCTCGGTCTCGAACCGCGGCACGATGCTGTGGTTCAACGAGGACAAGGACCTCGGCGCGTTCCGAACGGACGAGGGCGAGCGGCTCGAAGTGCTCGGTACCGCGTTCTGCCTCGGCGAGAGGCCGATCGGTCGCTGCGCAGGCAGGGCGATCGAGTTCGACTCGGTCGCGGGCGCTGTCACGCGGCTCGCGTTCGTCCCCGAGCCCGACCCGCGGCGCGCGCGGCTGCGCCACCGCGGGTAGATGCATAGCCCTGAGCAGAAGAACTACGCCGCCATCGAGCGCTTGGAGAGCGTCCTGGCGGAATTGCGCTCTCGTCCGTCGACGCTCCGGCAGGCGGAGGCGATCCGCGAGGTCGGGCTCGAGATTGCGATCGCGATCCGTGAGGTGGGCGCGATGCTGATCAACGTCGGCTGGGAGCAGACATTCGCCGCCGACCGATCATCCACCAGTGAGGCTCCCGACGAAGGGCGATAGCGCTCTCGCGCGGTCGGGGGTCGACGATCACGGGAGTCGCCTCACCGTGGACGCGCCCGGGTGATCCCGTGTTCGCCGCGACGAGTGGCAAGCCGAAGGCGTACCGCAACGTCCGGCGAGCGCTGCCCCGCCTGGACGAGCTACCGGGCGATCGACCTGACACCGAGTCCTTTGTTGAGGCGACCCGATTGACAGGTCCTTGAGTGAAAGAGAGGATCGTTTGACTTGTCACCGTCATGGGCGGTCGGCGGTCGGCCACCCGCGGGAGGGAGAGGGAGTATGAGGCGACGAACCCGCGCCAGCGTCATCGTTCTCACCGTCGTCTGCTGCTTGGTTGTGAGCGTGCTCGGGCTCGCCAGCACCCCGGCGGCCACGCCAGCACCGTCGGCGAACGCCCAGGGCCAGGCCAGAGGACTGCTGGGCCTTGAAGGCATGGATCACGTCGGGATCACCGTCCCTGACATCGAACAGGCCGTTGCGTGGTTCCAGAACGTCATGGGGTGCACGACGCCGCTGACGTTCGGTCCCTTCAGCGATCCGACCGGCACGTTCATGCAAGACCTGCTCGACGTACACCCTCGCGCGGTCATCGAGCAGATCACGATGGTCCGCTGCGGCCGCAGCGCGAACATCGAGCTCTTCAAGTACGACGCCCCGGATCAGAACAGGACGTTCCCGAGAAACTCGGATTGGGCGGGTCATCACATTGCCTTCTACGTCACGGACATCGGAGCAGCCGTCGCATATATGCAGTCGAAGGGAGTCCAGAAGTTTCTCGGCCCTCTCCCGGTGACCGATGGGCCTGCGGCCGGCCAGACGATCAACTACTTCCGCACACCGTTCGGGACGTACATCGAGCTGATCAGCTACCCGAACGGGATGGCGTACGAAGCGGATCCCGGCAGGCCGCTCTGGTCACCGAAGCGGAATGGATTGGACTCGGTCAGCACTACGGTGCCCGGCCTGATCGGCATGGACCACGTCGGCATCACGGTTCCCGTCGTGGCAGACGCGGTCAAGTGGTTTCAGACTGTGCTCGGCTGCAGTTCGCCCCTAGCGTTCGGGCCGTTCAGCGACCCGACTGGAACCTTTATTCAGGACCTGCTCGACGTGCATCCGCGCGCGGTCGTCGAACACATCCAGCATGTCCGCTGCGGGAACGGGCCGAGCATCGAGCTCTTCCAGTACTCCTCGCCCGACCAGATTCGGTCGTTCAGAAAGAACTCGGACTTCGGCGGCAAGCACATCGCCTTCTACGTCCGTCACATCGACAAGGCGGTCGCGTATATGCAATCGAGAGGAGTCGTGAAGCTGCTCGGACCGCTCCCGGTGGCCGACGGCCCGGCCGCGGGCCAGACGATCAACTACTTCCGCACGCCGTTCGGGACCTACATCGAGCTGATCAGCTACCCGCACGGGATGGCGTACGAGGCGACAGCGGCAACGCCGCTGTGGGATCCGCGGGACAACCGTCCCTAGTGGACTGAAGGTGGCGGGCCCTCGGCGGGGCCGGCGAAACAATAGAGCTAGCCGGGCTCGACCGGCGAGCTCCCGGGTGCGATAACGCCAGAGGGAGGCACCTCCGGCACATGCAGCGCTTCTCGCTAGCACCGACGCGGCGCGGGCGGCGTCAAGCGAGCTGCGACCGTGTTCAGTGCTCTTCACGCCCTCACTAGCGAGGGCGCTTCGCGGCGATGTCGTCGAGAATCTCGTTGAACGAGGCAACGAACTTCTCGATTCCTTCGCGCTCCAGCGTGGCGACGACCGCGTTGTAGTCAACGCCGGCTGCGTACAGCTCGTTGAACAGGTACTGCGCTTCCGTGAGATGTGACTCGAGGCGCAGGGCAACGCGCCCGTGGTCTTGAAAGGCGCGGATCGTCTCCTCCGGCATCGTCGAGATCGTCTCCCGTCCGATCAACTCCTCGACATAGAGCGTGTCGCGATAGGCCGCATTCTTCGTCGAGGTCGACGCCCAGAGGCAGCGCTGCCTTGTTGCGCCGCGCTCTGCGAGTTTGCGCCACCGCTCGCTGTCGAAGACTTCCTTGTATTGCTGATAGGCGAGCTTGGCGTTAGCGATGCCGAGGCGCCCCTTCAGGTCTTCGCGCCCAAGCTCGGCGAGGCGGCGGTCGGTCTCTGAGTCAACGCGGGAGACGAAGAAGCTCGCCGCGGAGTGAACACTGTTTGGGTGGCCTCCTGCGTCGACAAGCCGCTCGAGTCCACTGAGGTAGGCCTCCATGACCTGGCGGTGGCGCGCGAGAGAAAAGACCAAGGTGACGTTGATGGAGTGCCCGCGTGCGGTCATCTCCTCGATCGCGCCGACGCCGGCGTCTGTAGCGGGAATCTTCAGGAGCAGGTTCGGCTTGGCGATCGCTTCGTGCAGCAGAATCGCCTCGTCGATCGTGGCCTGCGTGTTGTCCGCGAGATGCGGGTCGACTTCGATCGAGACGTATCCGTCCGCGCCTTCGGTCTTCTCCCAGACCGGTCGGAGCAGATCGCATGCGAAACTCACGTCTCGCATCGCGAGTGCGAGGAAGACGCTCTTGGCGCTCCCGCCGAGACGGGATGCGAGCTGTTCGTCGTAGGCGTCGCCGCCCGAGATCGCCTTCTCGAAGATTGTCGGGTTGGAGGTGACGCCGGCGACGGCGTCTTCTTCGAGCGCACGCACAAGCGCGCCCGACTCGATCAGCTCACGCGACAAATAGTCGATCCAGACGCTCTGGCCGAGCTCTGCGAGGCGGTGGAGACGCGATTTCATCATGCTCCCAGGCTGCCCGCCACGTCCTCTTGCAGTGCGGTCGGAGACTGCTCCACTTGGCGCCGGCATCAGGCTGCCTGCTCGATCGGTGCAAGCCGACGAACGACGACGACCGGTCGGCCGGCGTCACGGACGACGCCGGAAGAGACGCTGCGTCCGAGCCTGTAGCGGCGCGAGCCGACAACAACGAGCTGCGCTCCACGATCCACTGCGAACTCGGTGATCCTGCGACGCGGTGAGCCCTCGAGGATCTCAGCCGCGGCGCTGACGTTCGCGTCCGCTGCGGCCTGCTGCGCGCTGTCGAGTACCTGCCTCGCCCGCGCCATCGTCGTCGTCAGTCGCCGCTGGTATTCGGGCGACCCCAGGAAGCCGGCCGGGCCGCGCCGGACGTAGACGAACACAATCGGTGCGTGGAGCTCGCCAGCGAGTTCCACCGCTGCCTGGACTGCTCCGGTGTTCCCCGACGAGCCGTCGACCGCGGCCACGATTGGTGCCACCGTCGTCGGGCGAGCGGGGATTTCGTGGTGCTTGGCATCGGCGGCCAGTCGCAGGCTTGAGATCGCTTGAGTAGTCATCGGCCCTCCTTCTGTCTATGTCCTTCAGCTTGCCGCGCGGGGAGTGGCGCAGCCATCGGGTCACGAGCCCATTCACGGCCTGGTAACGGCCCCATGTGGCCGCGCGCGGTCTCTGCCGGGTGAGGTCGCGGCCAACGATGGACTGGTGGTTTGCCTGAGATGGGTTCGCCACCCGATAGCGGTCATGGCTGATCGAGCGCAACCTCGAAGGAAAGCGACTGAAGGAGGGCCTCGTGCCTGGCTCGATCATCTGCGGCCTCGACGATTCCGAGTCTGCAAAGGAGGCGGCGCGCGTCGCGCGCAGACTCGGTGCGCATCTCGGCTTGCGACTCGTCTTCGTGCAGGTCGTAGGCGCGGCCTCGCCAAAACAAGAGATCAGCACCGTCGCCGCGCGGCTACACGGTCTCGCCGAAGCCGCAACCGAGCTCGACTGCGGGGCGGACTGGCGCGTCGCTGTCGGCAACCCCGCCGATCGGCTGGTCGTGACCGCGGCAGATGAGAAGGCGAGCTTGATCGTTGTCGGCTCCCGCGGCCCACGGTTCCCCCTGTCCGGCAGCGTCTCCGCCGAGGTCTCCCGGCGCGCCTCATGTCCGGTCGTGGTAGTGCCACCTGGCGCGGTCACCAGCCGGAGTAACGGCCATCACTACCTCCATCAGGACCCTGACTTCCCCGGCGGGATCGCCCGTCTCGGGCTGGGCTCCTGGGATGGGAAAAGGGATTCCGGCCTTGCCGGCGGTATTGTCCGCCTCGACTTCGGCGCTTGGTCGATGAAGGAGATCGCGTGATGCCGGACTATCCATTGATCCGCTGGGAGACTGAGGGTGGTGCCACGCTACCGGCGGACGACAACGGCGCCGTTCGGGTTCCGACGCACCACCTCGACGAGGCGGAGCCGCAGTCCTCGGTTGACGACGTGGCGCTGAGGCACTACGAGCGCCGTCGCGACACCGCTGCCGAGCCGACGTGTTTGCACCCCTCCTAGGTAATCCGATCGCTGGAATCACCGTGCCAGGTTCGATCTCGTCCTGCTCGAGTTAGCAGCGGCGCGAGGCTGGAGGGCGAGCCGAACTTGACGGCTTCGCAGCGAGTTGCTTTCCACGGCCCTGATGAAAGCGCTAATCGCATGGAGGCCCGCCGCCCGGTGGATGGGGCCTCGCCCGGATAGGCCGGCGCGTCCGCAGAGAGCAATGTTGGCTCAAGCGGTCGCGTCGGGAAGAGAGCGCGGACGCCGAGACCGGATCACTGAAAGGAGCGAGACCGATGGCGAACGCACAGCACGGAGCGGAGCAGGTCGTCGAGGCCCGCATCGGTCCGATCTCCGGCGCCAGGGACGCGTCGTCCGTCCGTGAACAAGCGACTCGCTGGGAAGAGGCCTCGTCACGCCAGATCGCGCCGGAGGATTGGCTGCGGTTCCAGCGCTCAATGGCGGAGATCTTCGCGGCCTTCGGAATGGATTCCGACTCGGCCGCCACTGACAGAACGCCAGAGCGTTTTCTTCATGCCCTCTTCGACGCAACCGCGGGGTACGACGGAGACGAAAAGCTTCTCACTGCGTTCCCGAGCGAGTGCCACGGCAACGACTGCCTCGCCAATCAGATCATCGAGGGACCGATCTCGTTTTACTCGCTCTGCGAGCACCATTCGCTCCCCTTCCACGGTTTCGCGCACGTCGGCTACATCCCCGACGAGGGAATCGTCGGCATCTCAAAGCTGACGCGACTGGTGCGGCTGTTCGCTCGCCGCTTCACGATTCAGGAGCGCGTCGGCGAGCAGGTGGGTGGCGCGCTCGCCGAGTTGATCAAGCCGCATGGAGTCGCGGTCCACCTCCAAGCAGTCCACCTTTGCACGCAGATGCGCGGCGTCCGCGAAGAGCACTCGAAGACGGCGACAACCTTCTGGCGCGGTAGCTATGCCGAAGACCCAGCGATCCGAAGCGAGTTCCTCGCCGAGCTCGGCAACTGGAACACCCTAGACATGAGCGGAAAGCGAGGCACTCGATGAGCACCACCAAATATCTGATCGTTGGCGGAGGCCTGACCGCCGATGCGGCTTGCAAGGGCATCCGCGACTTCGACCGCAGTGGAGCGATCACGGTCGTGGGGGAAGAGACTTACGAGCCTTACGCCCGCCCGCCGCTCTCCAAGGCGCTCTGGAAAGGAGACGACGAAACCACCGTTTGGCGGGACACGACCGATCTCGAGGTCGAACTCCGACTCGGACGAACGATCGAGACGCTTGATCTTGAGGCGCGGCGAGCCACAGATAGCCAGGGCGAGACATATAGCTACGAGCGGCTGCTGCTTGCGACCGGCGGCCGGCCGCGTCGGCTCCCCTTCGGCGGCGATGAGGTCATCTACTACCGGACACTCGACGACTACCGGCGGCTACGAGCACTCGCCGACGCGAATGCACGCTTCCTCGTGATCGGCGGTGGCTTCATCGGTTCCGAGATCGCGGCGGCGCTGACGATGAACGGCCGCTCAGTCACGATGGTCTTTCCTGAGCCGGGGATTGGAGCGCGGATCTTCCCGGCCGAGCTGTCTTGGTCAGTGACCGACCTCTACCGAACGGAGGGAGTCGAGGTTCTCGCCGGCGCGTCCGTGACCTCGATCGAGCGGGACGGCAACAAGCTTCGGGCCGCCACCGGAGACGGCCGCATGATCGAAGCGAACGCGGTCGTCGCGGGTCTCGGAATCGAACCGAGGGAGGAACTGGCTGCCGGTGCCGGGTTGCCCGTTGCGGATGGGATCGTTGTCGACGAACGGGGTCGAGTTGGTGGTCGCGAAGACGTGTTCGCCGCCGGCGACGTCGCGCGCTTCCCGGTCGCAGCTCTTGGCGGCACGATGCGTGTCGAGCACGAGGATCATGCAAAGAGCCACGGCCGGCTGGTAGGCGCGAACATGGCCGGCGCCGACGAGCGGTACGACCACTTGCCGTTCTTCTACTCCGACCTCTTTGATCTCGGCTATGAGGCGGTCGGTCAGCTAGACAGCCGACTCGAGACGATCGCCGATTGGCGCGATCCGGGCCGGAAGGGGATCGTCTACTACCTCGACGACGCCCGGCGGCCTCGAGGAGTTCTGCTCTGGAACCTCTTTGGTCACGTCGACGCCGCGCGCGACCTGATCCGCGCGGGCGAGCCTGTCGAGCGCGGAGCGCTCCTGGAGCCAGTCGCTTGAGTGTGGCGACGGCCAAACCGAACAGCCTCGCGCTGCCCACGCTCGAGACCCTCTACGAGGCGAGGCGTCTTCCCGAGTTCGATTTGCCGATCGGCCTCGTGGAGGCATACGGAGGGCGACTCGGCTTCACGGAGCCGCGACTCTTTGCGAACTTCGTCTCGAGCCTCGATGGTGTTGTCGCTATTCCCGGCGAGATCCGGTCAAGTCGGATGATCAGCGGACACAGCGAGGCCGACCGGTTCGTCATGGCGCTCCTGCGCGCATGCGCGGATGTCGTGGTCGTCGGTGCGAACACCATGCAGAGCTCGCCGGACGGTCGCTGGACGGCGGAGCGGGCCTACCCGCCGGCCGCCACGCTCTTTGCCGAACTTCGGCGCTCACGCCACCGACCACCTCGGCCGACTGTGGCCGTCCTCAGCGGCACGGGTTCGGTCGATCCGCGGCACCCGGCGCTCGAAGCAGGCGCACTCGTCCTGACCAGTGAGCGCGGCGCGGCGCGACTGCGCGGCCGCCTTCCTCGTGCATCAAAGGCCCTGCCGATCGGAGCCGAGGCGCCGATCGACCCGGTGGCCGCCGTGGCGGCGCTACGTCGACGCGGGCACGAGCTGATCCTCTCTGAGGGAGGGCCGACCGCGTTCGGCGCGCTGGTTGCCGCCGGCCTCGTCGACGAGCTTTTCCTCACGACCTCACCGGTTCTCGCGGGCCGCTCCTTGGAGCACTCACGCCTCGCCCTGGTCGAGAACTCCGAGTTTCTCCCTGCCACGACGGTCGCATGCGAGCTGCTTGACCTCAAGCGCGCCGGCTCACAGCTCTTCGCCCGCTACCAGCTCTCACGACCGGGGGCAGGCCTCCGGGGAAGCAGTCAAGTGGACATCCGCCTGAAGCGGGCCTATGAACCGGCATCGTCTTCCGACGGCCATCGAGTCCTGATCGATCGCCTCTGGCCGCGCGGCCTTTCCAAGAAGCGAGCTCGACTGGACGAATGGGAGAAAACACTCGCTCCGAGCTCGGAGCTCAGACAGTGGTTCGGCCATGACCCGGCCCGATTTCCAGAGTTCCGCCGCCGCTACCGGCGCGAGCTAAAGGCGCAGGAGCGCAGGTTGCAAGATCTGCGCCGGCGAGCGCGACACGGGACTCTGACTCTCGTTTACGCAGCGCGCGATACAGAACACAACGATGCGGTCGTCCTAGCCGAACTCCTGCGCGGAAGGGCGTCACCGTGAACGCAGAGGCGTACCGACGCGACTGGGGCTCGAAGACGACGATCGTGATCATCGTCTCGTCGATCGCAGCAGTTCTCGCCGTATACGGGCTTCTGCTTGCACTCGCGGTTCGCCCGCCATCGCTGGGGTGGCTTGGCTTCGGCATCGTGTCCGTCGTCGTTTTGAGTCTGGGCGGGTTGGCGCCGCTCGTGTTCGAGCGCACGCGCGTCAGCGCCCAGCGGCCCGCGTACGCGGTTGACGGAAACCGGAGGCTCCTCGTGATCGCCGACGCAAGTTGCAGCGAAACCGCCCTCGTCGAGCAGATCTTCGTGCGCCAGCGGGGCGCGATCACCGTTCACCTCGTCGTTCCCGTGCGTGTCTCCCAACTGCACTTCCTGACCGACGACGAGGCGGAGGAACGAGCTGAGGCCGAACAACGAATGCAGACCTCGGTCGGCCTGTTGCAGAAACTCGGCGTTTCGACGACGGGCTCGGTCGGCACTGATAAGCCGCTCGAGTCGATGACCGACGCGCTCGGTTTCTTTCCGGCGACCCAGGTCATGTTGGCTACGCCGCCGACCCAAGAGTCCTACTGGCTCGAGCGAGGGCTACTGGCAAAGGCGCGAGCCCTCACGGACGCGCCCGTCGAGCAGGTCATCGTGCCATCGGCACCGCTCAGGGGACTGGCGGCGTCAGGTCACGGTCGTACCGGTGGGGCCCACTACTAGGGCTGGATGAGGCCACGACGGATCGCGTAGCGCGTGAGTTCGACGCGGTCGCTCATGCCGAGCTTCTCGAGAATGTTCTGACGGTGGCGCTCAACCGTCTTGACGCTGATGAAGAGCTGTTCGGCAATCTCCTTTGAGGTGTTGGCCTCAGCGATCAGTTTCAGCACCTCGAGCTCGCGCGGCGTCAGAACATCAAACTGCTCTTCCCCACGGCCGCCGCGCTCGACGTAGTCTCGGACGAGTGCCGCGATCGCGGATGGATACAGGAAGGACTCGCCTCGCATGGCAGCGCGGCAGGCGTCGACGATGTCGTTATCGGCTCCGGACTTGAGCACGTAGCCCGACGCGCCGGCCTTGAGCGACTCGAACAGAAACTGCTCGCTGTCGTGCATCGAGAGCATCAGCACCCTGATCTCTGGCTTCCGCTTATGCAGCTCAGCGGCGGCCTGAATGCCGGTCATGCGCGGCATCGAGACGTCGAGGATCGCCAAATGGACGTCCTCGCTGAGCGCCTTGTCGACTGCCTCGGCGCCATCCTCGGCCTCGGCGACGACTTCGAGATCGGGCTTTGAATCGAGCACCTTGCGCAAGCCGGAGCGGACGATCGGGAAGTCGTCGGCGACGAGGATCCGGGTCACAAGCGGGATCGGCATGAACTTTCTGCCCCCACAGTCTGTGTGATTCGAGGCGCCGGGACCTCGAGCCGTACCTCGACCCCACCCTCTGCCGCTGAGGTGATCGCGAGCGCTCCGTCGACCAGTAACGCGCGTTCGCGCATGCTGCGCAGGCCGCCATGCTCGTTCACGGTCGCGTCGTCGAACCCGCGACCGTTGTCGGCGACGCGGACGACGATGCTGTCGAAATCGCGCTCAAGCACAACCGTCACCTGGTCGGCCTGCGAGTGGCGCGCCACGTTGGTCAGGCTCTCCTGTGCGATCCGGTACACCGCAAGCTCGGTCTCGGCCTCGAGCTTGGGGAGTGAGGGCTCGAACTGACGGTCTACGCGGATGCCTGAAACCCGTTCGAAGGTTGTCGCGAGCTCGGTCAAGGCGCTTACGAGCCCCAGCTGCTCGAGCATCTCCGGGCGAAGCTCACTTGAGATCCGCCGCACCTCGTTAAGCGCTCCGCGAACGGCCTGCTTCGCCTCGTCGATCTGGTTGCGGTGGTCGAGAGTCGTGCCCGCGATCGAGTCGAGCTGCAGCAGCACTCCGGTCAAGGCCTGACCGACCTCGTCGTGCAGGTCGCGGGCGATCCCTAACCGTTCGGCCTCCTGTGCAGCCAGCACCCGGCGACCGCTCAGTTGGCGTTCGCTCTCAAGTCTGTCGAGCATCTGATTGAAGGCGCGCACGACATGGCCGACCTCGTCCTCGCGGGCGACCCGCAGCCGTTGACCAGGTCGGAGCAGGTCGACCATCTCCATCCGCTGAGCAAGCTGCTCAAGCGGCGCTATCGCCCGTCGCAACAGTACGGCGTTCGCTGCGACCGTGATCACGAGTCCGGCGACGATGATCAAGACCTGAGTACGTGCGATCGGCGCGCTGATCTCCACAGGGGTGACGATCAAGAGGACGGCGATCAGAGCCAGGAGCCCGGCGTTGACGGCGAAGACCCGCCAGAACAAAGGAAGCGAACGAATCACCAGCCCGACGTTAGCGACGGCCTCGTTCCGTGACGATCCCGTTCCGGGCCCGAGGCCGCGGCGGCGCGATCAGGACCGGTACCGGCGTCTCAGTCTCGAGCCGGTCAATGAAGCTGGTCTCGAGCCGCCGGCAAAACCGGCCGCGGGCCCGCGCGCATACGACAATGACGTCGGCAGCCTCCTCTGCGGCCATCCGGCCGATGAGCGTGCCGGATCACCGACGGCGGCTCGCTGGACAGCGTCGTCGGCTCCAGACTCGGCCGCTAGTCGCGCGACCACGCGGGCTGCCCGTTCGCGGCTGCCTCGCATCGAGACGCTTTCGGTGCTGTCGCCTTCTTCGCCGATTGGTTCGAAGCCATCCTCGACATGAGCGAGGACGAGGCGCAGGCCGAGCCGCTTGCTGAGCTCGGCAGCCATTGCAGCCGCGTCCAGGCCCTCCTCGGTATCGGTCACGCCGCAGAGCAGTGTCCCTTGCATTCTCATCTTCCTCTAGGTGTCGTCGTCTGCAGGCTCGCGCCGAAGGCGCGCGGTCGCCATACGGAGGCGACCTGATTTCGAGGCCATCGCCGCCCCAGTTCGTTGACGGCCATCTGCAGGTCCGCGAAGTACCGAGACCTGAGCCGACGGCTGGGAGACGAGGTTCCCCGGAAATGGAGCCGCCCCCTCCATAGCGGCGAGCTCGGCCAGAGGCAACGATCGCGGCAGGGACGCGGTGCGTCTCGTAGTCCCAATCGGAAGGAGTCTGAGATGAACGCCGTAAGTGCGCAGTCGGTCGGTGAAGAGGCACTGCTGATCACGGCCGGTGGCTACCAGCAACTGTATTCCGAGCTTGAGTCGCTGCGTACACGCGGACGCCGCGAGCTAAACGAGCGCTTGCGGGAAGCGCGCTCGGACGGCCACCTCGCTGACAATCCAGCACTTTTCGATCTGCTCGAAGAGCAACAACAGCTTGAGCGGCGGATCGCCGTCCTCGAAGGGCAGGTCGCAGCAGCGCAGATCGTCGAGCCGGCAAGAAAACGGTATTGCCGGAATCGGCAGCTGCGTACGAGTGCGCGATGGCGCGGGCGAGCTCGCCGAGTACGAACTGGTTGGCGTGATCGAGCCCAATGTCGGCAACGGGCGAGTGTCGGTCGCCGCTCCCGTCGGTCGCGCACTTGTGGGTCGGAAGGCGGGCGAGACAGTGGAGCTCGAGGCACCCCGGGGGACGATCGCCCTTGAGATCCTCAGCGTCCAGTCGGGCAGCCCGCCTCGGTCGACGGCAAGGAAGGCCGCGTGAGACCAGTGATGAACCTCCGCATCGCGGTGCTTCAGCACGAGCGTGAGACCGGCCTTGGCGCCTTCGTTTCAGTGCTCGACGAGGGCGGCATCGACTGCGAGCTACTGCAGACGAACGGCTCAGCGCACCTTGCGGATGCGACCCATTTCAACGGGGTGATCGTTCTCGGCGGAAGCATTGCGGCCACCGATGCGGCGCTCGTAGACACACGGCGGTGGATCCGGAACGTCGTCTTGCAGGGCACGCCTTACCTCGGCGTCTGCCTCGGCGGCCAGCTCCTCGCCACAGCACTGGGCAGCTTCGTCGTGCGCGCATCTCCACCGGAGGCGGGCGTCCACGACGTCTTCTTGACTAACGGTGCCAGGCACGATCCGCTGTTCTGCGAGCTGCCCGGACGCTTCCCGGTGTTCGGCTGGCACGAAGACGCCTTCGAGCTTCCCCGCGGGGCGGTGCCGCTGGCCGGGTCGATCGCCTGTGAGCATCAGGCCTTCCGCTTCGGCGCGAGCGGCTACGGGTTGCAGTTCCATCCCGAGGGGCGCCCGCACGACCTCGGCCGCTGGCCCGCCGTGCCCGGCTATGCCGACCTCCTCACGCGCGTAGGCGCTAACTGGGATGACCTGACAACAGAGCTCGCACGAGCGACACCTGCACTCGACCACCTCGTGGAGGAGCTGCTCGGTCGCTGGCTTGATCTGGCCACCGAACTCACCCTTCGACGAGAGCGAACCCAAGTAGCCGTCTGAGAGTGGGAACGGACTCGAGAAACCATCCGGAGCGCCAGCCAGAGCCACGCTCTGCGGCCGAGGAACTCACGGCCTCGCTGTGGTGCGTGGCCGTGCTCTTGGCCGTAGTGCTGGTTCATCGGTGCGGCCTGACGAGGAAATGGGGTGGTCCACCGATGGCCGTTCGGTTCGTTCTCGGACACGCTGGCACGAAAGAAAGGAGCAGAAAGATGAGTGGATCGATCGTGTGTGGTGTGGACGGTTCGGCCGACTCCGAGCGGGCACTCGAGGTCGCGGCACAACTTGCCAACCGACTGGGGTCGAAACTCGTCTTGGCCCACGTTGGAGAGCTCGCGCACGTCCCGTACGCCGCGGCAGCTCCCTTCGGGGGCATGGCGGGACGGATAACGGTCGCAGAGGAGATCGAGGTTCAGGAGGAAGCCGGGAGGCGCCTACTTGATCAAGTTGCCCGCGACGCCGACCTCACGGACGTCGAGCGCAAGTTGGAGTTCGGTTCCCCGGCGGAGGCCCTCGCCGATCTCGCCGATGAAGAGGAAGCCGAGCTGATTGTGGTGGGTTCACGCGGGCGCGGGGCGTTCACGGCTGCGTTTCTCGGAAGCGTCTCGAGCAGCCTGGTTGGGATCGCTCGTTGCCCCGTGCTGATCGTGCCGCACGGCGTCGCGAACGCACGATGATCGCCATGACGCACGAGCTGAGTGCAGATTCAGCAAGCACGTTCACCGAGCCACGGCTCCACAGCCACATCAGCGACCAGTTGCCAGCCGACCATCAACTCGCGACGCGCCGCCTGTCCTGCGAACGCTGCGAAACGATCCTGCACGTGCAGACCAATCAGTGCCTGCGCACGTGGGTCGAGAGCGGCCGTGGCAATTACTGCCTCTATTGCTTCGTCGTGGTCGTCGGCGAACTCGTTCCGACTGCGACTCGCCTTGCCGGAGCGGAACGCTTGCCCTCAAGGTTTGCGTTGCAGGAGAAGGCGCCGCTTCATGGACGAGGCGCTGCGACGTGAACACCACGACGTTTTGCGAATCGTCCGCGACCTCCGTCGTCGGCACGTCAAGACGGCGTGCGTGAAGTACTCGGTGAGCATCCAGAGCCGGCGATCGACCGCGTAACAGTGGCCAGCACCACATCGTTCAGGAACTAGCGCGGTTTGGTAGCGGGACGGTAGAACGGGGCCGTCCCATCGTCCGCGGCACCTTGGGAAAATCGCGGCACACCAGCAGTTTCTAAAGTGGAGCTAGCCGGACTCGAACCGGCGACCTCCTGGGTGCGATCCAGGCGCTCTCCCAGCTGAGCTATAGCCCCGCGAGCGATTCAGTGTAGCCGCGTCACTCGCCGGTCTCGCTTGCCAACTCCTGCCGCACGCGTTGCCGTGAGCCGGCGTAGCGGCGTCCTTCCAGGACGATCAACCCCCAGAGGACGCCGCCCAGCGCCGCGACGATCGCGAGCGCGGGAACCTGCGTCGCCACCGGGATCAGGGCGACGAGCAGGACGCCCGCGACGAGCCGGTGGTTGTTCACGGAGTGGACGTTCCGGTAACGGTGAGCAACGAGCGCGAGCAAGTACAGCGCGGCGCCGCCGAGTAGCGCGGAAGCGATCATGACGTCGAGCTCGCCGCCGACATCGGAGAGCGTCTTCTTCATCCCCAGAGCGACGACCACGATGCCCGCGACCATCGGGAAGTGAATGTAGGAGTAGACGTCGCGGGCTCGCTCGTTTCGCTCCCGCCCCGGCGGCAGCTCGGACAGGTTCCGCTCCGCTAGGTAGGCGACGACGTCGAAGTAGAGCCACCAGAAGGCTGCCGCCACCGCGACGCCGAGGATCGCCGCTGCCACGACGCCCGCGTCAACGACGTGTCCGGCCCCCACGCCGATCGCGACGATGGACTCCCCGAGGGCGATGATGATGATCAGCCCGTGGCGCTCCGCGAAGTGGCTGGGGTGCTCGAGGCTCCAGCCTTCCGCGCCGAACAGGTAGGGCTCGCCAAGGTCGAGGACGAGCGCCAGCACCCAGATCGCGCCCTGGAGCCAGCCGTCAGTGGCGGAGGCGACAAGCAGGAGACCGACTCCGAGCCCCGTCCCACCCGCGAGCCCGAGCACGGAACGTCGCAACGCGGGATCGTCCCTGCTCGCGAGGACGAAGAGCGCGATCTGCGAAAAGCGCACGACGCCGTAGGCGCAGGCGAAGACGAGCGCGTCGTCGCCGAAGACGTCGGGCACGCACAACGCCGCGACGAGCAACGCGGCAGTCGCCCCGAACATGACGAGCCGCACCGCGCCCTCCTCTGGGTCGACGACGCTCGTCAGCCACGCGTAGCCGACCCAGGACCACCAGAGGACGCCGAGCACGAGCAGCCCCTTGGCGAGACCTTCCCAGGTCGGCTCCGACGCCATCAGCGACGTGCACTGCGTCAGAGCGAGCACGAACACGAGGTCGAAGAAAAGCTCGAGGGGGGTGACCCGCTCGCTGACGCGCCTCGTCGTCGTCAGTCGTGCCTGCCGCTCTCGGTACTCGGCGCTCACCGAATCGATCTTCGCAGGCTTGTTGCCCCTGCCCGGGCGCGCTAGGAGAAGAGCGTCAGCTCCGGCTCGCGGAGGCCGCGCAGGACGTCGAGGTCGACCGCAACGCAGCGGATGCCGCGGGCGGTCGCGAGCGCCACGGCCTGGGGCTTGAGCACCTGCGCCGCGAGGATTCCGCGGCAGGCCGCCTTCGCCGAGTCGACCCGGATGCACTCGAGGTACCGGGAGAGCTGCTCGACGGCCTCGATCGTCCCGACCCGCTTGATCTCGACCGCGACCCAGCCGTCTTCCTCGTCGCGGCACATGAGGTCGACGGGGCCCACCTCGGTCGCCCACTCCCGCCGAACCAGGCGGAGCGACTCGCCGAGAGCCGTCGGATCCGCGGCGAGCGCCTCCTGCAGGTCGCGCTCCACGCCGTCCTTCTCGAGCTCGGCCGCCTCCCCCATCTCGTGCTCCACGTCGCTGAGCACCTCGAGCAGGCGGATCTCGAGCCGGTCCTCCGACTTGCCGGCGCGCTTCCGTACGACGAGGACGTCGCCGCAGTCCTCGATCACCGTCGGCGGGGTCATCCAGTTGAGCGGCTTGTACCCGCCGGCGTCGGCGTGAATGAGCACGGATCCGTCCGCCTTCAGCATCAGCAGGCGGGTGGACTCCGGCAGGTGGGCGGAGAGCCGGCCGGTGTAGGTCACCTCGCAGCGGGCGACGATCAGACGCATCGGCCGACCGTATCGGCCCTTTCGGACGTGTCCGCTAGCGTCGCGCCGTGGGCGATCGAGTCCTCTCGCAGGCGGAGCTGAAGCGCGCGCTGCTCGCCCGTCAGCTGCTGCTCGGCCGCGCCCGACTCTCGATTCCTCGGGCGCTCGAGCGGATGGGCGGCCTCCAGGCCCAGTACGCGCCGTCGATGTACATCGGCCTCTGGTCGCGACTCGAGGGGCTCGAGCGGGATGCCGTCACGCGCGCGCTCGAGCGCCGGTCCGTCGTCCAGGCGACCCTGATGCGTGCGACGATCCACCTCGTCTCTCGGGCCGACTACTGGCCGCTCGAGCTCGCGATCGCCGACGGGCGCCGGGGGTGGTGGGAGCGGGTGCACCGGCACCAAGAGCCGGCCCAGATGTGGCGTTCGGCGACAAAGCTGCGGCGCGCGCTGGCCGAACAGCCGCTCCGCCGCAAGGAGATCGAGCAGCTGATCGGCCGTGACGGCACCCTGGGTGTCGGAACCTATCTCTCGCTCGTGCGCGTTCCGCCCTCCGGCACCTGGGACCAGCGGCGCGCCGACCTCTATGCCGCGGCGGAGGACTGGGTGGGGCAGCCCGAGGTCGGAAAGACGGAAGCTCTCGTCCATCTGATCCGCCGCTATCTCGGCGCGTTCGGGCCGGCGCCCAAAACCGACATCGCCGACTGGGGCGGGCTGAACGTCAGCGAGGTGTCGGCAGGGCTGGAAGGGCTCACCCTACGGCGCTTCCGGGACGAGGCCGGGAGGGAGCTCGTCGACCTGCCGCGGGCGCCGCTTCCCCCGGCGGACACGCCTGCGCCGCCGCGCTTCCTGCCCGTCTGGGACGCCACGCTGCTCGTCCACGCCCGCCGCACGGGGATCCTCCCCGAGGAGTACCGGCCGCTGATTTTCAACACGAAGACGCCGAACTCGTTCAACACGTTCCTGGTCGACGGCAAGGTGGCGGGCACCTGGCGCTACGAGGGCGGGAAGGTGGCCCTCAGCCCGTTCGAGGGCGTGCCGCGGGCGGTGCGACAGGAGCTCGACGACGAGGCACGGCGCCTTGCCGCCTTTCACCGTTAGGGCGCTCAGCCGCGCCACCCTCGCGCGCCAGCTCCTGCTGGAGCGCGCGCGCCTGTCGGTGCCTGCGGCGGTCGAACGGCTCGGCGCGATGCAGGCGCAGTGGCCGCCGGCGCCGTACGTCGGGCTCTGGTCCCGGCTCGAGAGCTTCCACCACGACCAGTTGACGCGGGCGCTGGAGCGCAGGCGCGTCACCCGGTCGACGCTGTTCCGCATGACCGTTCACCTCGTCTCCGCCAAGGATCAGCCTGCGTTCGCGCGGCTCGTGCACGACCAGTGGCGGGAGGACTTCGAGCGCGGTGGCCTGCGAGTGGACGAGCTCGAACGCCGGATCGAGCGGCTCGCCGACGACGGCCCCTTCACCTACGCCGACCTCAACGCCATCCTGCCGGAGCTCGAGCCGCGCGGGTTTCTCGTCAGGTGCGTGACGCCGCTCGTCCACGTCCCGCCGTCCGGCACGTGGGGCCGGGTGCGGATCAAGCTGACGACGGCGGAGCGGTGGCTCGGCGTGCCGATGCCGCCCGCGCGGGAGGCCGCCGAGCGCGTGATCCGCAGCTACCTCCGCGCCTTCGGTCCGGCAAGTCGCGCCGACCTGCTCCAGTTCTCCGGCCTGCGGGTGTCGGCCCTCGACCCCGCGCTCGAGGCGCTGCAGCCGTCGCTCCGCCGGCTCGAGGCGGAGGACGGCCGGGAGCTCCTCGACCTGCCGCGGGCGCCTCGGCCCGACCCGACGATCCCCGCTCCGGTCCGGTTCCTGCCGCCGTTCGATGCGATCGTGCTCTCACACCGTGACCGGACCCGGGTGCTCCCCGAGGACTACCGGCCGAGCGTGATCCGCGGCGGTGACGTCCGGCCGACCTTCCTGGTCGACGGCTTCGTCGCCGGCGAGTGGCGGCGCCAGGACGGCAAGGTGAAGGTCGAGCCCTATGCACCGCTTCCGCCCCGCGTCCGCCGAGAGGTCGACGGCGAGGCCCGGCGCCTCGCCGCCTTCCTCGACTTCTCCTAGGGCTGGTACTGCTGGAAGAGGACGACCGCCGGGTTCGGGTAGCGCTCGCCGATCTGGAGCCACCAGCCGGCGTCGGGCTCGAAGATCCGGCGGTGCTTCGGATTCCGCCCGTTCACGATTTGTGCGAGCTCGTCGGTGGAGATCGTCGTGTGCTCTGCGGGGCCCGTGAGCAGCGCGACCTGCGCGTCGGACAGGACCACGAAGGTCAGCAGGCGATGGCCTTCGTCGACTGTGACGTAGTCGTTGGGAACGTCGCTCGAGCCGGTGCTCTCCAGCGCCGCGTGCTGCGCCGCGACACCCGTGAGCCACCACTCCGGGTCGAGCCGGAGCTCGTACTTGCCCGGTGCGGTCTCGGCCATCGACCGGATGTGGCCGTAGAACACGCTCGAAGGACGCGCGGGCGCGGGCGCGGAGGCGGCCGGCGAGCGCTCGGGCGAGGACGTGACGGCGACGATTGCGGCGGCGGTTGCGCCGGCGGCGAGGACGAGGAGCAGGTACTTCATCGTGGGCCTCCTTCGGGTTGACCCCCGCAGGGTCGGCCGCGCGGCTGAAGAGGCGCTGAAGCGCGGCTGAAAGGCCGCCGCCGCACCTGCGATCATCGCTTGCGTGGCCGAGTTCTTCGTCCTCGGGCCGCTCGAGGCGGTCGTCGAGGGACGCCCGCTCCAGCTGCAGGCCGAGAAGCCGCGCGCGCTCCTCGCACTCCTGCTGCTTCGCCGGAACCGAGTCGTGCCTGTGTCGGCGCTGATCGACGAGCTCTGGGGCGACGTCCCGCCGGAGACCGCCACGTCCGCGCTCCAGGTCTACGTCTCGCAGCTGCGGAAGGCGGTCGGGCCCGATCGGGTGGTGACGAAGGCGCCCGGTTACTCGATTCGGGTCGAGGAGGACGAGCTCTACCTCGAGCGGTTCGAGCGCCTAGTCACCGAGGCTCGTGAGCTGCTCGAGCGGGGCGAGGCAGAGGCCGCAGCGGCGCAGCTGCGTGAGGCGCTCGCGCTGTGGCGAGGCCCGGCGCTCGCCGAGTTTCGCGCCGAGCCGTTCGCGCAGACCGCGGGAGCGCGTCTGGAGGAGACGCGGCTGGAGGCGACCGAGCTTCGGGTCGAGGCCGACCTGGCGCTCGGCCGCGAGACCCGCCTCGTCCCCGAGCTGGAAGAGCTCGTCGGTGCGTCCCCGTACCGGGAGCGCCTTCGCGCGCAGCTGATGCTCGCGCTCTACCGGTCGGGGCGGCAGGCGGAGGCGCTCGACCTCTACCGGCGGACGCGCGACACCTTCGTGGACGAGCTGGGGATCGAGCCGGGGCCGGAGCTGCAGGAGCTCGAGCGCATGATCCTCCATCAGGACGAGGGATTACGGGCTGCGCGGCCGGGTCGTGCCGCGGCGCCCCCTCCGCCGGCACAGCGGAGCCGGCGGCGGCTCCTGGCCCTCGCTGCAGCGGCGGCCGTGGTGATCGCGGCGGTCGCGGTCGCGGCGGTCGCGAGAGACGACGACGGCGGCGCGCAGTCTAGGAGCGACCACGAGCTGCAGACCTTCGTCTCCAGGCTCGAGAACTTCCTGGCGCAGTCCCACGAGGGCCGTAGCGAGATCACGGCGGCGATCGGGGCCGCCTTCGGCTGCAAGCTGCCGCCACACCGGGCAGCCGAGCGCCTCAACCGCGTCCAGCGAAACCGCCAGAGCCTGCTCCAGCAGGTCGCGGCGCTGTCGGTGCCCGACAGCGAGGAGGCACGAAAGGCCTCGGACCTGTTCCAGAAGGCCGAGCAGGCCTCGATCGCCGCCGACTGGCACTACCGCGACTGGCTCCTGGCGCGAGAGCGCTGCGGGCCGCCCGACTCCAGCCCCGAGATCACGGCGGCGCTGGCCGCCGACCGGAGGGCGACGCTCGCGAAGCGGGCGTTCGTCGCCGTGTTCAACCCGCTCGCGCGGCGCGTCGGCGATCCGGTCTGGACCGCGGACCAGTTCTAGGAGGGTTTGTCCTCGACGCCGCGGTAGAAGTCGGCGGCGGCGCGAGGGATCCCGGCCGGCAGGCCGAGCCCCTCACAGGCCTCGGCGATCTCGTCCATCTCGGGCGCCCAGCGCCACGCGCGGTCGACGACGCGCTCCAGGCGATCCGGGCTGACCCCTTCGGCATCGAGCCACGACTCCACCCCGTAGGCCCGCGCGATCGCCCGTGCCTGCCACGTCAGCGCGATCCCGATCTTGTTCCATCCCCCGAAGGCCATCTTGAGGGCCGACGCGGCGCCGACCTTGCCCGGGAGGACGATCGGTTTCACGTCACCCTCGGGGAAGAGCGCCGCGACCCTGTCCGCGCCGTCGCCGGCGAGGTAGAGGTTGATCCCCGACGCCGCGATGATCGAGCCGTCGACGACGCGGGGGCCGAGCTCGGCGATCCGGCGCATCCGCGCCGGCGAGATCGCGTTGGCCTCGACGAAGATCCGCTCGAAGCCGGCGTCGAAGACGCCGCGGGCCACCTTCTCCGCCGCAGCCGGCGGGCAGATCGAGATGATCACGTCGCAGGAGCGGACGAGCTCGTCGACCGAGTCGACGTCGGTGAAGCCGGCGGCGCCTGCTCTCAGCCCGGTCGCATCGCTGCGCCCGTCGCTCGCCCACAGGACGTCGCCGTGCACGGCGCTGCCGACCGCGGCGCCCATCTGTCCGGGATGGAGGAGCCCGACCCGCACGCCTAGCCCCGCTCGACGCGGGAGCCGCCGACGATCGCGTCCCGTCCGTCGGCGAACCGCACCCACGCCTTGCCCTTGCCGTCGTAGTCGGGCGACCAGACGACGAGCGTCGCGTCCTCCCCGGCGACACGGCAGGGCTCGGAGCCCTCGGGATCCACGCCGCGCCAGACGCGGACGAACGGGTTCTGCTCCCACTCGCGGCCAATCGTGGTGTCGTCGGTGTGGCCGGGGTAGACGACGGTCTCGTGGGAGAGCTGCATCAGCACGTCCATCACCGACCGCTTGATCTGCTCGAAGTCGCCGCCGCCGACTGCGTCCTTGAACAGCACGTCGCCCGAGAAGCACGCCTCGCCGTTCACGACGAATGCGACGTGATCGTCCTTGTGCCCGGGGGTTGGGAGCGCGTCGACCCGCAACCCGCCCACCTCGACCGGTCCGGTGACGACCTCCAGGCCCAGCTCGGCCTCGTGCTCCACGTGGTCGGGGTCGGCGTGGGTCCGCAGGACGTGGCTCGGAAGCACGTGCCATCGCTCCACGGCCTCCTGGAGCGGCTCGAGCGGAGCCCCGCTGTCGACGTAAACCGCCGCTCCGCCCTCCTCGTCGGCGACGAGGTAGGCGTTCGAGAGCCAGGACGGATGCATGCTTCGCGCGACGAGCACCGGCGCATAGGGTATGGCCCAGGAAACCGAGGAGGAGGATCAAGTGGCCGGGCTGCTCGAGCGCATGTCGCTGGTGATCAAGTCGAAGCTGAACAGGCTCCTGGACCGGGCCGAGGACCCGTCGGAGACCCTGGACTACTCATACGAGGAGCAGCTGCGGTTGCTCCAGAACGTGAAGCGCGGCGTCGCCGACGTCGTCACGTCAAAGAAACGGCTCCAGCTGCAGGCGGACAAGCTCGAGCAAAGCCTTGTGAAGCTCGACCAGCAGGCGCGCGACGCGATCGCCGCCGGCCGCGAGGACCTCGCCCGCCAGGCGCTCGAGCGCAAGACGCTCGCGCAGCAGCAGCTCCAGGACCTCGACCGGCAGATCCAGCAGCTCGAGCAGCAGCAGGAGAAGCTCGCGGCGTCCGAGAAGCAGCTCTCGGCGAAGATCGAGTCCTTCCGGTCGCAAAAGGAGGTGATCAAGGCGCAGTACTCGGCCGCCGAGGCGCAGGTACACATTGGCGAGGCCGCCACCGGGATCGGCGAGCAGATGGCCGACACCGGGCTCGCGATCCAGCGGGCGAAGGACAAGACGGAGCAGATGCAGGCGCGGGCCGGCGCCGTCGAGGAGCTGATCGAGTCCGGCACGCTCGAGGACTTCACGGCGGGCGACCAGTCGCAGCTCGACCGCGAGCTCGCGCAGATCTCGGCCGGCCAGCAGGTCGACGCCGAGCTCGAGCGGATCAAGGCCGAGGTCGGCGGAGGCTCGACGAAGAAGGAGCTCGAGCAGTGATCGTTCGCTTGATGGGCGAGGGCCAGTTCCGCATCGACGAGGGGCTACGCGCGCAGCTGAACGAGCTCGACGATCAGGCCGTGGCGTCGATCGACGCCGAGGACGAGCCGGCGTTGGACAAGATCCTCGACGAGATGTGGGACCTCGTCCAGGAGCGCGGCGAGCGGCTGCCCGACGAGGAGATCGCCACCTCCGACCTGATCATCCCACCGAGTGACCTGACGCTCGAGGAGACGCGCAAGCTGTTCACGGACGAGGGACTGGTCCCGGACCTTCCGGCACGGTGAGCGCCGGCGGCCTCGTCCACTGGGACGACGTCCAGGCGCACCCTGACGAAGAGGGCCACTTCGCCGCCACCTGGCGCTTCCTCGGCCGTGAAAGCGGAGCGGGCGCGTGGACGGTCAACCGGATCGACATCGTCCCGAACCGCTGGTCGACCCCGGCGCACGTGGAGGACGAGGAGATCTTCTACGTGCTCCGCGGCTCCGGTCTCTCCTGGCAGAACAGCAAGGTGTACGAGGTCCGCGAGGGGGACTGCATCGTCCACCGGGCCGGGAGGGAGGCGCACACGCTGCGGGCGGGAGACGACGGGTTGGACGTGCTCGTCTTCGGCCGGCGCGGCTACGACGGGCACGCGACGCTGCCGCGCGCCGGCGTGACCTGGCTCGGGCGGAGCTGGGTGCAGTCCGGCGAGGGCGGGCATCCGTGGGAGCAGGAGATCGCGGCGGGCGAACCCGAGGTCGGGGAGGCCGGCGAGCGGCCGGGGAACATCGTCAACGTCGACGCCCTCGAGCCCGACGACGAGGGCGACCGGATCCTCGCGACCGAGGCGGGTGCGATGCAGGCGGGCATGCACCAACGGACGCTCGGCCCCGGCGTCGCCGCGGTGCCTGCGCACTTCCACTCCGCCGAGGAGGAGATCTTCGTGATGCTCGACGGAACGGCGACGCTCGAGCTGATCCCCAGCCCGCGAGCGGCCGCCTTCGGCATCGAGGAGGAGCAGCACGAGCTGCGCGCCGGCCACGTCGTCTGCCGGCCGGGCGGAACGCGCGTGTCGCATTTCTTCCGCGGCGGCGACGAGGGCGCGGTCATGCTCGTCTGGGGCAGCAAGGACCCGAACGACATCGCCTACTACCCGCGCTCGAACAAGATCAACTTCCGGGGTGTCGGACTGATCGCGCGCCTCGACAACCTCGAGTACTCGGACGGCGAGCCCGAGTTCGGCGGAGAAGCGCTCTAGAGAGCCTCTAGCGTCACGGGCGGCGATGGCAAGCGTCTGGAGGGGGAACAGTGCGATCAGCACGGGCCCCCGATAAGAGCGCGGCCATCGGCGTCAGGCCGCGGCGGAGCCGGGCTTCGCCCGGCGGTAGCCACGGCCGGCGTGACACTAGAGCGGCGCGCCGAAGAGGCCGAACCAGCGGCTGAGCTCGGGCTCGATCGGGAGCTCCTGTTCCAGCTTCGCCTTCAGCTCCAGCTCCTCCGGGTTGTCCCGCTCCTGCCCCTCTCCCGTGGGGACGAACGGCCAGAACGCACCGCGCTTGAAGCCGTAGATCCAGAGCACGGGGCGCTTCCCGCCCTCGAACTTGAACGGCGCGGCGAGGAGCTGCTCGCCGAACCCGCGCGAGGCGAGCTCCGACGCGATCAGGTTCACCGTCGTGACGAGGTCCTCGAAGTCCTTGTCCCGGACGACCAGCCACTCGTAGCCGTAGGAGTCCGTCGACCGCTCCACCTTCGAGCTCGAGTCGCGGGCGGCGACGTCCAGCAGCTCCTGCATCTCGTTCTCCGCCCGGACGAACTCACCGGCCGAGAGGGGCTTGAAGATCACGGCGGCGACGCCGGCGGGCTTCAGGCCGAGCTCGGCGTCCATCGTCACGGCGGCCGCGGGCAGCGCGAAGAGCGCATCCCGCTTCGCCTTCTTCAGGCCCTTGCGCCCGAGGAGCGCGTCGCGCAACCCCACTAGACGTTGACGGGGCGACCCATCTCGCGCGAGATCTCGGAGAGGCGCGCGAGGCGCTTCTCGAGCGGCGGATGGGTCATGAAGAGCTCGGTCGTCGCCTTTTTGACGTTCGTCGGGACGATGAAGAACGCGTTCATCCCCTGGACCTCGCGTAGGTCGCGCTGCGGGATCTGCGTGATGTTGGAGGCGATCCGCTGGAGCGCGCTCATCAGGTTCTCGGGCGCCCCGGTGATGATGGCCGACCCGCGGTCGGCCGCGTACTCGCGGTACCGCGAGATCATCAGGATCAGCACATAGCTGATCACGTAGGTGACCATCGAGACGAGGAACATGATCAGCCAGACCGGAGTGCCGCCGTCGCGGTTCCGGTCGCCGCCGAACATCCCGCCCCAGAGGCCCATCCGCATCAGCAGCGCCGCGACCATCGCGAAGAAGCTCGAGATGGTCATGATCGCGACGTCGCGGTTCCCGATGTGCGAGAGCTCGTGGGCGAGCACGGCCTCGATCTCGGGCTTGTCGAGCCGGTACCAGAGGCCCTCGGTCACCGCGACGACCGAGTGCTTCGGGCTGCGGCCCGTCGCGAACGCGTTCGGGATGTCCGTCGGGATGACCGCGATGCGCGGCTTCGGCAGGTCGGCCATCGCGCAGAGGCGCTCGACCATGTCGTGGAGCTCCGGCGCCTCTTCCCGCGAGACGACCTTCGCCCGGGAGGCGGCGAGCGCGATCTTGTCCGAGGTGAAGTACTGGAGGAACGCGAGCCCCCCGATGATCACGAGGACGAAGCCGATTCCGACGTTGAAGATGTTGACGAGGACGACGAAGAAGGCGACATAGAGCGCGCCAAGCAGGAACAGGGTCGTCACCATGCGGGCTGACAACCCGAAATCGCGTCCGTATCCCTTGCGTTCCATCGTCCGCAGTGTAGCCCTGGGCCTCGCCCTGACCGCGCTCCTGGCCGCCCCCGCTCGGGCTGCCGAGTTGCCTGTCGTCGTCGTGCCCGGGCTCGAGCTCGCCGACCTGGAGGCGCTCTCGCAGGAGGGCGCGGTCGGGCTGCTCGTGCCCGACGCCGGGCCCGACACCAGTGCGGCACACGCGCTGGCATCGCTCGAGCGCGGCAAAGTGCGGAACTCGCTGCTCGGCGGGGCCGCCGCCGGCGACCGGCTCGTGGAGGCGCAGTTCGCGCAGGGCCCGCCGCGGGGCAACGCGATCATCCTCGGTCTCCCACGAGGCGGCAAGCAGCGCAACGACCGCCGCTACCCGATCGCGGTGATCGGCCCTGGGTATCACGGGCTCCTCACCTCGACGTCGACCCGGATCCCGGGCCTCGTCTCGGTCGTCGACGTGGCGCCGACCGCCCTCGGGAAGGACGACCGACTCGGGTCCAGGGAGTCCGCCGACCCGGTCGCCGAGCTCGTGCGGCTCGACCGCCGGATCGACGACAACCGCGACGCGAAGGCCGCTTTCCTGCTCGTCTCGCTCGCGCTGATCGTCGCCGTCGCCGTGTTTTTGCCCACGGCCGTGCTCGCTGCCTTCTCCGCCGTCCTGCTCGCGAACCTCGCGCTCGGCATCGCCGGGGCGACCGACGTCTGGGTGGACGTGCTCGTGCTCGTGCTCTTCCTCGCCGCGTCGCTCGTCTTCGCGAGACTTCCGCCCCTGGCGCACGGCCTGCTGCTCGGGGGCGTGATCATCGCGTACCTCCTTGCGATGGGGATCGACGCCGAATGGGTGGCGTTCTCGCCCTTCGGCCCGACGCAGAACGCCCGCTTCTACGGCCTCTCGAACCTGCTCGAGACCCTGCTGCTCGTCCCGGCCTTCGCGGGGCCGTACCTGCTCGGCGCGACCCTCGGCCTCTGGGCTTTTCCCCCGATCGCGCTGCTCGCGCTCGTCGCCGTCGGCGGGACCTCGTTCGGGGCGGACGGCGGCGGGGTGCTCGTGCTGCTCGCCGGGTACGCGGTCCTGATCGCGACCTACCACCGGCTCTCGTGGCGGGCCGCGGTCGGCGGCGGGGCCGCCGCGCTGCTCGTGCTCGGCCTCGCGCTCGCCGTCGGCGGGCACAGCCACGTCACGGACGCGATCTCGAGCGGCCCCGTCGGGCTGGCCGAGGACTTCTGGCGCCGCCTCGAGCTGTCCTGGCTGCGGGCCACCTCGAGCTGGGGCGCGGGCCTGCTCGTCTTCGGCGGCATCCTGGCGCTCGCGCTGCTCACCCTCCGCGAGCGGCGCCCGCTGCAGCTCGCCTACCTGGCTGCGCTCGCCGTCTCGCTGCTCGTGAACGACTCGCCGAACGACGTGGTCGTGGCCGGGCTCGCCGGCTACCTGGCGCTCAGCACCGCCCCGGCGCTCGCCCGACCAGCAGCCCAACCAGAGCGTCCGGATTCTCCGGCACCGCGAGCGCGAACGGCCCCGGCTTCGTCGCCCTGATCAGGGTCATCCCACCCGCCGACCGCTCGATGCAGACGGTGCCGGTCCGAACGCGCCAGTAGCGCGTGTAGCGCACCTTCAGCGCATAGGTGCCGGGCTCGGTCAGCTTCCCCTCGACCCGCGAGTGGTCGAGCCGCGTGATCCGCGGCGTGCCGGGGCCGGTGAGGATCGATGCGGGTTTTGGCAGCTCCCAGATCGCGACGAATGAGTTCGTGAAGACGAGCTTGAGCCCCGACCGCCCCGAGCGCAGCAGTGCCGCCTCACGCCACTCGCCTTTCCGGCCGAGCGGGGTGTTCGGCAGGACGATGTAGCGGACGCCCATGCGCCGGAGCCAGTCGCGGTACCCGGCGGGCGCCAGGCGCCGGTCGTAGAAGAGCTTGTTCCGCGCGATGTCGATCTGCCGATACCAGCCGCGTGCGAGCGGATAACCCGCCTTCGGCAGCCAGTACGCCTCCCAGTGGTCGTAGGTCGGGACGACCTCGACACGGAAGTTGGGGTTTGCGTGCGAGTGCAGGAACCGCAGCGCCGAGGCCCAGAAGGCGGCGTGCGCCGGGCGGACGTCGGTGCGCGTGACCGCGGCGGCCACGTACGGCGTGACGTTGTAGGTCAGCGCAAAGGCGAGCGCGAGGGTGGAGAGTGTCCGCGGCCGGAACCGCGCGAGCAGCGCGGTCAGGAGCATCAACGGGAAGATGAACGTCCGGAGGCGGGCGAGGTTCTCCCCGATCGGCGTCGAGACCACGAACATGAGCAGGCTGGCGGCCCCCCACACGAGGAAGAAGGAGCCGAGCAGCGCGCCGTGACGGGCCCGACGGGCCAGCGCTGCGCCGAGGATCGAGACGGTCAGGACCGCCCAGAGCTCGAGCAGCCTGAACGGATAAGAGCCGCTGGTCGGGAAGAAGACGAGGACGGCGAACTGCACCGCTCCGATCGCCGCGAGCACGACCGAGAAGACGAGGCCGCTCCGGCCGAGGCGGCCGCGCGAGATCACGATCGCGAGCAGCGCAAGGCACAGGAAGACGAAGGCGAGGGGGCTGAATCCGGCGGTCAGCGCGGCTGCCGCCGCGGCCCACCAGCGCCGGCCGCGCTGGAGTGCGAGCAGCGCGCCGAGGCCCGCCGCCAGCCCGAGTGCATAGGTGTACGTGCCGAAGAAGACCGGCCCGGCGGCCAGCACAGCGAAAGTCCGCGCCGGCCAGATGCCCGCCTGCCCCCACTCGCCCTCGACGATCACCGCGAAGAACGCGGCCGAGAGGACGACCGCGGCGAACACCAGCGGGACGTTCCCGACCACCGCGGCCGGCAGGTAGTAGAGGAGGCTGTACGACGCGAGCGGGTAGTGGCCGCCGTACCAGAGGTTGTCCCAGACGAGCACGCCCTGCTGGACGAGCAGCGTCCGGTACAGGTGCGCGGGCGCGTCGCCGAGAGGCGGCGCGATCGCGAGCAGCACGGCGGCTCCGAGAAAAGCAAGCGTGCCCGCGAGGAGCGCCTCGCGGCGGGGCGAGACGAGACGCGAGATGGCGGCTGTCACCAGGAGCGTGCATCGTGCCTGCTGAGAGCGCCGCGTGACGGCGATACACTCCGCAGCCGTGCGCCGCCTCGCCCTGATCGTCCTGCTCGGAGCGCTCGTTGCGGGCTGTGGCGGCGAGAAGACCGTGAGCCCGGAGCCGGAGACCGTGGAGGGGGCGGTTCCGCAGGCGCCGCAGCCGCAGCCGCTCCCGAATGGGGACGCGGCCGCCGGCAAGGCCGTCTTCGCCTCCCAGGGCTGCGGCGGCTGCCACACCTACAAGCCGGGGGGCACGAGCGGGACAACCGGCCCCGACCTCGACAAGCTGGCGCAGTACGCGCAGACGGCGGGGAAGCCGGAGGCAGACTTCGTGCACGAGTCGATCGTCGATCCCAGCGCCTACGTCGAGAAGGGCTTCCCCGACGGCGTGATGCCCAAGTACGACAGCCTGTCGCAAGAGCAGCTGGCCAACCTGGTCGCCTTCCTCACCCAGGGCTAGGTGGCTCGGCCGGCAATGCCCTCCGCGCCGCTGGCGGCTGCAAAGCGTCGCCGGTCTGGAGCACCCTGGCGGGCTTTTCGCGCGCCATCGACGCGGCCGCACCACCGGCCGGCCCACCATTGATCGACCTCCGAGCGGCGCGCAGCGACCCGGACTCCTACCGAGCCGGGGTGGCGCGGAAAGGCGGCGCGGAGGCGTTCGACGAGCTGCTCGAGGCCGACGCGCGTTGGCGCGAGCTCGTGCCGCAGGTCGACGAGCTCCGCGGCCGCCAGAAGCTGAAAGGGAAGCCGACGCCGGAGCAGGTCGAGGAGCTGAAGCAGGTCAAGGAGGACCTGCGACGCCTTGAAGACGAGCTGTCGTCGGCCGAAGCGCGCCGCGACGAGCTGCTGCAGCGCGTGCCAAACCCGCCGCACGAGTCGGTCCCGGACGGGGACGCGGAGGAGGACGCCCGCGAGGAGCGTCGGGTCGGTGAGCCGGGCGACGAGAGCCCCGAGCACCTCGAGCTCGGCTGGTTCGACATGGAGCGCGGCGCGCGACTGTCGGGCTCCCGCTTCGGCTACATCGCGGGCGACGCCGCTCTGCTCGCGCTCGCTCTCTACCGCTGGGCGCTCGACCGCGTCGTCGCCGAGGGCTTCACGCCGGTGCTCCCGCCGGTGCTGGTGCGCGAGGAGGCCATGTACGGCACCGGCTTCTTCCCCGCGGAGCGGAACGAGTACTACGAGATCTCCGAGGACGGCCTCTACCTGACCGGCACCTCCGAGGTGGCGCTCGCTGCCCTGCACATGGGCGAGATCATCGAGGCGGACGAGCTCCCGCGGCGCTATACCGCCTTCTCGCCGAACTTCCGGCGCGAGGCGGGCGCGGCGGGCCGCGACACGCGCGGGATGTTCCGCGTCCACCAGTTCAACAAGGTGGAGATGTTCTCGTACGTGCTCCCCGAGGAGTCGTGGGACGAGCTCGAGCGGCTGCTCGCGATCGAGGAGGGGCTCGTGCAGGAGCTGGGGCTCCCCTATCGCGTGCTGAACATCGCCGCAGGCGAACTCAGTGCCGCGGCGGCGAAGCGCTACGACATCGAGGCGTGGTTCCCGTCGCAGCAGCGCTATCGCGAGCTGACGTCGGCCTCGAACACGACCGACTTCCAGGCGAGGCGGCTCGGGATCCGCTATCGCGCCAACTCCCGCACCGAGTTTGTCCACACCCTGAACGGCACGGCGGTCACCGACCGCTGGGTGCTCGCGATCCTCGAGAACTTCGGCGGCGAGGTGCCCGAGGTCCTGCGGGAGTTCGGCGCGCCCGAGCGGGTTCGTCCCGACGCCTAGCTAGCTACGCTGAGGCCCGGCGGGGTGCCGGAGCGGTCGAACGGGGCGGTCTTGAAAACCGCTGGCCCTTAACGGGGCTCGTGGGTTCAAATCCCACCCCCGCCGCTGGACGCACCTGGCAGCAGGAGCTCGTAGCTCACAGATCGGCGAGGAAGGCCATCATCGTCTCGCCGACGGCGTCGAGGCTGCGGGGTGAGACGGCGGTCAGGTCGTCGCACGTCCGGTGCCAGCAGGGGAAGTCGAAGTCGATCAAGTCGATCGCGGGAACCCCGGCACGGATGAACGGGACGTGGTCGTCGAGCACCGCGCCCTGCTCCCAAGCGGGGAAGTGGCGCGCGTGACCCGTTCGGCGCGAAGCGGCCCGGAGCTTGATCCAGAGCCGGCGGTTCGAGTACTGGTCGCGCGGGATCGCGAGGTCGCTGTCGCCGACGAAGTCCAGGACGACAGCCGCCTCCGCCAAACGGAAGGCGCGAGCCGCGACCTTGCTCCCGCGCAGGCCGTACCGCCCGAACTCCGCGTCCTTCCCGGGCGGCGCCTCCTCTCCGTCAAAAAAGACGACGATCAGGGTGGGGCGGAGCTGCCGCGGCCTAATCGTCCTCGCCAGCTGGCGGACGACTGCTGTGCCCGAGGCCGAGTCGTTCGCGCCGACGAATCCGGGCAGGTCCTTCGTGTCGTAGTGGGCACCCAGGACGATCCTCCGGCGGGGGTTTCGCCCGGGAATCGTTCCGACGACGTTCCGCAGACCGCCCGGCACTGCCTGGAAGCGGCCTCGCGGAATCGAGCGACGGAGGAGCTCGGCGAGCTCACGCGACTTCTGCGAGCCTGCGGGGCGCGGACCGAGCGCGACCTGACGGTTCAGGAACGCCCAGGCCGGCCGCTCGTCGAACCGGTTGACGCGAGTGGATTCGCGCGAGCGGCGGAATTTCCAGGCGGAAGCTCCCGCGACAGGTCGTGGTACGTGGGTCTGGGTGGTGAGGCCGACGCCTCCGCTGGCGCCGCCGCCACCCCAGGCAGTCAGGCCGACAACCGCCAAGATCATGAAGCCGCTGAGTCTGGGAGTGTTCTTCATGGCGTACCAGGACTCCAGCCAGCTCCTCGACCAGAAGATGGCGATGAATGGCAATGCTGGCAAGACCGCAAAGATGAGGGCTCCGACGCCGGCAGCGCAACGATACGGGATGCCCTAGGCTAACGCCGCCGGATAATTATGCGACGTTCGCTGCCGCCGCCTCCCGTGACGGACGAGATCGTCACCGGAAGCGAACGACCGTCGCGCGGGTCGAGCACAATCATGAGCCGCGGGGCTGAACGGCGGAAGCCGTTTAGGCATCCGCGATTCCGGGTATCGACGGCACCGTCAGCCTGCGCGATCCCCCGTAGGCGCCTCTCGAAAGGAGAAACAAATGCGGATTCCACGGGCGGTCTATCCGGCCGCGGCCGTCGTTCTGCTGTGTATTTTTGCAGGGCTCGCCGCAGTCGTCCGCACCGCAGACGCTCGCCCGACAGGACCCACGGCCGGTGCCAGCAAGGTCGCGGGAACGGTTTCGGCGCGAATGGTCATCAACCGCTTCAGGGCCGTAGGGAAGCGGGTGATCGGACAAGGCACGGTCATCTCGACATACAAAGACGCGGCCGGCGTGACGACCGTGAAGCGGAAGCCCTTCCGACTCACGATCCGGGAGCGCCACAATGGGCGCATACGGCACCGGATGTCGTATTCCGCGGTTCAGCAGGAAGAACCGCTGTGCCACGTCCTTCTCCTCGAGGTCGGCGAGGTCGACCTCACGCTCGCCGGCCTGCACGCGACTCTGCGGGCATTCAATCCGGAGGAGCCGATCCAGGTCCGCATTCAGGCTCGACGGTCAGGCGGCGTGCTCGGACGCTTGTTCTGCGATCTCGCTCAGGGCGGCGGCGCGCTCCCCACGGCGCGTAAGGCTCAGTTCGCCGCACGGACGCTGACCAGGCGCACCGGGGGCAACACGATCATGCGCGCCAGCGCGACGGTCTACGCGCCCGACCAGACGACGAGCGGTAGTGCAGGGACGACGTACTCGGCGCACGGCGGGGTTACGCCCAACGCTCCCCAGGCACCGATGCAGGTCGCCGAATGCGACGTCCTGCATCTCATTCTCGGACCTGTTCATCTCGACCTGCTCGGGCTCATCGTCGATATCAACAAGGTCGTCCTCGACCTGAAGGGCATCCCCGGAACCCTGCTCGGGGACATCTTCTGTCAGCTGCGGTCGACGCCCCCGCCGCCAGGTGGGGCCAGCAAGGTCGCGGGAACCGTCTCGACGCGGATGGTCATCAACCGCTTCACGGCCGTGGGCAAGCGTGTCGTAGGACAGGGCACCGTCATCTCGACGTACACGGACATGGCCGGCGCGACGAGCACAAAAAGGAGCTCGTTCCGGCTCTCGATCCTCAAGCGTAAGGCGGCGCAACAGCTTGGGCTCGCGTCGGTTCAGCAGGAGCCTCTGTGCCAGGTCTTGTTCCTCGAGATCGGTGAAGTCGACCTGACGCTCGCGGGCCTGCACGTTATCGCGCGGGCATTCAACCCGGCCGAGCCGATCCGCCTCCGCCTCCAGGCTTACCGGGCAGGCGGCATTCTCGGACGATTGTTCTGCGATCTCTCCGAGGGCGGCGGCGTGGCCGCCTCCAAGCGCAAGGCGCGAATCTCTGCGCAGACGCTGACCACCCGCATGGAGGGCAGCACGATCATGCGCGTCAAGGCAGTCATGTACGCGCCGAACCAGACGACGAACGGTGATGCATGGACGACGTACTCGTCTGACGCCGGTGCCACGCCGAACGCTCCCCAGGCGCCGACCCAGGTCGCTGAGTGCCACGTCCTGCATCTCATTCTCGGGCCCGTTCATCTCGACCTGCTCGGGCTGATCGCTGATCTGAACAAGATCCTCGTCGACATCAATGCGGTGCCGGGGACAGTGCTCGGAAACATCTTCTGTCTGCTGAGCTCGGACCCAGCGCCGCCACCACCGCCGCCGGCTCCACCACCACCACCGCCGGCGCCGGCCCCGGCACGCGCCTCGTGAGCTACCGATCGAGTCGAGAGGAAGCACGATGAAGAGCGCAATCATCGCCGGCGTTGTCGCGTTGCTGGTCTCGTCGGCGTCCGCAACGGCGGCCTTCGTCGTCACGAGCAAGAACATCAAGAACGGCACGATCCAGACCATCGACCTCAGCGCCAAAGCGAGGAAGGCGCTGAAAGGCAACGCCGGCCCGGCGGGAGCACGCGGTCCGGCGGGACCGCAGGGTCCGCGGGGGTTCGTCGGAGCCACGAAGATCGTCAGTGCGACGTTCCCCGTCCCGTCGAACACTGCAGGCTCGCCCCAAACCGTCTCGTGTCCCGCCGGCACGGGCATCATCAGCGGCGGCGTCATCTCCGAGGCGCAAGGGGACACCTGGGTCGACGCCCCGTCCGGAAATGGCTGGTCCGGCGCGGCCAACAACGTCGCCGGCATCAGCCCGGGCGAGGTGACCGTGTACGCACTCTGCGCGGAGGGTGTCGCGGCCCCCTCGACATCGTCGGCGTCCGCCGGCACAGGGGCGGCGGCAGCGACCAGGAAGGCGGCCAGCCAGTAGCCAGCACCCTCTGGATGGCGT
>Ga0307320_10000080_pt1 | contig 32713 bp, 27 predicted proteins | sample ER_DNA_369_FD_194495 | JGI IMG/M metagenome (GOLD analysis project Ga0307320, IMG submission 194495) | Bulk soil microbial communities from the East River watershed near Crested Butte, Colorado, United States - ER_DNA_369 | ecosystem: Environmental > Terrestrial > Soil > Floodplain | place...
GGTATTTGCCCACCTGTAGGCGGGCGGGCCTTCGTTGCGTTGCCGCCAGTTGTAGATGGTGCGCTCTGGGATGCCGCCTAGGTAGCCGCTCAACCATTCAAGGTCGTGCAGGGGCTCCTCGGGTTTACCCATTGGTCCTCCTGCGGGAATGTTCTGTAGAAACAATACCAGCAGCGAGTCGGTGTTGACGGACCATTACCGCTATGCCACGCTTGCGCATGTGTCGAGGCGATTTTCTGGGCAGGTTGAGATCGTGCCGGGCGTCGTCGGGCCTGAGGGGATCATCGACCCGAGGCACGTCATCCCGAGCCCGGATGGTGGAGTCGACATCGAGCTAGATATCCGATTTGACCCGCGGCAACGCCGCTATGTGTGCCATGAGGTGCGGGCGGCCAGCAGCACCGGGGGCGCTGTGACCACGGAATCCCTGAGACATCTACAGATCGCTGAGTGGATCGTTCTCGCCTTGCTTATGGATAGCGATGAGGGGCCGGTCATCCGTGAGCTTGAGAATCCAGACGGCAGGGAGCCGTGGGGGAAGACCGCTCCCGATGATGTGGCCGAGCACGGGCCGACAGATCGGGCGCTGCGGTGGACGGCGCATTTCTACCGCTACGGCTATGCGGTGTCATATAACCCGACAAAGGACGTTGAGGAGATGTTGAAGCTGCCCCGGTCAACTGCGGGTAGGTGGATCGCAGCAGCGCGCGAGGCGGGCTACCTGGGGCCTTCTGAGGGTATGGGGAAGGCAGGCGGGTAGTGGCCAGCATCGCGAAGCGTCCCGACGGGCGGTGGCGGGCACGGTACCGCGACGCGGCCGGCAAGGAGCACTCGAAGCACTTCGATCGCAAGACCGATGCGCAGCGCTGGCTCGATGAGGTGACCGCCGCAATCGTCACCGGTCAATATGTCGACCCGCGCTCGGGCCGCATCACCTTTCGCGAATACGCCGAGCGGTGGCGCGCAACCCAGGTGCATCGCCTGACCACGCAGGACTACATCGAGGGCAACCTGCGCCGCAACGCCTACCCGGTGCTCGGCGATAAGCCGCTGTCATCGATCAGGCCGAGTGAGGTCCAGGGGTGGGTCAAGGGCATGACCGATCGGTTGGCACCATCGACCGTCGGCGTCGTCCATGGTGTTGTGTCGGGCATCTTTCGCGCGGCCGTGCGTGACCGGTTGATCGTGGCGAACCCGTGCGACGGGACACGTCTCCCGAAAGCCACGCCGTCACGGGTCGAGCCGCTGCCCGTCGAGAGTGTGCACGCGCTAGCTGACGCAGTGCCCGCCCGATATCGGGCGCTTGTGATCTTGGCTGCTGGCTCGGGCATGCGTCAGGGCGAATGCCTGGGGCTCACTGTGGACAGGCTCGACTTCCTGCGCCGCGTGGTGCATGTGGATAGACAGCTCGTAACCGTGACTGGCCGTCCGTCGTTCCTGACCGCGCCCAAGACGGCGGCGAGTGTGCGCACCATCCCGCTGCCTCAAGTCGTGCTCGATGCCCTCGCCGCGCACCTGGGCGCCTTCCCGCCGCTCGGCGATGGGTTCGTGTTCGTCACAGACGCCCGCAATCCCATCCGTCGCACCGCTTTCGGGGATGTGTGGCGGGCTGCCGTCAAGGCCGCGGGCGCGCCGGCTGGGACAGGCTTTCATGAGTTGCGGCATTTTTATGCCAGCTTGTTGATCAGGCACGGCGAGAGCGTCAAGACCGTGCAAGCGCGACTCGGTCATGCCTCGGCGTCAGAGACGCTCGATACCTACTCCCACTTGTGGCCGGACAGTGATGATCGGACCCGCACGGCGGTCGATTCTGTCCTTTCTGCGGACTATGTGCGGACTGGGGAGGTGGTTGATGGACATAATCCCTAGTCAAATGCCGGTTGGCGGACGAGTCGGTCGGTAAGCCGGATTCTGTCCCGGCCGTTGCGGACCGGGGGCGATCATCCATCTGCGACCGTTGTTACCAACGGCCTGGTGCGATCCACCCGGAGGCTCGGGCGAGCAGCCCTCAAGTGCCTCCGCAGACGCGCGTACGCGTCCTTTTGATCTTGCTCCAGGTGGGGTTTACCGAGCCATCCCAGTCACCTGGGATGCTGGTGGTCTCTTACACCGCCGTTTCACCCTTACCTCCCTGTCAATGAGATGACTGGCATCTCATTGCTCGTTAGAGGCGGTCTGCTTTCTGTGGCACTGTCCCGCGGGTCGCCCCGGGTGGGCGTTACCCACCACCTTGCTCTGTGGAGTCCGGACTTTCCTCAACGGAGCTTGCGCTCCGCCGCGATCGCCTGACCGACTCGTCCACTCTCCAGCCTAGCTAGTAACGCTAGGGACGGGTGAGGACTTCCGCGCCGTTCTCCGTCACCACCAGGGTGTGCTCGAACTGGGCGCACCAGCTCCCGTCAGCCGTGAGCACCGTCCAGCCGTCGTCCCACATGTACCACTCGCCGCTCCCGAGGGTGATCATCGGCTCGATCGTGAACGTCATCCCTGGCCTCATCACCGTGTCATACGCCGGCTCGTCGTAGTGCGGGATCACCAGGCCGGAATGGAAGGTCGTATGGACGCCATGCCCGGTGTAGTCGCGCACTACGCCATAGCCGAAGCGCTTGGCGTAGCTCTCGATCACCCGGCCGATGACGTTGACCTGGCGCCCCGGCTTCACGGCGTTGATTGCGCGTACCAGCGCCTCCTGGGTCCGTTCGGTAAGCAGCTGCGCCTGCTCGTCGACCTCGCCACAGAAGAACGTTGCGCAGGTGTCCCCGTGTACGCCGCCGATGAAGGCCGTCACGTCGATCTTGATAATGTCACCGTTTTCGAGCGGGCGGGCGTCGGGGATGCCGTGGCAGATGACCTCATTGACCGACGTACAGCAGGACTTCGGGAATCCGCGATAGCCCAGGGTTGACGGGTACGCGCCGTTGTCGATCAAGAATTCGTGGACTACCTGATCAAGATCATCGGTGGTAATGCCCGGGCTAATGATCTCGGCGGCGGCGTGCATTGCTTGGGCGGCCATCCGGCCTGCGACCCGCATCTTCTCAATGATCTCTGCCGGTTGCACGTCGTCGCCGGCATAGCGCTCGGGCGCCGGCCAGCCGACATAGTGGGGCCGAGCAATGCTCGCTGGCACCTCGCGTGGGGGCGAGACGGTAGCGGGCTCGATAGTCACCTCGCGATCCTACTTTCCCGAAAAGTGGTCACAAGCGGCATCAAATTCGGGCCCTAAAGTCAAGCGGTCAGGACAACGCTGGGCTAGGCGGCTGGGCTGAGTAGAGCGTTGAGCTGGTCCGCTGGGGTGTCGAGGTTGAGTGTGGGTCGGGGCCGCTTGTTCAGCATGTCTTGGACGCGTTGTAGGTCGGCTTTGCTGTGGACGCGTAGGTCGCTGCCTTTGGCGAACCAGAACCGGAGGAGCCGGTTGGTGTTCTCGTTGGTGCCGCGCTGCCATGGCGCGTGAGGATCACAAAAGTAGACCGGCGCGTTCAGCTGCATTTGGATGTCGCGGTAGCCACCCATCTCGCTGCCGCGGTCCCAGGTGATGGTGCGGCGTAGGTGCGCCGGCAGGTCCTTCATCGCCTCGATCATGGCTGCCGCGACGGTCTCGGCGTCGTGTCGGCCCGGCAGGTGCAGCAGAATCGTGAACCGGGTGCTGCGCTCCACGAGGGTGCCGATCGCACCACAGCCAGCCGCCCCCATGATCAAATCGCCCTCCCAGTGGCCGGGCACCGCCCGATCCTCCACCTCCGCGGGCCGTTGACTGATCGTGAACGCCTCGCTGTAGCGTTTCCCGCGGCCGTCAGAGCGATCCCGCTGCTTCCGAGCCGACCGCCGCGTGGAGAGGCATCTATGCAGGTCAGCGCGCAGATTGCCGCGAGTTTGCACATACAGGCATTGATAGATCGTCTCGTGGCTCACCCGTCGAAGCTTGTCATCGGGATAAGTCTTGGCCAACACCTCAGCGATCAGCTTCGGGCTCCAGCCTTGGTCCATCCACTCACTGATCGCCGCACACAACTTGGGATCCAAAAGTTTGAATACCTTCGGCCGACGGGCGCGTTCGACGGCTCGGCTGTGCGCCATGCCCGCGTGATAGTCGCCGTCGGAGTTGCGGTTGCGGCGCACCTCCCGCCACACCACAGCCTTATCCCGACCGACCCGGCGGGCGATTGCGGCGTAACTCAACCCCTGATCCAGGCCTCGCATGATCTCGGTCCGCTCAGCCCAACTCAGCCGGTGGCCGGGGCCGCCCGGCCATTGCTGATCGCCCGGAGCCGCCAGCCCGGACCCAGCACGCCCCCATGTCAACCTCATGCCGCCAGCCTGTCGCCACCACGACGTCGCGGCAGTCCTCGACACGCCAAGATCTCGAACCGCCGTGATCAGCGGCACCCCATTACAGAGCCTGCCAAACAGCTCACGGCGCACAGCCAGCGGAAACGCACTCCCAGACGTCACGACAACCCCCTTGATCGACAATCGTTGCCATGACCGTATGAATCTGCCGGCCGAATTGATGTGGTTGATGACCATTTTCTGGGGAGGTAGGCCGGGATTGGGCTCAGCCTGGGGAGTAACGTCGAAGACGATCGCGAGGTGCGGCCAAAAGGAGGGTGAGATGGCGGAGGGCGACTGGTGGTACGACCTCAAGACCCACACGGTGGTACCCGACAACAACGACACGAAGATCGCCGACCGGCTCGGCCCCTACAAGACGCGCGAGGAGGCCGAACACGCACTCGAGCTCGTGGAAGAGCGTAACGAAGCGTACGACAACGACCCGCGCTGGAACGACGATCTCTAATCGGCCCGGCTCGTCGGATAACTAGCTCTGCACAGTTTGCTGATGGTCTGCATTGGTAGCAACCTATGTAGACCGTGGGCAACCTACGTGGACGAGGTTGCAGCAACTTACCAACACATGCCCATCGAGATCACCCGCTCGTCGGTCGGTGATGTCGCTCCCGCAGCCCTAGGGGTAACCGGATGCGTCACGAGGTGACCGACGCCGACACCGCCGCCGCGCTCGGCAGTGGTGACGTTCCGGTACTCGCGACGCCGCGCTTGATCGCGTGGATGGAGGCGGCAACCGTGCAGTCCGCGGCCGCCTTCCTCGAGACAGGCCAGACGACCGTCGGCGCCGCGGTCCGCATCGAACACCGCAGCGCGACGAGAGTAGGAGGCCGCATCGAGATCACCGCAACACCGCCGCGCGATGCCGACGGCCGCCGTCTGACGTTCATCGTGCAGGCGATTGACGGCTCGGGGCAGCTCGTCGCGGCGGGCGAGATCGATCGAGTGATCGTCGACCGGGATCGGTTCCTCGCGGCTGCGTCCGACGCAGACACTGGTAGCTAACGAACGATGTCCCATGTCACTCAACCACTTTGGCCCTCGAAGACCGAATGACTCGATGAATGAACGAGATGATCGATGCCGTGAAGGGGCGAGCTGTGAGCGATCGGCAAGCCTGCTTGTGAGAAGGCGACGCGCAATCCGCATGCACAGCTACCCTGTGTCATGACTTCCGCGTGATCGACACGCCTCTAACCGACGGCGAACGTCTCGTGCGCCCCGAAACACCGTTTGCTTGATCTTTCTCGGCAGTACCACAGCAGGAGCAACGGAGGTGCAGCCCGATGGAACTGGAACGGGCCCGATCGTTACTGGACGCGGAGCGTGCGCAGGTGCACCAGCTGCTGGCCGATCTCGGCAAAGCCCGGACAGATGACCATGAGGCCGAACGCGATGCGACCTACCCGGCGCAGCCGCTGGCACAACAGGGCGTCGACGACGCCGTGGCCGCCGGTCTGCAGGACCGACTCGCGGCACTCGATCGTGCTCTCCAGCGGGTCGAGGAGGGCAGCTACGGTCGCTCGATCCGCAGCGGTGCGCCTATCCCGGACGAACGCCTCGAGGCAGATCCGGCGGCCGAGCTCACTGTCCGGGAGGCCACCGACGATGAACGGGCGAACCGATAAGTAGCTGATTCGTCGGTGAAGGAGGGACCTCATGGCGAAGGCGGCGCATGTGCAGGTTCGTCGGGTGTATGACCCGCCAGAGCCAGACGACGGGCAGCGGGTGCTCGTGGACCGGCTCTGGCCGCGGGGGCTCAGCAAGGAGCGCGCCCGCCTCGACGACTGGTGCAAGGAGATCGCGCCCTCCACCCAGCTACGGGAGTGGTACGGCCATGATCCCGACCGGTACGAGGAGTTCGCCCGCCGCTATCGCGCCGAGCTTGGCGACCCAGAGCGCGCCGCCGCGTTCGCCCATCTTCGCGAGTTGGCCGGTCACGGACGGCTCACCCTGCTGACCGCGACGAAGCGAAGCGACATCAGCGAGGCAGCCGTCCTCGCCGACCTGCTCGGCAAGCGCTGACTGAGTAGCGTCAGCTCGTGAGGAGCCCGGCGACGAGATTGATGGTCGCGGCGAGGATGACCGTTCCGAAGACGTACGACAGCAAGCAGTGCCGCAGCACCACCGAGCGGATCGCAGGCTGGACACCCCGTATCCGACACCTGGTAGGTCATCCCAGGTTGTAGCTGAAGTAGCAGATCAGTCTGACCAGCAGCAGGACCACGACTCCGACGGCGCCTACGATAGCCCGCCCGTCTGCTGGATGTCTGCTGGCCATTCCGTCACGAACGACGGAGCACAGCGCGATCGACCTTGACTAGCTAGCTGAACGTAGGTTGCGGCACGGAGTCGGCGGCGGAGACGTCGAGGCCGTCGGAGGCCAGCGTTGGGGGTGTCGTGATTCGGACCTTTGAGGCATTTGCCACCGGTGTGACCCACACTGGCACCCCCAATTCGAGTGCCTTGGCGGTCGCCTCTGCGCGCGTCAACGTCACCAGCACGGGCGGCGCCTGGTCGTCCTCGGTCAGTCGGACGTCGAGTCGTACCTCGAAGCCGACGCGGTTGAAGCGCTCGATCCGGCCCGGGTACGCGTTGTCAAAGGGATGAGTCTCGATCTCCAGGTCGTGCGGGCGTACCAGGTGCCCGTTGAGGGTGGTGACGGGGCCGAGGAAGCTCATCACGAACTCCGAAGAGGGATGGTCGTAGAGCTCGTGCGGGGGGCCGATCTGCTCGATCCGACCCTGGTTGATCACCACGATTCGATCAGCGACTTCCAGCGCCTCCTCCCGGTCGTGAGTAACGAAGACCGTGGTGACGTGGACCTCGTCGTGCAGTCTGCGCAGCCAAGCCCGCAACTCTTTTCGGACATTGGCGTCCAAGGCACCGAACGGTTCGTCGAGTAACAACACCGTAGGTTCGATCGCCAGCGCGCGAGCTAACGCCATCCGCTGCCGCTGGCCGCCGGAAAGCTGAGCCGGGAGTCGATCCGCGAACTGCGAGAGGTGCACGAGCTCGAGCAACTCCGCCACGCGCGATTTGATCTCCCGGCGAGGACGCTTTCTGATCTTCAGTCCGAAGCCCACATTGCCCGCAACGCTGAGATGGCGGAAGGCGGCATAGTGCTGGAAGACAAAGCCGACGTTGCGCTTGCGAGCCGGCAGCCCGGTGGCATCGACTCCCTCGATCTCTACGGATCCAACGTCGGCCACTTCCAGACCCGCGATGATCCTCAGCAACGTTGACTTGCCGCCACCGCTCGGTCCGAGCAGCGCAGTCAGCTCACCAGTGGCAATGTCAAGGTCGATGCCTTCCAGCGCGGTAAAGTCGCCGAACCTCTTGCCGACGCCTGCGATCTTGATACTCATCGCGGAGTCCCCTTGTCTGGTCGAAAGCTGGTTACGACAACCAGGGCAAGGACAGCAATCAATGCCAAGATGAAGGCTGCCGTGTAGGCGATGATGGAGTTCACAGCGCCGAACTGCTGGTACCGCTCCTCAACGAGCAGCGTTGCCGTTTGGGTGCGCATGGCCACGCCCCCAGAGACGATCTTGACCGCCCCGAACTCACCGAGCGATCGAGCCAGGCTGAGCACCACGCCGTAGAGCAATGCCCAGCGGATGGCCGGCAAGGTGATGCGAACAAAGGTCTGCAGGCCTGAGGCGCCCAGGCTGCTAGCGGCCTGCTCCTGTTCCGTCCCGATCTCTTGGAGCACCGGGACGACCTCGCGAATCACCAGAGGCATGCTGACGAACGCAGTGGCCAGGATGATCCCGGGGGGAGCGTAGATGACCTTCAAACCAACCTGCTCGAGGCTCCCGCCCAGCCAGCCCGTACGTCCGCTGTAGACCAGTACCAGAGCCAGCCCCACTACGACGGGTGACACTGCCAGCGGCAGGTCCACGAGGGCATTGAGCGTGCGCCTTCCCGGAAAGGTGTAGCGAACCAACAGCAGCGAGATACCGACACCGAAGATGGTATTGATCACCACGGCCCAGAAGGCTGCCGAGAGCGTCAGCTCGAAGGCGAAGATCACCTCAGGCTGACGCAGCGCGTCGAGCACTGGAGCCAGGCCGTGGGCGAACGTCTCCCGCGCGACCAACGCCACGGGCCAGATCACCAGGAGAGTCAGGTAGCCAACTACGAGCACTCGTAATGTCCACTGAGTGGTGGTCCGTGAGACGGCGGTGTCACCCATAGCGGGCCACCCTTCGGGAGATGACATCGAGCGTGACAATGACAACGAGCGCCACGATCAGCAAGATCGAAGCCACCGCGGCCGCCTCGGTGAGCTTGTCGCCCTCGATGTAGGACAGGATGCGCACCGACGCGACCTCGGTGGAGTAGGGCAGGTTGCCTGAGAGCAACACCAGCGACCCGTACTCGCTGATCGCCCGACAGAACGAAAGCGCCGCACCCGAGGCGATGGCGGGAGTCAAGCTAGGCAAGATCACACGCCTGAAGATCGTGAACTGGGTGGCGCCGAGCGATGCGGCCGCCTCCTCCACCTCCGGCTCGATCTCAAGCAGCACCGGCTGCACGGTACGCACGATGAAGGGCAGCGTCACGAACAAGAAGGCCAGGAACACTGCGACCGATGTGTTGGCCCAGTTGACGCCAAGCGGGCTCGACGGCCCATACAGACTGAGCAGCACCAGACCGGCGACGATGGTCGGCAGCGCCAGCGGAATGTCGATGACCACCTCGAGCACTTGCTTGCCGGGAAAGTGATCGCGGACCAATACCCAGGCGATTGCGGTGCCCATGAAGACATTGACAGCCGTGACAAGAATCGCCTGACCGACGGTCAGCCTGAGTGCGGCCAGCGTCTGTGGGCTGCGCAGGGCATCCCAGTAGGCCGACCAGCCACCCTCGGAAGCCTGGACGAGCACTGCGGTCAGCGGGATCAGTACGAGCAGGCTGAACCACAGCAGCGCAACGCCCAGGCCCAGCCCCGATGTCGGGGTGAGCGAGGTTGCACTTCGACCGCGCGGCAAGCGGCGGCCACCAGAGCTGGTGGCCGCGCCTGCCGTGTCATCGGGCTCGAGCAGAGGCGGCTCGACTACCCCTGCGCGTTGGGTCACTGAGACCTGCCTGTTGCCTTCTGAATCTCGGGCACCAGGCCGGTTGTTTCGTCAAAGAACTTCGTGTTGACGGCGTCCCAGCCACCCAGGTCGCTGATGGTGAACAGCCTTGGCGGCACTGGGAACGGCTTGGCCGGGTCGTTCGCACCCGCCACCTCTCCCACCGGGGTGTCCGCAACGACGGGTCGGAAGCCCTTCTGCACGAACTCCTCTTGGCCAGACTGGCTCAGTACGAAGTCGAGGTAGGCCTTGGCCTTGGGATTGGCATTCTTCAGCACCGCACCCGGGTTTTCGATCTTGAGCGTGGCGTCGGGAAGGATGTAGTCGAAGTCCTCACCTGACTGGCGGGCGAGGATCGCCTCGTTCTCATACGAGATCAACACGTTCGCTGCGCCTTCCAGGAAGGTGTTGGTGGCGTCGCGTCCGCTGCCCGGAAGCGCGGCCACGTGGTTGAAGAACTTGGTCAGGTACTCCTTGGCGTCAGCCTCGGTGCCACCGTTGGCGATCACCTGCTGGTAGGCCGCCAGAATGTTCCAACGCGCCGAACCCGATGACGCCGGGTTAGGCGTGACGATCTTGACACCCGGCTTCACAAGGTCCGACCAATCCTTGATGCCAAGCGGATTTCCCTTCTGCACCACAATGACGACGGCCGAGTCCGAGACGATGCCCTTGGTGGGTCCGGACTTCCAACTCTCATCAACGAGGCCAGCCTTGACCAGCCGGGTGACATCGCCCTCGAGTGAGAAGTTCACGTAGTCGGCCGTTAAGCCATTGACCACTGCCCGGCTCTGGTCGCCCGAGGCGCCGTAAGACTCCTCCCAGACGACACCCTTGCCCTCCGGAGTGTCGGCGAATTTCTTCTGGATCGCGTTGTTCGCCTCTTTCGGTACCGCGTAGCCCACGAGGTGCAGAGTCGTGGTTCCGGCATCACCGGGAGCCTTGGCAGCACCGCCGACGCAACCGGTGAGCAGCAGGACTGTGGCAACCACTGCAGACAGTGCCGCGCCGGAGCGTACGCGTAGGAGCTTGCGTATGGACATGATGAGTTCGCCTTCGGTTGAGAGGAGATTCCTCTATCTCTACTAGGTCGCTAGAGAATATAGAGATAGGCGCTCGAAAGTGAGACTCCGTTCCGTCATGCGAGATGGACAGCGCGCCTCGACGGACGCTGTTGAGCCGGATCGCGCGATACGCTTATTACCTCGTAAACTGCCGCCGGGTGGTCAGGCCGTTAGCGAGGGGAGACGTTGGTGCTGGTTCGCGACAGGGTGCGTTGGTGGAGCTGACGCGCCGGCTGAAGGTGGGCTGTGAGTTCGTTCACCAATCGGAGACCGATGTTCCCGCAGTGTTCCAAGTCGAGCCTCTAAGTGATCAGAAGGTCGATCTCATTGATGAGCGCTGGTCGCTGGAACCCGATGGACCGACGCATGCCTACACCGATCTGTACGGCAATCCCTGCCGGCGCTTGATCATGCCTGCGGGACGCTCAGTGATCAGTTACCAGGCGAGTGTGATCGCTCCTGATGCAACAGAAGATGTCGATGAGGAGGCGCCCGAGCTTGCGCCCGATCAGTTGCCCGACGACGTACTGATCTACATCCTGCCCAGCCGCTTCTGTCTGCCGGATGTCCTCGGCGCCGAGGCGTGGAGCCGCTTTGGGAACACACCGCCTGGCTACCGTCGGGTCCAGGCTATTTGTGATTACGTGCACGGCCACCTTCGCTTCGAATATGGCGCCAGCACTCCGATGACGACAGCCGCCGATGCCCACACCACTGGTTACGGGGTCTGTCGGGACTTCACCCACCTCGCGGTTTCGTTCTGCCGCGCACTCAACATTCCCGCTCGATACGTCTTCGGCTATTTGCCCGAGATCGATGTCGAACCCCGCGATCTGCCGATGGACTTCGCGGCCTGGATGGAGGTCTATCTGGGTGATCGCTGGTGGACTTTTGATCCGCGAAACAACGAGCGACGCAAGGGACGGGTGCTGATCGGGCGCGGTCGCGATGCTAGCGATGTCGCCATGGCCACCACCTTCGGCGGGCCTCTGCTGGAATCCATGATCGTGATCTCCGAGGAGGCCGCAGAGGGTTAGTGCCCTCCACACGAGCGGGCCGTCAGCTTGCACGGAGTCCGCGTACGGTCCTCGCGAGTACGGCGTCAAGCTGAACGTTGCCAAGCGGCACCGCACCGAAGAAGAAGCCCCAGTCCTTCCCGTCGCGTACGACGATGAAGATGGTGTGGTCGCCTGTGACGGCAAGATCGGGTCGGTCGACGGTGATCTCACTCTCGATCAGCCATCCGCTGTGGCGATCGATGCTGAGCCCCTCGCTGCGGATGTCGGTTCGCGTGGGGAGATACGGGCTGTACATGTTGCCGTTGATGATGCATCGCACCAAGCTCTCGACCGTGTTTCGCGGATCGTTGACGAAGCCGTCCTGCCCGCGCAGCTGCCCGACCGCAAGCTGCGCGATCCAGTCCGAGGCCTGACTCACCGGGAGGTCCTGCTGGAGCACGTCGTAGGCGAAGCTGAAGCGTGGCTCGAACGCAGCCGGCCCGAACGTCGGTTGCTCCTCGAATGACAGATTTCCGCCATGCACCCGACCATCGTTGGGATGGGGAGCTCGGAGATTCGGGTCTCCCTTCGGGCAGCGCACAAGCGGAGTTGGAGTCGCCGAGGGCGACTGGGGCTCGGGTGTGGGAGTCGGCGTACGGTCGGCAGATGGCTCGCCGCTGCGACTGGTCGAAGTGGGAGACGGGCTGTCGACGAGCGACCGAAAGTTGCCGACGAAGATTGCTGCTGCCACAACCACGCTCACCACAATGGCGAGCACGCCGATGACCAGGCCGAGCCGACGCCTGCGCGATGGTCCGCTGGGCGGTTCGCGCTGCGCAGGCTCACTCGGCGTGGAGCCGCTTGCCGGGCTCTCGGCAGGGGCAGGCCGACGAGGATCGTCGGTGGTCAAGCTCGACCACCTCGAACCGTCCCAGTAGCGGTATCGCCCAGACACCCCCGCAGGGTCGGGGTACCAGCCGGCCTCTGGCATCTGTGGCTACCAGAGCAACGGATCTGATCGCCCCGACCTCAGACAGGTGAGTACTGTCACCTCAGCGGCCCTCCCGCCAGCCGTTGGTGATCGGCAACCGCCGATCGCGACCGAAGGCCTTGAAGCTGATCTTGGTCCCTGGCGGATACTGTCGTCTCTTGTACTCAGCGCGATCAACCATCCGGATCACCCGATCCGCCAGCTCGGGGTCGAAGCCCATTGCCACGATCTCCTCGTGACCGGCGTCGCCTTCTACATAGTCGTCCAAGACGTCGTCGAGCAGCTCGTACGGCGGCAGCGAGTCGGTGTCCTTCTGCCCCGGCCGTAGCTCGGCGCTTGGCTCTTTGATGATCGAGTTCTCTGGGATGGGTGGGGCCTCGCCCCGCTGCAGCGCTTGCTCGTTTCGCCAGCGCGCCAGTTTCCAGACCCAGGTCTTCGGTACGTCCTTGATCGGCGCGTAGCCTCCGACAGCGTCGCCGTAGATGGTGCTGTAGCCGACGGCCAGCTCGCTCTTGTTGCCGCAGGCCAGCACGATTGAGGGCGGATGCTGGTTGGACTCCGCCATCCAGATCACGGCGCGGATCCTGGCCTGCAAGTTCTCGGCGGCGATGCCGTCCAGGTCGAGCATCTGATGGAATGCATCCACGGCTGGGGCGATCGGCACCGTCATGAAATGCAAGCCGGTCCGTGCGGCCAGCTCAGCGGCATCGCTCTTGGAGTGCTCGGAGGAATAGGCGCTGGGATTGGATATGCCATACACATGGTCGGCGCCGAGCGCGTCGCATGCCAAGGTGGCAACCAGCGTTGAGTCGATGCCCCCCGACAGTCCGAGATAGACCCGCTCGATGCCGTTCTTGTGGCAGTAGTCCCGTAGCCCCATGACTAGGGCGAGATAGATCTCGGCCATCGCCTCAAGCGGTTTCGCCACAACCGGCTTGATCAACTCGCCTGGCTCGTCGCTCGCATCGGAGATGTGCTGGCGGAGGATGATCATGCCACTCTGGCCCGGTTCGGCAGGCACGGTGCCCTCGGCAAGTTCACTCTGCAGCGGGGCAATGCCGGGAGCAAGATCAAGATCGGCAACCACCAGATCTTCGACGAACTGCGGCGCGCGTACCACGATGGTGCCGTCTTCCCGGGAGACCATGGTGTCACCGTCGAAGACCAGCTCATCCTGGCCGCCGACCAGGTTCACATAGGCAAGGAGGCACCCCGCCTCCCGGGCGCGGCGCCTGACCAAATCGCCCCGTACGTCGTCCTTGTCCCGCTCATAGGGGCTGGCATTGATCACCGCCAGTAAGCCGGCGCCTGCCTCGGCCGTCGCGGCTACCGGGCCGCCGTCTTGCCACAGGTCCTCACAGATGGCAATCGCGACGTCAATGCCGCGAATGCGCAGCACGTGAAGTTCGTTGCCGGGCTTGAAATAGCGGAACTCGTCGAAGACACCGTAGTTGGGCAAGTGATGCTTGGCGTAGGAGCAGACCACCCGACCCTGGTGCAATACCGCGGCAGCGTTTTGTGGGTGCCCGCCCTTCGGGTGGTCAGGCTCGTTGGTGCGGTCCAGGTACCCGACCACGACGACAAGATCACCAAGCCCGGCGTCGAGCAGGCGGGTGGCAAGGCGATTGATCGAGGTCCGCGAAGCCTCAACGAAGCTGCGACGCAGCGCGAGATCCTCCACGGGGTAGCCGGTCAGCATCATTTCGGGAAACAGCACGAGGTGCGCACCGGCGTCGGCGGCTTGCTTCGACCAGTCCATCACCAGGTCCGCGTTGGCCGAGATGTCCCCGACGGTGGCATTGACCTGGGCCATGGCGATCCGCAGATGAGGCACGGGACGAGACTACGACGCGAGGCTATGGTGAGCCCACGGGCCAGACCTGGTTCATGCCGCGGGTGCTGATCCCGCCCGTAACGCTGCCGTTACATCGTGGGCGGCAGACTGGGCCGCGTGGACAAGCAGACCGAGTTCGTGTTGCGGGCGATTGAAGAGCGCGATGTGCGGTTCGTCCGTATGTGGTTCACCGATGTTCTCGGCTTTCTGAAATCGGTCGCTGTCGCGCCCGCCGAGCTCGAGGGTGCTTTCGCCGAAGGCATGGGCTTCGACGGTTCGGCGATCGAGGGTTTCGCCAGGGTCTACGAGTCCGACATGCTGGCCCACCCTGATCCGTCGACCTTCCAGGTGCTGCCCTGGCGCGACATCAGCCCGGCCACCGCGCGGATGTTCTGCGACATCACGATGCCGGACGGCTCACCGTCGTACGCGGACCCCCGGTACGTGCTGAAGCGGACGCTCAAGAAGGCTGCCGACCTCGGGTTCACCTTCTACACCCACCCTGAGGTGGAGTTCTTCCTCTTCAAGGATCCGATCGAGCCAGGCAAACCGCCCATTCCGGTCGACCAGTCGGGCTACTTCGACCACACGCCGCAGAGCCTGGGCAGCGACTTCCGCCGGCGCGCGATCACCATGCTGGAGCAGATGGGAATCTCGGTGGAGTACTCACACCACGAGGGTGGTCCTGGGCAACAGGAGATCGATCTTCGCTACGCAGACGCCCTGTCTACGGCCGACAACTTGATGACCTTCCGCGTGGTGGTCAAGGAAGTTGCCCTGTCTCACGGCATTCACGCCTCCTTCATGCCCAAGCCGTTCACCGAGCATCCCGGGTCCGGCATGCACACGCACATGTCCCTCTTCGAGGGCGACACCAACGCCTTTTATGACGCGAGCGCAGAACACCACTTATCCAAGGTGGGGCGATACTTCATCGCCGGTCTGCTGCGGCATGCCGCCGAGATCACCGCGGTGACCAACCAATGGACAAACTCCTACAAGCGGCTGGCCGGCGGGGGAGAGGCCCCCAGCTACATCTGCTGGGGTCGTAACAACCGCTCGGCGCTGGTGCGGGTGCCGATGTACAAGCCAAACAAGGGATCCTCAGCCCGGGTGGAGCTGCGTTCGATCGACTCGGCCGCCAATCCCTACCTGGCCTTCGCGCTGATCCTTGCGACGGGCCTGGCCGGGATCGAGGGCGAGTACGAGCTGCCCGAGGGTGCCGAGGACGACGTGTGGTCTCTCACGGAGCGGGAGCGGCAGGCACTGGGAATCTCGCCGCTGCCACGCAATCTCGATGAGGCCGTCCGCACCATGGAGCGGTCCGAGCTGGTCGCTGAGACGCTCGGAGAGCACGTCTTCGACTTCTTCCTGCGGAACAAGCGTGCCGAGTTCGAGGAGTACCGCCGGCAGGTGACTCCGATGGAGCTCACCCGCCTCCTCCCCGTCCTCTAAGAGAGCGTCTGTGAATTGGGTCAGCGGGTGAGGCGGTTGCTGAGCTGCCAGGTGGCGGCGGTCCAGATCATGGCTTCGTGGGTGGCTGGGAGGGTCTCGTAGTCGCGTACGAGGCGGCGGGAACTTGGTCAGCCAGGCGAAGGAGCGTTTCACGACCCAGCGGCGATGGAGCAGGACAAAGCCCTTGGCCTGGTCGGGGCGCTTGACGATCGCCCGCCAGGTCCCAGATCTTTCCGGCACCACGCCCGCGCGCGGGTCCACCGGCGGAACAAGGGCGTAGACGGTCTGGTGCGGCGGGAAGTCGGCCGGCAGGGCCCGCAGGCGATCCCGCCACGGACCAGGTAGAAGATCGCGTCCAGGACCAGGCGCCGGTCCCACTTCTCGGGCCTGCCCCCGCGCCCGCCGGTGCTACCCGCCGGCCGGGAGCAGCGGCGCCAGCAGCGCCCACTGCCCGTCGGTCATCGTCGAACCGGGGTAGAAGTGCCGCCGCGAGGGACGATCACCACCTCAGCCATGAGCAGAGCATGACGAGTACTGGCACTTGGACGATACGTGCACCCGGACTCCTGGTAGGACTGGCAAGCCTAGACAGCCCCTCTCCTACCAGGGGTCCTTCACCTCCGGGCGAACCGCTCACCGACCGAGCGCGCGGGCGGGCGTTCGCATCGTCCGGAGGTTCCGCCCGGCACCTAACACCTTTGCCGACGCCGTCGACGAAGGCGCGTCAGTGGTGGTGGCCGTGCCGGCCGAGGGTCTCCACGGGGGTTGCGCCGGGGCGGGTCCACTGCGGCGTGGGGCGGCTGGTCGGGCCCCAGGTGGCGTTCCCGTCCGCGTCCGAGCGCCAGTACCAGCATGAGTGGCTCCCCTCGGGCCAGCCCTCGGGCTTGTCCTCCCACGCCTCGCCGCGGCCGCAAGGCGTCATGTCGAGTAGGCCCAAGGATGTGTCGGCCGGTTCGTTGCCACGGCCCGTCGTGGAGTAGGTGAGGAACACGCGGTCGCCGTCGCGCAGGTAACAGATGATGTGCCCCTCCTCTGCCAAGAGGGGCGCCTCCACATCGCGCACCGAGTACCAGGGCTGGGGGTAGCCCATGAACTCGACGTAGGGAGCCACCTCGTCCCAACGGCCCGAGGTCAGGACGGCGAACGAGACGCCGCGGGCGTTGAGGTAGACGGCGTCCCTCATGTGCCAGAGGTTGAAGGTGCAGCCCTCGCACTGCCCCTGGTGCGGAGCGCCGTCATACCACATGGAGTGGTAGACCACCAGCTCGTCGCGGCCCTGGAACAGGTCCAGGAACGGGACCGGGCCGTCAGGTCCGACGACCTCGACCGCCCCGTCGAGCTCCACCATCGGCAGCCGGCGGCGGGCCGCGGCGAGGGCGTCGCCCTCGCGGGTGTGGGCCTTCTCGCGGACCAGAAGCTCGTCACGGGCGGTCTGCCAGGTGGCTAGGTCAACGACGGTCGGGCGGCCGGGCAGCGCGGTGGTCGGGTCGTCTGGCGTGGTCGTCATGGTGTCCTCCATGGTGTCTCGTGCCCGGCAGCGTCGTAGACGTCCTACAACGGTCACCAGAACAGACTCGCGACCTGGCCGGAACTCATCGCGGCAGGGGGCGCCCTCGGCCTAGCCTGCACGGACCATGTCGGGCTGACAAGTTCACAGACGCGCTCTAACACCGAGTTGTCAGAATCTGGGCACCAAATATGGTGCTCAGATTCTGACAACTCGGTGTTAGGAGAGCAGAGGGAGGGCTGGAGCGAGGTTGGCCCGCAATCCGGAGGCGTGGACGGTGCCGTTGGCAACGGCATCGGCCCAGGTGATCCGGCCCGTCGCGAGCCGCAGGAAGGTCAGCGGGTCGGTCTCCACCACGTTCGGCGGGGTGCCGCGTGTATGTGTTGGGCCTGGATCGGTGATCGCGCATTGTATTGCGGCGTACGGCGGCACCCTCACCTCGATGGATCGGCCGGGATGTTGCCCGGCGAGGATGCCGGCGAGTGTACGGGTACACCTCGAGAGCGCACTGCGATGCAGCTCTGCTGGCGCCGCCTCGGGAAGTGAGCGATTGAGATCGTCGGTATGGACGACCAGCTCGACAATGCGGGTCGCAAGATAGTCCTCGATTGTCGTCGGCCCGCGTCGCGTGATGATCACGTGTGACATCTCGAAGCCCGCGTCGAGCCTGGCAGAAAGATCATCAATGGCTGTCCCGAGGCGCGCCACGACCTCAGGACCTGAAAGCCCTGCGGATGCCTCGAGGGTTGACGTCATGATCATCTCGACATCGCGCCGATAGCGGGTCACGAACTCATGAATGGGTAGGGCGACTTCTTTGCTCGGCTGATTCAACGACTGCGCTAAGCCGGCGTGCACGAAAACCAGGTGACCCGCGAGCTGGCGTACGCTCCAGCCCGGCAGCACGGTGGGGCGTTCGAAGACCTCTGGAGCTTGGCCGTGCAGCCACCCCAGGACCGTTCGTGACTGCTCGAGCAAGGCCTGCTGCGGGCGCAGCCGGGGCGTTGCCATCATTCACGACCTCCGCCGCGACGCTACCAAAGATCACGCAGACCAAATGCTGCGCGCCCACCTCTGCGAGCCTCGGTTGAGGCTTCCGGGGCGCCGCGCGAGCAGAGAAGAATAGCATCGAGCTCATGATCCGGATCGAGACGATGCAAGGCACGCTGGCGCGCCGAGGCTTCGTCGACGCGGTGGCGGCAGGACGCGTCATCGATCACTGGGCCGATGAGTATGAGCCATTGCTTGATGTGCTTGCCAAGTCCGCCGATCCAGACCTGGCGCTCGCGGGCCTTGATCGGCTTTGTGAGCGGGTCCCGGACTTGCTCGCCCGGTTGACAGCGGCTCCCGTTCTGGCCCGTCAGCTGATCATGGTCCTGGGCGGCAGCAGCCAGCTCAGCCAACATCTGATCGCTCATCCGGAACATCTTGAGCTGCTCGAGACCGAACTGGTCAAGGTTCCTGCGGCCTCGCTGCGTCGGGAGCTGCTGGAGGCGACAGGCGCTGACCCGGAATCGCCGACGCCCATCGCGACCGATCCCACTGGCGACCAGTTACGGATTGCATATCGCGGAGTGCTACTACGTATCGCCGCCCGGGACCTCGGTGCGCCGGAGCCAATCGAGACGGTTGTGGACATTGCCGACGAGCTGTCCGACCTGGCGGACGCCACCCTTGAAGCCGCCCTGTCGATTGCTCGACTCAAGCTCGGCGAAAACGCTCTGAAGACGCGGCTAGCGGTGGTTGCACTCGGCAAATGTGGCGCCCAGGAGCTTAACTACGTCAGCGACGTCGACGTCCTCTTCGTCGCAGAGCCAGTGGAAGACGACGGAACGCCGCTGGTCAGCAACGACCAGGCTGTGCAGATTGCCACGCGGATAGCGGCTGAGATGACCCGGATCTGCTCGGCGCATACCTCGGCCGGGACCATCTGGGAGGTGGATGCCGCCCTGAGGCCGGAGGGCAAGGCCGGCCAGCTAGTACGGACGCTGTCCAGCCATCGCATCTATTACGAAAAGTGGGCCAAAACCTGGGAGTTCCAGGCCATGCTCAAGGCTCGACCTGCTGCCGGTGATCTTGAGCTTGGACAAGCCTTTGTTGACCTCGTAACGCCGATGGTGTGGCGCGCAGCTGAGCGGGAAAACTTCGTTGCCGACACCCAGGCGATGCGCAAGCGCGTGGTGGCTCACATTCCGGCACGGGACCAGGGTCGCGAGCTCAAGCTCGGTGAGGGTGGGTTGCGCGACGTCGAGTTCTCGGTTCAGCTGTTGCAGCTGGTGCACGGACGGGTCGACGAACGACTGCGGTCGCGCGCGACGTTGCCAGCGCTCAAGGCCTTGATCGACAACGGCTACGTGGGCCGCGAAGATGGCAAACGGTTCGCGTTGGCCTATCGGTTCCTGCGAACACTCGAGCATCGCATCCAGCTCTTCAACCTGCGGCGTACCCATCTACTGCCTAACAATGATCATGATCTTCGTCGGCTGGGCCGTTCGTTTGGCTACAAGGACCCGGTAAAGGAGCTGCTCAGCACCTGGCGCCACACGGCCCAGAGGGTACGGCGGCTGCACGAGAGGCTCTTCTACTCCCCGCTGCTTGACACGGTGGCGAAGATTCCGTCTACGGAGCTCAGGCTGACCACCGATGCGGCCCTCGATCGGCTGAGGGCGCTCGGCTATGCCGATCCGAAGGCCGCGCTGCGCCACATAGCGGCGCTCAGCCAGGGCGTCACCAGGCAGGCTGAGATTCAGCGCCAGCTGTTGCCGGCGATGCTCGGCTGGTTCGCGCAAGCGCCCAATCCTGATCACGGCCTGCTGGCGTTCCGCCAGGTGTCGGAAGCGCTGGGCACCACCCCCTGGTACCTACGAGCCCTTCGCGACGAGGGCACGATGGCCGAGCGGCTAGCCCGGATCCTCGCTTCCAGCCGGTACGCCGTGGAGCTGCTCAAGCGGGCTCCGCAGACCGTGCAGATGCTCGCCGATGATCAAGAACTGCGGCCTCGGTCGCTGGCCGAGCTGAAGGCGGAGATGCACGCCGCCGCCGGCAGGCAGAGCAGCAGCGTGGCTGCGGTCGAGGCGATCCGGGCGATCCGGCGGCGGGAGCTGTTTCGGGTGTCAGCCGGTGATCTGCTCGGAAACAACGATGTCCTCAGTGTGGGAGCGGCCCTCACCGACCTAGCATCGGCGACGATCGAGGCAGCACTGGCTGTGGCGAGCGAGGCCTCTGAGAGCGGACCGATGCCGCGGATCGCCGTCATCGCGATGGGCCGCTGGGGCGGCCGGGAGATGTCGTACGCCTCGGACGCCGATGCCATGTTCGTGATGGAAGACAGCGCTGATCAGGACAGCGACCCCACCAAAGTTGCTGCCGCTGTGGTGACGGAGCTGCGGACGCTCCTCACCCGGCCCGCCGCCGACCCCCCCTTGAGCATCGATACCGACCTCCGGCCCGAGGGCAAGGGCGGTGCCCTGATCCGCTCACTCAGCGCGTATCGCAACTACTACAGTCGGTGGTCCTCCACCTGGGAGCTGCAGGCGTTGGTGCGCGCCGATGCCCTCGCGGGTGATGAGGAGCTTGGCAAGGCCTTGATGGCCGAGATCGATGCCCACCGCTGGCCGGAAGGCGGATTGAATACGGCGCAACTAACCGAGATCCGCAAGCTGAAGGCCCGAGTGGAGGCCGAACGACTACCGCGGGGCGCCAACCCCGCCAAACACACCAAGCTGGGGCCTGGCGGGATCGCAGATGTTGAGTGGACGGTTCAGCTTCTCCAGCTGCAGCATGCCTATGAAACGCCCGCTCTCCGCTCCTCGCGGACAATCGTGGCGCTGCGCGCCGCCCGCGATGCCGGCATCATTGACGCGATGGACGCCGGACATCTCGAGGCGGCCTGGATGTTGGCCAGCCGGATCCGCAACCAGATCATGCTGATGCGGGGCCGCGGCTCTGATTCGTTGCCGAGCGACAACCGGGAGCTGGCCAGCCTGGCCGAGCTCCTCGGATACGGGCCGGGGGAGTCCTCTCACCTACTCGCCGACTACCGCCGGGTGACGCGCCGAGCCAGGGCTGTCGTGGAGAGGGTCTTCTGGGGCTCGTCGTAGTGTGAGGAGCACGGGCTGCGCCTCAGCGCGGGCCCGAATCTCCGACGACCACCTGCGCCTGGAGCACCTTGTGCTGTCACAATCGTAGGTTCGATGTCTGAGGCGCGCTTAAGCCTGCCGATACGGGCTTGGGCATGTCGGACTTCGACATCGGGCTTGGCTGGTGCGGTGTATGTGGCCGGAGGCTGCCTGGGCGCACTCGTCTTCGGTCAGCTCACCGACCGCTTCGGCCGCAAGAAGCTGTTTCTGATCACACTTGCTCTACACCTTCGCAACCGTGCTTACCGCCTTCTCACCGGACCCGCTCTGGTACTTCGCATGCCGCTTCTTGACCGGTGCCGGGATCGGTGGAGAGTACGCCGCCATCAACTCCGCGATCGACGAGCTGATCCCCCGGAGCAGGTGCGCGCCGAAGATGGCGAACTGCCGGAGCCGTCGGGCACGATCACCGTACGGCAGCGGCGCTCGATCGGCATTGCGCTGATCGCCCGCTCAGTCTTCACGCTGTACCCGCGGCGTACGCTGCTGTGCTTCGCGCTCTTCATCGGCCAGGCGTTCCTGTACAACGCTTTCTTCCTCACCTACGGCGATACGCTGACCACGTTCCTCGGCGTCAAACAGACCGGCTGGTACATCGCCGCCTTCGCAGCCAGCAACTTCCTGGGTGCGTTGTTACTCAGTCCGCTATTCGACACAGTCAGGCGTGTCCGAATGATCGCGGGTACCTACATCGTCGCCGGCATCTTGCTTGCCATAACCGGCGTGATCTTGGGCTCGCTGACCGCTGTGACGCTGACATTGTGCGGCGCCATCATCTTCTTCTTCGCCTCGGCGGGGCGCGAGCTCGGCCTACCTCACGGTCAGCGAGATCTTCCCGCTCGAGACCCGAGCGCTGTGCATCGCCTTCTTCTATGCGATCGGTACCGCTGCTGGTGGCATTGCGGGGCCGCTGCTTTTCGGCGCCTCGATCGAGAATGCCTCCGGTTCGGGGGACATCACCAAGATCGCCTTCGGCTATTTCATCGGTGCCGCACTCATGATCGCCGGCGGGATCGTCGAGGCAATCTTCGGCGTCAAGGCCGAGCGGCAAACTCTGGAGCATATCGCGACGCCACTGACCGTCGAGGACGCTGGGGAGACCGAAAGCCAGACAGGCAGCAGGGCCTAAGTTGCCAGCGAGCGCTTGGATCCGTCGGCAGTTGCACTTAAGGCAGACTGCGCAGGTGTTCGGACAGTCACAGCGTCGGGAAAGAGGCCCTCATGGCCGTCCGGTACGCCTGTAGCGTGGCAGCCGCCGTATTGTCCCAGCTGAACGTCGCGGCGTGTGCTGCCGCGTTGGTTCCCATTCTGATCATCTCGTCATGATCATCGAGGATCGCGGCGAGAGCATCAGCCCATTCACCCTCGTCGTGCCCCTTTACCAGTAGCCCGCTGTAATGATCACGGACGGCGTGCCGGAGGCCCCCGACGTCCGCTGCGACAACTGGTCGTCCGCATGCTTGCGCCTCGAGCGCCACGAGTCCAAAGGACTCGTTGTAGGAGGGCACAGCGACGACGTCAGAGACGCAGTACCAGCGGAACAGTTCGGAGCGGGGCGAATGTGGGCGGAAGTCCACCATGTCCGCGATGCCCTGATCGATCGCCAGCGTGCCGAGCGTTTGCGACCACTCGGCGTTGGTGCCGCTGGGACCACCGATGATGATCAACTGCAGTCGCTCATGGCGTCCGGCGTCGCGTCGCGCCAGCTCGGCAACGGCCTTGATCAACACATCGGGCGCCTTCAGCGGCTGAATACGGCCGACGAACAAGATCACCTGAATGTCCTGGGGCACACCGAACTGGGCTCGTGACTTGGGCTGGTCGCAGGGGTGGAAGATCCGCAGGTCGACCCCCGGCGGCACGATCATGATCTGGCCGGCCTTGGCGCAGTACTGATCTTGGAGTTCGGCCGCCTCGTCGGTAGTGCTAGCGGTGAGCACGTCGGCCGCTCGAACGATGGCGGACTCGCCGTGCTCGCGTACGTGGGGCTCGACGAGCTGGTCCTCACCGAGACTGGAGTTCTTCACCCGGGCCATGGTGTGCATGGTGTGCACCAGCGGGATGCCGTGCCGAGCTTTGAGCTGCACCCCGACCAGCCCGGAGAGCCAGTAGTGGGTGTGAATCAGGTCATGGTCGTCAAGGCGGGCCTCAAGCGCAGCGCAGAACTCCTCCGTCAGCGAGGGCAGCGCCTCCTTCGCGACATACGCTTCAGGCCCCGCCTTGAGGTGGATCACTCTGGTGTGCTCGTGGATCTCGACAATGTCGGGCAGGTCAGGTGCGTCACGTCGGGTAAAGACATCCACCTTCAGGCCACGCTCGCCGAGCCGCCGCATCAGCTCGGCGACATAGACGTTTAGACCGCCGGCGTCTCCCACGCCCGGCGTAGCGAGTGGCGACGTGTGCATGCTGATCATTGCCACTCGATGCGGATATTCAACGTTTATGCCCACCTTGACCTCCGCTGAGAGGCTACAGGTGAGCCGGAGGACTTCGGCCGAGAAAAGGTGATCTGGTTAGCCGCTGACGAGCACAAGGGCTGCCACAGCGAAGGCAAGCCCGGCGACCTGAATGCCGCGCAGCCGTTCCTGGTCAATGATGAGAGCCAAGATCACTGTTGTCACTGGGTAGAGTGCGGCGAGCGGAGCGACAACGCTGAGGTCGCCATGGCGAGTGGCGACCAGATAGAGGGCATTCGCTGTCATGTCGCACGGGCCGGCCACCATCGTCCAGACCAAACCAGCTTGGTGGGGCCAGGGTGCAGGTCGAGTCATCATCAGTAGCAGGCCACCGATGATCAAAGCGCTGAGCTGAGAACCGGCGATCGGCCACAGCCCTGGCGATCCGCCGGCTGCGTCACCCGCTACCGCGATCAAGATGAAAAACAGAGCGAAACCGATGCCAGCGCCGACCGCCACCGCAACCAGTCTCCAGGTGACCGCGCGGCGATTCCCTGATGGATGCGGCGAGATGCTCACGAGGGCGATCGCCAGCAGCGCGCAGGCCACGCCAACAAGCTGCAGACCCGAAGGACGCTCGCCCGCGAGAAGGCCAACGCTGACGGGAATGGCAGCCGAGGTGACGCCGGTGACCGGTGCCACGACTGTCATGGCGCCGGCCGAAAGGGCGCGGTAGAACAGCACCAGGCCGATGACACCGGCAACCCCGGCCAGGCCGCCCCACGCGAGGCCAATCGATGAGATTGGCACATATGTCGCAAGCAGGTAGATCGCGAGCAGCGGCAAGCTCGCCAGCTTCGATAGCCACACGACCGGCAGCGCAGCTGCGCGCTGGGTCGCCTTGCCACCCGCGAAGTCGCCGACGCCCCAGACGAGTCCCGAGGCGAGTGCGATCACGACGTACAGCACCCAGGCACCTTAATGCCGCTGGCAGCTGGTCTCGCTAGCAGGTAACGGCACGATGGTGCTTTGATCGTCGTGGGTCGCAGGGTCTTCAGGCGGTCCACCATGTACGGGCCCAAACGGCGACTGACCTCGGGCACGAAGCCCAAGGTCAGCCGTCGTTAAGTTTCGCTCTGCTGAAATCAGAGACGTGTATCAGACGTCGTAGTAGAGCTCAAACTCCCCAGGTGTCGTTGGCGGTGGTTGGAGGGGGGCTGAAATTGCAGATTCTGAGCGTGAAACGGAGTTGGCGGACGTTGGTCGTGAACGACCTCTAGCGAACCTCCTGCGGAATCCCTGCGGAATCGCGCCCACCACCCGCCCGCTGGGCTCCCCCTCGCCGCCACCGCTGGACCTCCTGGAGGGCCTACGAGTCACCGGTTGTCCGGCAGCTGATCCGCTTCCAGGTGTGACAAAGGTCCCGCGGAAAGGTGTCCCGCTGGCCGGTGGCGAACCGGATGGACGTGTTCGAGATGGTGCATCGTGACCGTGGGCGCGGAGTGGTGCTGGCTCACGGCTGTTTGGGTGTCGCCAGAGCGTCGGCCGGGTCGTGGGTGGCGGCCCAGCTGGCGAGGAGTTTCAGGCCGTCATCGTCGGTGGAGCCTGTTCGGGCGCTGAAGGCGGTTAGGGCCAGGCCAGGGTCGGCGAGTAATTCCATGACCTCGTAGGACAGGTGCAGGTCACCGACGACCGGGTGGTGGATGTGTTTGAGCCCGGTGCGGTGCAGGCGGACGTCGTGGGCGGCCCAGCGGACGCGGAAGTCATCGCTGCGGGTGCACAGCTCCCCGACCAGGTCGGTCAGTGCCTTGTCGTAGGGGTCGCGGCCGGCTTCGGCGCGCAGGATGGCGACGGTCTCATCGGCGGTTGCTTCCCAGTTAAGCCAGAAGTCGCGGGCGCGGGAATCAAGGAAGTTGAACCGGGCATGGTTCGCCGGTCGGCTGGCGGACACCGAGGGATCGGCGAACATCGGCGCGAACAGCGCCCGGGCGAGGCGGTTGGCGGCGACGACGTCGAGACGCCCGTTGTTGACCAGCGCCGGAACTTCGGTCATCCCGTCGAGGATGCGCGCCACGGTGGGCCGGACCTGCCGGGCGGGCGGCGTGCGGCGGCGGGTGATGCGGGCGGCGCGGCCGGCGGTACGGGCGAGTTCGGCCAGGTGTGCCCGCTCGGCCTCGTCCAACTGCAATGCTCGAGCCAGGGCGTCCAGCACGCTATCGGAGACACCGGCCAGGTTGCCCCGTTCGAGTTGGGCGTAGTACTCGACGCTGACGCCGGCCAGGTCGGCGACCTCGCTGCGGCGCAGTCCCGGCACCCGCCGGTTGCGGTTGTAGCTGTGCAGACCGGCCTGCTCAGGGGTGATCTTGGCGCGACGGGAGCTGAGGAATGCCTTGACCTCGTCACGGTTGTCCACCCGTCCAGGCTAGGCCGGAATTCCAGGACGAGGGGTGGGCTGCCAATACACCTGCCAGCAGCAACTTCTCCGCGCCCTCGGCAGCCGGTTATCTGGTATTGCCGCTGCAGACCGGAAGCGTGCAAGACCCAGGTGACCGGCCACCGACGCGGGGTTTCGACTCGTGATAATCCCAAAGGAGTACCTGATGAAGCATGTATCGCTGGGCGGGCTTGATGTCTCCCGCATCGGTCTGGGAGCCATGACCATGGCTGGCGTCTACACCACCGGCGGGGGGCTCGATGACGCCGAGTCGATCCGCACCATTCACCGGGCGCTGGACCTCGGGGTCACCCACATCGACACCGCCGAGATCTACGGCCCCTTCCACAGCGAGGAAATTGTCGGCAAGGCCATCAAGGGCCGGCGCGACGACGTCGTCGTGGCGACGAAGTTCGGTCTCGTCTCCCACTCCGGCGGCGGCCCCGGCGTCATCGACAGCAGCGCCGACAATGTGAAGGCCGCGGTCGAAGGCTCGCTCAAGCGGCTCGGCACCGACCACATCGACCTCTACTACCAGCACCGCGTCGACCCGAACACGCCCATCGAAGAGACGGTCGGCGCGCTGGCCGAGTTGGTCGCCGAAGGCAAGGTACGCCACATCGGACTGTCCGAGGCCGGCGCCGAGACGATCCGCCGGGCACACGCCGTGCATCCGGTGGCCGCGCTGCAGACCGAATACTCTCTCTGGACCCGCGACGTCGAGGTCGAAATCCTGCCGCTGCTGCGCGGGCTCGGGATCGGGTTCGTTCCCTACTCTCCGCTCGGCCACGGCCTGCTGACTGGGCGGATCCGCACCGTGGACGACTTCGCCGATGACGACTGGCGCAAGACCAACCCGCGGTTCACCGGCGAGAACTTCCAGCGCAACCTGCGCATCGTCGACGAAGTGCAAGCGATCGGCGCCGAGATCGGAGCCACGCCGGCCCAGGCCGCACTGGCGTGGCTGCTGACCCGCGGCGACGACATCGCTCCCATCCCCGGAACCCGGCGGGTTTCCCGCGTCGAGGAAAACACCGCTGCCGACGGCATCGAACTCAGCGCCGCCCAGCTCGACCGCTTGAACAATCTCACGCCGGCCTCGGGCGAGCGCCACGACGATGCGAACATGGCCAGCATCGACCGCTGACCGGCGGCTGTTATGCACGGCGGTCATGGAGCAGGTCGACGCGTCGCTCGCTCGTCCCGAAACCGACTACGTCCCTCGGCTCGCCGCTATGATCTGCGCGCCGTCGGGCAAGCTGCGGCATGGTCGCTCCCGAACCCACCCCCACAGCAGTCCGGCCAGGGAGATGACGGTCGCGGCGGCAACCGGTAGCCAACGGCTGGATGGCCGGCGATCAGCGCCGCCATCCCGTGCTGCCGGTGCATGCAGGCACGCTTCGCGAGCCCAGATGCAACCGCACACTTCGCGGTCGAGTTAGCTATCACCAGACAGTCACCGTGTGCGCGTCGAGCTCCTGCTCGCTGCCGTCGGCCGCGGAGAGGGTGTACGCCTCGACGGTGTACTCGCGCGGCGGCATGGGCGGCAAGGTCAGCCCTCCTTGCCCCTGACCGGCGCGCCGGCGCGCACTGCCGCTTCGCTCGCGGCGACCTTCAATGACTCACCTCTGATTGCTGCGCCTGACAGACCGAATGTCACGATCGCGATCCATCTCCTTGGGCCTAGCTATCACTCGCCTCCGAATAAGAACCGTGTCCGGGGTTCAGACCGCCGGCATCTCCCGTCCTATGTACCCCGACCGATTCCCAGAATCCGATGTGGAACACACCTCATGCACGCCGGAAGTAGCTCGAGTCGTCCTGACCGCCCCGGCGGCTTGTACCCCTTCGGGTGGGTGTGACGATGAGCCTGCACAAGCTCACAGCCGGGGCTGGGTATGACTATTTGACCCGGCAGGTGGCGGCCTTGGACGCAACCGAGAAAGGTCACACCGGCCTGGCGTCTTATTACGCCGAACGCGGTGAATCGCCTGGGGTGTGGATCGGGTCCGGGCTGGACGGGATCGACGGCCTGGCAGCCGGCGACCCGGTGTCCGCGGAGCAGATGCGGGCGTTGTTCGGCTGCGGTTTGCACCCGCTAGCGGAGCTGCGGCAGCAGCAGCTGGAGGGTCCCGACCTCACCCTGCGGGACTTTCAGAGTGTGGCGCGGCTGGGGGTGCCGTTCAAGATCGTCGACAACGATTTGATCCCGTTCCGGGTCGAGGTGGCCAAGCGCATTTCGGGGCTCAACGCCGCCATCGGATGGCCGGCCGACGCCTCGATCGCGGCGGCTGACCGGGCGCGGGTGCGGACTCAGGTGGCCCGTGAATTCTTCGTCGCTGAGCATGGTCGGGAGCCGTTGGATGCTCGGGAGCTGGCCGGGCAGATCGCCAAGGACTCGCGGCCGCGAACACAGACGGTGGCGGGCTATGACCTGACCTTCTCGCCGGTGAAGTCGGTGTCCGCCTTGTGGGCAGTCGCCGACCCGCCGGTGGCCGCTGTGATCGAACGGGCCCATCAGGCCGCGGTCAAGGACGCCTTGGCGTTCATCGAGAGGCATGCTTTGTTCACCCGAACCGGGCCGCAAGGCATCCGGCAGGTCAACGTCCAAGGCTTGGTTGCGACCGCCTTCACGCACCGGGACAGTCGGGCCGGCGACCCGGATTTGCACACTCACGTCGCGGTGGCGAACAAGGTGCAGACTCTTGATAGGCGGTGGCTGTCGATCGATGGGCGTGTGTTGTTCAAGGCCAACGTGGCCGCGTCGGAGACCTACAACACCGCGCTCGAGCAGCACCTCCGCGACAGCTTGGGCGTGCGGTTCGCTGAACGGCTCGGCACAGACGCGACGAAGCGGCCGATCCGGGAGATCGTCGGGGTTGACCCTCGCCTGAACCAGCGCTGGTCGACCCGCCGTGTCCACATCGACACCCGCCGCCGCGAGCTAGCCGTCCAATTCCAAAACGATCATGGCCGATCGCCGACCCCAGTTGAAGCATTGCACCTATCGCAACAGGCGACGTTGGAAACCCGCGACGCCAAACACGAACCCCGATCCCTCACTGAGCAACGTGCCACCTGGCTCAGCGAAGCTGCAGCCGTGCTAGGCAGCCCGGAGGCCGTCGCCTCAATGGTGCGAGCGGTGCTAACGCCGCGCGCCGAGACCGCTCGGATCACCGACTCACGCTGGATCGCAGACACGGCTGATCACATTCTGACCGCTATGGAGGGGAGCCGCTCGACCTGGGAGGTGTGGCATGTCCGGGCCGAAGCGCAACGACAGGTCCGCACCGTCGACGTGGGCGGGGAGAACGCCCCGGCGCTCGTCGATCTGTTGGTCGATGAGGTGCTCGATCGCCGGTGTATTGCCCTGGCCGCGCCGGGTGACAACATCGAGGAGCCGGATGCGTTGCGGCGGGTCGACGGGTCGTCGGTCTACACCGTGGCCGGGGCGGATCTCTACACGTCGCAACGGATCCTCGACGCCGAACAGCGGCTCGTCGCCACCGCGGGACGCCGCGACCGGACAGCCGTCGAGGAGTCGGCGGTGGACCTGGCTTTGCTGGAGATGGCGGCGAACGGCACTGCACTCGATGCTGGGCAGGCCGCATTGGTCCGCCAGATGTGCAGCCCCGGGCACGGCTTCAGCTGGCGATCGCCCCGGCCGGTGCTGGGAAAACGACCGCCATGCGCGCCCTCACCCTGGCCTGGACCCAAGACGGCGGCCAGGTGCTCGGCCTGGCCCCGTCGGCTGCCGCGGCCGCCGTCCTCGCCGGGGAAACCGGAATCCGTACCGACACACTCGCCAAACTCACCTGGTCACTTGATCATGGCGAGCTGCAAGAATGGGCGGCCGCGGTCGGACCGGCGACATTGGTCATCATCGACGAAGCGGGCATGGCCGACACGCTCACCCTCGACATCGCAGTCCAGTTCGCCGTCAGTCGCGGTGCGAGTGTCCGACTGGTCGGTGATGATCAACAACTCGCCGCCATCGGCGCCGGCGGCGTGCTCCGTGACATTCAGCAGAGCCACGGCGCCCTCCGCTTGACAGAGCTGCATCGCTTCACCGATCCGGCCGAAGCGGCGGCATCGCTCACCCTCCGAGAAGGCAACCCTCAAGCACTCGACTTCTACCTTGATCACGGCCGTGTCCATGTCGGCGACATCGCGACCACGACCGAGGATGCGTTCAGCGCTTGGGTTTCCGATCGGGCGGCCGGCCTCGACGCGATCATGATCGCCCCCACCCGGCAGCTGGTCGCCCAACTCAACCGCCGGGCCAGGGCCCATCGTCTCGATCACTGCGCTGCCACGCCCGAGGTGCCGTTGGCCGATGGCAATCAGGCGAGTGTCGGAGATGTGATTATCACCCGCCGCAACGACCGCCGGCTCCGCCTCACCGCCACCGACTGGGTGAAAAACGGGGACCGCTGGATGATTACCCACATCGGCAAACACGGTGACCTGACCGTGCGACACACCCGCAGCCACCTGACCGTCCGGCTGCCTATCGACTATGTGCGCGAGTCGACCGGTCTCGGCTATGCCACCACGATCCATGCGGCCCAGGGCGTCTCCGCCGACACGATGCACGGCCTGTTGACCGGGCAGGAGTCCCGGCAGCAGCTCTATACCATGCTCACCCGCGGCCGGCACGTCAACCACCTCTACCTTCAAGTCGTCGGCGACGGCGACCCCCACACTGTTATCCGACCAGAGGCCATCTCACCGCGCACGCCGACCGAGACGCTGCAGCAGATCATCGCCCGCGATGAAGCGCCGGTCTCCGCCAGCACCGTGCTGCGCGAACTGAACGATCCAGCGGCCCGGCTTTTCCAGGCGGTCCAGCGCTACAGCGATGGCCTCCACGTCGCAGCCGAACAGCTCGTCGGACCGAAGGCCGTCGCAGAGCTCGACCGAGCCGACCAATACATCCCAGGACTTACCACTGAACCTGCCTGGCCAACCCTCCGAGCCCACCTGCTCGCGTTGGCGGCAGAGACTGGTAAGCACCCGCTCCGCCACCTGCTGACAGCCGCCAGCGGACGCGACCTCGAAACCGCAGGCCATGTGGCCGCGGTCCTGGGTTGGCGCCTCACAGCGCTGGCACCTACGGACCCAGGGCCGCTGCCCTGGCGGCCGGGCATTCCACCAAGGGTTCATGCCGATCCCGTCTGGGGGCCCTATCTGGCGAGGAGATCCCAATTTGTCGCCGACCTCGCTGACCAGGTCCAAGATCACGTCTGCCAAGGTGACGGCCCGCCATCCTGGGCTACAGCGCGAGATCTTCCCACCGCCCTGGTTCGCGAAATCGCAGTGTGGCGGGCCGCCAACGGCATCAATCCTCAGGACCCGCGACCGACCGGCGGAGGAGGCGAGCTCGATACAGCCGCCGCCCTGTGGAAACAGCGGCTCGACCGGCAGATCGCCCCTTCCACCGATTCATCAGGCAACGACATATTCGGACGACCGCCCGCACTTAGGCGCTCGCACTACCACAGCCGGCGGCCGTACCAAACGCCCGGTCAGCGTCCGAACGGGCCAGCGGCACCCGGCCGCTAACCCCCGGTCGAACTGCTGAGAAGAGGCTGTTGTTCGCCCAATGCAGTGATGTCAGGCAGCTACGGCAGCCGACAGCCGAATCGAGCTCTATCAGGGTCAAGGCGCCGCGTGTCCTCCTCCGTGCGGGCCTTGCGCCGGCCTTCTGTGGACGGGGCGACGTCACGCAGGGGCGCCGAGCGGCGGGTGCTCGAGCACGCGGGGCTTGTACTCGACCAGCTGGATGCGGCCGTCGAAGGTCCGGTGCTCGATCATTTCGAGGGCGACGTCCGGGTAGCCGTCGTAGATGCGTTCTGCGCCCGTGGCCCCGGTGATCACCGGGAACATCCCGACCCGGAAGCGGTCGACGAGTCCGGCCCGTAGCAGTGACCGGCACAGGCTGAGGCTGCCGATCGTGCTGAGGAGCCCCGAGCCGTTCTCCTTCATGGCGCGGACCGCCTCGACGGCGTCGTCGCGGACGAGCGTGGAGTTGGCCCACGTCAGTGGCTCCTCGAGCGAGGAGGAGAACACCACCTTGGACGCTTGCGTGAGCTCGTCGACGGATGCCTCTTCTTCGGCCCTGAACTCGTCTTGGCCCTCCGGGACCTCGCCGGCGGCGAAGCCCGACATGAGGCGGTAGGTGTTCGCTCCCATGAGGTAAGTGACCTCGGGCTGCTCGCCGAGCCAAGCGAGGTACTCCGGGCCCTCGAGGCCCCAGAACCCGGGCCATCCCTTTCCCGATGCGTAGCCGTCGAGCGAGGTGATGAAGTCGACGAGAAGCTCTGACATGGCGGTGTCCTTTCCTAGGGTGTCACGAGCTTGGACCAGCCGCGGGCCACGAACTCATCGGGTCCGTTCCGTTGTTTCCGATGAGTTCGCGGTTCTGGACCATGTATCAGTTCACCGCCCCGTTTCGGGGGGCC
>Ga0307320_10000082_pt1 | contig 32646 bp, 23 predicted proteins | sample ER_DNA_369_FD_194495 | JGI IMG/M metagenome (GOLD analysis project Ga0307320, IMG submission 194495) | Bulk soil microbial communities from the East River watershed near Crested Butte, Colorado, United States - ER_DNA_369 | ecosystem: Environmental > Terrestrial > Soil > Floodplain | place...
AAGGCGTTCCCGCCGACCCCGGTGAGCAGCGAACCGCCCGATGCCCATTCGATCAGGGGGATCCAGGAATGGGCGTGCGCGGGCCAGAGGGTCCCCTGGCGGCGAAGCGCGGCCGTCGCGACGGGCCCGACGACGTCCAGCTCGTCGTCGAACTCCAGTCGCAGCCACTCCGTCAGGCCGAGACGGACGATCAGCCGCTCCTGGCAAGTCGTCTCCTGGACGCCCGTCGGGGGGGCAAGCCGCCGCGTCACGGGGACCGGAAGCTCCAGCCCCCTCTTCCGTGCGAGCTCGACCGCGAGCGCCAGCACCACCGACGAGCCGCGACCGCCCGAGAAGCTCATCAGGCACGGCGGCCGCAGGAGCGCCGGGAGGATCGCCTGCTCGAGCGCCTCCCGGGGCGGAGGGAGCGGCGACCGGCCCTCGGCCGTAGGCGGTTCTCGCCGAGGCGGTGTAAAGCCGAGCACGGTGCCCGACGCGACCTCGAGCGGCGAGAGCCCCGCCGGCGAAGCGGACGTCACGACCTCCCGGGAACCTCGGGCCCCCGGTCTCTGATCGCAGCGGCCGGGAGCTCTGTGAGGTGCGCTTGCGCGAGCCGCTCGACCAGGGCATCACGGATCGGGCCCTCGGCAAGCCCGAGCCAGAGGAGCGCATTCGTCCGCTGGTCATCCGCCTGCTTCGGTTGGTCGTCCGTAGGGCGCGGACCCTGCTTCGTCGTCCGCGCCTGCAACCTCAGGTCTCGCGGCTTCGCCGCCATCCCCTTCCCTCTCCCCTGGTACGTCACCACGACAGTACGACCTCGCGATGTCGTTTCCAAGGGTAGAAACGGCTCCCCGTCAGGCGGCCGAATCGCTGGTCGTTCGGGTGGCTGAACCGACCGGCCCTTCCACGGAGCTTTTGCAGGTCGGTCGGCGCCCGTCCCGCGATTTCGTTCAAAAGCCTGGACGAATGGGTAGGCCGCAAACCCTATGAAATCTACTGAAATTCCGTTATCACCAAGGACGACGGCTAGTTCTCCACAAGACGAGGGCGACGTGAGCGGCACACAGCAGACAGGCGTCATCTGCGACTCCCACCCGATGTGGCTCGACGCCGTCGAGCTGGTGCTCCAGCGAACGGGCGTCGCCGTCGTCGCCAAGACGACCTCTACGTCGCAGGCGCTTGCGCTGCTGGAGCAGCACCGGCCCGATGTGCTCGTCACCGCCGTCGAGCACGCGCCCGGCGAGCTCAGCGGCCTGCTGTTGATCGAGCGTTCACGAGCCGCACTCCCGGAGCTGCGTCTGATCGTGCTCTCGATGCACGGCGAGCCTGAGACGATCGACGCCGCCTTCGCCGCGGGCGCCTCGGCGTACGTCGTGAAGACCGCGTCCCCGGAGGATCTGGCTTCGGCGGTTCGACAGACCCTCTCGCACTCCGTGTACCTGCCCGGACGCCCGTCGGCAGCCGCTTCCCCGGCGGGACCGGTCGCTGACGAGCCCGAGCTCACGCGGCGTGAGCTGGAGATCCTGCGCCTCGTCGCGGAGGGCCACTCGAATGCTCAGCTCGCGAGGATGCTCTGGGTCACCGAGCAGACGGTGAAGTTCCACCTGTCGAACATCTACCGCAAGCTCCAAGTCGCGAACCGGACCGAGGCGAGCCGGTGGGCTCAGGTGCACGGGCTCCTGGACGGCCGGCCCGAGACGGTGCCCACGGCGCTCGCGTCCTGACGCCGCAGGGGGTCGTCCGGCCGACCGCGAGGGCAGCAGGTCCGATGCAGACAGGCACAATGGCCGCGTGTTCAGCCCGGCGATCGACAACCTCGTCGCGCAGCTGACGCGGCTGCCCGGCGTGGGGACGCGGACCGCGCACCGCCTCGCCTTCCACCTGCTGCGGGCGCCGCGCGACGAGGCGCTGGAGCTGGCCTCCGCGCTCCAGGAGGCGAAGGAGCGTGTCCGGTTCTGCGTCGACTGTGGGAACTGGACCGAGGAGGAGACCTGTGAGATCTGCCGCGACGCCAGGCGCGACCGCTCGGTGATCTGTGTGGTCGAGCAGCCGGCCGACGTCCTCTCGCTCGAGCGGACGCACGAGTACCGCGGCCTCTACCACGTCCTCGGCGGGGCACTCTCGCCGCTCGACGGGGTCGACCCGGAGGACCTCCGCATCGACGAGCTCTTTCGCCGCGTCGAGAGCGACGGCGTCGTCGAGGTCGTGCTCGCCACGAACCCGAACACGACGGGCGAGGCGACGGCGTCGTTCCTCGCCGACCGGCTGCGCCACCGGGTGCGCGTCACGCGGCTCGCCAGCGGTCTGCCGGTCGGCGGCGATCTCGAGTACGCCGACGAGGTCACGCTCGGTCGGGCACTCTCCGGCCGGCGGGAGGTGTGATGGCGACGACGCAGTTCGAAGGCGTCCCGGCGCTCGCAGGCGAGGCGCCGACACGCGCGGGCACGGTGGTGATGAAGTTCGGCGGCACCTCCGTCGCCGACACCGAGCGGTTGAAGGCGGTCGCGGCGCGCCTCGTCGCCGCGCGCGAGGCGGGAAACCGGGTCGTGGCGGTGCTGTCCGCTATGGGGGACACGACCGACGACCTCCTGCGTCTGGCACACGAGATCTCCCCGCACCCCGTGGCGCGGGAGCTCGACATGCTGATCTCGGTCGGAGAGCGCGTGTCCTGCGCGCTGGCCGCAATGGCGATCCACGACCTCGGCCACGAGGCGATCTCGCTGACGGGATCGCAGGCCGGGATCGTCACGGACACGGCCCACGGGAAGGCGAAGATCGTCGACGTCCGCGCGCGCCGCATCCACGAGGCCCTCGACGAGAACCGGATCGTGCTCGTGGCGGGGTTCCAGGGCGTCTCGACGGCCTTCGAGGTGACGACGCTGGGCCGCGGCGGCTCGAACCTCACCGCCGTCGTGCTCGCCGCGGCGTTGGGCGCCGAGGCGTGCGAGATGTACACGGACGTCGAAGGCGTTTTCACGGCCGACCCGCGGCTCGTGCCGGGGGCGCGGAAGCTCCACGCGGTCAGCTACGAGGAGATGCTCGAGATGGCGGCGAGCGGCGCGAAGGTGCTCCAGCTACGCTCGGTGGAGTTCGCGCGCAACCACGGGGTCAGGCTCCACGTGCGGTCGAGCTTCTCCGACGAGGACGGCACCTGGATCCGAGAGGAGGACGAGCGGATGCTCGAGAAGGCGATCATCTCCGGCGTCACGCACACGGTGGAAGAGGCGATCTACCGCGTGGAGGGCGCCCGGCCGGCGGAGCTGTTCGACGCTCTGGCGGAAGCGGGGGCGAGCGTCGACACGATCATCCAGACCGGCCCCGAGATCGTCTTCTCCGCGCCGTTCTCGGACACCGAGGAGGTGACGCGAACCCTCGACGGCCTCGGAGTCAGCTGGAGCTGCCGCGAGGATCTCGGAAAGGTGAGTCTTGTCGGGGCTGGCATGCGGACGCACCCGGGCGTGGCCGGCAGGACGTTCTCGACTCTCGCGGAAATCGGGATCGAGCCCCAGATCGTGAACACCTCCCCGATCAAGATCGCCTGCTTCGTCCCCCGCGACGACGTCGAACGGGCCGTAAAAGCGCTGCACGACGCATTCGAGCTCGACACCGAGGACGCGGAGCGGGCGCATGACTAGGTTCGGCGTCGTCGGGGCGACCGGCGTCGTCGGGACGGTGACGCTCGAGCTGCTCGCCGAGCGCGGCCACGACGACGTCCGCCTCTTCGCGTCGTCTCGATCGGCTGGGCGGGAGCTCTCGTACCGGGGACGGGACGTGCTCGTGGAGGAGGCGACGCCCGAGGTTCTTGCCGCGGCCGAGCTCGATCTCTGCTTCTTCTCGGTGGGCACCGGACCGAGCTCCGAGCTCGTGCCGCCGACGGCCGAGGCGGGGACGACGTGTATCGACAAGTCGGATGCCTTCCGACTGACGGACGGGATTCCGCTCGTCGTCGCCGGCGTGAACGACGACGCTGTCGACGACGGAAGGATCGTCGCGAACCCGAACTGCTCCGCGATCCAGCTCTGCTGCGTCCTCAAGCCACTCCACGACGCGGCACGCCTGCGGCGCGTGCGCCTGGCGACCTACCAGTCGATGTCGGGCGCCGGCGACGCGGGGATCGAGCGCCTTCGCAAGGTCGAGCCGATGGAGGCCGACCTCGCCATGGACTGGCCGCTCGTGGGTGAGGAGTTCGACGAGGAGCTGAAGCTCCGGGAGGAGACCCGGAAGATCCTCGAGTTGCCGGGGCTCCCGCTCCAGGCGGCCTGCATCCGCGTCCCGGTGCTCGTCGGCCACGCGCAGGCGATCTGGGTCGAGACCGAGGAGCGGCTGACGCCGGATCAGGCGCGCTCGATCCTGAGGGGCGCTCCGCACATCGCCTTCGAGGACTTCGCGACGCCGGCCGCCGCGGCGGGCCGCGACGAGGTGCTCGTCGGCCGGATCCGGCAGGACACGACCAGCCCGGGCCTCGCCCTCTGGGCGGTCAACGACAACCTCCGCAAGGGCGCCGCGCTGAACGCGATCCAGATCGCTGAGCTCGTCCTCGGTGCGACCCCAGCCGCCGTGTAACGCAAACGGGCGCTTGAGGCGCCCGCTCGCTGGTCGTCCTGTGTCCCGCCCTACGGCTTGATCTGAACGTTGCCGCCGCGGAGGTTGAGCATGTCGCTCGGGCTGTCGATCGTCGCGCGAGGGGTACCGACCTGGTAGTAGGTGCCCGCTGACGTCCACACGCGGATCGCGTACTGGTCCGGATTCGTTGAGGAGCTGGCGCCCGGCTCGCCGTTGTCGGTGACGTCGACCTGGAAGTACTGCTGGTTTCCGATCACGTCGGCACCGAGCGTGTACGAGACACCCGTGATCCGGTCGACCGCACGGACGTTCGACTTGCCGGTGAAAGTCGCCTTGCAGGGCATCCCGCCTGTCGGGGTCGCGCACTTCTGGTTGAGGCTGTCCATCGCGTTGCTCTTCACGATGAAGTTGTAGTCGCGGAGCCCTGGCAGGGCACCAGGCACTTTGCCGCCGAGATCGGCCTTCGTGCGGTAGATGAAGAGGCTGTTGCCCTGGATCGAGCCGCTCTTCAGGAACTTGACCGTGAAACCGAAGTTGCTCTTCGCGTTCGTGTTCGGATCGAGGATCCAGCCGCCGCCGGTCGTGAAGCCGGTACCCGGGTCGTTGACGGTCAGGGCCGCGTTCTCGGCGTCCGCCGCGTAGTAGCCGTTCGTGACTAGCTCGATCTGGATCACGTAGTTGTCGGCCTTCAGCGCGACTGAGGTGCAAGCCGCCGTCCCGGTCCCGCCCGCCCCCTGCGCGACGTTCGCCGTGCACGAGCCGAGGGCCGTTCCGGCCGTGTTCTGGACCGTGAACTTGACCTGGAGCGGGATCGTGCTCCACGCCTTCGTCCCGAGCGTGCCGTCCTGCTGCTCGGTCACCTTCGCCGACAGCTGCGTCGTCAAGGTGCCTCCGACCTTGCTCGTCGTGAGGAAGGTCTGGCCGGTGTACTCGAGCTCCATCGTCTCCTTCGCGATGGTGAACGTCTTCGAATCCTCGCTCGCGAGGTAGTAGGCGTCTGTCGCAAACGCGGCCTTGACCGTCGGTGTGCCCGCCGGCTGGTTGAGCGTGATCGAGCCCGATGCCACGCCGGTCGCCGCGCCGGTTGCGGCCGACGTCGACTGCGTCCCGAGCGTGAAGGCAATCGTCTTGCCGCCGATGGGGGTGTTATTGGCCCCACCCGGCGAATCGTCCCTCAGCGTCGCCGAGACAGTCGCCGGGTCGGAGTAGACCCCGCCGGTCGCACCGTCGTACACGAGCTTCGTCGCCCGTTTGCCGACGACGATCGTCACCGACCGCGTGTCCGACAGATTCGGGCTGCCGTCGTCGGTGACCTTGACCGTGAACGTGTGCGAGGCGATCTGCGCGGACGTCGGTGTCCAGCTGAATGCACCGCTGCTCGGGTTGATCGTCGCGCCCGACGGCGCGTTGACCAGCGAGAACGTCAGCGTGTTCGCAGGCAGGTCCGGATCCGTCGCCGTCGCGGTGAAGGTCAGGTCTTTGCCCCAGACGCCGCTCGCCGGAGTCGCGAAGGCGCCGAGGCTCGGAGCCCGGTTGACTTCGCTGACCTGGACCTGGAAGGTCCGCGCGGCGGAGAGGCTGCCGTCGCTCACCTTGATCGTGAAGGTGTAGCTGGCCGGCCCCTGGGCCTCGGTCGGCGTCCAGCTGAACGCACCCGTCGCCGGATTGATCGTCGCTCCGTGGCTCGCGCCGACGAGGGAGTAGGCGAGCGTGTTCGCCGGAATGTCCGGGTCGCTGCCCTGCGCGGTGAACGCGAGCTGCGTCTCCTCGTTCACCTGCTTGTCCGCGATCGCCGCCAGCTGCGGAGCCCGGTTGACCTCCCGCACGGTCACGGTGATCTGCTCTTCGTCATACGCCGCCGGTGACGCGTCGTCCGTGACCCGCACCTTGAACGTGTACGAGTTCGGGCCCTGCGCCTCGGTCGGCGTCCAGCTGAACGCTCCGGTGCTTGGATCGATCGTCGCGCCGGCGGGGGCGCCGAGGAGCGAGAACGTCAGGTTCGTCGAGTCGACGTCCGTGGCCGTCGCGCTGAACGACAGCTCCGTCTCCTCGTCGACGGACCGATCGCCGATCGCACCGAGGACAGGCGCGTCGTTGACTGGCGCCACGGAGATCGACACCGTTGCGTCGTTTGCGGACGGCAGCGCGCCGTCGGACGCCTTGTAGGTGAAGCCGAACTCACCCGGCGTGTTCCCGTTGTTGGCGTCGAGCGTCGGCGTGAACCGGACAGTCCGGCCGTCGGCGAGCAGCGTCGCGGTGCCGCCGTGCACGTTGGCGATTGAGCCGGTCTTGACGCGGAGGTCGGCGTTCGCGTTGTCCACGTCGGCGTCGTTCGCGGAGACGGGGACGTCGACCGACGTGTCCTCGTTGGTGTTCGCGCTGTCGTTGACGGCGACCGGTGCGTCGTTCACGGCGGCGACGGAGATCGAGACCGTGGCCTGGTTTGCCGACGCGAGCTCACCGTCGTGCGCCTTGTAGGTGAACCCGAAGCCGCCCGGCGTGTTGCTGTTGTTCGCGTTCGCGGCCGGCGTGAAACGAACGGTGCGGCCGTCGGCGAGCAGGACTGCCGAGCCGCCCTTGACGTTCGCGATGGAGCCGGAATCGACGCGGAGGTCCCCGTTCGCGTCGTCGACGTCAGTGTCGTTTGCCGAGACCTCGATGTCGACCGCGATGTCTTCATCGGTCGTCGCGGCGTCGTTCACCGCAACCGGCGCGTCGTTGACCGGGTTGACGGTGATCGACACCGTCTTCGTCCCGCTGGTCTTCGGTCCGTCGCAGCTCGCGTTCGCGAGGTTGCAGTTATCCGGGTCGCCGCGGTCGGTGACCTTGTAGGTGAATGAGTCGCCGCCGTTGTAGTCCGGAGCAGGCACGTACCGCCGAACGCCGTTGGCCGCGGTGGCCGACAGCGTCCCGTAACTCGGGCCGGACACGATCGTGTATGTGAGGTTCCCGTCAGCCGTCTCGACGTCGGCGACGAGCTCGCGAAGGTCGACGTCCGTCGAGCTGTCCTCGTCGACGGACGCCGCGCCGTCAGCTGCGCTCGGCGTGTCGTTGACAGCGTTGACCGTGATGCTGATCGTCTTCGTGTCGCTCGTCAGCGGAGCTGCGCACGGAGCGGCCGAGCAGCCGTCGGGATCACCGCGGTCGGTGACGTCGTAGCTAAAGGAGTCCGCGCCGTTGTAGTTTGCCGCCGGCAAGTACGTGTAGCTGCCGGGGGTGAGGCCGGGGACGAGTGTGCCGTGCGTCGGAGCGGCGACGATGTCGTACGTCAGGTCGTCGTCGCCGGTTTCCTTGTCCGAGACCTTGGCCGCGAGATCGACGCCCACAAAACCGTCCTCGCTGACGGACGCGGCGCCGTCGTTTGCGACCGGCTTGTCGTTGACGGGATTGATCGTGATCGAGACGGACTTCACCGCGCTTGTCTCGGGCCCGTCGCAGGCCGGACCGGCTGCACCGCAGCCGTCGGGATCACCGCGGTCGGTGACCTGGTAGGTGAACGAGTCGGAGCCGTTGTAGTCGGCGGCCGGCGAGTAGGTGCGCACGCCGGTCGTCGCCGTCGCCGAGAGGGTCCCATGAGCGGGCCCAGACACGATCGTGTACGTCAGGTTCGCGTCCGCGGTCTCGACGTCCGCGACGAGCGCCCGCAGGTCGACGTTCGTCGAGCCGTCCTCGTCGACCGAAGCGTTGCCGTCCTCGGCTGTCGGCGCGTCGTTGACCGCGGCCACCGAGATCGTCAGCGTCGCCGTGTTCGACTCCAGCGAACCGTCCGTCGCCTTGTAGGTCACGGTGAAGCCGGCCGGACCGACGTTGCCGTCGTTCTTGTTCGCGGCCGGCGTGAAGCGGATCGTGCGCCCGTCAGCCAGCAGCGTCGCCGAGCCGTTCGTCGCTACGAGCGAGCCCGCCTGCACCGACAGCTGCGCGTTCGCATTGTCGACGTCGGTGTCGTTCGCGACGACGTCCTTGTCGACCGCCGTGTCCTCGTTCGTCGAGGCCGAGTCGTCCTCGGCCACCGGCGCGTCGTTCACAGCCGCCACCGAGAGCGTCAGCGTCGCCGTGTTCGACTCCAGCGAGCCGTCCGTCGCCTTGTAGGTGACCGTGAAGCCGGCCGGACCGACGTTGCCGTCGTTCTTGTTCAGCGCCGGGGTGAACCGGATCGTCCGCCCATCCGCCAGCAGCGTCGCCGAGCCGTTCGTGGCGATTAGCGAGCCCGCCTTGACGCGCAGATCGGCGTTCGCGTTGTCGACGTCGGTGTCGTTCGTGACGACGTCCTTGTCAACCGCCGTGTCCTCGTCGGTCGAGGCCGAGTCGTCCTCGGCCACCGGCGCGTCGTTCACCGCCGCCACCGAGATCGTCAGCGTGGCCGTGTTCGACTCGAGCGAGCCGTCCGTCGTCTTGTAGGTCACCGCGAACCCCGCCGGGCCGACGTTGCCGTCGTTCCTGTTCGCGGCGGGTGTAAACCGGATCGTCCGCCCATCGGCCAGCAGAACCGCTGAGCCGTTCGTCGCTGCCAGCGAGCCCACCTTCACCGACAGCTGCGCGTTCGCGTTGTCGACGTCGGTGTCGTTCGTGACGACGTCCTTGTCGACCGCCGTGTCCTCGTCGGTCGAAGCCGAGTCGTCCTCGGCCACCGGCGCATCGTTCACGGCAGCGACCGAGATCGAAACGCTCGCTGTGTTTGCGGAGGCGAGCGCGCCGTCGTACGCCTTGTAGGTGAAGCCGAAGCCGCCCGGCGTGTTGCCGTTGTTCGCGTTCGCCGCCGGCGTAAACCGGACCGTCCGCCCGTCGGCCAGCAGGGTCGCCGTTCCGCCGTGGACATTCGCAATCGAACCGGCCTGCACGCGGAGATCGCCGTTTGCGTTGTCGACGTCCGTGTCGTTCGCGGAGACCGCGACGTCGACGGACGTGTCCTCGTCGGTCGAAGCGGAATCATCGACCGCAACCGGTGCATCGTTCACCGCCGCAACGGAGATGCTCACGCTCGCCGCATTCGCTGAAGCGAGCGCGCCGTCGTACGCCTTGTACGTGAAGCCGAAACCGCCCGGCGTGTTCCCGTTGTTCGCGTTTGCGGCGGGCGTGAACCGGACCGTCCGCCCATCCGCCAGCAAGACGGCGCTGCCGCCCTTGACGTCGTCGATCGAGTCCGTCTTCACGCGCAGATCGGCGTTCGCGTTGTCGACGTCCGTGTCGTTTGCCGACACTGCGACGTCAACGAAGGTGTCCTCGTCGGTCGATGCGGAATCATCGACCGCGATCGGCGCATCGTTCACCGCCGCAACCGAGATGCTTACGTTCGCCTCGTTCGCCGAGACGAGCGCGCCGTCGTACGCCTTGTAGGCGAAGCCGAAGCCGCCCGGCGTGTTGCCGTTGTTCGCGTTCGCCGTCGGCGTAAACCGGACCGTCCGCCCGTCAGCCAGCAGGGTCGCCGTTCCGCCGTGAACGCTCGCAATCGAACCGGCCTGCACGCGGAGATCACCGTTTGCGTTGTCGACGTCCGTGTCGTTCGCGGAGACCTCGACGTCGACGGACGTGTCCTCGTCGGTCGAAGCGGAATCATCGACCGCAACCGGTGCATCGTTCACCGCAGCAACCGAGATGGTCAGCGTCGCGGTGTTCGACTCGAGCGAGCCGTCGGTCACCTTGTAGGTCACCGTGAAGCCGCCCGGGCCGACGTTGCCATTGTTCTTGTTCGCGGCCGGTGTGAAGCGGATCGTCCGCCCGTCACCCAGCAGCGCCGCGCTGCCGTTGGTGGCGCCGATCGAGCCCGCAACCACCCTCAGATCGCCATTCGCATCGTCGACGTCCGTGTCGTTCGCGACGACATCCGTGTCGACCGCCGTGTCCTCGTTCGTCGAAGCGGCGTCGTTCACGGCAACCGGGGCGTCGTTCACGGCAGCGACCGAGATTGAGACGCTCGCGGTGTTTGCGGAGGCGAGCGCACCGTCGTACGCCTTGTAGGTGAACCCGAAACCGCCCGGCGTGTTGCCGTCGTTCGCGTTCGCCGCCGGCGTAAACCGGACCGTCCGCCCGTCGGCCAGCAACGTCGCTGTACCGCCGTGGACGTTCGCGATCGAGCCCGCGCTGACGCGCAGCACGGCATTCGCGTTGTCGACGTCGGTGTCGTTCGCCGAAACCTCGATCTCGACGGGCGAGTCCTCGTCGGTCGAAGCCGAGTCGTCAACGGCTACAGGCGCATCGTTCACCGCCGCCACCGAGATCGAAACCGTCGCCGCGTTTGCGGACGCCAGCGCGCCGTCGTACGCCTTGTAGGTGAACCCGAAACCGCCCGGCGTGTTCCCGTCGTTTGCGTTCGCAGCCGGCGTAAACCGGACCGTCCGCCCGTCCGCGAGGAGCGTCGCCGTTCCACCGTGCACGCTCGCGATCGAGCCCGCGTTCACCCGCAGCGCGGCATTCGCGTCGTCGCCGTCCGTGTCGTTGGCCGAAACCTCGACGTCGACCGCGGCGTCCTCGACCGTCGAGGCGCTGTCGTCGACAGCGACCGGCGCGTCGTTGACTGCCGAGATCGAGATCGCGACCGTCTGCTCGGCCGAGTCGAGCGGAGCCGCGCAGACGCCGGCGGCGACGGGGCTGCAGCCGGCCGGGTCGCCCGAGTCGGTGACCTTGAACTTGAAGCTGTCGGGCCCGTTGTAGTCAGCCGCCGGCTTGTAGACGACGCTCTTCGGAGAGCCGGTGAGGGTGTCGCCACTGGCGAGCCCCATCGCGCCGAACTTGAGCGACCCATGGGCGGGCGCCTGCGTGATCGTGAAGGTCAAAGCCGTACCGGCGGTCTCGACGTCGGCGCCGGAGAGCTCGACGGTCGAGCCTGGATCATCCTCATCGAGTGCCAGCGACGCGGGCGAAGCGGCCGCGGTCGGCTTGTCGTTGACCGGCCGGACCGTGATCCCGACAGTGTCCGTGTCGCTCTTCGCGCCACCGGAGCCGTTGTGGCCGAGGTCGTTGGACGTGACGGTCAGCGTGTCGGAGCCGTTGTAGTTCGCGGCGGGGTCGTAGCGCAGTCCGGCAAGCGCAGCGTTCACGTTGATGAGCGCACCGCTGAACGTCATGGATGCGTCGCTCGTGCCGTCGCCGGCGCTGAACGCGAGACCGGTCGTCTGGCTCAGCGTCAGCGACCCGTTCGCGACGCCGAGAGTGACGCGGACGTCATCGGAGCTCGCGTCGGTGTCGCTGACGGAGATCGCGTTCGAGTTCGCGGCGGAGAAGATCTTCGCGGTGTCCTCGTTCGTGCTCTGCGCAGGCGGGACAGCGTTCACGGGCGCGTCGTTCACGCACGACACCGCGAGCGTGACCGTCGCGACATTGCTGAGGTTGTTCGTCGCCTGGCCGTCATTGGCGCGGTACGTGAACGTGTCGGTTCCGCAGAAGTTCGGGGCCGGCGCGTACGCGAACCCTCCGTCGGACGCAAGCGAGAGGCTGCCGTGGCCGACGTCGTCCACGAGGACCGCCGTGGGCGTCCCGTTGTCGACGTCACTGTCGTTCGCGAGCACGCCGAGGTTCGGCGGCACCACGAGCGTGCTGTCTTCGTTCTGGGTGTAGCTGTCGTCGTTCGCGACGGGTGCGTCGTTGATCGAGTTGACGGTGATGCTGTACGTCGCCGTGTTGGAGTTCACGGTCCCGTCGTTCGCGCGGAACGTGAAGCTGTCGGGCCCGAAGTAGTTCGAGTTCGGCGTGTACGTGAACGCGCCCGTGGACGCGTTCAAGCTCAGGGTGCCGTGCGTCGTCGTCGAGACGACGCTGTACGTCAGCGTGTTGCCGTCTGCGTCGGTGCACGAGACCGAGTCGCTCAGCGGCGTGTCCTCGTTCGTCGAGCCGGAGTCGTTCGTGCAGACTGGGGCGACGTTGGCCGGCACGACCGTCACCGTGTCGGTGCCGCTGCTGCTCGCGAACTGGATCGGAGACGTATCGCCGGCGTAGCTCGCCTTGAGCGTGTGCGTGCCTGTGCCGACCGTGGTCGGCGTATAGGTGAGCGTGCAGGTGCTCCGGTCGGTGAAGCCGGCCGCTGGCGAAAGTGTGCAGGACGCCGGAATGAAGGTGCCCGAACCGCCGCTGACGAGGAAGTTCACAGTGCCCGTCGGGTTTGCCTTCGTGACAGTTGCGCCGTTCGTGTCCACGCCGGTGTCGACGACTGTGACGGTGCACGTGCTCGTGGCAAAGCCGACGGTAATGGTGCTCTGGGGGCAGTTGAGCCCGGTCGTCGTGACGTGGCCTGCGTCGACCGTGACGATTCCGGTGTCCGTGTCGAGGTTGAAGTAACCGTTGCAGACCGCCGGTCCGGGGACGCAGTCCTTGACGCTCGAGTTCGTGCTCGCGCTGGCGCGAGTCTCGGCCTGCAGGCCGACGACGGCGCCCGTCGCGTTCAAGGCGGTCAGTGGGACGGAGGCCTCGATCGACGACGTGCTGCCGTTGGCGCACACGACGACGTTGCACGTCTGTTGAGCGGAACCGACGGTGACGAACGTGCCGAACGGCCGCTCGACCTGAACGGTGGGGATGCCCGAGGAATCGAACAGGATCCAGACTCTCGCGTCCGGCGTGCCGTCCCGGTTCGCGTCGACCGTCATCGAAAAGCCGTCGCTCGCGATCTTGTTCTTGTTGCTGGTCAGCGTCTCGTCCCAGCGGACGTAGAGGTTGCCGTCGCCCGCGGTCATGCGGACCGCAGTGATGTCGGTAGAGCCGCCTCCCGCGTCCGCCGAATTGTCGGGGAAGGACGGCGTGGTCGTGAGCGCGGCCCAGTCGGCCATGCTGCCGTCGATGCAGATCTTGCGGGTGGCCGACGTGCACGCGGTTACCGTCAGCGTCTGGGCGTTGGAGGTACCGCCGACGGGCGCCGGGTTGAACACCGTGATGCTTTTCGTGCCGGGGGACCCGGTGTCGCCGCCGGGAATCGACGCGGTCAGCTGCGTCGCGCTGAAGAAGGTCGTGGGGCGATCCGATCCGCCGACCCGGACGACCGAGTTGGCAACGAAGTTCGTGCCGGTGACCGTGAGCGTGAATGCGCCATCGCCGGCGACCCGACTCGTCGGCGAGATGTTCGTCGTCGTCGGGACCGGGTTCGCCGCCGCAACCACGACGCCGTTCGTGAGCGTCAGCGTGTTGCTCGCGTTGGCGGTGCAGGCGTTGTCGGAGTAGCCAATGAAGTACGCGTTGTATGTGCCGTTGGTGGCCGGTGCCGTGATGTTGAAGGTCCGGACCTGGTTGTTCTGGTTGCTGACGTCAGTGACGTCGAGGCAGGTGACCGTGCCGGGTGCGGTCGTCGCGATGCGCCAGCCGATCGAGCCGATGCGGTTGTTCGCGTTGCCGTTTTGGCTCGTGACGGTGACCGAGGCAGCGATGCTGGCGCCCGCAACGACGGTCGTCGTCGCGCCACCGTCGACGGCGGCGCTGTTGACCGTTCCAGCCGCGATCGTGTAGGGCCCGAGGAACGGGCCGCCTCCACCGACCGGCGCGGCGCCCGCAGGCTGCACGCTCTCCGTTGACGCATCGCTCATCGCGCGCGCGAGATTCAGTCGACCGTTGCCGGTCTCGGACGGCGAGCCCGCTGGGTCCGCGTTCCGCGCCAGGCGACCGACGACGACGCCGTTCGAGACGCCGGAGGCCGCGCGTAGCAGCGCTGCTGCGCCGGCGACCTCGGCGGCCGCGGCGGAGGTGCCCGTAAGCGCCGAGTAGCCGCCGCCTGCGGACGTCGAGAGGATGTTGACTCCCGGAGCGGCCATGAATGCCGCCTCGCCGGAGTTGCTCGACGAGGCGAGCGCGTCGAGTGCGTCTGTGCCTGCCACGCCGATGACCCCGCGGTCGCCGGCAGGGAACGTCGGCGTCGAAGAGCTGCTGTTGCCCGTCGCCGCCACGAGGACGGCGCCGTGGTCCCACGCGTAGTCGATCGCCGCCTGGAGCGAAGCCGAATAGCCGTCGTTCGAGAAAGCCATGAGGATGACGTCGGCGCCGTGGTCGGCGGCCCACACGACACCCTCGATGATGTCCCCGTCGGCGCCCGTGCCGTCAGCGCCGAGCACCGTCACCGGCATCACGCTAACGCCGGAATAGCCGACGCCGGCCACGCCGGCGTCGTTGCCCGTCTCGGCAGCGACGATGCCCGCGAGTGCCGTTCCGTGTCCGTTCTGGTCACTGTCCCAGTTCGACCCGCTCAGGATCGACGAACCGGCAACGACGTTGCCGTCGAGATCCGGGTGCGATGCGTCGACGCCGGTATCGAGGACAGCGACGGTCGCCGACCCAGTGACGGCGTTCGGGTAGACCTGGTCCCAGCCGATTCGCTGCAGCGACCACTGCTGCTCGTAGAGCGAGTCACTCGGCGTGCCCTCCGCGGTGCGGACGGCGTTGGCCTCGACGCGGGCAACGCTAGAGTCCGACTCAAGGGTCGCGAGCGCGGCGTCGCTCGCTTCGACGACGTGCATTCGGAGCGCGGGGACGGACGAAACGTCGGTCGCGCCGGCCGCAGCGATGGCGTCGGATTGCTGGGCGCGCGAAACACCGGACGCAAACGTGACGATGTACGAGAACGGGACGTTGGACGAGTCCGTCGAGCTCGACGCTGTGGCGTCCGTCGAATCCGAGGTCGTCGCGCTGTCGCCGCCCGAAGCCGCGGTCGAGTCGATCGCCGTCGAGTCGCTCGAGCCGTCGAGGTGCGTACTACTCCCGTTGTCCGCGGAAGAGAATGTCGACGCGATCTCGTCCGTGAAGGGTGCATCGGCCGCGAATGCCCCGGCCGAAAGAAGTCCAAGACTGAAAAGCGCGAGTCCGACGGTCAGCGCCGTCCGACCGCGCGAAGTGCGCTGCCTCCAATTCCGTCTCACTGTCGCCACAGTTCCTCTCTTCCGTCTTCGGCTTGAGCTAGCGAGGCGAATGCGTCGAGCACGCCTGGGCTCCGCGCGAGCGCACCATTTGTGACCGTCCGGAAACGGCGCACACGGGTCAATCCCACTCGGCGCCGAAGCGCCGAACGTGCCGCAGTCATCAAATCTCCCTCCCTCAGGAGAAACACCCCAGTACTGCTTTCACGGTAGAACCGCTTCAGGAGACAACGGGTCGCCGAATGTCCAAGCCTTCTAGACCGAGGTCTGGACCTGGTTCGCGCAGCCGTTGTCCCAAAAACGCTTCCCCAACCTCTTTTCGCTCTTGACCCACATCGCCGGCGATGGGCTGAATGGCCGCAGCCCCACCGCAGCGATGTCCTAGTTTGAAACTAGATGGCTCTTACCGCAATAGGTCAAAAGACCTATTTGCAAGCGAAGAGGTCCTACGGCCCCTGAGGCACAGGGGCAGGCTCCGGCTCCAGGGCTTCCTTGACGCGGCCCACCAGTCTTGCGCGGCTCGTCTCGGCGGCCGGCTGAAGGCCGCCGAGCTCGAGCCGCGCGAGCTCTACGCGGCCGAGCCGCCGGACCGTCGTGAAGCCGAAGTCGGCGAGGAAATCCGAGGGAAACACGGTGCGGTGCACGAGGAACCGCTCCTGCGCCGACTCACCCTCCGGGTAGCGATAAGCGAACGCCTCGAGCGCTCGGCCGCCCCGTTCCTTCACGTCCGCGATCGCTGACAGGAAAAGCGACTGCATCACCCACTGCGCCGACCCCTCGACGAGGTACGCGCACGTAACGAGCACCGCATCGTCGGACGCCGGCCCCGCCGGCAGGTCGTCGGCCCTCGGAAAGAGCTCGCTCGGCCCGTACTGCATCGAGCCGAGCACGCGGCCGTCGTCGTCCACGTAGAGCGTCCCCCAGGCGCCCCAGTCGTCCTCGGCCTTGTCGATCCAGCGGCGCTTCGAGCTCCGCTTCCCCGGCTTCGACTGCCACCAGACGCAGTCGTGACAGACCGTCGGCGCGGACGGCAGAGTCGCGCCGGTCAGCCCCTGTAGCCGTGTCGTCACGGCTTTGAGTGTAGGACGAGCTCGTAGGCGGCAGGACGGGCGAAGAATCGGAGCGGCACGAACGTCGTCCCGAGCCCGGCCGAGAGGTGGAGGACACCGCCGGGGCGCTCGTACAGCCCCTCGACGTACGTCCACCGGATGTGGGCAAGACGCAGTCTGCCGCCCGGATAGGGCAGGCAGATCTGCCCGGCGTGCAGATGGCCGGCCAGCACGAGGTCGAAGGAGCCGGGCTGAAGGCGGTCGATCACGTTCGGAAAGTGGCAGAGCAGGATGCGCAGATCGGCGTCCGGATCCGCGAACCGCTCCGGCAGCGCAGTCCCCGCGCGGTAGGACCGGGGATCGACACCGACGATCTGCACCGTCCGCCCCCGCACCTCGACCGTCTCGGCCGCATCCGCGAGTAGCTGCGCGGGCTCGAGCTCACGGAGCTCGATCGCCCGCGAGAACGGATCGCGTGAGATCGCAAGGTCGTGGTTTCCGAGCACCGCGTAGCACCGCGGCAGCCGCTCCACGAGCGCACGTAGCTGTCCCTCTCCGCGCGGCCGGGAGAGGAGGTCGCCGCTCAGCATCGTCAGATCCGGCTGTCGCTCCTCGACCCAGGCCACCGCCCGCTCCGCAGCTCGGACACCCCGCGACGGCACGCCGAGGTGGAAGTCGGACAGGTGCGCGATCCGTAGTCCGTCGAGCTCGGGCGGCAGGCGCCGCAACGGCACCTCCTCGGTCTCGAGCCGCACCCACCCGGCCTCGTACCACGCGTAGCCGGCGCCGGCCGCGGCCACGCCGCCGCCGAGAAGCGCGAGCAGCGCGGCGGGGCTCAGACCCGGAGCTTCTCGATCACCGGCGTCACGGGCACTACGTGACGCTTGAACCGAAGTTCCGAGTCCTCCAGCCCGGCCGCGACGCCGATCAGCTGCGACAGGTGGAGGATCGGCATCTGGAAACGGCGACCGGTCGAGGCCTCGAGCTTTTGCTGCCAGGCGTCCAGCGAGAGGTGGCAGAGCGGGCACGGAGTGACCATGGCGTCCGCCCCGGCCTCCATCGCCTGCTCGATCGGCTGGATCAGCTCGCCGAGCGCGGTCTCTTCACGGGCCTGGATGATCGGAAAGCCGCAGCACTTGATCTTCGCCGGGTAGTCGACCGCCTCGCCGCCGCAGGCCTCGATGATCGCCTCGAGCGACCAGGGCCGGTCGGGGTCTTCGAAGCCAAGGAGCTTCGACGGTCGCAGGATCTGGCAGCCGTAGAACGGCGCCACGCGCAGGCCCTTCAACCCCTTGTGCGCCGCGATCTTCAGCTGCTCGTAGCCGTCGCCCTCGGCGATCAGCCACAGAAGGTGCTTGACCTCGACGCCGCCGCTGTAGGGCGGCACGCCCACCGTCTTCAGGTTGGCGTTGACCCGCTCGAGCAGCTCCGCGTCCTTCTGTAGCTGCAGGTTCGCCTGCCGGAGATTGAGCGTGCAGACGTTGCAGACCGTCATCAGCGTGTCCGAGCCGGTCGCCTCGCCGTACGCCAGGATCCGTGCGTTCAGGTGGAGGTAGTAGTCCGGCTCGGCCTCGTGGATGTCGCCCGCGCCGCAGCACGTGACGGACTCGAGCTCCTCCAACTCCAGCCCCAGTCGCGGAGCTAGCGCCCGGGTCGAGATGTCGAGCTCCTTGGCGGAGAGTGCCGCCAGACAGCCCTTGTAGTACGCGACCTTCGTCACGCCTCTGCCCCCTTCGCAGCGGTCGGCCGCTCGCCCGGTGTGATGTCGGCCTGATCGCGGTTCCCCCAGCCGCCGTGAGCGCCCTCGGCCTCCGACGCCTGTTGTTCGGCCCGCGCCAGGCCCCGCTCGCCCTGCACGATGCCGAGCGCGCCGTCGCGGCCCTGCTCGCGCACGAGGTCGTGGAGCGCCCGCGCCTCGCGGACGTTTTCTGCGACGTGCGGCGGAACGGGCGGCGGCACCTTTCCGTGCCGGAGGAGCTTGAGCGCGAACTTGACCTCCTTGATCGCCGAGACGACGCCCTGTGTTTTCGGGACGAGCTCCGTCTCGCGCAGCCAGCCGGTCGTCTCGGCCGACTTCACGAACCACTTCGCGTGCTTCGCGCCCATGTCGTGGTCGATCCCGTGCTTGATCGACTCGGCCCCGAGCTTCGCGATCGCGTCGCGCGGGTCGACGCCCTTCGGGCAGCGCTCGTTGCAGAAGTAGCACCGCGTGCAGTCCCAGATGCCGTGCTCCTGGTTGAGGACGTTCAGCCGCTCGACCTCGGCGTGGTCGCGCGGGTCGCCGACGAAGCGAAAGCCTTTCGCGAGCGCTGCCGGCCCCATGAAGTCCGGATCCGACTCCATCGAGTTGCACTCGGAAACGCAGCAGCCGCACATGATGCAGAGCGCCTCCTTGTGGATCACATTCATCTGCTGCTGGGAGACGATCCGCTCCTTCTCCGACGGCTCGTCGTACCCGGGATCCAGCCACGGCTTGACCGACCGAACCTTGCCCCAGAACGGATCCATGTCGACCACGAGGTCCTTGATGATCGGCAGGTTCCCCATCGCCGAGATCACCGGGACATGGCCGCGGTCGACGATCGGCTTCATCCGCTCCTTGCACGCCAGAACGGCGCGGCCGTCCATGCGCATCCCGCAGGAGCCGCAGATCATCATCCGGCAGCTCTTGCGATAGGCGAGCGAGCCGTCCACCTTGTCCTTGATCAGGTCGAGGACGTCGAGGAGGCAGGCCCAGTCCGGCGCCTCGACCTCGTAGTCCCGGAGCTCCTTCTCCCCGGTCTCGGCGTTGTAGCGCCAGATCTTCAGCGCCACGGTCATCGTCGGCGAGTCGGCCGGCGGTGGGGCGTAGGAGGTCTCAGTGGCCACTCAGTACGTCCTCTCCTGGGGCTGCCATTTGGTCATCGTCACCGGTTTCCACCCCAGCTGAACCTCGCCGTCGGGGTCCTGCGTGGTCAGGGTGTGCTTCAGGAAGCTCTCGTCGTCGCGGTCGGGGTAGTCGTACGGCCGCGCGTGCGCGCCGCGGCTCTCCTTTCGAGCGATCCCCGCGACGACCATGCACTCCGCCAGCTCGAGCAGGAAACCGAGCTCGAGCGCCTGCGTCAGGTCGTTGTTGAAGATGTCGCCCTTGTCCTCGACCACAACCCGCTCGTAGCGCTCCTTCAGGCGTTCGATGATCCGCCCCTGCTCCTGCATCTGGTCCTCGCGCCGAAAGACGCCGAAGTTCTCGTGCATCGTCGAGGCGAGCTCGTCGCGAATGCCCCAGGGCCGCTCGCCGTCGCTGCGCCCGAGGAGCGCGCCGAGCTCCCGCTGCGCATCGGCTTCGACCGACGGAGGCACCGAGATGGTCGTGTGCGTCAGGGCCCACTCGGCCGCGGCGGCGCCGGCGCGCTTGCCGTATGTGATCGTCTCCATCAGTGCGTTCCCGCCGAGGCGGTTTGCGCCGTGGACCGAGACGCAGGCGCACTCGCCGGCTGCGTAGAGGCCGGTGATCGTCGTCAGGCCGTCGAGGTCGGTGTCGACCCCGCCCATGTGGTAGTGCGACCCTGGCCGAACCGGGATCGGCTCGTTGATCGGGTCGACGCCGGCGAACACCATCGAGAGCTCACGCGTCCCGTGGAGCCGCTCGTGGATCTTCTCCGCCCCCAGGTGGCGCAGGTCGAGGAGGACGTTGCCGTTCACCCCACGGCCCTCGTCGATCTCGGTCTGCTCCGCCCGCGAGATCACATCGCGGCTCGCGAGCTCCATCGCGTTCGGCGCGTAGCGCTCGAGGAACCGATCGCCCTCGGAGTTGAGGAGATACGCGCCCTCGCCGCGACAGCCCTCGGTGATCAGCACGCCCGACGGAGCGAGCGTCGTCGGGTGGAACTGCATCATCTCCATGTCCTCGAGCGCGACGCCGACGCGGAGCGCGATTGCCATCCCGTCGCCCGTGCAGGCGTAGGCGTTCGTCGTACCGGTGTAGAGCCGGCCGGCGCCGCCCGTCGCGAGGATCACGGTCTTGGCGCCGATCGTCTTCAGGCCACCGTTCAGGATGTCCCAGGCGATCACGCCCTGGCAGCGGTCGTCGTCGATCACGAGCTTCCAGGCGAAGAACTCCTCGTAGGCCGGGATCGCGCGTTTCATCACCTGCTCATAGAGGACGTGGACGAGCACGTGGCCGGTGATGTCGGCTGCGTACGCCGTGCGCGGCGCGCCCGCGGCGCCGAACGGGCGCTGGGCGATCCGGCCGTCGTCCGTCCGGGAGAAGACGGCGCCCCAGTGCTCGAGCTGGTAGACGTCGCCCGGCGCCTCGTCGCAGAGGATCTCGATCGCATCCTGGTCGCCGAGGTAATCCGAGCCCTTGACGGTGTCGAACGCGTGCTCCTCGGGGCTGTCCTCCGAGGCATTGCCGAGCGCCGCGTTGATCCCGCCCTCGGCTGCGCCGGAATGGCTTCGCGTCGGGTGGATCTTCGAGAGGAGCGCGACGTCCGCGCCTTGATCGAACGCCTCGATCGCCGCGCGCATACCAGCGCATCCGGCACCTACGACCAGGACGTCGTGCGAGGCCTCCACTGAGCTGGACGCTATCGGATGAAGAGCGGGCCGGGCCTCGTAACAACGGGCATCATCCACTCATGCACGGAGGCAACGCGCTCGACCTGATCCACGAGATCCAGCACGGCGGGACGACGAACGCCCTCTTCGCCTCGAGGGTGATCGAGGGCGGGATCAAGCACGTGCGGCGCGACGGTTGGCCGACCTCCTCGCGCTCCCTGGACACGATCCCGGATGCAATCCACCGCGTCGTCGGCGACGGCTCCGAGCAGCTGCTGGCGGAGCAGGACGGCGCCCTCTGTCACATCAGCCTCTTCTCGGGCTGGATCCACGTCCAGGTCGCGGGGAACGACTCGGAGCACCTGGCGGCCACGTTGGCGAGCCTCAAGGAACGGTTCCCGCCCCCGGACCCGAGCTCCTCGCACAAGGTGCCCGTGCAGTTCTGGACGTACGGGCAGCACGGCCCGATCTCGTCGTACCGGGAGGTCTCCGTCCCCGAATGGCCGGACCTCGAGGCGAACTACGCCAAGCCGACGCGCACCGGCCTCGACGCGCTGATGCGGAACTTCACGCCGGCGCACGGAGGCCAGCTGATCCTCTGGCACGGCGAGGCGGGCACCGGCAAGACGTTCGCGCTGCGCGCACTCGCCTGGGAGTGGCGCAGCTGGTGCGAGTTCCAGTACATCGTCGATCCCGACTCGTTCTTCGGCGAGCACGCCGACTACCTGATGAGCGTGCTGACCCAGCCGGGCTACGCGGAGATGCCGGATCCGCGGGTGATGCACCACATGGCGATGAGCACAGGTTTCGTGGCTTTCGGCGGCGGCGGCGGCAGCGGCGGCGACGACGGCGACGGCGGGAGCAAGGCCTGGCGGCTGCTCGTGCTCGAGGACACAGGTGAGCTGCTGACCCCGGACGCCAAGTCGATCATCGGCCAGGGCCTCTCGCGCTTCCTGAACGTGGTCGACGGCCTGATCGGCCAGGGCCTGCGGATCCTGGTCCTCGTGACGACGAACGAGCCGATCAAGACGCTCCACCCCGCCGTCGCACGTCCCGGTCGCTGCGCGGCGAACATCGAGTTCGGCCGGCTCGCCGCGAACGACGCGAACGCCTGGCTCGAGCGCGTCGGATCGCCGCAGCGCGTCGAGCGGGCATCCCTGCTCGCCGACCTCTACGCGCTCGAAGCGGGGAAGCAGCCCGGTGACCTCCCGCCGGCCGGCTTCGCCTCCTAGACGAGCGGCTTCGCGTCCTAGACGAGCGGCCCCGCGGCCGCGACGTCCTCGCCGGCCTCGGCCGCGAACTGCTCGAAGTTGTCGCGGAACATCCGCGCGAGCTCGCGCGCCTTGCGGTCATACGCCTCGGAGTCGCTCCAGGTCGAGCGCGGGTCGAGGAGCGACGAGACGACGCCGGGTACCTCGACCGGCACCTGAAACCCGAAGATCGGGTCCGCCCGGTACCCCACCGCGTCGAGCTCGCCCTCGAGCGCCGCCGCGAGCATGGCCCGCGTCTCCTTGATCGGCATGCGCTCGCCCTCGCCGAACGGACCGCCGGTCCAGCCGGTGTTCACGAGCCAGACCGCCGCCCCGTGCTCGTCGAGCTTCTCGCCCAGCATCCGTGCATACACGGCGGGCGGCTGCGGCAGGAACGGCGCACCGAAGCAGGCGGAGAAGGTCGGCTGCGGCTCCGTGACCCCGATCTCCGTGCCGGCGAGCTTCGCCGTGAAGCCGGAGAGGAAGTAGAACATCGCCTGCTCGCGGGAGAGGCGAGCGATCGGCGGCAGGATCCCGAACGCGTCCGCCGTGAGGAAGACGACGGAGCGCGGGTGTCCGCCGCGCTTTGCCGGCAGCGCATTCGCGATCTGCTCGAGCTTATACGCGGCGCGAGTGTTCTCCGTCTTCGAGTCGTCATCGAGGTCGACGATGCCCTCCTCGTCCACCACGACGTTCTCGAGCACCGTCCCCCACGATCTCGTGGTGGCGTAGATCTCGGGCTCGGCCTCCTCCGACAGGCGGATCACCTTCGCGTAGCAGCCGCCCTCGAAGTTGAAGACGCCGTCGTCCGACCAGCCGTGCTCGTCGTCGCCGATCAGGTGCCGCTCGGGATCCGCCGAGAGGGTGGTCTTGCCGGTTCCGGAGAGGCCGAAGAAGACCGCGACCTCGCCGTCGTCATCGACGTTGGCGGAGCAGTGCATCGGGAAGACGCCTTCCTGCGGCAGCCGGTCGTTCATCAGCGTGAAGATCGACTTCTTGATCTCGCCGGCGTAGAACGTCCCGCCGACGAGCACCTCGCCCCGGCTCGGGTGGAGCGTGACGAAGGTCTTGCTGCGCGTCCGGTCCTCGATCGGAACCGCCTCCACCGGCGGCGCGTGCAGGACGAGCGCCTCGGGCTCGAAGTCGGCCAGCTCCTCGTCGGTCGGGTCAATGAAGAGCGTCTTCGCGAAGAGCGCGTGCCAGGGGCTGGCGGTGATCACCCGGAGCGGGAGCCGGTGCGCGGGATCAGCGCCGGCGAAGGCGTCGACGACGTAGAGATCCTCGCCGTCGAGATACGCGACGACCTTGTCGCGCAGACCTTCGAAATGGTCCTCGTCGATCTCCTGGTTGACCTTGCCCCACCAGATCCGATCTTCGGAACCGGGTTCGCGGACGATGAACTTGTCGTTAGGGGAGCGGCCCGTGTGCTCGCCCGTGTCCACCACGAGCGGGCCCCCCTCGGCCAAGACGCCGTCGCGCTGCTCGAGGGTGTGCGTGTAGAGGAGAGCGGTGGTCGGGCTGTAGTGGACGTGGCTGCTCGGCGCGAGCCCGTGCTCGCTCAGATCGATGGAACGGACATCTTCGATGATCGCCATCCGGTCTCCTTCGACTCCCAGGGGACGGTTCCCGCCGGGGCCTGGTTCCGAAACAGGCTGCTTATCGTATGGGAATGACACCGCCACCGCCGGATCCCCCGCTCTCCGACGGCGTCGTCACGCTCCGACCCTGGGGCGAGGAGGGCGACGTCGAGGCAATCACGGCCGCCTGTAACGACCCGCAGATCGCGACGTTCCTCGACCGGATTCCGTCGCCCTATTCCAGGGATGACGCACGCGACTATCTCGCCTTCACTCGCGAGGGCTGGGCGGAGGGGACGATGGCGAACTTCGCCGTCGTCGAGGGCGGCCGACCCGTCGGCTCGATCGGCATTCGCTGGCTCGAAGGCTTCGACGAGGGCACGGCGGAGGTCGGCTACTGGGTCGCGGACGAAGCGCGGGGACGCGGAATCTGCACGAGGGCGCTTCGGCTCGCCGCGCCATGGGCACTCGGCCACAGCGAGCGGCTGCAGCTGCGGGCGGACGTCGACAACGGTCCCTCGAACCGTGTCGCCGAGAAAGCCGGTTTCACGCGCGAGGGCGTGCTGCGAGCGAGCCGCTACAACCGCCGGCTCGGGCGGCGCATCGACTTCGCGTTGTACTCCCTGCTCCCGGACGAGCTGTGAGGAGGGCTTAGCGGGTCTTCACGATCCGGTAGACCACGCCGCGGCCGTGATCGGCGACGAGCAGTGCGCCGTCCGGGTCGGCGATGACTGCAAGCGGGTGTTCGAACCCGGTCGCAAATGTGGTCACCTGCGCGGGACCGCCGTGCCGCAAGTGCACGCGGGTCACCTTCCGGCCCGCCGCGCGCCGGAGGTACTCGCCCCACTCGGCGACGTAGAGGTCGCCGTTCCAGAACGCCATGCCGTCTGCGGAGGAGTGCGGCTGGAGATACGCGACCGGCCGCGTGACACCGCCGCAGCGGCCGCGGAGCTGCTTGCGGGCGAAGCTCGGCCAGCAGGGAGGCCAGCCGAAGCGGCGGCTCCGCCGGATCTCGACCACCATCTCCGCCGGCTCCGCCCGGCCCAGGTCGTCCCGGCCGTTGACGGAGGCGTAGAGGCGGCCGGTGCCCGGGTCGACCGCGAGGCCGAACGGGTTCCTGAGGCCGCTCGATTCGACCCGTAGCCGCCGTCCGTCCAGTCCGACCGAGAGGACGGCCGCGCTGAGACGGCTCTTCTGGACGCACGCGTTGCAGGTCGAGCCGCTGCCGAAATAGAGCCGGCCGCGGTACACGACGACGTTGTCCTGCTGGTGCAGCCCGAACGGCAGGTTCTTCGCGATCGGCGCGCGCTGCCCGCCGCGCACGCGCCAGAGCGTCCCCTGCGCCGACACGACCAGCGCCCCGCGGAACCACGTCAGGCCGAGCGGCGAGCGAAACCCTCGGAGCAGGACCTTCGGCCGGCGCGAGCCGCGGTCGACGCGCACGACCTCGCCCGACTCCTGCGTCGCGTAGAGGCGAATCCCCGGTCCGAAGGCGAGCGCCGTCGGCCGCTCGAGCCCTCGCGCGTAGACCTCGACCCGGTACCCGGGCGGGACGCGGATCGCCTGGGTCGCGCCCGACGCGGAGGCGAGACCGGCGACGAGCAGCCACGCGACGAGGCAGGACGCGACCTTCACGGGCGCGAATGGTGGCGGGTGAGCACCACGTCCGCAATAGAGCGGTTCCTCCAGAGCCCGTCGCTCTCGGAGGCGACGCGCCGCGCGTACCGGATCGACCTCGAGGAGTTCGCCGCCTGGCTCGAGGCGCAGGGCGCGACGCACGAAGACGTCGACGCGCGGCTCCTCACCGCCTATGCGGCCGAGCTCGGGAGCGCGCGGCCCGGCCGGCAGCCGCGCAAGCTGGCCGGCGCGACGATCGCCCGAAAGCTCGCTGCGGTGCGCGCCTTCCTGCGGTTCTCGCTCGGGCCGAAGCGCGTCCCGGACGCCCGGCTCGCGCCCCGTCGGGGGCGCCGGCTCCCCGTCGCGCCGAAGGTGGAGGAGATCGAGTCCGAGCTCGAGGCGCTCGGCTCCGACGACCCGCTGCAGATTCGCAATCGCGCGCTCGCAGAGCTGATCTACTCGGCGGGGCTCCGCAGCCGGGAGGCCGTCGACCTGAACCTCGGCGACATCGACTTCGACGGCGAGTCGGTGCGGGTACTCGGCAAGGGTGCGAAGGAGCGGGTCGTCCCGCTCGGCGAGGAGGCGTCGTACTGGGTCGGCCGCTGGCTGCAGGTACGGCCCCGGCTGGCAACCGGCGTCCAGAACGCCTTGTTCCTCTCCGCCCGCGGACGGCGGCTGGACACGAGCACGCTGAGGCGGCTCTTTCCCCACCCGCACCGCTTCCGCCACTCCTTTGCGACGCACCTGCTCGAGGGCGGCGCCGACCTGCGGACGATCCAGGAGCTTCTCGGCCACAGCTCGCTCTCGACCACCCAGATGTACAGCCATGTCGACGCCAAGCGCCTTCGCCGGGTCTATGACCGCTCCCACCCGAGATCCTGAGCTCGAGGCGTTCCTCGCGCTCGCCGCGGCCCGCCTGGCGCCGCGGACGGTGGAGGCCTACCGACGCGACCTGACGGCGCTCGCCGGCTGGCTCGGCCGCCCGCCCGCCGCTGCGACGACCGAGGACCTCGAGCGCTGGCTGGCGGAGCTGCGCGCCGCCGGCCTCGCCCCCGCGACGATCGCGCGGCGCATCGCGTCGGTCCGCTCGCTCTTCCGCCACCTCGTCCTGATCGGCGCGGTCACGGAGAACCCGGCCGCCGACCTCGACCTGCCGCGGCGCGTGCGGCGGCTCCCACGGACGCTCTCACCAGGCGAGGCCGAGCGGCTGATCGAGGCTGCGGTGGGAACGACGCCGCGGGCGCTGCGCGACCGTGCCCTGGTCGAGCTCCTCTACGGCTCCGGCCTGCGCGTCAGCGAGGCGGTCGGGCTGGACAAGGCGGGGGTCGACCTCGACCAGCGTCTCGTCAGGACCGTCGGCAAGGGCGGCAAGGAGCGCGTGGTACCGGTCGGCCGGCAGGCGGTGGACGCCCTCCGCCGCTACCTCTCACGCGGCCGTCCTCATCTCGATCGTCGCCACCGGCCGGAGCTCTTCCTGAACGCACAGGGCGGGGCGCTGACGCGGGCCGGCGCGTTCCTGATTCTCCGCCGGCTGGCCGAGAAGGGGGGCCTCGAGCCCGAGCGGGTACATCCCCACCTCCTTAGACACTCCTTCGCAACCCACCTACTCGAGGGCGGAGCCGACCTCAGAAGTGTTCAAGAGATGCTCGGACATGCCGATCTCTCAACTACAGAGCTCTACACCCACGTAACCGATCGGCGGCGTCGAGAGTTGTTTTTTCAAGCACACCCACACGCACGCCGACGACAAAGATGATGAACACGATCACACCACAAGCCGCCCTCCTGATCGCCTCCACCATGGGGGCCGGTTGGCTGATGCTGACCGCAGGGGTCGAGAAGAAGGCGCTCGAGTGGCGCCGCCGCCGCCGCATCTGCGCGGGCTGCGGCAAGGACCTCCCCGGCCGCTCGATCTGCAGCTGCTCCAGCTAACGCCGGCTCTTCTTGGTCAGCAGCGCGGCGACCCGCCGCGCCGCCTCCCGTAGCTCACGATCCTGCTCGTCGTCCGCGGCGATCCCCTCGAGGATCGTGATCGTGTCGCGCTGCGGCGAGCCGTTCTTCAGGCACAGGATCGCCAGGCGGCGGACGGTCGCGTTCGGATCCGACGCCGCGAGCGTGTGGAGAAGTGAACGGTCGGAGTTGACCGGAGCCGGGCCGTCACGGGAGAGGAGCTCCAGTGAGAGGAGCGCGGAGCCCCGCGCGGCCGGGCTCTCGTCCTCGAGGCCGCGCCGCAGGAGCTCGAGCTTCTGGCGGTAGCGGAACTGCCCGATCGCGCGGTAGGCGACGGCACGCTCTCGGAAGTCCTGGCTGCGCGCAGAACCCTCGAGCTCGTCGTCCCACTTCGCCCGCAGCGCTGCGAGCTCCGTCTGCGAGCCGGCGGCCGCCAGCTGATCCGCTTCCGCGGCGGCTTGAGCGAGCTCAGACAGTGGAGAGCGACCGCGGCGCCGGGCCGACGTAGCGGGCCGACGGGCGGAACAGGCGTCCGGTGCGCTTCTGCTCGAGGATGTGCGCCGACCAGCCGGCCACGCGCGAGCACGCGAACATCGCGGGCGCGAGCGGGGGCGGGATCTCGGCGACGTCGAGGACGATCGCCGAGTAGTACTCGACATTCGTCGCGAGCACGCGGTCCGGCGACTTCTCCTGGAGCGCCTTCAGCGCCACCTGCTCCAGCTCCTCGGCGACCTCGACCTGCGGCGACCCGAGCTCCTTCGCCGTGCGCTTGAGGATCCGGGAGCGCGGGTCCTCGGCCCGGTAGATCCGGTGGCCGAAGCCCATGATCCGCTTGCCGCTCGCGAGCGCCTCGCGCACCCACCGCTCGGCGTCGCCCATCGCCGTGACTTCCTCGAGCATCGGCTTCACGTACGCGGGCGCGCCGCCGTGAAGCGGGCCCGAAAGCGCTCCGACCGCCGCCGAGAGCGCGGCGCCGCAGTCCGCGCCGGTCGAGGCGACAACGCGCGCGGTGAAGGTCGAGGCATTCAGGCCGTGCTCGGCCGTACAGATCCAGTAGGTGTCGATCGCCTTGACGTGGTCGGGGTCGGCCTCGCCGCGCCAGCGGAGCAGGAACTTCTCCGCGGCGGTCTCGCCTTGGGCGACCACGTCGTCCGGCGCCGGTTCGCGCCCCTCGGCTACGGCGGCCGAGCGCGCGACGATCCCCATCATCTGCGCCGAGAGCCGGCCGAGGTCCTCGCGTGCCTGGTCGGCCGAGATCTCGTTCAGCTTTGTCAGCTTCCACTCGCCGGCCAGTCGCGCGGTCTCAGCTTGGAGGTCGGCCGGAGCATTGCCGGTGAGTGCGGCCGGCTCGTACGGCTCCGGGTCGGGCATCTTCGAGCCGAGGTCGTTGTCGACGAGCAGCCCCCAGACGTTCTCGTAGGGGACCTGGCCGACGAGCTCCTCGATGTCGACGCCGCGGTAGCGGAGCTGTCCGCCCTCGCGGTCGGGCTCTGCAATCTCCGTCTCGACGGCGACGACGCCCTCGAGACCAGGCTTGAAATCGGTCATCGCGCGGGAATCTACCCGGACCGGGATGCGCGGAACCTCAGCTAAAGTCGCGCGCGGCATGGCGCACCGAGTCACGCTCATCCCCGGCGACGGCATCGGCCCCGAGCTGACGGAGGCCACCCGGCGGGTCCTGGAGGCAACCGGTGTGGAGTTCGACTGGGACGTCCAGTACGCGGGCACGGACGTGATGGACCAAAACGACGGGAATCCGCTCCCGGACCACGTGCTCGACGCGATTCGCAAGACCGGCGTCGCGCTGAAGGGGCCGATCACGACCCCCGTCGGCAGCGGCTTCCGCTCCGTCAACGTCGGCCTCCGGAAGGCGCTCGACCTCTACGGCCAGGTGCGCCCGTGCAAGAGCTACGAGGGCGTCCGCTCCCGCTTCGACGACGTCGACCTGATCCTGATCCGCGAGAACACCGAGGACCTCTACGCGGGGATCGAGTACGAGCAGGGGAGTGACGAGGCCGAGGAGCTCATCTCCTGGATCGAGCAGCACGGCGGGAAGCTGCGCCACCACGACTCCGGGATCTCGATCAAGCCGCTGTCGGTGAGCGGCACGCGCCGGATCGTGCAGTTCGCCTTCGACTACGCCCGCCGCAACGGCCGCCGCAAGGTCACGGCCGTGCACAAGGCCAACATCATGAAGTTCACCGACGGGCTCTATCTGCGCGTGGCGCAGGAAGTCGCCGCGGAGAACACCGACCTCGAGTTCGACGACCGGATCGTGGACAACATGTGCATGCAGCTCGTCCAGCGGCCGGAGGAGTACGACGTGCTCGTCTGCCCGAACCTCTACGGCGACATCGTCTCCGACCTCGCCGCGGGCATGATCGGCGGGCTCGGCATGGCTCCCGGCGGCAACTTCGGCGAGAGCGCCGCGATCTTCGAGCCCACGCACGGTTCTGCGCCCAAGTACGCAGGCCAGAACAAGGCGAACCCGATGGCGCAGATGCTCTCCGGCGTGATGATGCTTCGCCACCTCGACGAGCACGAAGCAGCCGACCGGGTCGAGGAGGCGATCGCGGACGTGATCCGGCAGGGCAGGAGCGTCACCTATGACATGAAGCCGACCCGCGACGACCCGACCGCGGTCGGGACGAGCGAGGTCGCGGCCGCGATCATCGACAAGCTCGGGGTCCGCGTCTGATGGAGCTCGGCCGGCATGAGTTCACGCCCGACAAGGGTCGCCGCAAAGTGACCGTAGTGGGAGCCGGAAACGTCGGCGCGACCTGCGCGCAGGAGCTCGCCCGGCGTGACTACTGCGACGTCGCGCTCGTCGACATCAAGGAGGGGTTGGCCGAAGGCAAGGCGCTCGACATCAACCAGGCAGGCGCCGTCGTCGGCTACGAGCCCCGTGTCGTCGGTTCCCCCGAGTACGAGATCACCGGCGGCTCCGACGTCGTCGTGATCACGGCCGGCGTCCCGCGTACCGGCGACATGAGCCGCGACGACCTCGTCTCGACGAACGAGAAGATCGTCGGATCGGTCACCTCGCAGGTGGTCGAGCACTCGCCGGACGCGATCCTGATCGTCGTCTCGAACCCCCTCGACGCGATGTGCCATGTCGCGAAGAACGTCTCCGGCTGGCCGAAGAACCGCGTCTTCGGGATGGCCGGCATTCTCGACACCGCCCGCTTCTCGGCCTTCATCGCCTGGGAGACCGGCTCGTCCGTCAAGGACGTGACGGCGATGGTGCTCGGCGGCCACGGCGACCAGATGGTCTCCGTCGTCTCGCACACCACGGTCGGCGGAGTCCCGCTGCGGAAGCTCAGCTCGGACGACCGCATCGCCGAGCTCGTCGCCCGAACGGCGAGCGGCGGCGGCGAGCTCGTCAAGCTGCTCGGCACCTCCGCCTGGTATGCGCCGGGCGCGGCGGCGGCCCAGATGGTCGACTCGATCATGCTCGACGAGAAGCGGATCCTTCCGTGCACCGCCTACCTCGAGGGCGAGTACGGGATCGAGGACCTCTACATGGGCGTCCCGGTGAAGCTCGGCGCCGACGGAGTCGAGGAGATCTACGAGCTCGACCTCTCGGAGGACGAGCAGAGGCTCTTGCTCGAGTCGGCGGAGGCCGTCCGTGACGTCGTGGGCGTACTCACGTCCTAGGCGTCGCCGCCTCGGCCCGGCGCGCCTCACGCGGAGCGCCCTGGAGCTGAGACTCGCCCGCCGCTCGCTCTGCCCGCACTGCGGCCGCCTGAGCCCCACGGTCCAGGGGGTCTGCGCCGACTGCTGGGGGAGCAAGGGCGGACGACAGTTCTGGATCCGCAAATCTGACCAGGGCTGGCCGTTCGAGATCTCGCCGTTCGTGCTCGGGGCAAGCGCCGCCGCCCTTCCGATCCTCGCCATCGTCCTCCTGTGGCTACTCGACTGAACGGCCGCACGGCGATCGTCTGCGGCGCCTCGGCCGGGATGGGGCTCGCGATTGCGAAGGCGTTCGCGGCCGAGGGCGCGAACGTGACGATGTTCGCGCGGCGGCGTCAGATCCTGGAGGCCGAGGCGGAGCGGCTTGGCGCGCTGGCGATCCAGGGCGACGTCACGAACCCGCCGGACTGCGAGCGGGTCGTCGAGAGCACGCTCGCCGCGTTCGGCGGCATCGACATCCTGGTGAACAACAGCGGCGGGCCGCCACGCGGCCCGGCCCTCGCGGTCGACGACGAGTCGCTGGAGGGGGCAGTCGCGCTCCTGCTCCTCTCGGCGGTGCGGCTGACGAACCTCTGCCTGCCGCACCTCCGGCGGAGCCCCGCAGGCCGCGTGATCAACATCGAGTCGAGCACCGTCCGCGAGCCGGCCGACAACCTGGCGCTCTCGAACGCCATCCGCCCCGGAGTGATCGGCTGGGCGAAGACCCTGTCGCGAGAAGTCGGGCCCGACGGGATCACGATCAACTCGATCGCGCCGGGACGGATCGACACCGAGCGGCTCGCCGAGGTCTACCCGAACGGGCCGAGCGAGGAGGACCTGAAGCCGATCCCGCTCCGGCGGTTCGGGCGGCCGGAGGAGATCGCAAGCGTGGTCGCGTTCCTCGCCTCCGACGAGGCGTCCTACGTGACCGGCGCAACGATTCCGGTCGACGGCGGCCTCGCGCGCAGCATCCCGTGAGGCGGCTCGGCTGGGCGAACGCCCTCCTCGGCCTCGGCGCCGTGCTGTTGCTCGTGGCGGCGGTGCTCTACCTGGCGCCGTCGGGCGACTACATCCTCCTCCCAGAGAACGCCAGGCCCCTGGAACCGCTGGTGCACGTCCAGGGCGAGAAACCGGATCCGAACGGCGGCGGCATCTACTACGTCGCCGTCGACGTTCGCAAGGCGAGCCTGCTCGAGAAGGCGTTCCCGCGGATCCACGAGGGCGCGACACTCGTGCCGGCCCACGAGATCAACCCGGCAGGCGAGAGCGACAGGATCCGCAGGCAGGCGGATCTTCGGGACATGGCGCAGAGCCAGAAGTTCGCGGCCGCGGTAGCGCTTCGACAGCTCGGATACAAGGTGCAAGTCCGGAAGCGGGGTGTCCTGATCGAGGCCGTGGCGGCCGACTTCCCGGCGACCGGGAAGCTCCAGTCGGGCGACGTGGTGGTCGCCGTCGACGGAGCGCCGGTCCGGAGCGTCGGCGACCTGCGCCGGCTGATGGAGCCCAAGAAGCCGGGCGACGAGGTCCGGCTGAAGATCCGGCGCAACGGCAAGACGAGGGACGTCACCCTGAAGACGGTCGCGAACCCCAAGAACCCGAAGCAGGCGTTCCTCGGTGTGGTGATCTCGGA